>JADMIO012752764.1_pt1 | contig 76825 bp, 60 predicted proteins | sample 8958161 | NCBI WGS metagenome assembly JADMIO01 (sample SAMN16585339, study PRJNA669376) | soil metagenome | isolation source: Crop rotation soil | place: USA: Cullars Rotation, Alabama | collected 2011
CTTTCCCGGGCAGGAGAGGGTGAGGAGGGGGTCGATGTAGGCGGCGTCGGGCATGAGGTGGGGGGAGATGACGCCTTTTTTCAGGTGGGCCTGTTCGTCGAGGAGGATGGCGTTGGGGGAGACTTCGGAGCCGGTGCCGGCGGTGGTGGGGAGGCAGGCGAGGTAAGTCGAGCGGGAGGTGAGGTTGTTGATGCCGAAGGTTTGTTCGAGGGGTTGGGGGTTGTTGTGGAGGGAGGCGACGAGCTTGGCGACGTCCATGACGGAGCCGCCGCCGAGGCCGATGACGGCGTCGGGGTGAAAGTCGCGGGCGGCGGAGAGGGCTTCATTGAAATGGGTGATGGTCGGCTCGGCCGGGGTGGAGGGGGAGAGGGAGACGGTGGCGTTGGCGGAGCGGAGGGTGGAGAGGAGTGGGTCGGCGAGGGCGGCGGTGGAGCGGGAGGTGATGATGAAGATGCGCTTGAATTGTCGGGCGAGGAGGTCCTGGGGGCATTGATTGGCGCAGGCGGGGCCGAAGGCGAAGGTGCGGGGCTGGGTGAGGGAGAGGATGGGGGAGGGGGTGAGCATGGGGATGAGGGGTGAATAAAAAAACACCCTCTCCCTAACCCTTCCACCTCCCATGAGTACATGGGATCCCGGCGCGCAGGGAGAGGGAACAATACGCGCGGTTAATTGGCGGCGGCCGCAGCGAGGGGGGAGGGGGTGGTGGGGTCGATGTTGTTTTTGGGGTCTTTCCAGTCGGTTTTCTTGGTGGGGTCGATGTTGTAGATGAACTTTTCGATGTTGGTGTAGCCGTCGCCGTTGAGGTCCTTGGTGGAATCGGCGGGGTCGTTGGGGTTGAGGTTGTGTTTGGTTTCCCATTCGTCGGGCATGCCGTCGTTGTCGGAGTCTTTGTAGGGGGTGCCTTTGTATTCGGGGTAGCCGCCGACCTGGGCGGGGTCGGTGATGATGCCTTTGGCGACGTCGGCGAGGATCTCGTTGATGCGCTGCTGGGTGAAGCCGACGTTGCTGAAGGCCTTGGCGGCGTCGGCGGTGAGGGTGGTCGAAGGTTTGCCGGTGCGGACGAACTCGATGATGCGGGTGTCGACGGCGTCGCGGTGGGGGAGGGTGGCGCCGGCGTTGGCGAGGACGTATTCGAAGGCTTCTTTAGCCGGGGTGATGGGGATGGGGGCGTGCTTGAAGGGTTCGTCGACGCGGATACCGGGGAGGACTTCGGCGAGCTTGTGTTTCGTCGGTTCGGGCTGGACGCCGCCGTCCCAGTTGTCCTTCGTGACCTTGTCGTTGCCCTCGACGACGTTGCCGTTGACGTAGGCTTTGCCGAAATGGTCGAAGACGGTCTTGGAGCGTTCGGATTCGGGTTTGAGGACGCGGTAGCGGACGTCGTTGTCGGGGGTGGCGGGGCCGGGTTTGAAGTAGTTGTTGATGATGTTGAACATGGACATGTGGTCGCCGCCGTCGACGGAGCGGTGGACCCAGTTGAACAGGACGTTGTTGGCGAAGGTGAAGTCGCCGTACATGCCGACGGAGGGGTTTCGGCCGGTGTTACAGGCCCAGAGGTTGTGGTGGAAGGTGGAGTTCAGGCCGCCGATCGTCGAGCCGAAGGCGTGGTTGAAGGTGTTGAGGCTCTCGGCGGAGATGGAGTTCTGGATGGTGATGTTGACGGTGGGGAGTTTGAGGTCGATGCCGCCTTCGGGGGGGTGGTACATGTGGCGGTACATGGAGAGGTTTTCGTCGAGGCCCCAGGAGGCGGAGACGTGGTCGATCATGACGTTGCCGACGGGGTTTCCGCCGAGGGAGTCGTTGCGGTCGCCGGCGTCCATCTGGCCGCGGCGAAAGCGGAGGTGGCGGATGATGACGTCGTGGGTTTCGATCTCGACGGTGTTGCCGGCGACGCAGACGCCGTCGCCGGGGGCGGTGTTGCCGACGAGGGTGACGTAGGGGGCACGGACGCGGATGCGGTCCTTGAGGCGGACGATGCCGGCGACGTTGAAGACGATGACGCGGGGGCCGGGCTGTTCGAGGGCGTCGCGGAGGGTTCCGGGGCCGGAGTCGTCGAGGGAGGTGACGACGATGGTTCGGCCACCGCGACCGCCGAAGGAGTGCATGCCGCCGCCCCAGGCGCCGGGGAAGGCGGGGATGTCGGCCTGGGGGAGGTCTTCGGGCTTGGAGGCTTTGGGGAGGAAGGGCTTGCCGCTGTCGGCGTCCTTTTTGATCTGGTCCTGGACCTTGGACCAGACTTCATCGGAGTGTTTGTCGGAGGCGGCCTTGCGGGCGTCGGCGGCGGCCTGGTCTTCGCGGGGGACGCGGGGGTATTGGGCGAGAGCGGCTTGTGTGAACACAAGGGACGCAACGGTAATCCACAGAGGTAATGAATTGCGCGTTCTCATCTGAAGTGTCCTTGAAAAAATGACATGGGGGCCGCGTCCCGTTTATTCCGCCGCCTTCGTCGCCGGCGCCTTGCCCGGCTTCTTCTGCGTCACGCCTTCCTTGGCGAGGTAGTTGTTAATCTTGCCTTTGTACTTGTTGAAGATCGCGTCCTTCTCCTGGGAGCTGCCACCGTCCATGGCTTCTTCGCGGGCCTGCTTGAGGAAGTCGAGGACCTTTGCCTTTTGCTCGTCGGTCATGTCAGGGGCGACCTGCTCGTAACCCTTCATGGTGAACTGGACTTTGCCATAGGTCATCTTGTCTTTGACCTTCTCGATCTGCTCCGGCGTTAGTTCGGTCGCGAGACTGGCGAGGTACGCATCGTGCATCTCCGTGCGTGATTTGGCGATGGCCATGGTCGTCGGCGGGTCGTTCTTCGCCGATTTGAGCCTGGCATCGTTCTCGTCATGCCAGGCGCGGAGCGTGCGGTACTGGTTCATGATGATTTCGTGGACTCTCTTTGCCTTGGCCGGGTCCTCGATCTGGAGTAGATCGACGATGTCTTGCGAGCGCTTGTCGATGGCCTTGGTGTATTCCGCTTCCTTCTGATCGCCGGATGACTCGCTGGTCGTCGGCTCGGCGGGAAGAATGATGAGGTTCTTGACGACCGGCTGAGCAGCGGAATTGTTCATCAGCGGATCGATGTTGTTCTTCAGATCGGTCCAATCGACCTTCTTCGTCGGGTCGATGCCGTTGATGTATTTCTCGATGTTGGTGTAGCCGTCGGCGTTGAGGTCCTTGATGGCGTCCGTGGGATCATTCGCATTGAGGCCGTATCTGGTTTCCCAGTCGTCGGGGATGCCGTCGTGGTCGGAATCTTTGTATGGCGTGCCCTTGTATTCGGGGTAGCCGCCGACCTGGGATACGTCGGTGAGGATGCCGTTGCCTTCCTTGTAAGTGACTTGGCCGGTGCGGACTTCCTCGATGACGCGGACGTCGACGGGGTCGCGCTTGGGGAGGGTTGCGCCGGCGCCGGCGAGGACGGCGGCGTAGGCGTCTTTGGCGGACTGGATGGTGACGGGGGCCATGGGGAACTGCTCGTTAGACCGCATTTCCCTGGCGAGGTTGGGTGGGAGGAGGGCGATGGCGGGCATGCGGACGGGCGCGGCCGCGGGGGCGGTAGTGGGTTCGGCGTCTTCGGAGCCCGAGCCGGCGACGTCGGCGGCCTGGACGCCGCCGTTCCAGTTGTCCTTCGTCACGTCGTCGTTGCCGTCGACGATGTTGCCGACGGCGTAGAACTTGCCGAAGTGTTTTTCGACGTTCTTGCCGCGGTTGGTGTCGCCTTTGACAATGCGGTAGCGGATGGGGGTGTCGGGGGTGACGGGGCCGGGCTTGAAGTAGTTGTTGATGATGTTGCCGCGGGTGGTGTCGTCGCCGCCATCGACGGTGCGGTGGCGCCAGTTAAAGAGGACGTTGTTGACGAAGTTGAAATCGCCGCCCATGCCGATGGAGGGGTTTCGGCCGGTGTTGCAGGCGAAGAGGTTGTGGTGGAAGACGTCGTTGGTGCCGCCCCAGGTTCCGCCGAAGGCGTGGTTGGTGGGGTTGAGGGCTTCGGAGGAGATGGTCCACTGGATGGTGATATTGCAGGTGGGGAGCTTCTCGTCCTTGCCGTCGGGCGTGTGGTAGATGTGGCGGTACATCGAGACGTTTTCGTCCAGGCCCCAGGAGCAGGAGCAGTGGTCGACGATGACGTTGCCGACGGGGTTGCCGCCGAGGGCGTCGTCGCGGTCGTAGACGCTGGTGAGGCCGCGGCGGAATCGCATGTAGCGGACGACGACGTCGTGAGTATTGAGCCAGGTGGAGGCTCCGGCGACACAGACGCCGTCGCCCGGGGCGGACTGGCCGGCGATGGTGATGTAGGGGGCGCGGATGTCGAGGACGGACTTGAGGTGGATGACGCCGGCGACGTTGAAGACGACGACGCGCGGGCCGGCGGATTCGCACGCCTCGCGGAGGGTGCCGGGGCCGGAGTCGTCGAGAGAGGTGACGACGAAGACGCGTCCGCCGCGGCCGCCGAACGAGTACATGCCGCCACCTTCGGCGCCGGGGAAGGCGGGGATTTTGGCTTGAGGGAGATCGGACGGCTTGGCGGCGGAGGGGATGAAAGGCTTGCCCTTCTCGGCCCAGGCGGCGAGTTCGGGCTGGATCTTCTGCCACTGTTCGTCGGCGCGCTTCTGGGCTTCGGCGACGGCGGCTTTGTGTTCGGGGGGTTCGGGGGGCCACTTCTCGCGCGCCAGGGCGGCGGTAACGATCGTGACGAGTCCGAGAAGGGCCGGGATGGTGGTCTTTTTCGACATCACTTCTCCGCGGTGAAGTTGAGGGGTGAATGGCGGTCTATGCCGGTGGCTCGGAGGCGAAGACGTGGTCCTCATTGCCACAAGGTCTGTTGTAGCGAGTATAACGCTGCGCGACGAGGTCGGGTGTGTTTTTTCGGACGGGGCGGCGTGATTCTGTCGCCCGACTTCCGCTGATTTGAGCGGGTCTGACTGGAAAGTAATTTTCGGGCGACAGCAGCCCGGGTGACGAGCGGAGGCGCGGCGTCGATGCGAGAGAAACTGTCGATGGATCGGGGCTGGCGGTTCGCGCTGGGGCATGCGGCGGACGAATCGAAGGACTTCGAGTTCCTGCACAGCCGGTGCCTGGTGAAGGCGGGGGAGGCGCGGGGGGCGGCGGGGACGAAGTTTGATGATGGTGGATGGCGGGCGGTGGACGTGCCGCACGATTGGGCGATGGAGCTGCCGTTCGATCCGAAGGGGGACAAGGAGCTGGGGGAGCACGGGTTTCATGCGATCGGGCCGGACCATCCGGAGCATTCGGTCGGATGGTATCGGCGGACGTTTGAGGTGCCGGAGTCGGATCTGGGGCGAAGGATCTCGATCGAGTTCGACGGGGTGTTCCGGGACAGCATCGTGTGGGTGAACGGGCACCGGATGGGGCGGCACGCGAGCGGGTATACGAGCTTTCGCTATGACGTGACGGACGTGGTCAACTATGGGGGGAAGAACGTGGTGGCGGTACGGGCGGATGCGAGCAGTTGGGAGGGGTGGTGGTACGAAGGGGCCGGGATTTATCGGCATGTCTGGCTGGTGAAGACGGGGGCGGTGCACGTGGGGCATTGGGGGACGGTGGTCAGGTGCGAGCCCCGCGGGGAGGGGGCGGAGGTGACGGCGGGGATCACGGTGTTGAACGAGGGGGATGGGGCGGCGGAGGTGGACGTTGTTTCGGAGGTGCTGGATGGGGAGCGGCGGGTTGGGGAGGTGGTGACGCAGGGCGTGACCGTGCCGGCGTGGGGGGAGGTGGAGGTGTCGCAGTTGGTGCAGGTGGCGGCGGTCAAGCTCTGGTCCTGTGAGTCACCAAATCTGTATACGCTGCGGACGACGATTCGTCGGGGGGCGCAGGAGGTGGACCGGTACGACACGCGGTTCGGGGTGCGGACGTTGGAGTGGGATGCTGCGCGTGGATTCTTCCTGAATGGGAAGCCGGTGAAGATCAAGGGGACATGTAACCACCAGAACCACGCGGGAGTCGGGATTGCCATGCCGGACCGGCTGCATTGGTTTCGGGTGAAAAAGCTGGAAGAGATGGGATCGAACGCGTACCGGTGCTCGCATTACGCGGTGGCGCCGGAGCTGTTGGACGCGTGTGACGAGCTGGGGATGCTGGTGATGGCGGAGAACCGGCTGGCGGGGAGTGGGCCGGAGCAGTTGGGGCAATTCGAGAGCATGATCCGGCGGGATCGGAATCACCCGAGCATCATCCTGTGGTCACTGGCGAACGAGGAGCACACGGTGCAGTGGTCGGTGGCGGGGGAGCGGATTGGAGCTTCGATGATCCGGCTGGCGCACCGGCTGGACCCGACGCGGCAGGTGACGACGGCGATGCACGACCGGGGGCTGGGGGAGGGGTTTGCGAACGTGGTGGACGTGCACGGGTGGAATTACATGGCGGTGGGGGACATCGAGGCGTTTCACAAGCGGCGGCCGGAGCAGCCGATCGTGGGGAGCGAGGAGGCGAGCACGGTGTGTACGCGGGGGGAGTATGTGGACGATGAGAAGCGCGGGTACGTGAGTGCGTATGACGTGGGGACGCCGCCGTGGGGGTCGACGGCGGAGAAGTGGTGGACGTATTTTGCGGAGCGGCCGTGGCTGGCGGGGGGGTTCGTGTGGACGGGGTTTGATTACAAGGGGGAGCCGATTCCGTACCAGTGGCCGTGCACGGGGTCGCACTTCGGATTGATGGATCAGTGCGGGTTTCCGAAGGACAACTATTACTACTACAAGGCGTGGTGGGGGGATCGGCCGGTGCTGCACGTGTTTCCGCACTGGAATTGGGCGGGGAAGGAGGGCCAGGAGATAGACGTGCGGTGCTTCACGAACTGTGAGCGCGTGGAGTTGTTCCTGAACGGGCGGAGCCTGGGCGTGCGGGAGGTGAAGCGGAATTCGCACGCGGCGTGGCGGGTGCCGTATGCGGCGGGGGTGCTCGAAGCGCAAGGGTTCGTGGGGGACAGGAAGGTGATTGAGGTGCGTCGGCAGACGGCGGGGGAGCCGGTGAGGCTTGTGTTGACGAGTGACCGGGAGACGATGACTGCGGACGGCGAGGACGTGGTTTCGGTCGCCGTGATGGTGCTGGATGAGGCTGGGAATCAGGTTCCGACGGCAAACAACCTGCTCGAGTTTGAAGTGACCGGACAGGGGCGTCTGCTGGGCGTGGGGAACGGCGATCCGAGCAGTCATGAGACGGAGAAGGGGCCGACGCGGCGGCTGTTCAATGGGCTGGCGGCGGCGCTGGTTCAATCGACGCGAACCGCGGGGGAGGCGACGATTACGGTCCGCTCGGCCGGGCTGCGTGGGGCGAGTCTGGGGGTTCGCGCGGAAGCGGGTCGGATTCGGCCGGCGGTTCCGTGACCGTTACCTTTGTTCGCGGAGTTGGGCGTCGAGGGTGGATGTGCCGCCGGGCTGAGTGTTCAGGTCAATGGTGCGATCGGCGTAGGCGAGTCGGCAGGGGCCTCCGAGACGGGAGTGGACGACGGCGCGGGTGAGGGCGCCCTTGTCCCAGGTCATGTCGACCACGAATCCGCCGCGGGCGCAGAGGCCTGTGACGGAGCCGTGGGACCACGCGGCGGGGAGTGCTGGTAAGAGCTCGATCAGGTTGGTCTGGGTGCCGGACGGGCCGGGAACGCGGCGGTGGCTTTGAAGCAACATTTCGGCGACGCCTGCGGCGGCGCCAAAGTTGCCGTCGGCCTGGTAGGGGCCGCAGAGGTCGAAGAGGTTGGAAAGCGTGCGCTTGGCCAGTTGCAAGGAGAGCTGGCGGTAGGCGAAATCGCCGTCGTGGGCGCGGGCCCAGAGGGGGATGCGCCAGGAGAAGCTCCACCCGGTGCTGCCGTCGCCGCGCCACTTCAGCAGGACCTTGGCGGCGTTGAAGAGGTCGGGCATTTCGGGGGTGAATTGCGCGCCGGGGAACATGCCCCAGAGGGGGGACATGTGGCGGTGGTTGTTGTTCGGGGCGTCGATGTCTTCCTGCCACTCCTGGAGCTGGCCGTGCTGGCCGATTTTGTCGGGGGCGAGCTGTTTTCTCACGTCGGCCAGCTGGCTGGCGAAGTCGGCGTCGGTGTTGAGGGTCTTGGTCGCCTCGATCGTGCTGTCGAACAGGGCGCGGATGAGCTGCATGTCCATGGCGGGGCCGGCGCACAGTTTGCCCTGCTCGGGGGAGATCGAGGGGTTGGTGACGAGGAATCCGGTCTTCGGGTCCTTGATGAGGTAATCGAGGAAGAAGACGGCCGCGCCGCGCATGGCGGGGTAGGCGCGTTTCTCGAGGAAGTCTTTGTCCTTCGTGAAGAGGTAGTGTTCCCAGAGGTGATAACAGAGCCACGCGGCGCCGGTGGGCCAGACGCCGTCGACGTTGTTGATCGGGGCCGTGCCGCGCCACAGGTCGGTGTTGTGGTGCAGCACCCAGCCGCGGGCGCCGTATTGCTCCTTGGCGGTGAGTCCGCCGCTGGTTTGCAGGTCGGTGACGAGGTCGAAGAGGGGCTCGGCGCACTCGGACAGGTTCGTCGTCTCGGCGGGCCAGTAATTCATCTCCAGGTTGATGTTGGTCGTGTACTTGCTTTCCCAGGGGGGGTTCAGGGATTCGTTCCACACGCCTTGGAGGTTGGCGGCCTGGTCGCCGGGGCGGCTGCTGGCGATCAGCATGTATCGGCCGAATTGGAAGAACAGCGCGGCCAGGGCGGGGTCGGATTCCAGTCCTTCCGGGGATAATGTGGCCGGCGAGGCGGCGTCCTTGGGGTTGCCACTGGGGTTGCCGACGCGCTTGACGCGCACGAGCCGCGCGGCGGTATTGTCTGAGGCGCGGTCGGTCTGGCCGAGGTCAAGCGTGACCCGGCGGAACAGGGCCTGATGGTCGGCCACGTGAGCGGATCGCAGCGCGTCGTAACTGCCGGCGTCGACCGTCTTCAACATGTCCGCGCAACGGGCCGCGGGGTCGGCGGTGTCATCCTGGAAGGTCTTGAAGCTGGTGGCGGCGACGAGGATGAGTGTGGCGTCGTTGGCGCCCTCGACGGTGGCTTCGTCGTCCGCGATCGCGCTCTTGCCGCCCGTGGTTGAGACCTTCAGCCGTGCCTCGAATCGCATGCCCATCTCGTTCGGCGGGACCACGTCGCGGACCTGGCCGTTCAGCGCGAGGGTGCTGTCGTCGACTTTCCTGCTGTGCGACTCCTTGTGGGGGCTGTCGAGTTTCAGGCGGAAACTGACCTGGCCGGGTTTCGATGCGGAGATGCGCGTGACGATCGCGTTGGCGGGATGGCTGGCGAAGACCTCGCGGGTGAAGGTGACGCCGTCGACTTCGTATTGGGTGGTGGCGACGGCGGTGTCGAGGTCGAGCTGCCGGCGATATTGCTTGGCGCCGTCGTGGCCGGCGAAGCTGAGGCGGATGTCGCCGAAGGGTTGGTAAGCCTTCTGGCGGACGGGGTCGCTGAGGAATCCCGCCCGCACGACCTTGCCGGCCTCTTCGTCCTTGCCGGCGAAGACCAGTTGCCGAATTTCGTTGAGGTGGTCGATGGCGCCGGGGCGGTCGTAGTTGTGGGGCTTGCCGGTCCAGAGGGTGTCTTCGTTGAATTGGATGCGTTCTTGGGCGACGCCGCCGAAGACCATGGCGCCGAGGCGTCCGCTGCCGACGGGGAGGGCTTCGTCCCACTTCTTGGCCGGCTCGCCGTACCAGAGCTGGTAGGCCGATGTTGCGGCGTCCGACGGGGCCGGCGCGGCGCGAAGCGTGGCGCATGCGCTGATGATCAGCAGCGGGACCAGCGAGGCACGACGGTTTGGGTACGGACGGGTCACGTTGCCTCCTGGTAGGACGGGATCATGGGGAGCCATACACTCATTTCCGACGGGCCGCGGTTGTCCCAGGCGAAATAGGGGATCAGGCGGATGGGGATGCGCCGGGGTTTGTGGGGCACGGAATCGCGGTAGAGCTGATTGGACCATTGGCCGCGGCTCATCGCGAAGGCCTCGCCCTCGAGGGCGACGATGCCGCCGAGGTCTGGGGCGGGCCGTGGCGCGAGCGTGGCGTCAGCGGGAAGCATGACGTCGAGGACGGAGACGCCCGGGGGCAGGTCGGTGGATTCGAGGCAGTAGACGACGGGGCCGAGCATGACGGCCAGCTCGTTGCGGGCTTCTTCGACGAGAGGATGGGCTTCGATCAGCCGGGGGCGGATGGGGAGAATCAGCTCGACGCGGTCGCCGGCCCGCCAGGTTCTCCGCACGTCGTGGGAGGTCCCGGGCATGATCTTGCCCGTTGCCGTTTGGCCGTTGACGGTGATTTCGGCGGAGGGGGCCCAGGCGGGGATGCGGAAAGAGAGGGTTACTTCTTTGTCGGTGGCGGCAGCGTTGATCGTCACGCGTATTCGGCCGTCCCACGGGTAATTCGTTTCTTGCGCGAGTTCGATGGGGGAGCCGTCGGGCAGCGTCGTGTTCAGCGTGCTACCGCCATAGAGGACGAAGGCGACCCGGCCGGGGCCGGTGGCGTAGGCGTATTGGGAGGACTCCGCCATCACGCGGGCGACGTTGGGGGGGCAGCAGAAACAGTCGATGGTTTTCGTGCGGGAGCGGGGCCAGCGGAGTTCGGTGGGCATTTCGTCGAGCTGGCGGAGGGTGTTGGTGTAGAAGAAGCGGGTGCCGTCCAGGCTCGTGCCGGCCAGAACGCTGTTGTAGAGCGTCAGCTCGATCAGGTCGGCGTATTTGGAATCGCCGGTGATGAGGAGCATTCGCCAGTTCCACATGAGGTTGCCGATGGCGCCGCAGGTCTCGTTGTGGGCGGTGCTCTGGGGGAGCTGGTAGTTGCGGCCGAAGGCCTGGTGGACACGGCGGATGCCGGACTGGTCGATCGCGCCGTCGGGGGAGGCGCCGTCGTACAGCGCGCCGCAGCCGCCGGTGATGTAGAGCTTGCGGGAGGTCAAGTCGTCCCAGATGGATTCGAGGGGTTCCCAGAGGGTCTTGTCGCCGGTCTCGGTGTAGATGTCGGCGGCGCCGGCGTAGAGGTAGGTGGCGCGGACGGCGTGGCCGACAGCCTGCCGCTGGTCGCGGAAGGGGACGCGGTCCTGGTTGTCGTCGTCGCCGTCGGTCACGAGGTCGCGCATGTTGAGGAGCGTCATCGCAAGGTCGAGGTACTTGCGCTGGCCTGTGAGTCGATAGAACTCGACGAGTGCCATCAGGTGGGCTGGGCAGATACCGTGGCGGGCTTGTGAAGGGGTGGGGTTGGCGAAGGTGGTGAGGAGGAAGTCGGCGGTTTTCTTCGCGATGTCGAGGAAGTTGGTCTTGCCGGTGACGCGGTGGTGCAGCACGGCGGCAGTAATGAGGTGCCCCATGTTGTACATCTCGAAATCCATGGGGTTTGCGAACGGCTCGGCGTCGCCGCCGTTGCGGTGGTCGATCAGCACGGGCGTGTGGATGTAGCCGTCGGCGCGCTGGGCGCGGCCGACGATTTCGATCAGGTCGTCGATTTGGCGGAGGAGGGCGGCGTCTTGCGACTGCGCGGAGACGGCGATCGCGGATTCCAGCCACTTGTAGAAGTCGCCGTCGTCCCACTTGGCGCCCAGGTGTTCGCCCTCGCGCTCGCCGGCGGCGATGAGGAAGTTGTCGATGAAGCGGTTGCGTTCCGTCGCGGTCATCAGCTGGCCCATCGTGGGAACGAGGGAATCGCGGCAGACGGCGAAGCGGTCGGCCCAGAAGCCGGTGGTCCATTCCGACTCGCGCAGGCCCACGGCGTGCAGCTTGACGTGCGGCGTCCGCGATGTGTCCATCAACGCTGCCGTCGACACCGCGGCTCTGTCGTCCGTAACGGACATGGGCAACAAACTCCCGTTGATGGCGCGTCAGCTGGCGGGCCGGCTGAGCCAGAGGACTCGCGCGCCGGCGGCCTTCTCGCCGATTTGAACCGTGCCGCCGCCGGAAACCGTTTCGACGACATCGCCGACCTGGCCGGACCTGGGGTCGACGGGCCGCACGACGAATTCGCCGGATTGGCCGGTCAGATCCAGACGGGTGGCGGCGTTTCCGGAACGATACACAACATAGTTGGCCCCCGGCTCGGCCAGGGCCCACTGATCCTGCGGCTTCCCCGGTAAATCAACCGGGCGGGTGTTCGCGATCGCCTTCGCGAGGCCGGGGTCAAGCCGCACGCCGCCGAGCGATCCGCCGCCGATCAGGATCGCCCAGCCCATGTTCTGGGGGACGTCGACGGAGAAGAGGACGGCCTTGTCGGGGTAGCGTTCGCGGTACTCGCGGACGGCGCGGACGATCTGGGGGAAGGACGGGCCTTTCGGGTGCATGGCCCGCTGCCACTGGCGCGGGGACAGGTTGCCGCCGCCCGGAGGGGCGTAGGCCCGGCCGTCGGGCTGATACCACCAGTACCGGATGTCAACGACGTTGACGGTCTTAGCGCGCTCGGGGTTGGCGAGGATGCCGTCCTGGACGTCCTTGGGCGCGCTGATGGCCACCGTGGCCTGTTTCCCTTTTTCCTGTTCCCACTCGCGGATGACGTCCACCCAGAACTGCGTGAACGGCAAGGGGCCGGTGAACTCCGCAGACGTCATGTGGACGACGTTAGTATTGTTGGCGGAATTGTCGAGGTTCTGGCGGATGAACGCGCGGTGCAGCGGGCCGCGCGTGGGGTGGCTGGCGTCGTAGAACTGCTCGGCCATGAAGATGCGCTTGTCGCCGGCGTAGGGGGGCGGCTCGGGGAAGCCGGTATCGTTGATGTTGTTGGCAGACCGCCATGGGGAGCTGGCCCAGTGTGCGCCGGCCTCAAGGACGTTGTGTTGGAAGTAATGCTGCTGGAACAGGAGCACGCCCTTCTGTTCGCCGAGGTCTGCGAACTGTTTCAGGCGGTTCCAGTACCAGGGGTTGTATTTGGTCAGGTCGTACTTACTCAGGCCGTCCCAGGCTAGGCCGGTGCCGGACCGGGCGAACGGGAGTTCGTAGAATGGCGGCCAGACGTCGCCGTTCATGCGGCGGACGCGCTCGTGGTCCGCGTCGCGAGTGTCGTACCAGAGGCCGTAGTGGTGGGCCAGCGCGGCGTAGCCGGTGGCGAGGAGCGTGTCGGTCAACTGGTCCAAGTCGTCGGTCAACCCCGGCCCGACGCGCCCGGGGACGAACCGAGTGACGTTGGGCTCTCTCATTGCCGCTGACGAGACGTCGAACGGTCGGACGCCGCCGTTCCACCAGGTGATGTCTCGCTGATCGCCACTGATCACCTGGCCGTCACAGCAGATCCAGCCGTTGCGGATTTCGATGGTCCGCTTGGCGAGCGGCTTGGCCGATGCGTTGTCGTCCTTGCGCAGGTCGTCGATGTTGGGGGCGTCGCCCGGGCTGACCGGGATCGGCCGTCGGCGGGCGGCGCCTTCGATCCAATTAACCAGCAGGGGGGCGGGCTGCCTGGAGGCGGCGATGTAGGTGTCGGTCTCCTCCTGCGAGGGGGCGGTGGCTTCGGTCGTGGAGCGTTCCATCAGGTCGGCGCGGCGGGCGGCGTCGGGGCCGAGGCGATCGGCCAGTTGGCCGTAATAGAGGCTCGTCGGCTTCACGAACGAATCCGAGGAGTAAAACGTGCCGTTACCGGAGTATTGTCCCCAGCACCCGTAGGCCCAGTTGCGTATGGATGGGGGGGCGTCGCAGGTGATCAGGGCGGCCGTGCACTGCCAGAGCATCGAGTCGGTCGCCGACCAACCGGAGAACTGGTCTTTATAGGTGCGATTGGCGAGGCTCAGGCCGTTGCCTTCGATCCGGACGTTATCGAAGAGGGCGCCCGAGGCGAGGCTGTCGATCGGGCCACTGTCGTCGACGGAGCCGTAGGCCTCGCACTGGACGAACGCGTTCGGGCCCGCGGCGCAGAATCCGACGCCGAAATCGTGCCGGCCGTTCTCGGACCAGCAGCGCTGGAAGAGGGTTTGCTGGCCGGCAGTGTAGAACGTGTGACGCCGCCAACCGGCTACCTCGGATACCGGCGCCTTGGAAATGCAATCTTCGACGGTAACCCGCGAACACCCGTCCCACAGGGCGACCATGCAGCCGGCGAAGTGGACGGCCGTCACCTGCCGCACCCATGCATCGCGGACGGCGTTGAGGGAGATCGCGAACCAGGCGTGGTCTTCGTCTTTGGGCTTGTCGGAACTGATCGCGGATTCGCAGCGCAGGTTTTCGACGCCGACCTGGTTGATGCGGCCGGGCCAGGAATAAGTGCCAACGGACCCGCGGCCGAGGTCCGCGTCGATCGCAGTCGTGAGTGGCGCGTCCAGCGTGACGGACTCTCCGTCGACGGCCGCCACGGTTCGGTCCCAGACCAGATCGCGCGTGCCTTCCTTCCACCCCAGGCCGATCCCGCCGCCGACGTCGTCCATATCGATCGACTTGATCCACGCCGCGGTGCTGGGCCGGCGGACCAGAACGGTGTCGCCGGGGTGCGGGGCCTGGCCGGTTGGGAGCGTAAGCTTCTTCGCGTTCGTGGGGATGTAGGCGTCGGAGATCGGCTGGGTGGTGGCCACCTTGCGATCGTCTTTTCCCTGCACCTGGATCAACGTTCGCCGATCAGGCCCGGTGGCGACGAGCAATGTGCCGTCATCACCGGCGCCGGACCCGCGGAGCACGACCCCGCTGGCCGTGATATGAAGTGCACCCGCGACCTCGTATCGGCCCTTCTTCAGCAACACTGCGCCGCGGATCCCGTCGGGGCCGAGGGGCATGGCGGAAACGTGATCGATCGCCGACTGGATTCGCTGCGTGCTGTCGCCGTCGGCCGGCGCAACGACAATCTTCACCGGCGCGTCAGGGATTGCCGCCTCGCCAAGGCGGTATCCGCAATACGAATAGTCCGGGATTCGATCGCCCCGCGGTGAGGAGAGGTAAACCAGCTTTCGGTCCGGGCCGACGGTGATCTCGGGCTTCTCTTTCGAAGCAGCCGCACGGGATACGGAAACCATCCAGCCGAGCGCGATGAACGCCGCGGTCGCCAGGACCCATATCCGATTCGATGCCGTTGATCTCATCGATTTGTCCGCCGCCGCCCCGATGATACGTGTTCGACTGTGCCGCCGCCGCCGATCGACGGCCCGTGTACCGCGGAATGTGGCTTTTCTCTCCCCGCCAACCTCTGCGATCTCACGGGAAACATCGAATTCGATCATTATGACACGGATCGGGGCGTCAACAACTGGACCTGCGTCCCGTTGGCCAGCATCATCATCAGTTTAACCATCAGCGCGCTGACCGAGAATGAGACTAGACGAATTCGACGAGCCTTCGACGACGACGACGAGGACCTCCCGCGCCGTGCTCCGGATGGATTCTGCATGGATGTTCCACCTGGGCGATGTTGAATCGCCGGTGCCGAACAATCACATCAGCGCGTACATGGCGAACAAGGCGGGGTGGGCTCGGGGCGCGGGGGCGGTTGATTGTGATGACTCCGACTGGCGGGAACTGGATGTGCCGCATGATTGGGCGGTCGAGGGGGCGTTCTCGCCGGAGCATCACGTGGACGCGGGGTTCCTGCCGCGCGGCGTGGGCTGGTATCGGCGGCACTTTCGGCTGGAGCCGCGCGATCGGGGACGCCGACTGTCCCTGCAATTTGACGGCGTGGCGACGCACTGCACGGTCTACGTCAACGGCCACCTGCTGCACCGCAATTTCTGCGGATACACGCCGTTCACGGTCGACTTCACCGATGTCGCGCGCTTCGGAGATGAACTGAACGTGGTCGCCGTGCGGGTGGACGCGACCTACATGGAAGGCTGGTGGTACGAGGGTGCCGGCATCTACCGGCACGTGTATCTTGTCAAGACTTCGCCTGTCCACATCGCGCAATACGGCGTCTTTGTCCGGCCCGAGAAGGGGGCCGGCGGCGAATGGGCGACACACGTGGAGACGACGGTCGTCAATGAGAGCGATCAGGCCGCCACAGTTACCTGCTCGTCACAAATCCTCGGCCGCGCAGGCGACGTGATCGCGTCCGACGCGACGCCGATCACCGTTCCGCGTCGATCGTCTCAAGTGGTTCAGCAGACGATTCCGGTGATCCGACCGGACCTGTGGGGCCTCGATTCTCGCGCCCTCTATATGCTCCAATCCGAATTGAGGGCGGGTGATACCCCGGTGGACGGCACTTCGACCACGTTCGGCTATCGCACGATCCGTTTCGATGCGGAGCGGGGATTCTTCCTGAACGACGAACACGTCCTGCTCAAAGGGACGTGCAATCACCAGGACCACGCGGGGGTGGGCGTCGCGGTGCCGGATTCCATCCACGAATTCCGCGTCCGCCGGCTCCTGGAGATGGGCTCGAACGCCTACCGGGCCGCCCATAACCCGCCGGCCGCGGAGCTGCTCGATGCCTGCGACCGGCTCGGGATGCTCGTGATGGATGAGAACCGGAACTTCGGGAGCTCGCCCGAGCACTTCCGCCAGCTTCGCGCAATGGTGCTCCGCGATCGCAATCACCCGTCGGTAATCTGCTGGTCGATCTGCAACGAGGAGGCGATCCAGGGGACGCCGGTCGCGGCGCGAATCGGCCGGGCGATGGCCGCGGAAGTGCGCCGGCTCGACCCGTCCCGGCCGGTGATGGCGGCGGTGTCGGGCGGCATCCTCAACGACGATTCGCTCGCCGACGCTACGGCCGCGGGCCTCGACGTCGTCGGCATCAACTATCAGCTCCACGTGCATGACCCATACCATGCCAAGCACCCGGCGACGCCACTGCTCGCCGCCGAAACGCATTGCCTGCTAGGCACCCGGGGACAATATGCGACCGAGCCTGATCGTCATGCGTTCGCCGCGTACGACGTCGAGCATGCCCCGTGGGGCCTTACCGCGCGAAGCACGTGGCGATCCGTTCTCGATCATCCTTATCTGGCGGGGTTGTTCATCTGGGCTGGGTTCGATTACCGCGGCGAGCCGTCGCCACACGCGTGGCCGTGCGTGAATTCCTTCTTCGGCCTGCTCGACACCTGCGGGTTCGCGAAAGACGCCTTTTACCTACACAAGGCCTACTTTACGTCGGCCCCGTTCGTTCACCTGCTGCCGCACTGGAACGGGTCGGAAGGCGGGGATCAGCCGGTCCGTGTCGTCGCCTATACGAATTGCCCAGCGGCCGAGCTGTTTCTGAACGGGCGATCGCTGGGGCGGAAAACGGTGGATCCGATTGAGATGGCGGAATGGTTGGTCCCCTTCGAACCCGGCGTCCTTCGCGTCGTGGCATATCGGGATGGGCGGGTTGCCGCAGATGTTGAGCGTGTGACCACGGGTCCGCCGAATGCGCTGGGCCTGGAGGTGCATCCAGCTGCCGTCGCATTACCGATCCCCGCGGACGGCCGATTCACGCTTCCGGTGACCGTCTTCGCGATGGACGAGGCGAGTCGCCGCGTGCCGACCGCATCCGATCTCGTCACGTTTTCAGTCGACGGGCCTGCCACAATCCTCGGCGTCGGCAACGGCGATCCGACTAGCCATGAGCCCGACAAGGCGGACCACCGAAGCCTTTTTCACGGACTAGCCCAGGTGCTGCTGCAGATGCGAGCGACCGCCGGCCGCATGACCCTGTCCGCCACTGCTCCCGGCCTGCGGCCCGCCACGCTCCAATTGACCTCCACCACGGTCCCGCTGTCGCCCACGATGCCGCGCGCGCGGCCGCGCCACATTGTGACAGGATGGCGGATGAGCCCCATCACGCCCGGCCGTCCCGACGTTCATCAATCCGCTTCGACGACGGACGTCAACACTTGGGACCGCGTCGAACCGGCCGCGGGCGGTCAGCCGGCGTGGGCCCACGCGTCGGGCTATGCCGTTTATCGTGCGGCCGTCGCCGTCCCCAAGTCCATGCGATCGACCGGCGGCGTCGTTCGATTCCACGGGGTAGTGGGCGAAGTTGAACTGTTCATTGACGGTGACCGAGCACTACCCGGCGCAAAGGACGCATCGAGCGCCGTCGCGTTTTCCTTCCCCGCCCGCGCGGAGCAGATCACGCTGTCACTTCTGGTCCATTCCGCCACGGCCCGAGGCGGCATCACGGGGCCGGTTGAGCTAACACCTGCGTGAACTCCTCGTCATTCGTCAGCGGCAGACGCCCCCCCTCACTTCTGCTACCCTCGCTGGCATGTACGAAGACCCCGAAGAATCCCCCGCCGAGGCGCCGCGCACGCCCGAGGCCCGGGCGCAGGAGAAGTCGGACGAGTTCCGATTGCACGCCGAGCGGGCCGCCGTGTACGAAGGTCCTCGAAAGTTCGACGCCGAATTGATCCCCCTGGACGCATCCCTCGCCCGTGACCTGCAGAAGTCGATCGCCCGGCTGGAAAAGGCGAAAACACCGGAGTCCCCCATCCTGCCGCCGGAGTCCGTGGCAGACGCCGCCGCGCTGCTCGACTTTCCCGCCGCCCACCAGCTCTCCACGAACGACTACCACGTTTACCGACGTCCCGGCGAAGTCTTCGTCGTCCGTTGGCTGCAGGGGGATGAAGTGGAGACGTTTTACACCCGGTTCCAGGCCCATTTCGATGCCGCGCTCAACCACTTCAAGGAGGACGAGCGTCAGTCGCTGGAATGGAAGAAGGACCCCGGCACGTCTGCTTATCTCGCCGCCGTGGACGCGATCGAAGTGAACCTCGCCGAGCGATATCTCCGCGATCCGATCCGTCAGCACAAGCTGTTCGTGCTCTCAACCCAAACCGCCGACGAAATCGACATCATCCACCTCGCCGATTACCTGATGGGCGTCACCCCCGCCGAGCTGGTGGGGGCGGCGTCAGCCCCGCCGGACGACCCCACCGAGCAGGACCGCGCCTGGTTCTTCAAGCTCTTCAGCCTCCGCGGCATCCGCGAGGGCACTGAACAGATGTTCTTCTTCACCTATCTGCAGAAGGCCGAAGAAACATTCTCGCTGGACGACTAACGCAAAGTCGTGCGCGGCCCTTCAAGAACTGGCCTGGTATCAACCGCCTGCAATCGCTCCGATGATGAAGAACGGCTCTTCCCCGATCGCCACCTTCTCCGGCAGCGGCGCGTCCACCGGGTCGTGTGAAATATCCTCCTGGCACACGTAGAACCGCACCAACGGCCGCCGCTTCAGCGTGCCGTGTTCCCGAATCGTGCCACGCAGGCTCGGAAACTTCGCCTCCAGCGCGTCGATCACCGACCGCTGCGTCGGCGCCCCCGCCACCTCCAGCGCCACCTCGCGCGGCGCCTGTGCCAGGACCTGCAGATGTTGAGGCAGGATCACCTTGATCATCGGATCGTCTGCACTTCCACCGACAACACCGCCGGCAGGTCCCGCACGATCGTCCGCCACGTGTCGCCTCCGTCCGGCGAGCAGTACACCTGCCCGCCCGTGGTCCCGAAGTACACGCCGCAGTCGTCCATCGAATCCACGCACATCGCGTCGCGCAGGATGTTCACGAAGCAGTTCTCCTGCGGCAGCCCGTTCGTTAGCGGCTCCCACTCTCCGCCGCCCGTCTTGCTGCGATACACGCGCAGCTTGCCTTCCGGCGGATAATGCTCCGAATCGCTCTTGATCGGCACCACGTACACCGTCTCTGGCTCGTGCGCGTGCACGTCGATCGGGAAGCCGAAATCCGTCGGCAGATTCCCGCTGACCTCCCGCCAGTTCTCCCCCGCGTCGTCCGTCCGCATCACGTCCCAATGCTTCTGCATGTACACCGTGTCCGGCCGCGAGCCGTGCAGCGCGATCCGGTGCACGCAATGTCCGATCGGCGCCTCCGGGTCCGGGATATATTCCGACTTCAATCCCCGATTGATGGGCTTCCACGTCGTCCCGCCGTCATCCGTCCGGAAACACCCCGCCGCCGAGATCGCGATGTACATCCGCTGCGGGTTCGTTGGATCGATCACGATCGTATGCAACCCCAGGCCGCCCGCCCCCGGCATCCACTTCGACCCGTGCACCGCCCGCAATCCTGCCAACTCGTGCCAGGTCGTCCCCCCGTCCGTCGTCCGGAACATCGCGGCATCTTCCACACCCGCATACACCGTCTCCGGGTCGGTCAGCGACGGCTCCAGGTGCCATACCCGCTTGAACTCCCACGGGTGCTGCGTCCCGTCGTACCACTGATGCGTCGTCAGGGGCTTGCCCGTTTCCGCGGACGTGTCGTACACGAATCTGTTGCTCTCGCCCTTCGGCATCCCCTCCGGGGATTTCTCCATCCCCCCGCCCGGCGTCTCCCACGTCTTTCCGCCGTCGCTGGACCGCTGGATGATCTGCCCGAACCACCCGCTCGATTGCGATGCGTAGATCCGGTCCGGGTCCACGGACGACCCCTTCATGTGGTAGATCTCCCAACCGCCGAAGAACGGCCCCGTCACGTCCCACTTTTCCCGCCCGGCGTCCGACTCCATCACGAACGCGCCCTTCTTCGTCCCGACCAGCACGCGGACCTTGCTCATATTGCTCTCCTTCCCGTTGCAACCCGTGATGTCCGTGAGAATCAAACTTTCGGCAACCCGCCGATTTCCAGGACCGGCCGAATCTCCACCGTCCCCTTTTTAGCCGCCGGAATCATCGACGCCACTTCCATGGCTTCGTCCAGATCCTTGGCGTCGATCAGAAAGTATCCGCCGAGCTGTTCGCGCGTCTCGGCGAACGGCCCGTCGGTGACCAGCCGCTTCCCCTCGCGGACCCGCAAGCTCGTCGCGGTCGCCACCGGCCGGAGCGGGTTGGCCCCGAGGAACTTGCCCTTCGCCTGAAGATCGACGGCCAGCCGCGTGGAGTCCTTGTAGCACTGCTCCCGCTCCGGGTCGCTCATGGCATCTTCGGCCATGTAAATCAGCAACAGGTATTTCATGTCACCCTCAAATCGTACGATGCTACTCTCGGCCCCGGCATCGCCGCCGTTACTGCGCGACGATCACCATCCATCCGACGCCAAACCGGTCCTCCAACATCCCGAACTTCGACGAGAAGAACGTCTTGGTCGGCGGCAGGTGCACCTTGCCGCCATCGGCCAGCGCGGCGAACGCCTTGTCTACCGCCGCATCGTCCTTCACCGACAGCGACAGCGAAAACCCGGCGAACTTCCCCTTCCCCTGGCATTCTCCGTCCGACATCATCACGTTCGACCCGCCAATCCGCAGCGTCGCATGCATCACCTTGTTCTCTGACCCCGGCGGCATCCGCCCTTCCGGCGCGGGTGCCGGGCTGTCCTTGAACCGCATCAGCATCAGCACTTCCGCCCCGATCGCCTTCTTGTAGAACTCGATCGCCTCTTCGCACCGGCCGTCAAACATCAGGTAAGGGTCGACAGGCATATTCGTCTCCTAGCGTGATTGAATCGACTTTCCAACCAGGTCTCGTGCACCGGCAATCCGTCTCAGGCTTGCTGCCGCGCGATCTCCTCCCGCAACTTTTCCTCCTGCTCGCGCAGCTCGGGCGTAAACTCCGCGCCGAAATCCTCTGCCTCGAAAACCCGCCGCAGCTCGATCTGCCCCTCGCCGCCCGTCGGATTCGGACACCGCTTAGCCCACTCGATCGCCTCCTCCAGCGACTTCACCTTCCACATCCAGAACCCCGCGATCAACCCGTCCACTTCGAACGGCCCCTCCTCTACCGTCCGCCGGTCGCCGGAGAACAGGATGCGCGCCCCCTTCGAACTCGGTTGCAGCCCTTCCCCCGCCAGCATGATGCCCGCCTTCACCAGCTCCTCGTTGTACCGCCCCATCTCCGCCAGCAACTGCTCGCTCGGCATGACCCCCGCTTCCGTCTCCCGCGTCGCCTTAATCAGCACCATGAATCGCATGACCGTCTCCTTCGAGTTTGTCTGCCCGTTCCGCCCCGTTCACCCCCTAGTCGGCCGGCGCGAACCCCGATCGACAATGTCCGCGAAAAAAATTTCCGTCCGTGGAATTCCCGCCCCGTCCGCCCAAAACGCCGCAGCGCGGCCTTCCCCTAGCCGCGCCGCTGAGCGTCTTTCCGGTCCCCAATTCTTTTGGCCCGCCCACCCGAGCTATTACGACGATGCGCTTCCAGACCCGCCGCCCGAATTCCCGCCAGAGCTGCCGCCTTCAGTTGACCCGCCGCCCGAGTGCGTCACGGATTCCACCGCGCCCGCTACCACCCCCGCAGTCGTCGCCACGACCTGCGTCATCGTTTCAGCCACCTGCGACGTCGTATCTTTCACCGTCGCGAGCACCTGCCGCGCTTTCGCCGGCGCTTCCTTCACCGCCGCCGTGACCTTGCGAACCGTCTTGGCCATCCGGCCGGCGGCCTTTTTCGTCGTTTTCTTCTTAGCGACCTTCTTCACCGCCTTGGCGGCCTTTTTCGCCACCTTCTTCATCGACTTATTCACATGGTTGACCTTGCGTCCCCCGCCCCCCGCGCGCTTGGCCGTCTTCTTTTTCGCCCCGCCCGTCGACGACTTGCCAGACGCCACCCGACCACCCTTCTTCTTGGCCATTCAGCCTCCTATGGATTGGTGCCGCGTTTGTAACAAACCCAACACCGTCCCTCGAAAATCCCGGTATTTCGCAACAGGACTTGCAAGCCGTTCCACCCCGCCCGCCCGGTTACCACTGCAGGTTCTCGAGGTGCCTGGCGATGTCCCCCGCGCTCTGGAAGCGGTCCAGGATCAGCGAGTCCTTCAGCCCCCGCACGATGTCCTTCACGACTTTCGGCTGCTCCGAATACCGCGCCCGCCCCCCGACGATCGCGTGGAACACTTCCACGAGGTTCAACACATCCTTGTAGATCTTGCTCTTGGTCGGCCGGCCGAGGTCGAAGAAGTCCACCAGCTTCACCTCAAACGCAATCCCCTGCCGGCGGATCATGATGTTGTCGTCGTGGATGTCGCCGTGGTATTCGCCCCGCGCGTGGATCGGGGCAATGCCCCTAGCTAGCGCGTACAACACATGCAGGGCCTCAAATGTCGTCAGCCGCGCCTCCTGCTGCGACTTCAAGAACTCGCTGAGCTTCTGGCCTTCCACCAATTCGCTGATCACCACTGTCACCTTCTTCTTCTTGAAGTAGGCGATTTCCTGGTGGTGGTACTGCATCAGGATCGGGCAGTGCCGCAGCGCATCCAGCTTGCGGGCGTAGGCGATGGCGGCCTTGCCCATCGGGTCGCGGTGGGGGTAGTAGAACTTCGCGGCCCGGCGGATCCCGGTTGATCGCTCCCGGATGACGTAAACCTCGCCCTCCCAACCACTTCCGAGTGGCCGCTCGATCTCATACTTGCCCGCCACGCTCCGCCCGGACGGGAAGTCGAATCGTTTGACGTTGCGGCTGGGACGGTACATGGGCGACGGCCTCTCTCCGGGGGGGCCATCTTCGCCGGCCCCGGTCATGCGTCAACGTACCGCCCCCGCCCGCAACACCCCGCCCCGCCAAGACTTGGGTTGTGGGGAAATGTCTAGCGTTTATAACGCTTTATGATCGCTGGAACTGCTTACAATCTCTGGCATATGGACCTGCTCAAAGGGGTCGTCGGGAAGGTGGTCGCCGGGGCGGTGACGTTGGCGGTGATCGCCGGGGGCATTACTTGGTGGCAGATGGACCCTGCCGCCCGGCACAGCCTGCTGGCGTCCACCGGCCGGATCCTCGGGTGGACCGGCTTCGTCCTGGTCATCCCGTGGGCGACGTTCTTCGTGATCGGCTGGGTCGCGAAAATGGACACTAACCTGAGCGGTGGCCTGCTCGTCGCCGCCTATACCCTTGTGGAGTCGCTGCTTCTGGCATGGCTGTTCAACTGGCATGTCGCCGGCGCCGCCGGCTTCACAGGCTTCGGCCTCGGTGTGCTGATCTCGGCCGCATATAATTTGTTCACCTGCGATTGGATCGCCGAGAAGGTGGCTTAACTTCAGGAGGGCTCCTTCGATGCCGCAAGTCGGGCAACGCATCAGCGAATACGTTCTGGACGCCAAGATCGGTGCCGGCGCGTTCGGCGAGGTCTGGCGCGCCCGGCACCACATCTGGGCCGACCAGTTCGTGGCCATGAAGCTGCCGACCGATCCGCAGTACCTGCGCACGCTGCAGCGCGAGGGGCTGACGATTCATGGGCTGACCCACCCCAACATCGTTCGTGCAATCGGTTTCGATCCCTACGGCGAGCCGCCGTACCTGACGATGGAGTACATCCCCGGCACCAGCCTGCGGACGATCATCCAGGAGAAGTCGCTCAAGCCGGCGGACGCCGTGCAGATCCTCCGCCAAGTACTGGCCGGCATTGGGCATGCGCACAGCAGGGGGGTCATTCACCGGGACATCAAGCCGGAAAACATCCTCATCCACGAGCGCGCCCGCACGGAAGGGTATGCCACTGAAGGCGTTGTGAAGGTGACCGATTTCGGGCTTGGGCGGGCGGCGACGTCGGCGGCGGCGGGATCGATTTTGTACTCGCAATCGATGAATGCCGAGTCGGGGCAGGACATTGCCGGGACGTTGGATTACATGGCGCCGGAGCAGCGGTCGGGGAACGCGCAAGTGGATGGCCGGGCCGACCTTTACGCCTGCGGCGTGCTGCTTTACGAGATGCTGACCGGAGAGCGGCCGGCGGGGACGGACGTGCCGTCGGACCTGAATCGGGAATCGCCGAAGAACCTAGATGAAGTGTTCAAAAGGTCTTATGCCCGGCTCGATAAGCGGTATGCGACGGCCGAGGAGTTCGCAAAAGCGCTCGGCCCCGTACCGCCACCGCTGCCGCACGTCGGCGGAACTGCCGCCCACATCAATCCGAACGCGCGGAGCATCTGTCCCAATTGTCGCGGCCAAGTGGAACGAGACGACCAATTCTGCATGCACTGCGGCGTGCAGCTCGTCGCGCAGGTTCGGCGGTGCCCCAAGTGCGGCGCCTATCCGGACTCCTCGGACCGCTACTGCATTTTCTGCGGCCAAGGGCTGGCGGCGCCCGTGACGGCGACGGCCTGATCCGATGAGAGACACCCTAAGCAATTAAGATGATTGACCCGATCCTGTTCATCCTCCTGGTGATCGCCTTCCTGGCCGTGACGGGGACGTTGTTCGGCGGGTGGTTGATCTTCACGGTGATCCGCATGATGGGTCACGTGGTCGGCAGTTTCATTGGCCTGTTCGCACCGAGGCCGGTGTACTTCCCGACCGTCCAGATGCGGAGGCCGCGGCACGTGATGTACCCGCGCCCCGTTGTCGACCGACGCGGGGTCGCGGTCAATCCGGCCGTCGGTCGCCACTGCGCCCGGCCCGGGTGTGATGAGATCAACCCCGTGACCGCGGCCTTCTGCCGTCGGTGCGGCTCCCAGCTGCCCCAGGCTCAGCGGGTGAGTGTGCGGCGGGCGGCAATGTGGTAAACATCCTTCACCTCGGCGATGTCGCAATTCCAACCGACCAGCTTCAGCGTCTCCCCGCGGCACCAGCCGGACGACCTGGCCGATGCGCTGCTCAACGCGTTGGCCCGGCGGCTGGATAACAAGCATAACGCGTGGTCGTTGCCGCGGACGGTGGTGGTGAGCGTGCTGACCTTCGGCGTCTGGCCGGTGTTCACCTGGCAGCGGAAGCTCCGCGACTTCGTCACACAGGAGCAGTCGCAGCTCTGGCACCTGGCCGAATGGCTTCGGCTTCAGACGGGTCGGGCGGACGCGCAGAAACTTCGGGACGATTCGCAGAAGCTCCGCTGGAGCCATCTGCTTTCCGCGGGCGCGGTGCTGTCGGCGGCGGCGGTGGTGATCACCTTTGCCGCCATCTTCGCCGGGCATCGCGACGTGTTTCAGAACCTGGTGGGCGTCACGTGGAAATATCCGGCCCATCGCGGCTGGATGAGCCCTGAGCTCGTGAAGGCTTTGTTTCTCGTCTGGACCGGCGGCCTGGGTCTGGCGTACGTCCTGCATTGGATCCAGGTGACCTACCACGCCACGCAGCTCCGCAACTACCTACGTGCGTTCAACGCGATCGCCGAGTCGGAAAATATTCCCCCCGTTCCGGTCCCGGACACGGAGCTGGGCGTCCGCCCGCTCTGGTTGATCGCCGCGGTGCCGTTTGCGGCGGTCGGGGCGGTCTGGGCCGTGCCGATGATGCTGGCCGGCGCCGCGCAGCGCCGGTATATCAAGGCCATGAGCACGCCCGCCCGGCGCGAGCTGGCGTACCGCGTCCGCGGGATGTTGACGCTCCGGCGGCCGGCGCTGAACGTGGTCACGCCGGCGACGCTCCGGCGGCGGTGCGAGAACGAGAAGTGCCTGGCCCATGTGTCGGCTTCCGCCGTCTTCTGTCCGCGGTGCGGCTCGCGGCTGAAGGCGGCATTGGAGCGGGTCGCCTGAGGTTCGACAGACGATGCCCAGGTTCTATTTCATCCTCTCGGTGACCGGCTGGGCATGGACCGCACTGGTCGCCGTGTTTTTGTTCGTCCGCCTCCGCCGCCGACGAGGGGATTCGACGCAATGAGTGCCAACGCCGATCCTTCTTTCCATCGAGACCGCGAGCAGCAGTTCGTCGCGCACGTGCAGAACCTGCTGGCCGACGACCGCCTGCGGGTCGACACCACGCGCGGCCGGCGACCCGTCACCGCGATGATTCGCACCGTGAACCACACGACCGGAGCGGTCGACTTGAACCGACTGATGTCCCAGCTCGGCTTGCCCGACCGGGATCTCGAGCAGCGCATGCCCACGGGGCAGACGATCGACGTCGTCCTCAGCCAGAAGAAGATGATCTTCTTCAAGCAGGCCGTGGGGAAGCTGCGCGTTACGAGCGTTTCGCCGACGCAGGCTTTGCTGACCAGTGGCGACGTGCAACCCCTCAACCGCGGCGACGTTCAGAAGTTGCTGTCTCAGGGCCCGCTCGTTCCCAAGGGCGATGTGCCCACGACGGTCGTCCTCCTCTCGACGGCCGGCTACACGCTCGACGCGCACGAACTGGCCGAGCGGACGAACGACCGGACGCTGATCCTCGTCGAGCCCAACACCTCCGGCGGCTGGAACGTTTACGGACCCGCGGAGACCAAGGCGCTGGCGGACCTCTTCGACCCGGAGCCCGACGAGCAGAAGCGCACACGCATCCGGCAGGAGATCGAAGCCGCCCGCATCGACCTCACGGCCGGGGGGTTGGCCGCCGACCGGCTGGCCGCCAAGACCAACCTCCCGACGCCCTGGGTCGAAGCCGCGCTCAAGCAGTACGCGAAGGAGAACCCCGGCCTGGTGGCCAAGCGGCTTGACGGGCACATGGTGCTGTACCGCGAAGGCTCCACGCCCGCGCCGCCGACGGCCGCCGCATCGTCGTCGAACAAATCCAAGGGGTCCGACATGCCCATGATCGACCGCATCAAGTCGCTGTTCGCCCGCAAGGGGGAGAACGAGAAGAAGATCGCGTTCCTGTCCGAGCGCCGCACCGCCCTCACCCAGCAGCGCGACCGGTCGTACGAGGACCTTTCCACGCTCGAACAGCAGGAAGCCGCCCTCCGCCGACAGTTCCAGGAGACCACTGCCGCGATCACCAAGCGACGCATCACCAGTCAGCTCCTGCAGCTCCGCAAGGACCTCGAGCGCCGGCAGCAGCTCCTGACCGTCCTGAATCAGCAGATCAACGTCGTCGGCACCCACCTGCACAACCTCGAGCTGGTCGAGCAGGGGAACGTCGCCAAGCTACCCGATTCGGAGGAGATGGCGACCGACGCGGCTGCGGCCGAGGAGATGCTGGCCAAGCTGGAGGCCGACACGGAACTGGCCGACTCCGTCGGCTCGATCGCGCACGCGGGCCTCAGTGCCGAGGAGCAGGCGTTGTATGAAGAGCTGGAGCGCGAATCCGCCCCCGCCGGCGGAGAGCCCGCGACCGGCAAGATCGAGCTGGAGCACGCCGACCCGGACCGCCAGCCCGCCCGGCAGCAGCAGTCGTCCGCGGCGTCGCCCGCCCGCACGCCCGCCCAGCCCCGCCGTGCCGACCCGGAGGCCGGCTGAACCATGGCCCTCATCGACAAACTCTTCGGCCGGAAGAAGACGCTCACCGAGCTCAGTCCCACCGAGCTGCGGCGGGAGGAAATCCTGCTGACTAAGCAGCGCGACCGCCTCTTCAAGAAGATCGAGCAGATTACCACCGCCAAGCAGAAGATCTTCCAGCAGGGCGCGACGCAGAAGGCGCCGGAGCTGCGCAAGGCTCTGGCGCAGGATTTCGAGCTGAAGACGCAGGAACAGCTCATGGCCGCGCGGGAGATGAACCTGCGGAGCAAGGAACTCCTGACCGTTTCCCGACTGCGGATCATCAAGGACAACCGCGCCGGCGGCCGCGCGACGGGGCGGCTTAACCTCACCGACAAAGACGTGGCCCGCATGTCGCAGTGGATCGAGGACGATGCGGTCTCCACCGACGTCTATCAGGAACGGCTCAGCGCGCTGCTCGAGCAGGGGACTCAGGCCGACAAGGACGTCCTCCAATCCACCGGCCTGACGCAGGCGGGCCAGGAACTGATGAACATCTGGAACGACCTGGACCGCGGCGCCGTCAAACAGGACCAGGCCTTCGATCAGGCCGACCAGGCCGTCCGCCGCCGCAGCTCGACCGGAGGGGAAATCGGATGAGGGAGCCGAACCTCCACCGGAACAACGCCGCCGAGCACGTGATGTACGCGGTTGTTTGGCTGCTCGTCCTGCCGGTGCGGTGGCTGGATCAAATCAGAAGGATTAGCCACAGGTGGGGCACAGATGAACGCAGATAAGAAAGAGGGAGTGGAAGGACGGTGGCTGTGTCAGGTGGACGGGGCAACGACTGACCGGCCAGATGCTTCACTTCGTTCAGCATGACATCTTTCTTCTTTATCTGTGTCCATCTGTGCCCCATCTGTGGCTAAATATTCTTTATGGGCCTTTTCAAATCTAAAGACGAACGCCGGATCGAGCGCGAGATGAAGGTCCGTGCGGGTATTCGCGGCATTGAGCGGTCGATCCGCCAGCAGGAGAAGTTCGCCGAGGACTTCATCAAGAACGCCCAGCACGCGCAGAAGATCGGCGATAAGAATCAGTACCTCTTTATCCGCAATGCGCTCAAGCGCACGGCGACCGTGAAGAAGATGCTGGAACGGCAGCTACTGGCGATCAAGAACGCGATGCTGATCCAGCAGCAGGCGCAGGCGAGCGAGCAGTTCGCCGAGTCGATGCACGTGATGGCCCGCGAGATCGGCCGGATCTTCGGCGACATGGACCTGACCAAGACGCAGGCCCAGTGGGAACGGGCGGTGTCGCAGGCGTCGACGATGGAAGAGCGGATGGACGTGTTTCTGGAGTCGATGGAGCAATCGGCGGCCGCGGGCGCCGCCGGCCCAACCTCGTCGTCCGGGGAGATTGTCTCCGACGATGAGATCGACCGCATGATCCATGCGGACGTCCTGGCGGCCGAAAAGGCCGAGCTGGGCAAACTGGACGAGCTCGAATCCGAAATCGCCAAGGAACTGGGGGCGACGAAGCAGAAGGATTGAACATGGCCGAATTGGCCGAGTCTCCGCGGGCGCCGGTTCTTCAATACGGCAATCAATCAACCTCGCCCGTCCCCCGCCTCAGTGGTCTGGCCGTCGCCGCGGCTTGCCTTCCCTTGATCGACCCCGCTCTGTTCCTGGTTCTCAGGAACGTTCACCCTGTCGTGCCCCGAGGACCGCTTCGCCTCCTTCTCCTGCTTCCGGTCGTTCTTTTCGTTGCCACTCCGGTCTTCAGCCTCATTGTCGCGTTGGCGGCGCGTGCGCGGCTGAGAGAACTTCCGCACCTCCGCGGTCACGTACTGGTGCGCGTGGCGCTCCTGTTGAGCAGCCTGGAGAGCGCCTTCATTCTGTTTTCCGTCGTTGGCACGGTCCTAACGGTCGTCCGTGCGGGCTGACCGCATTCACCCCGCATCTTGCTTCTTCGCCAACCCGATCGCGCTGGCCGTCGCGTGCGTTTCGATGTGGCTGATGCTCACGTGCCAGCGCACGATGCCCAGCTCCCCCGCGACCCGCAGGCATTCCCCCGTGAGCTCGATCTTCGGCTGGCCGCTCGCCTCCTTCAGGACTTCGATGTCCGTCCAGGCGATCCCGCCGCGCCACCCCGTGCCCAGGACCTTCAGCACCGCCTCCTTCGCGGCGAACCGCCCGGCCAGGTGCTCGAAATACCGCTTGGGGTTCCGCGCGCAATACGCCTGCTCCGCCGGCGTGAAGACGCGGTCGAGGAAATGCCCGCCGTGCTCGTCCACCAGCTTGCGGATCCGGGCCGTTTCAACGATGTCAATGCCATGTCCGAGGATGGGCATGCCGCTACGATAACCGCTGGCGGCGGCGGTGAAACTCCCCGTCTTGACACCCCCACACCCCCCACCCATACTCCCGGTCTTTCGCCCAAACCCGCGGAGCCATGACGTGAATTCAACGCGCGCAGCCCTGGTCGTTTCCCTCGCCGTCTTCGCCGGCTGCCGTCCCGCGCCGCAGTCGCAGTCCGAATCCGAGCTGACCGCCGCCAGCACCACCCAGCCCGCCGGTCGCACCGACCCGTCTGCCGCGCTCACCGTCGTCCCCTCGGCCGCCCCGACCGCGGCTGCGCCGTCGCCGGCCGCTTCGCCGAGCGCCATGTCCGCCCCGCTCACCGATACCGTCGTCGCCCGCGTGAACGGCGACGTCATCACCGCCAAGCAGCTCTACGGCCCGCTCATCGAGGCCTACGGGCTGAACCTTTTGCTCAACCTCGTCCAGCTCGACCTGGCCAAGCAGGACGCCGCCCGGCAGCACATTGCCGTTACGCCTGAAGACGTTCGCGCCGAGCTGGAGATGACCGAAGCCCGCATGTTCAAGGACGCCGCCAAGGAAGACTACCCCGGCCTGCTCGACCAGTTCCTCACCAACCAGCGCCTCTCCCGCCCCGAGTTCGACATCGTCATCGAGATCAACGCCTACCTCCGCAAAATCGCCGAGCCGCTGTTGAAGAACAAGATCTCCGAGGAGAACCTCCAGGAGGCGTTCCGCCAGCTCTATGGCGAAACGGTGCAGGTTCGCCACATCCAATGCTCGAACCTGCAGGAGGTGGCCGAGGTCAAGCGCCGGCTCGCGGCCGGCGAGGCGTTTGAGGCCGTCGCCAAGGCCCTGAGCCGAAATGCCCGCACGGGCTCGCTCGGCGGCGAGCTCCCGCCGTTCAGCCGCAGCACCACCGGCCTGCCCCAGGCGTTCAAGGACGCCGCCTTCGGCCTCAAGCCCGGGGAAGTCTCTGATCCTGTCCAGGCGGAAGACGCATATCACGTTATCAAGCTGGAACGCCGATTCGCGCCCAAGGCCGTCAAGTTCGAAGACGTGAAGGAGTCAATCCGCGAAGACCTGTACGACCGGCTCGTGCAGGCTACCGTCAAGGACCTGCGTTCCCAGCTCGTCCAACAGACGGTCCAATCGATGCAGATCGAGAACCCCGTCCTCAAGCGTCAGTTCACCGAGCGCATGGACAAGCAGAAGTCCCAAACCCAGGACCGCGACCAGATCCGCAAGCAGCTCGAACGCGACCGTGAACGCCTGACCACCAGCAGGCCCGCGCTACCGGCCGCCGCGCCGACCACCCTGCCCGACGCCGCACCGTGAGTGCCAGAGCACGACGGCAGCGAGCGGTTTCCCGACGGCGATCAGGCCATGTCGAGCCCGCGCATCGTGCCCGTTGACGACGCGAACCGGTCTGCCTCAATCCCCATTCGCTGGAGCATCGATACGAACAGGTTCGGCAGGGGGTAGTTGCGCTCCGTGTCGAATGCCAGGTGCTGCCCATGTCGGAACCCGCCCCCGGCCAGGATGACCGGCATGTTGAAGCACGTGTGGGCGTTCGCGTCGCCGAGGTTCGATCCGTACAGCACCATCGTGCGGTCCAGCAGCGTGTCCCCGCCCTCGCGCGCTTCTTTGAAGTCCGCGTAGAGCTTGGCCAGCAACTTCATGTGCCACAGGTCCAGCACCTTCAGCTGCTGCAACTTCTCCTCTGACTTGCCGTGATGGGAGAGGTTGTGATACCCCTCGGTGATCTTCACGTCGCCCACGCCTTCCACCGCCGGCGTTGAGACGCTATCGAGCATCAGCGTGATCGTGCGCGTGGAATCGGTCTGGAACGCGAGCCGAGCCAGGTCGTACATGATCCGCACCTTTTCCATGTACGCCGCGGGGTTCTCGGGGTCCACCGGCACGGGCACGTCCACCACCGGCTTGGGCTTCCGCTCCCACCCCGCGGACGCCTGCAGCCGCCGCTCCAGGCTCCGAACGCTCGTGAAATACTGGTCCAGCCGTTCCCGATCGCGCGGGCCCACCTTCCGCTCCAGTGCCTTGGCATGGTCCGCCACCGCGTCGAGGATGCTCTGCCCGGTGTCCAGCCGTCGGACCTGCGCCTGGACCTGCTTCGCCGTCCCTTGTACGAACAGCTGCTTGAACACCTCGGCCGCCTTGTCCTCGGGCGGTATCGCCACGCCCGTCCCGGTGCACGAAAGGCTCTTCGTCTTCGTGTTCACGGCCAGCGTCAGCGACGGAAACCGCGTCAGCGTTCCGATCTGCTCGGCCACGAACTGGTCCAGCGAAACCGTATTCCGGAACGACCCGCTCCCCGGATGCGGCGCGCACGTCAGGAAGCACACGTCTGCCGGATGCCCGCCGTCCACGTTCGGGTGCGACACGCCGCTGAACACCGTGAAATCGTTTCGATGCGGCCGAAGCAACTCCAGGTATTCGGAGGCTTGGTAATCCTTCCCGCTCCCGTTCGGGAAAAAGTGCTGCTTCAGTAGCCCCAGGTTGTTGCAGATCGCGAGCATCCGTCGCGGCGGGCCGTCCGGTGACAGCGCTGACGCCGTCTCCGCCGCCCCTGCCAGCCGCGGCGGCGTCATCGACTCCAGGAACGGCAACGCCATCGCCACCCCCACACCCCGCAGGAAATGCCGCCGCGACAATGGCCGCCGTGCCGCCACGTACGGGCCCCGACTTGCCATGCCTCTCGCCCTGCTGCCGCTCATGTCCACGCTCATTTGTTGAGGAACAGGTCACTCCGAACCAGCGCGGCCACCATCGACCGGATCCCGTAATGATTCCCTTTGGCCGCGTCCAAAATCGCCTCCACCTGTGGCCGGTCACTGAACCGCACCGCGGCCCCAGTCGCGTACACCACCAACTGCTTCACAAACGCCCGCGCGACGGTCCGCTCGTCCGTCAGCAGCAGCTTCTTGAACGCCCTGACGTCTCCGAACTCCCGCCCGTCCGGCAACTGCCCCGCGCAATCGACCGGCAGTGCGTAGTGGAACGCGTACGGCCACCCGTTCATCCCCCACCCCTTGACGGCCGCCTTGTCCTCCGCCGCCCCGCGATACCGGTCCCGCCACCCGCCCATCACGTCGAAGCTCTCCAGCGCAAACCCCGGCGGGTCCATCTTCACGTGGCACACCGCGCAGCTCGCGTCGGCTCGATGCTTGTCCAGCTGCTGGCGGATCGTCACCGCCCCCCGAATGTCCGGTTCCACCGCCACCACCGTCGGTGGCGGCGGCGAAATCTCCTGCCCGAAGATCCGCTCCGTAATCCACTTCCCCCGCAGCACCGGCGATGTCGTCGTGCCGTTCGCCGTCACTTTTAGGACGCTCGCCTGCGTCATGAATCCGCCGCGCACTGAATCTTCCGGCAGCCCCACCCGCCGCATCGCGATCCCCTTCACCCCCGGCACCCCGTAATGCGCCGCCAGCCGGTCGTTCAGGTACGTGAAGTCCGAATCGACGATGTTCCGCGCCGGCAAATCCTTCCGCAGCATCTCGTCGAAATACAGCCGCGTCTCCGCCAGCGCCGCCTCTTCCAGCGCGTCGTCCAGGTAGTAGTCGTTGTACAGCGTGGTCGACGGCGTCGTGTCGTCGATCTTCCGCAGGTCCAGCCAGTAATCGAGGAACGCATTGACGAACCGCCCCGCCCGCGGGTCGGCCAGCATCCGTTCCGTCTCCGACGCCAAAACCGCCGGCCGCCCCAGCTCCCCGCGATCCGCCCGCCCCCGCAGCGCCTCGTCCGGCGGCGAATTCCAGAGGAACAGCGCCAGCCGGGTCGCCAACGCGTATTCGTCCAGCCGCCCCGGCTTTTCCTCGACGAACAAAAATCCCGGCGAGCACAGCACCGCCGTGTACCCCGTCAACATCGCGCTGGTGAAATCCGCCCCCTTGGCCATTTGATCCCGGACCAGCGCCAGGTATCGCCGCAGCTCTCCCTCGTCCACCGGCCGCCGATACGCCCGCCCCATGAACGCCCGCAGCAGCCGCTCGCCGTCCTTCACCGCATCCCCCGGCACCACCTCGACGGCCACATCTGCCGTCCGCGCCGCTTCCGGCCGCCGTGTGCCGTCCTCCTTCTCCCGGGTCGGCACCTTCAGCACCACGCCCGATGCGCCGTCTTTCACTTTCCTCAGCGGCAGGTCGGCGAACAGCAGCCGATAACCCGCATCCGTCTGCTCGTCGTAAATCGGCCCGTCCACCTCCATCCACCGGAAAGCCACGCCCGGCATCCCCTCCTTCGTCGCCAACGGGTTCTGGAACGGCACCGGCCCGCCCGGACGCGACCGGAAAAACCGGCACGCGTCGGTCACGAGATACTCGTTCGCCTGCAACCACACCTCCCCCACGTCCGCGACGGTCGGCTCCGTTTCCACGTCGAAGGCCCCCACCCGCCGGTTCTGCGCGCCACCCTTGGCGTACACGGTGATCGGCTCGTACCGCCGCCCGCCCGAAACCTTGTCCGGGTCCGGGTGATACCACTCCGCCTTTCCCGGCGTCCCCACCTTGTCCTTTTCACCCGCGAACTTCTGATTGTGCCCTCCGCCGGCCACCCAGATCGTGTACCCGCAGAACCTCACCCGGTACCGCCCCGCCACGGGCGCCCGGAAATTCCGCCACGGCGAGCCGAACCCCGTCACGTAATTCCCGTGTACCCACCCCACCGCTTCCTGCTCGCGCGTCGCCGGGTCTTTGTCGCCGACCGTGATCGGCGCCTTCTTCGCCCGCACCTCGGGTTGTCCACTCGTCCCCAGCACCGGGAACGTCAGCCGCTCGACGTTCGGCGTGAACACGCTCGGCCAAAACTTCGTCAGGCTCGTTTCCTCCCGCGCCCAGTGTCGCGTCGTCTTCGTCTCCGGCCGAATGTACCTGGCGGCCAGCACCTCGCGCATCGCGTACTCCGCCGCCGCCATGTACCGCGCCAGGTGCACGTGCGACACGTCGAGCCCGGGCGCGCTCTTGTTGAACCGATTCGTCTCGCCGTCCTCCGGCAACTGCTCCTTCACTTCCAGCCACGGCGCGGCGAACAAGTCCCGCAGCGCGTTCTCGTACTCGTACCGGTTCAACCGCCGCTCGCCGCTCCGCCCCTCCGCCGCCGACTTTTCCAGCTCTGCCGCCGTCAGCGAGTCCCGCAAGCCCGCCGCGAACGCCTCCGCCTCCGCCGGCCCCGGCCGCTTCTCCGCGTCCTTCGGCGGCATCTCCGCCGCCGCCACCCGGTCATGCACCTTCACCCATGTCTGGAATCTGCCCGCGTCCCCCGGCTGCCATTTCAGCGCCCCCAGGTCCAGCTTCGCCTCCGCCTCGGCACCGCTGTGACACCCCACGCAATACGTCGCGACGAACGCCCGCCGCCCCTCCTCGGTCCGTGCCATCTCCTCCCCCCTCGCCGCCGACCCCACCCCCAACGCCAACGCGACCACCCATTCCACGATCCCCCACCGCTCTGTCTGGCGCAATATCTGCATCACACCGCGCAGTCGAACACCCCACTTCATCCCGAAATCGCACCGGTTGCAGACAAAAAAGGAGGACCGCCGCTCGAAGAACATTATCACATGACCCACCCCGTTACCAAAGCAAATACCCCGCTCCAGACGACGTGTTGACTGGCCCCCTACCCCTGCCGCCGATCTCGCCTACAATAGGCCTCTTTCAACCAACACGAACGCCATGGCCAATAACAACCAGCAACCTTTCAAAATCGACGTTTCCGCCCGCATCCAGCGCTTGCCGCCCTACCTCTTCGGGCGGATCAACAAGATGAAGTACGACAAGCGCGTCGCGGGCGTCGACATCATCGACTTGGGCATGGGCAACCCCACCGACCCCACGCCCAAGTGCGTCGTCGACAAGCTCGCCGAAGCCTCCCTCGACCCGCGCAACCACCGTTACTCCGTCTCCAACGGCATCGCCGGCCTCCGCAAGGAGGTTGCCAAGAAGTACGAGGCGCGCTACAGCGTCTCGCTCGACCCCGACACGGAAATCATTGCTACGATCGGCTCGAAGGAAGGCTTCAGCCACCTCTGCCTGGCATTACTCGGCCCCGGCGACACCGCTGTCGTCCCCGACCCCGCATTCCCCATCCACATTTACGCCGTCGCCATGGCTGGGGCCAACGTCATCCGCGTGCCGCTGGGCAATGACCAAGCCTTCCTCGACCGCGTCGAAAAAGTCATCGAAGGCCTCTACCCGACGCCCAAGCTCCTCATCCTCAACTACCCCCACAACCCCACCGCCATGACGATCGAGCCCGGCTTCTGGGAACGTGCGATTGCCATGTGCCGGCGACATGGCGTGATGATCATCTCCGACTTCGCCTATGGCGAGATCTGCTTCGACGGCTATAAGGCCCCCAGCTTCCTCTCCGCCCCCGGCGCCAAGGAGATCGGCGTCGAGTTCACGACCATGTCCAAGAGCTACAACATGGCCGGCTGGCGCTGCGGCTTCTGCGCCGGCAATGCGGACATGGTGAAGGCGCTCGCCACCATCAAGGGCTACTACGATTACGGCATGTTCGCCCCGATCCAGATCGCCTCCGTCATCGCCATGCGCGAGTGCGGCGGCACGCCGGAGGAGCAGGCCCGGATCTACGAACACCGCCGCGATGTCGTCTGCCGCGGCCTGGACAAGCTCGGCTGGACCTATGACAAGCCCCGCGCGAGCATGTTCGTCTGGGCCAAGATCAACCCCGCTCACTTCAAATCGAACGAAGGCACGATCGACTTCTGCCTCCGCATGATGGACGAAGCCGAGGTCGCCTTGGCCCCAGGCCGGGCCTTCGGCGAAAACGGCGAGGGCTACGTGCGGATCGCCCTCGTCGAAAACGACCAACGCCTCAAACAAGCCATGGCCAACCTCGAACGTGCCCTCATGCCCCGCCCCCCGAAACAGAAGCGCCAACCCGCCACAGCTTAATTGTTCAGATTGGCCTGAACAGAATCCCCCCCAGAGCCCCGGATCCCCATCCGGGGCTTCTTTGTAAAATGTCTCACCGCCCCGGTGTCCGCAACTTTTCACCCTCACCCACGTCTTCCTTATAGTCGAACCGCCATGCATATCCCCGCCTCCGCCCCTCCCTCCGCCCACCACCTCCAATCCGACCATTTCTGCCCCACCTGTCACTACAACCTCCACGGCCAACCCGTCACCGTCGACGAGCGCCTCCAGATCCCCGTCTGCACCTGCCCCGAATGCGGCCGCATCCTCGCCGTCGGCGGCTTCACTACCGCCGCCCAGCCGTGGTTTAACCGCCTCATCACCGCGATGCTCGCGCTCTGGGCGCTGGCCGTGATTGCCATGGTCTTCCTTGCTGTCTTCTGCTTCGGCGCGCTCCAGAACCTCCACCTCGAAGTCTTCACCTATAACCGCATGGCGGCCCCCGATGGGCGCACCGTCGAATGGGGCGTCAATAAGGCTGGTGTCAGCGGTCCGGTCTACGCCGGCACCAACGAGCCCGCGCCGCGCTGGCGGTACGTCCGATCCTTCATCCCCAACGACCAACTGGAACATCGCGACAACCCGGCGCCCTTTATCGTCTTTTTTTCCGTCGCCCTCGGCTTTCTCTTCGGCATGTTCGCCGTCGTCTTCCTCTGGCACTGGGGGAGGTCCCGCTACCGGATTCTGGCCATCGCCCCTTTCCTCGCCGCCGGCTTTGTGATCTTCATCCTGCTCTACGACCGCGACTACGCCGACCTCACCAACTGGGCGGTCTCCCGCGTCCTCGCCTACGCTGGCGTCCAGTCCGCCGCCGTCCTGCTTGGGGTCGGACTCGGCCGGCCGCTGGCCCGTGTGCTCGTCCGCGCCGTTGTCCCGCCGAAACCGCGCCAACACCTTGCCTTCCTCTGGCTCGCCGACGGCCACGCGCTGCCACCCCTCCGCTCGGCGCGCCTGTAGCCTGCCCGTCGACTTCCCAGTATCTTCCCACCGCGCCATGCCCCTCATCACCGCCGCCATCTCCCCCGTCGTCGTAATCTCCGCCTGCGGCATGCTCTGCCTCACCTTCAATAACCGCCTCGCCGCCGTGGTCACCCGCCTTCGAACATTCCACCGCGAACGCCTCCACGCCCAGGAAGCCCTCGACGCCGCCTGTGCCGCCCCAAACCCAGACGACCGCGCCATCGTCCACTACCGCGAAATCCTCGGCATGCTCGACACCCAGATCCGCAGCGTCCTCCGCCGCGCACACTGGATCCGTCGCAGCCTCGCCACTCTCCTCTTCACCATCATCTCCCTCGCCGCCTGCTGCCTTTCCCTCGGCCTCGCCACCGAATTCCCGCGCCTGGCGCCACTCGCCACCGCCCTCTTCATCTTTTCGCTCCTGCTGCTCATCCTCGGGATGATTTTCGCCCTCATCGAAATCCGCCAGGCCCTCAACCCCCTCGAACTCGAATCTCGCTTCCTCCGCACGCTCACGGAAGACGCCTCGCCCCCCGAATCCGGCTTTCACTAGCAACTCGCAGCCGACACCCTATCCTTTCCGCATGCTCCGCCGCCGCCCCTGGCCCGAGGAACTCGCCATCATCGACCGCACCATGCGGGCGATTTCGTCCATCACTGATCCCGAGACCATGGTCACCGCCTACTTCGAAGGCATCGGCGACCTGCTCCCCGTTGGCGATTACGTCTCCCTCTCCCGCCGCAACGTCACCCCGCCCCGATACCTCATCACCCGCTCCTCCCGTTTCACGGAAGACATCAACCCCTTCACCCAGCGCGACCGCCTGCCCGTCCTCACCGGAGGCATCCTCGGCGACATCGTCTACGCCAACGCTCCGGTTCTCATCGACGACCTCCCCGACCGACTCCGCCCCGACGACCCCGGCCACTTCTACCTCACCGGTTTCCAACACCTCGTCGCCCTGCCGCAGTACGACAACGGCGAATCGTTGAACGTCACGTGCATGCTCTTCCCCGCCGGCAAGCAGCTCGATCCCGCCGCCATCCCAATGCTTCACTGGCAGTCCGGCCTGTTCGGCCGCGGCACCACCAACCTTGTCCTCCGCAACCAGCTCGCGTCCGCCCTCGCCTCGCTGGACCGGGAACTTCAAACCGTCGGCGAGATTCAGAAATCCCTCCTCCCCGAAACCCTCCCCGGCATCCCGGGCTTCGACCTCGCCGCTTACTACCGCACCAGCGCCCGCGCCGGCGGCGATTACTACGACTTTTTTCCCCTTTCCGACGGCTCGTGGGGAATCTTCATCGCCGACGTGTCCGGGCACGGCACCCCCGCGGCCGTCCTCATGGCCATCACCCACGCCCTCGCGCACGCCCACCCCGGCACCCACACGCCGCCCTGCCAGCTTCTCACCCAGCTCAACGCCTCTCTTACCCGCTCGTACACCCGCAACGGCACCTTCATCACCGCCTTTTACGCCGTACTCAACCCGGAGTCCCGCACCCTCTCGTACGCCTTGGCCGGCCACAACCCCCCGCGGCTGCGACGAAACGATTCAATCCTCCCGCTCGACCAGAACGGCGCCCTGCCCCTGGGCATCCTCCCCGCCCAACCCTACGTCGAAACCATGGTCCAACTCCAAGCCAACGACCTCCTCCTGCTGTACACCGACGGCATCACCGAATCCCCCGCCCCCACCCCCAGCATCACCGGCCGCGAACTCTTCGGCACGGGAAAGCTCGACGACCTCCTCGTTCGCTGCTCCGCCCACACCTCACCCCAGGAGTGCATCACCTGCATCCTCGATGCCCTCACCACCTTCACCAACAACGCCGCGCCCACCGACGACCAGACCCTCATTGCCCTGCGCTGCCTGTAATCGAAAGATCCTCGAAACGGATTCTCACTACCCCGCCTTTACCCGCACCCTCCGATATTCCATCTGCCCTCGATCCGACTCCACCCCAATCGGCCCCGTCTCCGGCAGCTTCAACGCGTCCTCCAACACCTCTCCATTGCACTCACAATGCGCCACGTTTCCCTTCACTGTCACCACGATCTCATTCCACTCCTGCGGCCGATACTTCTTCAACTCCTTGTACGGCCCAGCCACCAGATAATCCCGACATTGCAATTGCGGCCCCCGAATATAAACCCCACTGTCGGCATTGACCGCGGCGCGAAACTCCAGCTTCAAAACGAAATCCCCCGGAAACTTCTCCGCCGTAAACAACTTCCGAATCCGCGGCGGCTTGGCCTGATCGTGCGCGATCACCGTCAAGCTTTCCCCCCGCGCCACAAACCGCCCGTCACTCGTCTCCGTCTTCCCGTCGAACATCTCAGTGTCCGAATATCCCCACCCCGTCAAATCTTTCCCGTTATACAACAGCCGATACCCCTCCTCCGGGTTCCACTCCTCTGTCGGCTGCTGCTGTTGCCCCCACGCCAGAACCACGAACCCCAAGACGACGCCTGCCGTCATTGCCCAGTGCTTCATCGGCCGCCTCCTTCATGCAATGTTGCCCTCCGATGATACTGTCCCCCGGCTTCCGCACCACGCCCGCACGATGATTCCAGCCGCGCCCGACGTCGAAGCCTGCGACTGGCTCAGCGACCAAAGCCTGCCCCCAACCGCGCCATCACCGCCGAAGGCTAGATAACGCCCAAACCGGATGCGATCTAATGCGCGAACCGCCCCGTCGATTTTCGGCCGATCAAGTTCATCAACCGCTGCTCGAGCGGCGGGTGCGTCTGAAACAAGTTCCCGATCGACCGCATCGGCGAGAATGGCTCGGCAATGAACAGTGAGTTGAACGCCGGGTTCACGTCCATCGGAATCCGGTTCGCATAGGCGTGGATCTTCTCCAGCGCCGTCGCCAGGTGCATCGGATCGCCCGCGAGGTTCGCACCCTCCGCGTCGGCGTTGAACTCCCGTGATCGCGAGATCGCCGCCTGGATTAAGCCCGCGGCCATCGGTGCCAAGAGCATGACCAGCAGCGCTTCGATGCCCGCCCCCTCGCGGTCGCGCGACCGGCCGCCGCCGAAATACATCATGTTCCACGCCAGGAAGCTGATCGCCGCTCCGATGGTCGCCGCCACTGTCTGGATCAGGATGTCCCGGTGCTTCACGTGGGCCAGCTCGTGCCCCATGACGCCTGCGATCTCGTCGGGCGTCAGCAGCTGCAGCAGGCCCTCCGTCGCGCACACGGCCGCGTGATTGGGATTCCGGCCCGTTGCGAAAGCGTTCGGCGCATCGGTCGGCGCCACATACACCCGCGGCATCGGCAACCCCGCCCGCTGCACCAGCCGCTCGACGATCTGGTGCAGCTCGTGCTCGGGACCCACCTCCTGTGCGCGCATGGATGCGAGCGCGATCTTGTCGCTGAAAAAGTAGCTGACGAAGTTCGTCACCACGGCGATCACCAGCGCGAGGATTAACCCCTGCTGTCCGAACAACGACCCGATCCAGAGGATCAACGCCGACAACAGCCCCAGCAGCAACGCCGTTTTCACGTTGTTGTAGAATTGACTAAACATATTCATCAAAGATCATACGGCCGCACGCCCGAAGTTGCGGCGGTTACAAGAATCGCCCGGACTTCGAATCGCCCCGCGGGGGCCTACCACTGGGCCTCTTCGAACGGGCTCAGTGGCGCCCTGATCTTGGGCTTCGGCAGCAGGTTCATCATCGTCTTGACGAAGCCTGCGTCCCCCGGCCCGCCCACCCGCACGTTCAACGGCGAACCCTTAATCAGATGCAGCTCCGAGGCGTGCGCCTCCCGCTTGTTCTGCACGACGTCCAAGAATTTTTGCTTCGAATACACCATCGGCGTCAGCAGCTGCATGAACTCGTTCGTCGACCGGTACGCCACGGCCTGCCCGCCCTCGTCGATCTCCACCAGTGGCGTCCGCAACGGCGTCACGAGCGTCGCCGCCGCGTGCTTCTCCGCCTCCTCCAGCAGGCAATCAATGTCCGAATACGGCACCGCCGGCCGGGCGGCATCGTGGAGCAGCACGTGCGTGGCCTCCGCCGCCAGTTTCGACACCGCCGCCGCCAACTGGTCGATCAACCGCGGGCCCCCGCTGACCAGCTTCACGCCCGAGAATCCGAGGTGTGCAGCGAACCGGTGCTTCGCCTCGTCCAGCATGTCCGGAAGGACCACCAGCTGAATCTGCTTCACGTTGTCCCGGTTCAGGAAGAGGTCGATACTCTTCAGCAACGCCTCCCGACCGTCGATCTTGACGTACGCGCCACCCGCCTCGGCCCCCATCCCGCTCGGGGCCGCCGTAAACACGACCACGCTGAACACGCCCGCCATACCGCACGCTCCTTCGACTGGGCCGAGACGAAAACTCCCCCAAAACCGGCCCGCCACCGGAATGGTTCGCCCCAGGTCGCCCGCTGTCAAGCCGGGTCCTTACTTCCACGCATTGACACCCGCCTACCCCCGCTTAAAATCCTCGACTCGCTTCTTGCGACGCCCCCAGAGGCCCGCAAGTTGCGACCTGGACCCCGGGCTCGTAGCTCAGTTGGTTAGAGCGCGTCCCTGATAAGGACGAGGTCACAAGTTCGAATCTTGTCGGGCCCATTTCAGTAAATCCTGCCGAACGCGTGTCTTGCGTGCCTGCCCGGTGTCGGGCAGTGCGGCCCCCGAATCCTCCCGAAAGCGGTACGTACTGCTTTCGGCCCCGGACGAGGAGGTCGCCGATGCGCACGCCCAACGGTTCCGTCCCGTCCTACCGCCGTCACAAAGCTCGTAACCTGGCGGTCGTTACCCTCAACGGCCGCTGCCACTACCTCGGCCCCTACGGGTGCGCGGCGAGCCGAAGGGAATACGACCGGCTGATCGCCGAGTGGCTGGCGGCGGGGCGGCGTGTTCACCCGCCGCAATTCACAGATCCTCTGGGAATACCGCCGACGCGGAACGGGCCGGACCCGCTGCCGCCCGGGTCGAACCTGAGCATCGCCGAGCTTGTCCTGGGCTATTACGACTACTGCCAAGAGGCGTACCGGAAGAACGGGCGGCCGACGAGTCGCCTGCACAACGTTCGCGACGCTCTTCATCCGTTGAACGAACTGTACGGCGATCAGCCGGTGGGGGGCTTCGGTCCGCTGAAACTCAAGGCCGTTCGGCAGACCTTCATCGACCGCGGCCTGTGCCGCTCCACGGTCAACAAGCACGTCGGCTCTCTCAAGCGCGCCTTCCGCTGGGGCACGGAAAACGAGCTGGTGCCGCCGTCGGTCTACCACGCCCTGCAGGCGGTCGGCGGGCTGCGGCGCGGCCGGTCGGCCGCACGCGAGACGTGCCCGATCAAGCCGGTCGCCGAAGAAGCCGTCGCCGCCGTCCTGCCCTGGGTCTCACCCCAGGTGGCCGCCATGATCCGCCTGCAGGAGCTCACCGGGATGCGTCCCGGTGAAGTGGTGCTGATGCGCGGCGGTGACCTGGAAACGACCGGGCGGATCTGGGTCTATACGCCCGCGTCCCACAAGACGGAGCACCACCGAGTTGCGCGACACGTCTACCTGGGCCCCAAGGCGCAAGAGGTACTGCGTCCGTTCCTGAAGTCGGACGTGTCCGCTTATCTGTTCGACCCGCGCGCGGCGGTGGCGGCCCAACGGGCCCGGCGGCGGGCCTCTCGGCGGACGCCGCTGACACCGAGCCACCAGGCGCGGCGGCCCTCGCCTCGCCCGAAAGTGGCCGCGAAGGAGCGGTATACGACGGAATCGTACCGCCGAGCCATCGCACGGGCGTGCGACCGTGCCGCCGCCGCCGCGGCGGCGGCGGCGGCGGCCGAGGACGGGGGTCGCGGATTTCCTCAGCCGGCAGTAGGCGTGGGGTCGGGCCGGACCCGCGCCTCGGTGGACGTTACGGCGCTTCCCATCCGTGCGGCTGGCGTGACGTGGCATCCCAACCAGTTGAGGCACAACGCCGCCACCCGGCTACGGAAGGAGTTCGGGATCGAGGCGGCGCGGGTGGTGCTGGGCCATCAATCGGCGGCGGTGACGGAAGTTTACGCCGAGTTGGATCGAGCCCGAGCCGCAGAGGTGATGGGGCGGGTAGGGTAGGAGGGGTTGGCGTCCCGCCGGATGCGCTTTTCCGCCCGCGGCCGCAGGAGGTGTCGTGTCATGGACAACGTCGTCGCTCCGTTGTGGACGAGTGCTTTCCAATACCTTTCGATCCCTGCCGGGTCCGACCCGGTGGGGGAGTACGCTCGGGGCCTGCAAAACAGCCTTCGGTCCGGCCGTACCGGAGAGTCGCTGATCGAGGATTTCGAGTGTCAACAGACTCGGTCGAAAAGCCGACGAGGCGCTGAGGGCTGCGGGGCTCACAGTCGAGGCCGAGGAGGTCGAGCGACGGTCCGACCGCATCCTTGAATTGGTCGAACCCCGCGTCGCGACCCAGAACCGGACTGACGATCGCCGTCAATTCCAGATCGCTGCACGCAACTTCGTGCAGCATCGGAGTGAACAGGAAGAAGTTGTCGCGATTGACCAGGCAGATTTCGGTCCCGGGGCAGTTCTTGAGTCTCTTTTCCAGCTCGAGGGCGGCGTGAATCCCGCCGAAACCGCCGCCGAGGATGACGATCCGCTTCTTCTCTTTCTGACACGTCGCCGTAGCCATGGCCGCCACACCTCACTCCCGCGATATCTGCACCGCATGCCCGTCCGGGTCCCGGACTAATAGTGGCAGGGTCGTCGTTGCCGCTGAAACACGCGGCGTCACCAACCGATCCACCGCTTCGCCGGCATTCGGCTTCTGCACGGTCGTCTGCCAGTGCATCAGGTCATTGGGCTTTTCATCCGCCGGATAAGGTCTCCCGCCGGCGGGCGCCAGGTATTCCAGCAGTTCAACGCCAGGGCCTTCTGTGCCGCGCAGGGTCGTGATCCTCAGGTGTGCGCCGAAGACGTTGTTCAAGTGTTCCTGCTCGTCGCCCCAGTTCTCGCTCATCCCCGCGACGTGCAGGCCCAAGCCGTCACGATAAAACGTGAGGCTCCGCTGGGTGTCCGCAACGACGATCGCCGTGTGGTCGATGCCCAGAAACAGCTTCGCCTTCTCCTGCCAGCGCGTCTCACCCTTGCCGGGCGGGAACTGCAGCACTTCCAGCACGTGGCCGTCCGGATCGTGAAAGTAAAACGCCTTGATGCCGCCCGCGTTGGGGTTCCAGTCCGGCAGGCGCTGCGGCCCGCTGGACGCATGGCGCACTCGGTTGGCCCGCAGGCGGGCGTAGGCCGCGCCCATGTCGGACGTGATGATCGCCACGTGCTGGAACCACCTGTCATTGCTGCGCGAATCGCGCGGGATCTCGCGGCCGCGGGGGGCGAGAAACTCGGTAAGCTCGAGCGTCTCCGCCCCCAGCCGAAGCTGCACGATCCGACAGCGAGCACCAAACACGCCGGTTGCACGCTCTACGGGCGGCCCCGCGACCTCGCTGTCAGCAACCTTCTGGAAGTCCAGGACCGACCCGTAAAACGCCGTCGCCCGGTCCATGTCATCCACCGTCATGCCCACCCGCGCGACGGCCGGGCCGCCGGCCGCGCTGGCGATCGCCGCGAGGATGAACAACACCCCCGCCGCTAGCGCCACCAAGCTCTCTCGATTACGCGATCGCATAGTCCCTCCCCGCCGCCGCCGTGAGGCCGGTGGCGACAGTCTTCGGCTCTTCGACCCGCGCCCCGAGGCGGTTGAGCAGGTGGTCCCCTACGCGCAACGCGTTGGCGATGATCGTCAATGACGGGTTTACCGCCGCGATGGAGACGAAGAAGCTCGCATCCACTACGTAGAGGTTGTCCACCTCGTGCGCCCGGCAGTTCACGTCCAGAACGCTGGTCGCCGAATCGGTTCCGAACCGCACGGTCCCGGCCTGATGGCCTACCCCGGCGATCGGGATCGCCTTGCTCAAGTAGACGTGGTTTGGGATCAGGTGCGGGTGCATGTCCGCGTGTTCCAGAATGCGCTGGAGCTTCGCGAGCAATCGCCGCGTCGGCTCCTGGTTGTTGAAGGTGTAGGAGAGCTTGATCCGCCCGCTCCGGTCGATCGACACCCGGTTCTTCGGGTCGGGCAAGTCCTCGGTCGTCAGCCAGAAGTCCACGGCATGACGGGCCATCTGGTCCAACGACCATCCCGGCGCGAAGCGGGGTGCATCTCCCCGGAACATCGCCGCCAGGGACTTGCCGATCATCTGGATGTTGCCCAGGGGGTATTCGTAGTCGTCGCTGCCGAAATAGAAGTCGTTGAGGCTGAGGGTCTTTTGAAACTGCGTCGTATTGGGCTCCCGCGAAAGTGCCACCATGGCGGTGGAATTGTGGAACATGTAGTTGCGCCCCACCTGGTCCGAGCCGTTGGCCAGGCCGTTGGGATGCCGGTCGTTGGCGGACATGAGCAGCAGCCGCGCGGAGTTCGCCGCCCCGGCGGACACCACGACGATGTCGGCGGAAAATGTCATGCGTTCGCCGTCGCGCTCGACGACGACCTGCCGAACCGTGCGGCCAGATGCGTCGGTTTCGAGCCGTTTGACTTCCGCCCGGGCGACTAGCGTGACGTTGGAATGCTTCAGTGCCGGACGAACGCACACGGTCTCGGCGTCGCACTTGGCGCGCAAAAGACACGGGAAGCCGTCGCACGTGTTGCAGCGGATGCATGGGCTCTCGTGCGGTCGTTCGGCATCGAACAGGACGCCGGTCGGGGCATGAAATGGCCGATACCCGCCGCGCCGAAGCTTGTCGCTGATCGCCTGAATGACGGGCTCGTGCAACAGGGCGGGGTAGCGGTACGGGCCACTGGCAAAGCCCTCGGTCGGATCTTCGCCGCGGTTGCCGTGGACGTGATACAGCCATTCGGCCTTGAGGTAATACGGCTCCATGTCCTCGTACGTGATTGGCCACGCCGGGGAGATGCCGTCGGCGTGTGTCAGCCGAGCGAAATCCTGCCTGCGGAATCGGAACAGCGCCGCGCCGTACATCTTGGTCGCGCCGCCCACGAAGTAATGGGCGCCCGGCTGGAACGGCCTGTCGTCCTTGTCGAGCCAGGTGTCTTGGGAGACATACCGGTTCTCGACGAACACCGCCCGGGCGTCCCAGTTCTGCTTCTCACGGGCCAGGAAGTCGCCGCGCTCAAGCAGCAGGATGCGCTTACCCGAGGGCGCCAGCTTGTAAGCCAACGTTCCGCCGCCCGCGCCCGTCCCGATGATGATCACGTCGTAATGTGTTTCAGCCGACATGGAGATGCTCCCGCCTGGACCTGTCGTTCGCTCGCTCAGATGCCGGCGTTGCCGCCGCAGTTACACGGGACGACGCAAGGCGTGCGCTTGCAGTGGCTGAATTTCCCGCAGATCAGGCGGTGCGACTTGCCGGTGACGACTCGATACAATTCGACGGCCGTCAGCATCCCCAGCACCGGCGCGGTGAAGTAAACCCACAGTCCCGTCCAGACTCCCGCCGCCAGCGCCGACGAAAACGTCCTGGCCGGGTTCATGCTCATACCGGACACTGGCGCTTCGAACGTGATGTAAACCGCGACGAGAGATCCCGCGATCCAGCCGGTCCGGCCCCGCAGCCACGGGAACGAGTTACTTGCCAGGACCGCGGCCATCAGCCCCAGCGAGATGGCGTATTCGCCGAACCATGCGGCCCACGGGCCGTAAGTGCCCGGCAGTGTGACCACGTAGTTCACATGCGGGTCTTTCACGGCGTTCCCAAGTGCCGCCACAGCCATTGCCACACCGGTAATCCCGCCCAGGAGTTGGGCCACCATGTACCCGGCCGCGTCCTTAGGACGCACGTTGCCTAGCCACAGGAAGCAGAGCGTCACCGCCGGGTTCATGTGTGCACCGGATCGCTTACCCCAGGGGCTGTAGATCAGCCCGACCGCGGTCACCCCCATCGCGACGCCGATCAGCGCGCGTCGGAAAAAGTCGCTGGAAATGTGCGCGGTCAGTGGCGAGGCCGGGTGTTCCAGCACGGCCGTGAACACACACGCGGAAATCATGAACGCGCCCAGCAGCGCGCCCTCGATACAGTAGATGTTCAATGCCTTGGTCATACGCGGCGCCGTGCTGTCAGCCAAGGGTGTGCCTTCCCTCGGACGCGCCGGCCTCGCAGACCGCTCCACCCGCAGCGTTCGCGGACGGCCTACGCCCGAATCTTGCCGACTACAAGTCGTCAGCATTCAGCCGGTCCAGAATTGATTCCACCAGCGAGTCGGGCAGCGGATGTTCAGACTCTTTGATCAGCGCCGCCCGTGCCAGCTCGATCGCCCGCTGATAACTGTCCAGGTAGGTCCGGCAGTGTGTGCAGACCGAGAGATGAGCCGCCATGCGCCAACTTCGCGATGGGGAAAGCGATCCCTCGAGGAATCTGTCTAGTCGTTGGACGAACAGCTCGCAGGTCATGGAACGTTCACCCTGAACCGGTTTGATGCCGTTATCACGATCCCGTTACGGCTGTAACGCGGACCGGATCCGGAGCATCCGGGAGAACATCATGCTGCGATCCGGTGCCCCCGCGTCAAACGGCCATCCCTCTCCCGAACACGCCAGACTCCAGGAGGACCGCTCGGGCGCCAAGCCCTGGCGGCTCTGGGGGCCCTACCTCTCGGATCGACAATGGGGCACGGTCCGAGAGGATTACTCGCCGGACGGCGCGGCCTGGAACCACTTCACCCACGACCAAGCCCGCTCACGCGCTTACCGTTGGGGCGAGGACGGCATCGCCGGCATCAGCGACGACCAGCAGCGCCTCTGCTTCTCCATCGCGCTGTGGAACGGCCGTGATCCGATCCTCAAGGAACGCTTCTTCGGCCTGGCTGGCCCCGAAGGCAATCACGGGGAAGACGTGAAGGAGGTCTATTACTACCTCGACGCCACGCCCACCCATTCCTACCTGAAAATGCTCTACAAGTACCCGCAGGGCGAGTACCCATACGCCCGGCTGGTGGAGGAAAACCGCCTCCGGAACAAGGGCCAGCCGGAATTCGAGTTACACGACGCCGGCGCGTTCGACGACGGCCGCTACTTCGACGTCTTCGTGGAATATGCCAAGGCGTCGCCGACGGACGTCCTCATTCAGGTCACCGTGCATAACCGCGGCCCCGACCAGGCAACCCTTCACCTGTTACCCCATCTGTTTTTTCGAAACACTTGGTCGTGGACGCCGAACGCCGCCAGACCGAGCCTGCGCGCGACGTCCGAAAAGGGAATCGAGGCAGCGCATCCGGACCTGCCCACTTACACGCTCACCGCCGAGGGGGATCCCGAGCTTCTCTTCACGGAAAACGAATCCAATGCGCCACGCCTCTGGAACGCGCCGCTCCCGTCGTCGCCGGCTTACTACAAGGATGCCTTTCACGATTACGTCGTCCACGGCAACACCTCCGCGGTCAACCCGGCCCGCGTCGGCACGAAAGCGGCGGCCCACTACGTTTTGACGATTCCTTCAGGCCAGTCGCACGTGATTCGCCTCGGCCTGCGGCAAGGCCCACCCGACCCGGTCTCGGCAAGCTTCGACCAAGTGCTCATCGCCCGCCGTCGCGAGGCCGATTTCTTCTATTCCCAAGTGCAGCGAGATCTGACCGACGCCGACGCACGGCTAGTCCAAAGGCAGGCCTTCGCCAGTTTGATCTGGTCCAGGCAGTTTTACCATCTGGACATTCCCCAGTGGGTCGCGGGCGACCCGGTCGGGCCGCCGCCCCCGTCGTCGCGCAGGTCAGGCCGCAACACCGACTGGCCGCACCTGAACAACGCCGACATCATCTCGATGCCCGACAAGTGGGAGTACCCCTGGTACGCCGCGTGGGATCTGGCCTTTCACTGCGTGACGTTCGCCCACATCGACCCGGAGTTTGCCAAGTCGCAGCTCGTGCTGATGACGCGCGAGTGGTACATGCACCCCAACGGGCAGCTCCCCGCCTATGAGTGGGCATTCGGCGACGTCAATCCCCCGGTGCATGCCTGGGCGGCCATGCGGGTGTACGAGATCGACCGCGATCAAAACGATGGCAAAGGTGACCTGGCCTTCCTCGAGCGGCTCTTCCACAAGCTGCTGCTCAACTTCACGTGGTGGGTCAACCGAAAGGACGCGATGGGCCGGAACATCTTCCAGGGCGGCTTTCTCGGGCTCGACAACATCGGCGTGTTCGACCGGTCGGCCCCCTTGCCCACCGGTGGATACATCAGCCAGTGTGACGGCACGAGCTGGATGGCGATGTACTCGCTCAACCTCATGCGCATGGCCCTGGAGCTGTCGAAGATCAACCCGATCTACCAGGACACGGCCACCAAGTTCTTCGAGCATTTCCTCTACATCGCCGCCGCGATGAGCAACATCGGCGACAAAGGTTTGAGCCTCTGGTGCGATCGCGACGAATTCTTCTACGACGTCCTTTGCCTGGGGGACAACCACACCATCCCGTTAAAGGTTCGGTCGATGGTGGGGCTGATCCCGTTGTTTGCGGTCGAGGTGCTGGACTGCGATCTGCTCGAAAAGGTGCCGGAATTCAAGCAGCGGCTGGAGTGGTTCCTGAACCACCGGTCGGACCTGGCGGCACTCATCTCGCGATGGCACGTGTCGGGCAAGGGGGACAATCGACTGTTATCTCTGCTCCGCGGCCATCGCATGAAGCGGTTGCTTAAGCGGATGCTGGACGAGACCGAGTTCCTCTCGCCCTACGGCGTTCGTGCGCTGTCCAAGTGCTACCATGCCGACCCTTACCGCTTCCACGCGAACGGCAACTGCTTCACGGTGTCTTATCAGCCGGGAGAATCCGACACCGGCCTGTTCGGCGGGAATTCGAACTGGCGCGGACCGATCTGGATGCCCGTCAATTTCCTGCTCATCGAATCGCTCCGCAAGTTTCACTCCTACTACGGCGACGATTTCAAAGTCGAGTGCCCGACCGGCTCGGGAAGCTACCTGACGATCGATCAGGTCGCGGACGAGCTCATGCGCCGGCTTTCGCGACTGTTCCTGAAGGACGAACGAGGCGTTCGGCCGTCGCTGCAATACTTCGGCCGCCTGTCGTCCGACCCGCACTTTGCCGACTACCCTCTCTTCTTCGAATACTTTCACGGAGAGACCGGTAGGGGGGTGGGCGCCAGCCATCAGACCGGCTGGACGGCACTGATGGCATCGCTTCTGGCCACGGCGCGCGGCCCTGCGGTGACGTCGCGGCGGGGACCGCGGCCCGTCGTCCAACCGCTTATCGCCGTCAGATAACAATTCTAGCGTGACCGGCATTGGTCACCCCGCATCCAACCGCCATCAGGAGAAATCGACATGCCCCCCACGTACGCCAAAGAACTTCGCAACATGATGCCCGACCAACTGCCCGCTATCCACATGCCCGGCCAGAAGGTCCCAGAACTGCTCAGGGGCCAGAAGGCGCTGGTGACTGGCGCTAACAGCGGCATCGGCAAGGCCGTCGCCATCGCCCTGGGTCACGCCGGCGCGGACGTGGTGGTCAATTACGTCCGGGGCGACGAGCAGGCCAATGAAGTCGTGGAAGCCACCACGCAATTCGGCGCCAAGGCTTACGCTCATCGCGCCGACGTATCCAGCGAATCCGACGTGCGCATCATGTTCGAAAAAATGATCTCGACGTTCGGCACGATCGACATCTTGGTCAACAACGCCGGCCTCCAGCAAGACGCGAAGTTCGAAGAAATGACGCTCCAGCAATGGCAGACGGTGATCAACATCAACCTGACCGGGCAGTTTCTCTGTGCCCGCGAAGCGGTTCGTGAATTCAAGCGGCGTGGCGTCGTGCCGGGAGTCTCCTGCGCCGCGGGCAAAATCATCTGCATGAGCAGCGTCCACGAGGTAATCCCTTGGGCCGGCCACGCCAACTACGCTGCCAGCAAAGGCGGCGTAATGCTCTTGATGAAGAGCATCGCCCAGGAAGTCGCACCTTATCGGATCCGGGTGAACTCGATCGGCCCCGGCGCCATCCGCACCCCCATCAACCGAACAGCATGGGAGACGCCCGACGCCTACCGCGACCTGTGCAGGCTCATCCCCTACAAACGAATCGGCGAGCCCGGAGACATCGCGCGAGCCGCCGTCTGGCTGGCCTCCGACCAGGCCGACTACATCACGGGCACCACGCTATTCATCGACGGCGGCATGACGCTCTATCCTGGCTTTGAAGCCGGCGGTTGAACGGGTTTTCTCAAGAAGCAGAGGTGACAGATGCCTTACGTCTATAAACATCGTCGGCCGCCGGAACCTTGGGCGGAATCCCGCCGCCGCGCCCGCAGTCCGATTCTCCTTCCCTTCGTGGCGTCCGAATTCGCCGCGGAATGGGCCGCTTATGCCCTAAGCCGGTGGTCGTTCCTGGAAGTCCTCGAATACGCCGGCAGCTTTTCGATTCTGATCGCGGTGGTCTTTTATTTCGCCGAGGGCCGCGAACGGACGCAGGCTCGGCACGACCAAGCCTGGCAAGTGATCAACACCGCGCAAGGCAAAGGCGGCAGCGGCGGACGAATCGAGGCATTGGCGGCCCTGAACGAAGACCACGTCCCGCTGGTCGGCGTTGACCTTTCCGACGCGTTCCTGCAGGGCGTGCGACTCGAAAGCGCTAACCTGCTCCGCGCAGACCTTCGCCGGGCCGACCTTCGCTCGGCGCGACTTGCCGGTTCGAACCTCGAGCTCGCGAACCTCGGATCGGCCAACTTCCGCGATGCCGACCTTCACAGCGCCAGCCTGCGCGACGTCAACCTTCAGGACTCTGACCTCGCCGGCGCCAACCTGCGCGACGCAGACCTCTCGGGGGCAGTATTGGATCGTGCCGACCTCCGTAACGTTGACTTGTCCGGGGTGAAGAACTGGCAGCACAACGTCAGCGTCGAGGGCGCGTTGGTGCAGGGCGTTCGGAACGCCCCGGACGGCTTCCTTACTTGGGCGGCACAAAACAAAGCCGCCCTCGGAGAAACGGGCGTCGCCAGCGGGGTCACTTCGCAGCCGGCCACCCCGTGAACAGGTTCCGCGCCGATTCAGAAACCTTGGCGGGCGCTGACGTTCGTCGCTACCATGAGCTTTCACGGCAGCAGCAATCGCGCGGGTCCGGGCCGGCCGAAACCCTGTTCCACGTCGGGCGGTCTCTTCGTTCCGCCTCCGGCCGCCCTGGCCGCACGGTCAGCCGCGCCGCTGGCCACCGTGGAAAGCGACACCTCGAACTCTTCTTCGATTCCGTCCGACGAGGTAGACGCTTTGCGCACCGTGGTCGAGGGGACCGCCGGCAAGACGGGTAAGGAATTCTTCGCGTCACTGGTCCAGAACTTGGCCCGGGCCATCGACGTCCGCTACGTCTTCATCGCCGAGTTCGCCGACCGGCTGCCGGGAAATCCCTCCGAGCCCGGGTCGCTTCGCGTGCGGACTCTCGCCTACTGGGCCGCTGATCACCTTCATGACGACGTTGAGTTCGATCTCGCCGGCACGCCCTGCGAAGAAGTAGTGCACGGCAACCTCTGCCATCACCCGACCAACGTATCCAAGCTCTTTCCAGCGGACGTCGCTCTCGTCCAAATGGGCATCGAGAGCTACCTAGGCGTCCCTTTGAAAGACCACGAGGGCAGGCACCTCGGACACCTGGCCGTGTTCGACCAGCGGCCGATGTCGCCGGAACCACGGCGACTCTATACGTTCCGCATCTTCGCGGACCGAGCGGCCGCCGAGCTGGAACGCCTGCGTGCCGAACGGCTGTTGCGAGAAAGCGAGTATCGCTTCCGCGAGCTTTACGACCTGGCGCCCATCGCCTACATCTACGAAGACACCAGCTCCCGCTTTCTTCACGCCAACAAGGCCGCATTAACCTTGCTTGGCATCGAGCCCTCGGAAGTGCCCGGGTTTATGGGCCTGTCCCTGATCCCCGACCTTCCCGCCGCGCAGCGCAAGATCAGGCGGGCCATCGAAGACCTCCAGCACGGCCGCGAGCAACGCGCCGTCGAACTCGAGCTCCGCCGCCACGACAACGGCCAGCCCATCTGGGTCCAGTGGTGGTCCAAGCCTGACCCCAACGGCAAGACCACCCGGACCATGCTGGTGGACATCACCGCGCGGGTCCTGACGGAACGCGAAAAGGCACGGCTGCAGCAGCAGAACGAATACCTTCAGGAGGAGATCAAATCCGTCCACAATTTCGAGGAAATCGTCGGGCGAAGCGCCGGCCTGTCGGCCGCCTTGGACAGCGTCCGCCGCGTCGCCACGACCGATTCCACCGTCCTGATCACCGGCGAGACCGGCACCGGCAAAGAGCTCATCGCCCGCGCGATCCACTCCGCCAGCAACCGCCGCGACAGGCCGCTGATCAAGGTGAACTGCGCCGCGTTGCCCACCGGCCTAGTCGAATCCGAGCTCTTCGGCCACGAGCGCGGCGCCTTCAGCGGGGCCATAGCTAAACGCCTGGGACGTTTCGAGCTGGCCAACGGCGGAACGCTATTCCTTGACGAAGTCGGCGAAATCCCTCTGGACATCCAAGGCAAACTGTTGCGCGTCTTGCAGGAAAGAGAGTTCGAACGCGTCGGCGGAACCGGGCCGATCCGGGCCGACGTCCGCGTCATCACCGCCACGAATCGCGACCTTGCCGCAGCCGTTCGCGCCGGCACGTTCCGCCAGGATCTGTTTTACCGCCTGAACGTTTTCCCCATTCAAATCCCCCCGCTCAGGCAGCGAACCGCAGACATACCTCTTCTCGTGCAATTCCTGCTTGCCAAGTTCCAGTCGCGCCTCGGCAAGCGCCTCGAAGGCGTCACGCCGCAATCAATGAAGCGCCTCGTTGCATACCCTTGGCCGGGTAACGTCCGCGAGCTAGAAAACGTCATCGAACGCGCCGCCATCCTCTCGCATGCGGGAGTCCTCGAGATCGACCCTGCAGCTCTGGTGCCGGCAGCCCCGCCAACGACGCCGGCCGCGTCACCCCAGCCGGGCGCGGACGGGGAATCGCTGGAAGCCGTCGAGCGGAATCACATCCTCTCGGTGCTCGATTCCACCAATTGGGTCATCGAAGGCCCCAGAGGCGCTGCCAAAGTCCTCAATCTCCATCCCAACACGCTTCGCAGTCGGCTGAAGCGATTGCAGATCAGGCGCTCGACCGCCCGCTGACACGCCCACGACCGGTCGTGGCTTGCCACGAATCCTCGCAGTTCTACGACGAGCTCGTGGAACGGTCTCCCCGAACCCCAACTCCCGCAACTTTCTGTCAATCCCCGCTTTGCGGCAGTTCGCCGCGTCCTCTCGGACGCCGGCACGGCCATCGCTTTACCCCCCGCGGGCCAGTGACCGGAGCGATCCATGTTGCGAATCACGCGTACGCCGGGCGACGGGCCGGCAGTCCTGAAGCTCGAAGGAAAGCTGCTGGCGCCCTGGGTCGAGGAAGTTCGCCAAGCCGTCCTCGACGCCGGCCGCCGCAGCGCCGCAGGGATGCCGACGGCGCTGGATCTCTCCGGCGTCACGTTCGTCGACGCCGAGGGTGCCGACCTTCTTCGGCACCTCCTCGCCGGCGGGGTCCGCCTCTGCGATTGCTCCAATTTCGTCCGCGAACTTCTCCGCGCAAGAAAGGACTGAATCGAATGATCTCCGAACTTCCAATCAACGCCGCCGAACCGGGCGCCCATGGCGCTGTCGCGACGGTCCAAAGTGCCGATCGAGTCATGCCAGACCCCAGGGTCTGCGGTCACGTGGTGAAAATGGTTGTCGTCGCCGCACCGCCCAGCCCCGATGGGGTCTTGCTCGCGGGGCTGCGAAACCGAGACCAGAGGGCCTTCGAGACGCTCGTGCGCCGCCACGGCCCACGAATGCTCGCAACAGCCAAGCGTTTCTTCCGCTGCGAGCACGAAGCCGCCGACGCCCTCCAAGACGCCTTCTTGTCCGCCTTCAAATCCATCGACAGTTTTTCCGGCGGCTCAACCCTCGCTACCTGGCTGCACCGAATCGTCGTCAACGCCTGCCTGATGAAGCTGCGCTCCCGCTCCCGACGCCGTGAAGTCTCCATCGACGACCAACCCCCGCAGTTCGACTCCACCGGCCGATTCTCGTTTCGCCCGCGAGACATCCCCGACAGCGACGACGGCCGCCAGTCCGCCGAATCGGCCGCCTGCTCAGCTGAACTCCGCGAACACGTCCGCGATTGCGTGGAGATACTCCCCGAGTCTTACCGCCAGGTCTTGCTCCTGCGCGATATCGAGCAACTCGACACCGACCAAACCGCCTCCCTCCTCGGCACAACTCCCGGCAACGTCAAGACTCGCCTTCATCGCGCCCGCCAAGCTCTGCGAACGCTGATCCAACCTGTGTTCATGTAACGATCGTCGAACGATGGCCGTTATCCCCGCAACGGACTCGTAGATTGATAGTGGGTATGATGGAGGGCCGCGAACCGCCGTTCGTCAGGAAACCACGTTTAACCGTTGTCCGTGGTGTAGTAGGCCTGAGTCGTCATGCGGCGGGCATTGTCGGCGCTGAGGTGGGAGATGATGAGGACGAGTGCGACCAGGAAGATGGCGGATCCGGCGCCACGCCGATCACGGGGTGCTTGTTCATCGCATCGCGGATGCCCATGGTGACGTGTCCTAAAGGCGCTGGCAGTGATCGGCGACGAAACAAATTGCGACGGCCGCGAGCACGCTCGCAACGATGCCCGCGGCCGCCGCGACATCACGGGATCGGGGGGGTGGACCAGAAATTCGGTCCGATGACCGCGGGGAGGAAGGTGGCGGTAACACCGGCGCTATAGACGGAATCGGCATGTCCGTCCATGTAAAGGACGTTGACGTAGCCGCCTTTTGCCTTGCGATTGTGGCGTGCGTCGATCTGGGAGATCTTGCCGGTATTGATGTACGCCTGTTGGCCGGTGGCGTCGAGGACCAGCATCACCTCGCCGGGGTATTTGAACTGCGCGACTTTGAATGTCGTGTTGTATTTCACGGCGGGCCAGACGCTGTCGGGGACGGGACGCTTGGTATCCATCGTCACCTGGTTCATGCAGTAGTCCAGGAAGTGGCGGAAGGCGTGGGCCCGGAGATAACTGTCCTGAGCGCGGTCGAAAAAGATATGGTTAAGGTTGTCCGTAGTCGACGTCGGGCTGAAGAACGTGCTCACCTTATCGATGTCTTTTGCGTAGCCCAACATCAGGCCAAGATAGTGGTAGAAGCCGTAGCTGGTTGAGTTGTTGGCGCCGGTGGCATAATTGGAAATCCTGGTCTGGAATGTGGCGGGGAAGGCTCCGTTGTACGCGTTGGCGTACAGCTGGAATCCGCTGCCCATCTGCCGCAGGTTCGCCAGGCAGTTCACCGTGTTGGCCGCGTTACGCGCCTTGGTCAGGGACGGCAGCAGGATCGAAATCAGAAGCGCGATAATGCCGACGACTACGAGCAACTCGACTAGGGTAAAGCCCCGCGCTCGCGTGCGGGTGTGAGCGCGGCAATCGAAAAAGCGACGCAATGTGGTGGACACCTTGAACACGGCAGATCCTCCGAAGGGGGCCCAGAAAAAGTTGAGAAGTGGACTGACCAACTGACGCTCAGATACTACCACGCGAATTTGGTGCGGTGGCCACAAGATGCGGCAATCTAGTAGGAGTTTGCGGCACGCGCGCGCTCCAAGTCCGATGTGTTCAGGTACGGACGGGTGCTGCAGTGCCTCGGAGAAGGACTAATGGCTTTTTCTTGCGCGCGATACGGATGGTCTTCGCTGTTGCTGATGTCGAGCTTCCGTCCGACAAGTCGGACGCCGCAAAGTCACACGTCTTTTCCGCGTCCTGAGGTGTCGAGGACCTATTGGCGGAGTACGGTAGGTCTATCGCGCGACCGCTGTTACCTATCGCCTCAAACCTGTGTGCGAACGCCCGCATCCTATAGCGGGAGCTTGGGAAGGATGATGTCGAGAGCGTGGTCGAACCGCCACGAAACGAGTTTGAAATGCTAAAAACAACAAGTGTCTCCTTCCTCGTCTGTCTTTGTATGGCCTGGATACTCCAGGCCGACGCGCAGCCGATCGAGGTCGTCGCGGTGCGGACTGAAGGGTTCGCTCAGTCGCTGAACGGGGAATGGTCGTTCAAATACGTTCCCGCACTCGACGCCGGCGCCGACGCGGGATTCCACGCACCAGAGTTCGACGTCTCGGCGTGGAAGTCGATCCTCGTGCCGGCGAACTGGGAACTTCAAGGCTTCGCCGAACCGCGCTACGACCTGGCATTGAAGGACGGTCTCGGCCTCTACCGCCGCACGTTCCGCGTCCCCGCCACTTGGCGCGGCGGCCAGGGCGAACGCAGGGTATGCCTGCGATTTGACGGCGTGGCCTACGGGTTCGAGGCGTGGGTCAACGGCCAGAAGATCGGCGCGTCCCGCGCCAGCGCCTTCAATCCGCACACGTTCGACGTCACCGACGCGCTCCGCACCGACTCGGACGCCGACAACGTGCTCGCCGTGCAGGTCACCACCAAGCCGCTCGGCTGGGAGTTCGACGTCAACGACGACTGGTCGCTGTCCGGCCTCTACCGGGATGTCACGGTCTTTTCCGTGCCGGCTACCCACCTGCAGGACCTCAGCACGCACACGAAGGTCGCCCTCGACGGCACGGCCGAACTGTCGGTCTCGGCCATCGTGAGCCAACCCGACGCGCAACTGCACGGCAAACTGCTCGCCCCCGGCGGCGACGAACTGGTCGGGGAGTTTGACCTGCGGCGCGGGACGGATGGCCGACACGAAACCGTCGTGGAGGTGCCGCGTGCGCGACTGTGGACGGCCGAAACCCCCTCGCTCTATCGCCTCCAGCTCTCGCTCTCGGCCGGCGGGCAGACCCTTCAATCGTTCGAAGAGTGCGTCGGCCTGCGTGAGATCAGCGTCTCCGACGGCGTGCTCCGGCTCAACGGCCGCTCGATCAAGCTACGCGGCGTCGACCGTCACGACCTCGACCCCGAGACAGGTCGAGCCGTCACCGAGGCCCAGATGCGGCGCGATCTCGAGCTGATGAAAAAGGGCAACATCAACTTCGTCCGCACGTCCCACTATCCCCCGCACCCCCGGTTCATCGAACTCTGCGACGAGCTGGGCTTTTACGTGATGTGCGAGGTCGCCGTCGGCCGCGGCGACAAACATGATGACGACCCCGCCTACCGCGACAGCATCATGGCGCGGACCGAAGCGACCATTACGCGCGACAAGAACCGCGCCTCGGTGATCGTGTGGAGCATCGGCAACGAAAACCCGATCACGGACCTCCTGCTGGACGCCGGCCGCCGCGCCAAACAGCTCGACCCCTCGCGGCCGATCTGCTACCCGACGATCGGCAGCTACTTCGACAAGAACTACGAGCGATTCCCGGAATTCGTAGACGTCTATTCCCCGCATTACCCGTCCAATTCGACGCTCCGTCGCTACGCCAAACAGCTGAAGCGCCCAACCATCCTGACCGAATACGCCCACGCCCTCGGCCTCGCCACCGACCGCATCCAGGACCAATGGGACATTCTGCAAACGACGCCCACCTTCGCCGGCGGCGCGATCTGGCATTTCATGGACCAGGGGTTAATGCGGACCGCCGATCAGCCGCCCGATCCGAGCAAGCCCCCCGCCGTGGTCTGGCTGGACGAACACCGCTTCTATGACACGCACGGCAACGACGGCTGCGACGGCATCGTCTACTCGGACCGCACGCCGCAGTCCGATTTCTGGGAGGTGCGGAAGGTTTACGCGCCGGTGCAGGTCGCCGAACGATCTGCCGAGGTGAAGCCTGGGGCCAACGACGTCCCGTTGACCGTCGAAAACCGTTATGACTTCCGGTCTCTGGCCGGAATGAAGATGGCGTGGTCGCTGCGAAGGAACGGGGGCGATTTTCAACACGGAGAAGTCCCGTTGAGTGCCGTGGCACGCACGCGGGAAACCGTGCACGTGCCGATCGACATCCCAAGCGAAGCCACCGGTGACGTCCTGGCGCTTGACCTGCGTTGCCTCGACGAAGGCGGCACCCAGATCAACGACCGCACGGTACGCCTCAATCTGAAAGGATCCCATCTCGGGGACTGGTTGAGCAGCTTACCACAGGCGACCAGAGCCAGCGTAACGCAGGGTGATACCGAGTGGAGAATCGAACGGTCTCACTGGGTGCTCACCGTCACACGAGAGACTGGTACCCTATCTATTCGCGATCGATCGGGGCAGGTGATAGTTGAGGGGATTTACCCGCACCCTGGCCGCAAGCTGACGATGGCCGAGGCACTTGCCGCGAAGAAGTCCGACACGTGGTTGGCTTCTACCCTCACAAAGGCAAATGCCGTCGAGGTCAATGTCACCCAAGAAGGCTCCGGTATCCGGATCGTGGTCTCGGGAACCTATCCACGTCCGGACTTGCCCGACCAGTCATTTATCGGCGGCTACCGGGCCGAAATCGAACCCAGCGGCGCCGTCACGATCAGCTATGACTACACGCCCACCCGAGCGACCGGCCGTCTCCCCGAGGCGGGCTTGTCGATCGTCCTGCCCGCGGGGCTGACCGAGTTCCGATGGATCGGCCAAGGCCCCTACGCCGGCTACCCCGGCAAGGACCGACTAAACGAGTTCGGGCTGTTCCACCTTAATCGCAAAGATCTACGTTTCCATGGCAATCGTCGCGAGGTCGAACTCGCCCTCTTCACGACATCCGCCGGCGAGGGGGTGGCCGTGACGCCCACGCAACCCGCTGATATCGCGGTCGAACGCGAAGGCGAAATGACGCTCCTCAGCCACAACGCCCTTCTCGGCGGCCTTGGAAACAAAGGCACATCCCCCGAGACGACCTTCGACGCCGCCAAAATCGAGCATCTCGCCGGCACGTTCGTGCTTCTGCCACTCGACAGTACTTGGCCAGCGCCGTTGACCCGCTGGTTCGACCAACCTGCCGCGGCGGAAGACGCATTTGAGCCGTTTCTATGTAGTTACGATCAATGACGTCGCGACATGTGGCACTCTCACCTTCTGGCGATCAATACCCTAAGGCTTGGCCGGTGTCTGACCGGGTTCTTCCACAGCCTGTGTCAAGAAGTATTGTCCGGTAGGATGATGTAGCATCGACGCTAGTTCGGGTGGAGTACCGCAGTCCCATTCCTCACGCCACGAACGCCGATCAACGCTTTATAGCAGGCAGCGCATGCCGTCCCCCGGTCCATGGTTCTGGTAAAATCGACCTTCAATTCTCGTATTGCCGTGTCCAGAGGTTGTGACATGAGATTTCGGCGCACAAGTTCTTCTTTCAACTGCTTTGCGAACTCGGCGCCCGTTAATGTCGGTCCGCTTCCAAGGCCGTCCCGAGGAAGTGATCTAGCCGCCGAGTCGGAATCGAAGACCTCACCGTTCGCAAGCTTCCCAAATACCGTGGCCCAACAAACCGCAACATCCATGGTAAGCGGCGCGTCCGCCCTCGCGTCATAAGACCTGAAAAACCCTTTGGTTCCAAAGAACTCCACAGCCGGAGTCCAAAACCGCCCCGACGCGACATCGACGTCATTGAAAAAGCTGACCATAAATTGATGATCAACGAGGTCGCCCACCAACAGATTAAGATCGATCGCCGCGACGGTCGTGGCCTGATTTTTTGCCAACGCGGCTGCTAAACCGGCGGCTTCGCCGAGTTGCATCCAGACCGGTTCGAGCCGAATGGGGCCCCAGCCCACATGGGAAGCGGAAAGGGCGACCGGACAAGCAAGTTATCCAGGCCCTGAGGGAGCAGCGCACGGTACGGGATCTGCGCTGGACGGGCCTCTTCAGCCAAAAAAACGACCCCATCCGGATTTGCCCCCTCAAAGCCACGGCGGAGGCATGTGGCCGAGTCCACCGGCCAATCCGTGATCGCGACGCTGTCGGCGTGGATCTTCGTGCGAAGACAGTCGCTGGGAACGACGGCATCATGCTCCGTGAAGACGTAGCGTCCAACCAATCTTCGTGCTTCCCGCACGTAAATCTCGTAGGGAACGTGATCGTTGTCCACAAACTCGTCCGCGGCCAGACCGTAATCCTGCCAATACTCTCGCTCCGCCTTCGGAGCCGACAGATCATTTTGGCAAAACCATAAGAGGCTGAGCATCGTGTCGAGGTAGAGTTTCGATATACGCTCCCGAGTCGGCCAATCGCCCGCGGGGCATTCATTCTGCGGCCCGATCAGTCGTCCCCGTTCCAGGCAATCTTTTGATTCGGAAGATTCGGCACGACGTTCGGCCGGTTGGGAATGACATTTGGCAGGCCCGGTACGTAGCTCCCACTACTCACCTTCGATGCGGCATCGGCGACGTAGTTTGTGGGCTTCCTCACCGTAATCCGGTTGGCCGGATTCTTGGTCAGGATCAGGCGGTGCCACTCGTCCTGCTTGGCGACGTAACGCCCGTAGAACGTCGTGGCGTCCTGCACCAAGTGCTCGTGGAAGTGCAGCGTGACATGGAAACCCCGCCGCCACGCGTGCCCCACCGCCATCGCAGAAAACGGGTCCACCGAGTGCTCCGGGAACATCGTGTCGTGGCCGTAGTAACGCCACCAGTTGACGTAGAACATCACTTTGTCCGGATCGAGCACCTTCGACACGTTGTCCAGCCACTGGTCGACGAGCTTGAGGTTTTCCTCCCAGTTCGCGGTGTAATCCTTCTCATTCTCGCTGCCCGGGAAGCTCAGGATCGGCGTGGTGAAAGGGGCCCGAACGTACGTGAACGACAGTTTCGTCGCCCACGCCGTCGGCCGCCGCGACAGCGGCTTCAGGTCGTACGCCTTTGTCAGATACGCCTGGTGATTGCGGCCCCACGGCTGACGTCGCCGTCGTACTTCACGATCACCCACTTGTTCCCCTCGTAGCTGTCTTTCCAGGGCGGCGAGGCGATGGACCGGTGGGTGAGGATGACCTCATTCGGGAACTTGTCGGCGTTCATTTCGACGGCGCTGAAGTGTTCCAGCTCCGGGTCATCCACATAGATCAGCAACCCGCCCAACTTGCCCTGAACGATGTAGAAGCGATTACGCCACTGGTGGCTCGACAGCACCGCATTGCGATTGGAGAAGTAGTAGTTCCTGCCGATCGATCGCGCCGTCGGGCGTCAGTGCGTCCTTGGCGATCATCCGGTTGGTGAGCCCGGTCGGCTAGTAAGAGCCGTTGATCTGGTCCAGCGGCAGGCGTACCGACCACTGAACGGCCTGCGCGTCGCCGTCCTTCACGTCGGCCTGCTGGCGGATCACCAGCGCATCCTGATTCGGCGAAGTCGTTTTGAGCGACCACGTCGATTGCTTGTTTTCCTGCCGATAGCCCGGGATGGCCCACGTTCCCGGCTGGTATACTGCGGACAGCTTCCCGGCATCAGCCGGCATGCCGAAATCCAGCGTTTCGCCCGTCCGTTTGTTCTTCCAGCTCGTCAGCCAGCCGTCCTTCACCTCCGCCGTAAACGCGTTGTTGTCAATCGTCTGGCTGTGAGCTTCGACCTGTGCGGCCCTCGCCGACTCGCCTGACCACACGGCGGCCGCACATGCCACAACGGCGAGCAGGCGGCAGGTAAATGTGAATTCTATCCGTCGCGATAAACGGACGTGCCCAGGCATGTTAGCCCTTCCTTGTCGTTGACTTCAGTCCCCCGGATCCGCAAGTAACAAAAGGCCGCCAGAGGTCGTTACTTCCGCACGAGGCTCAGCTCCAACGGCACCTGCGACGGTACATCCACGCCGATCTCGAAACCCGCCCCGGTGACCTCAGCCTCGCTATGTGCAAGCTGCTTCACTCCCGTCAGGCCCGTCCCGTCGGTTTCCAAAAGCGATATCTCGTACGCGCCAGGCTTCAGTCGCCACACCCGCGGCGTCAGGTGCAGCGGCTTGTCGGCGAAGTTGTAGAGAAGGATCGTCAGCCGGTCCGGCGTGGCCTTCTTCAGCAGCACCGCCACCTTCCCCTCCGTCCCCTTCCAAGTCACCTGGTACGTCGGCCAGACCACTTCAGACCCGCGAAGATCGGCCACACCGTTGGTCACGCCCGTCGACATCGAGTCGATGATGCGAGTCCCGCACACATAGATGCGGTCCGTCGACTGAACCATGGTGGTCCGAAGCTCCGGGTTCGTGTTCATTTCGGCGAGGTCGGTTTGAAGTTTCTTGAGCAGCGGCTCGGCCGCCGTCGCAAGTTCGCCCGCGCCCTTCGCCCGCTCAGCGCCCATCATGAACTGGCTGTGCGGCGGGGAAATCCGCACGAGGATGTCGTCATACGACGTGTCGCCCGTCAGCATCCGGTAGTTCGCGCCGGCCATCCCCATGATGTCGATGCCCGCGCGAATCGCCCACTCGAACGAGCCGGCGGCATACTTCGAGGGGTCGCGATCCGAGTCCGGCATCTCGCGCAGCGCCTCCAGACCGAACTTGATCGGCTCGAGGAGCGACGGGTCCCCCGACATCTCATATCCCGCCAGCAGAACGTCGTAGACTTTGTCCACGTACCCCCCGGGGTAGGCATAGCTCCCGTAACCCGGTGCGTACCACGAAAGCCGCAACTTCGAGCGCCCGTCGCCCGCGTCCTGCTTGGCCGTTTTTCGGTCCCATCGGATCATCATCGGCGCGATGCCACGCGGCTTGCCGTCGAACTCGCTCATGATCGCGTCGCGCCAGCTGGAGGCGTACGCGACGAGAAGGGACCGCAGCTCCTTGTCGTCCGGAGTGGTCCATGCGCCCCATAGCAGCGGCCGAATCGCGCGGATGTTGTACGGGACGTCCCCGTCGCGACCCACTTCCGTTGCGCTCAGGAAGTGCCCCTTGAACATCCGGTGCCCGTCCGGCGTCACGCCGGTCCACACGTCACGGAACGTCGGCTGCATCTTCGTCAGCCGTGCCCTGATCGCCGATGCGTCTTTCGTCCCGTACTCGATCAATCCCAGCATCGGCTGCGAATCGCTGATGTCTTCGGCCGAGTGCTCGACGTCCTGCAATGTGAGCGCGAACCCCTTGCCCTTCGTCGACCGCCACGCGGCTTCGGACAGCCGCTTGTACCCCGCGATCACGATCTTGTCGTCCGCCAGCGTGACTGCCGGCCCCCACCACCGTAGCGCCTCGACGTCATCCCCCAGCCCGCCCCCGAGCAGGCCGTTGGCGTCCATGCGCTGTTCTACCCAGTACCGACACGTCTCCATCACGCGCTGTAGTAACTCGTATTGAAGGGCCGCCCATTTCGGCGTGTTCGCCGGCGCCGTCCAGTTCGACGGCGAGGGCAGCTTCTCCCCCAGCATGATCCGTGCGATCCGAACTTCCGGATACGCCGCGATGATCTCGCGGAACACCTTCCCCGGCGCCGCGAATGCCGCCGGCGCGCCGCGGTCGGGAAGGTACTCGTCCGACGTCTTGCCGAATGCCGACCCTTGCACCGCCGCCTGCCAGATCGCCGCCGCCGCGATGAATCGCCCCTGGTAGTAACCCGGGTCGGTCGGCCTCATTGACATCCCGACGTCGGCCAGGATCACGCGGATGATGTATTTATTTCCGTAAACGATCTCGTCGCCGCTCTCGTCGAGATAGGAATACATCGTGTGCCGCAACCGTTCGTTCGAGTCGAAAAGCCATCGAGCCCCTGCGTTCGCCGGATTCTCCCGCAGCGCGGTGACGAGCAATTCCCGGGTCCGCGTCACCAACGCCAGATCGCTGGCCACCGGCAGTTTCGGCTGCCCGGTGATGACTGCCAGGACGCACGCGTGCACGAAGGAATCTTCGACCGCTTCTGCGGCTCGAACGGCGCCGTCGAGGTCGTGGGCCGCCAGGCTGCGCGACACCGCCCCGATCGCCGGCGGGGCCGGCCCGTCCCCGTTCCAGCGGACCTCCCCATTCTTCCACTCCACCGGCAACGGCGCGTATTCCAGTATCGATATGCTTTCGACCGGGATTCCACCCGAGGCGGACGTTCCGGAGATGACGATTCCGCCCTTCCCGCTGGCCCGCACGAGCCCGCGCGCCACGCGCGTGGGGGTGTTCGACTTAGACGTGTTGCCCCGCGTCCACAGGTCTTCTCCGAGCAATGTGTCGTTCGCCGAGATCCTCGTCACACGTGCCTCACCCCACGCGTTCCCGATCCCGAGTTGGACCCAATACAGACCGTCAGGCACGTCCGCGCGGAAAAACTCCCCGTTTTTTTCGATCTGGACGCCGTCCCGCGTTAGCGCGTCGTGAATCTTGTAGGTCTTCTCGGCAAACGCCTTGTGCGGGTCATGTTGCCAGCGGTTCGGCGAATACCATGAGTCGAACGTGCCCTTCGTCTCCTGGAGCCAGCCGTATCCCCGGTCGGCGCTGTAGCGATCGTTCGGACCAACCAATTGGACCCGCGCGCGGGCCGGCTTCGTCGTCGGACCAGCGTCGAAGATGCGCACCGTCTTCGCGGCGGCAAATGCATCGGCCAGGCGGGATTGAGCGGTATATCGGCGCACCCCGCGCGTCACACGAACGGCCGCAAGGTCGCCCTTGAAGTGGCTCCCTGTCGGCGCACCGTCACCGACCACCAATCCGCCGCCAGGCAGGTGAACTTCTCCCTTCGTCACCGCCCCCTCGAATACCTTCCGCCCGTCGATGAAGAGGCTAAAGGTCTTGTTCCCGTCGAACGTCAGACTGTAGGTGTAAAACTCGGCGAAGCTTACCGGCCCCACGTCCACCCCGTGATAAATCTGGTCCGACGCGAGGATCTCCGTTTCGACCCGCCCGCTATCCGTTTTCACCGGAACACGTAGCTCGAGAATCCCGGGCCCGCGCTGCTGTACGGCGAGCTGTAGCGTCTCCGGCGCCGTGCCGATGCAAATCACAGTTCCCCCGGCCCGCGACCATCGAAGGACCACGTCGACACTCAACCCGCCTTTGAGCGCCGCGTCGAGTCCATCAAATACCACGCGCGCCCGATGCCCGTCATCCGCCGACAATGCACGACCGGCTGCTTCGTAGGTTGGTCGCACTTCCGCGGGCGATATGCACTCCCACTTGCCTTCTAGTCTGCCTCCCGCAGTACGCCCCGACACGTCTCCAACGCGCCCGGTTTCAATCGCCTGCCGATCGATCCGAAATAGGCCGACGGTGTGTTCGTCCACGTCCAAACGCTGTGGCGGTTCCAGTGGCGTAAGAATGTTGGCCCGCGCGTCGACGGCGCTGACACAAATGAGAAAGGCGCCGAGAAAGAGGTTTAAGCTCCGAACCTTGCCCTGGAACACAAAACGTGTCATGCCCGACCTCGCCGAAATGACCCGGTTCATTCAGTTAGACGCACCTGACGGCTTTGAAATGACTTGGCGGTTATTCAAGCTTATACGGAGTTCAAATTGAAAATATCAATCTGTATGGCAAACAGACAGACTATGGAGTCTAATCGCGGAGAAGTAGCGAAGTGTGCACGGCGTTTCAATCAGTTGCTATGACAGGCAATGGCAACGTGAAGAGTTCTTTAGCGTGTGAAAAGTTCCTCGAGCTTAGGTTGAATAGCGTCCGCCCAGATCCTGTATCCTTCGGCGCTGGGGTGCAGAAAATCCGGCATGACGGTTTTGGGCAATGTGCCATCAGCGGCGAGGAACTTACTGCCGAAGTCGAGGTAGAAGACGTGCCGCCCGTCGTCGAGCTTGGATAGGATCGGATTGACGTTCGCGATCTTGGTGCGGAGGGGGTCCGAGGGGAGTTCGCCGCGAGGGAAAATGGCAAGTAACAGGATTTTGGCGTCGGGTAGCTTCCCCCGGATGGCGGTAACGCAGGCGGTGGTCCCGCGGGCGATGTCCTCGGCGGGCTTGCTGTTGTTATTCGTCCCGATCATGAGGACGACGACCTTAGGATGAATGTCATCGAGTTCCCCGTTGGCGATGCGCCAGAGGACGTGCTGCGTTTTATCGCCGCCGATGCCGAAATTGGCGGGATGGTATTTCTCAGGAGGGTATCGCTCGGCCCAGACGTCTTTGCCGCGAGTGGCCCAGTATGCGGTGATCGAGTCACCCAGGAAAAGGAGGTCGACTGGGCCTTCCTTGCCCCGCGCGCGAAACGCCTCGTGCTGCCTGGCGAAGGCGGCGTCGATCGTTCCGTCCACGTTGCCGATTTTGGGAGCGGGAATGGCGGGGTCCTGCTCGTTCATCACCCTGTTTGCCGCCTGCTGCTCGGGGGAACGGCGGGATCGCTTCGTGGCAGTTGCGGGGGCGGTGGTGCCCACTTGCGCGTGCAGGGGAACGGAAATCGACACGAGGCACAGGTAGATGACATGGCATCGGAAGAAGAACCGCATTGAGAATCCTGTTCCTAGTTGTGCCGCCCTCCGCGCCGCCACGGGCAGGCGAAAAGGCGTGCAGTTTTGCAGGGAATTCACCGCTCGTCGATACTCCGGAGCTGACAAGTCGGGTCAGTGCGGATCCGATCGGGCAGATCACTAGTGGGTTTACCCTTCATGGCTTGAGCCAGGTTTCCGATGCGGCGCAACCTATGAGGTGCAGGACGCTGACGTTCACACGGTCGCCTATGCCCAAGAACACGCGAAATAAACTCTACCAGTACACCCAAAGCGGACATCCCCGAGGATCCGTCAATCGGGTTCGAATTTGCGGCACGATGTTTTTTGGCGTGGTCAACGTAGTGTGGCGCACACGATCCCACGAACCACGAGAACATCGAGATCGTGACCGGCATTAAGTGCCCCCCGGAGTAAAGCATGCCAATGAGGCAGACATAGTCAGACGAGGCGTTGGCTTTTGCGGTACTCGCTGGGGGATTGGCCGACCTCCTTTTTGAATGCGGCGGCAAAGACTTTTGCGTCGAGGAAACCGGACCGTTCGGCGACGATAGAGACCTTGAGATGGGTGTCGCGGAGAATCACTTTGGCTCGGTCGAGCTGGACGCGCCGAATCACGGCGCGGGGGCTGGTACCGAGGATGCGGGCGAACTGTCGTTCGAGGGTGCGGCGGGAAGTGGCCACTTCTTCCAGAAGGTCTTCGACGGTAATCGGTTGGTGAGCGGATCGGCGGATAAAGTTCAGTGCGGCGGCGACGGAAGGGTCGTCGATGGCGATGGTGTCACAAGACTCGCGAACCACGACCGAAACCGGGGGTATTAACGTGACGTTTGGAGGGGTGTTACCGCCGATCCATTCGTGCATGAGACGGGCGGCGGTAAAACCAACTTTCTGGAAGTTGCACCGGACACTGGCCAGGGGCGGCGTAGTTATTGAGCAATAGATCTCATCGTTGTCGACGCCGATGACGGCGACCTCCTGGGGCACGCGGACGCCGCACCGACTGCAGGCTTGGAGGAGCCGACTGCCGCGCTCATCGTTGAACGACATGACCCCGACCGGTTTGGGTAGGTTTCGGATCCACGCCGTTAGCTCCTGCTGAATGTTCTCCCAATCCCAGTTGGTCTTGCTCCGATTGAGCGGTACGAGATGAACTTCGACGGCAAACCCGTGCTTATTGACCGTCTCTTTAAAGCCGGCGAGGCGCTGGCGGGAAAGGTCGTTCGGTGTCCCGTAAAACGCGAACGTGCGGAAGCCGCGTTCGAGGAGGGCTTCTGCGGCGAGAGTTCCGATGGCATAGCTGTCGGTGCAAACTTGGGGCGCGTCGGCCGCGACGCCGGAGACGTTGATGAGACGAGTCTTCATTTTTTTGAAGACGGCGGCAATTTCCGGGGAAGCCAATCCGATCACGCCGTCGGGTCGCCAGCCTTTAAGGTTGTGGACGGTGTCCAGATCGGCCTTGACCGGAAGGAGGTGCCAGTCGCCAATGGCTTTTGCGAAACGGCTGACTCCCCGGATGAGATCCCGGCCATGACCGCTGGTCGGACTCGCCATGATCACGATGTGTTTGTTCGCGGCCATTCCCAGTGCCATTCTATCCGGAGGCGGCTTTCGACACCTGCCGACTTGCGCTAGAACTCCCATCGAGTGTGAAGGCGAGGCGCGTGGGCTCGAACGCGAGATCGAAGATGACCTGGCCGAGGAGCCGGTCCGTAGGCCGCAATCAAACTTGCAGTCGATCACGGCCGACACCCATATGTCTTATAACCGAGCGGACCGCTCGCCCGGCGTCACCTCGACTTCCGCACCGATTTGTTTTGGAATCTGCGCCACTTTGGGGAAGATCGCCGCCGACACAGAGGCCCCATGCGGGGTCGCGTCGCTCCAGCCGCGTGCCCCATGCTTGGCGAGCTGCCCCATGTTTGGCGAGGCGGTGATCGCGAATTCCAAAGCCCCCAAGGGGCCGGACGGGACCTCTGATCAGTACGGGAAGGACCTGAGAATGACGGGCACTGCCGGCCGGCGCATTTTCCCGCCCGTCCCGCATGACTAAACGCCCGGCACGGGGAGCCCGCATGCAAACTTTGTCTCGGCAATTCTTGGCCAGGCGGAGCTGCGCTCGCCGGTGCGCTACGGCGTGCTCCGTTCGCTTCGGCGGCGGCGGCGAGTGGCGGCCCCGTCCGCGTCAATCCCGTCCCCGCCAATCTGTAAGCCGCCGCGCAACGAGGCGTGCCGATCCCACTACATCTTCGGCCTAATCGTCCGTAGCGAAATCAGAAGGACGGAGAAGGCGACCAAGGGTAAACAGCTAATAGTGACAAAGACCGGCATATAGCCGTAAGCGGCAATTACTCGGCCCGACAGAAGGCTCGTAAGAACACCGCCAACGCTCCCGCCGAGCGCGGACAACGCGACGAACGATCCTACCCTGACGCGCGGAACACTTTCGGCAATGAGCGCCAGTTGATTGGCCTTCCAGCAACTTTGGGCGGCAAACAGCGCGGCAATCAGGGGGATCGAAAGCCAGATCGCGTCCGCATACATCACGAAATTCGCCAGCAGCATCATCACCGCTGACACAAGCATTAGCACGCTGCGCGCCTCAACCGGCTTCCAGTTGCGCCGTACCAGCCAGTCGGAAAGCAAACCACCTCCGGGCCCGCCGACGTCCGCGCCGAGAAATGGAATCCATGCGACCAGGCCGATCATGCCCAAGGTGAGCCCGCGAGACTGGAGATAACTCGGGAGCCAAAAGTTCAAAAAGAACGATATCGGATCGGTCAGAAACTGGGCTAGGAAAAACCCGATCCCCAGCGGCTGACGCAGCACCTGCCATGGTGACGACGTCGCGGCCGCTTGCTCAATCTGGCCCACTTTGAAGTCTGTGACGATCTTCCGCTCTTCGGGTGTGAGAGTCGGGTGGTCGCTGGGGGCGTAATAGAATCGAAGCCAAATCGATGCCAGGACAAAGCCCACAGCCCCGGAAAACAAAAAGCTAATCCGCCAGCCGACGTACAGCGTCAACACGGCGACCGCCGGCGGCGCGATCATCGCGCCAAGCACGTAGCCGTTGGTAAAGACGGCGATACTGAGGCCGCGCTCGCGCGGTGGAATCCATTCGGAGATGGCTTTCACCCCCGCCGGTACGTTGAAGCTTTCGCCGAATCCGAGCAGCGCCCGGAAGACCGCCAGTGTTACCCATCCGGCCGCGGCGGCGTGGAGCATGCCGGCGGTAGACCAGAATACGAGCGCGGCTGCGAGGCACCATTTCACGCCGAATCGGTCGATCAGCCGACCGCAGAAGAAATAACCGATCGAGTACGCGGTCAGAAACGCCGCCACGATGTAAGAATATTCGATCGGCCCGAAGCGAAGCTGAGCTTGGAGCGTTGCTGCCAACACCGCCAGTGTCTGGCGGTCAAGATTGTTAAGAACAGAGAAGAGAAAGAGCAGCCCGACAACGCCCCAGCGGCGATGCTGCCGGAGAAACTCACCGACTGGACGTAAACTGGCCTTCGACGGCGACGCTACGGCGCCGGCAAGGGGGGCGTGAATGGTCGCGTCGTTTCGCGCGCGCTCCGCTCCTCTACTTCGGGGCGTCCTCAGATAGGCTGTAGAGCCGGGCATTTCGCATCTCAATCGCGACCCGAACGGGGCGATCCGTCGGAAGCTGCGCTCCCCCATTCCATCGCACTCTGGCGTGCGTGTCGTCGGCGCTTAAGGAGAGGCAATCGGCCAATGAAAATCCGACGATCGGCCTTCCGTCAGATTCGAGCAGCTGAACACGCAGCTCGCCGCGCGGGGCGTCAACGTTGACGTACAGTTCGGATTTTGAGAATTGAACCGGCAGCGTTTCGAGGCGCCCACCCTCTGGGCCGGCGTCCAGGGAAACAAAGCCGTGGAGTCGCCATTCCGCGCGGCCGATGCTGCATCGCTTGGGCGGTATCGGCGCGCCATGGCCGGTCGTAATCGCGGTATAATAGACCCAGGTTTCCGTTTCGGTGTTCACCGCCGTGCTCGAGACGCCGAGAATTGCCCCGCCGTCGAACGTCCCGGGATTTCCGCGAGGGATAATCGGATTGCGCGGCCATGGTCGCCGCCACACCTTCCCGTCAGTGCTCGACGCCAACTGGATATCGACCGGCCCGTCGTGGGGACTCTGTTCGGGTTGAAGTTCGCTTCGAGGTCGCTCCGCCATCACTCGGAACATGGCCGGCAAGCCGATGTACCCGCCGGCATGAGCAAAGACCGACATGTCGTAAACTTCCGTACGCTGGCGCGGCTCAGTCGCCCATTCGTCATCGGCCTCGTCCGGGGCAAACACCAATTCTGGTGCCGTCCAGGTCTGGAAGTCGGTGCTTCGGGAAAGCCACACGACTCGTCGCGGATAGCCGCGGACGGTTGCCGGACATTTGTGATAAGCCAGGTATTCCCCCGTGGCCGGGTTTTGAGCCAGTGTTATTGTGTCAGAGTGCTCCAGAACGGCACTCTTCGGATAACTGTTCCAGTTCAACCCGTCGCTGGAATATGCGGCACGGTAGCCCCTCCAGCACCCAAGCATCTTGTATCGTTTTCCCGGATCACTGTCACGAAGGTCCAGGAGAACCGAGGGGCTGTGCAGATCAAAGACGATGTTATTCGCCAGCGAGCCTGCGAACGGATAGAGCCGCAATTCGGGCCTATGCCAACGAATCCCATCCCGCGACGTCGCGTACAGCACGAGGTCCGCGCCGTCGTTCCGCAATCCGGGGACCTGCCCTTTCGCGGACCGAGTCGTTCCCACGACGCGACCGGTTGATGGCCGGCTCATATACCACATCCGGAGTTCGCCGCTTGCCTCATCGCGATAGACGGACCCGTAGATGTAAATCCGGCCGTTCTCCCAAGGTTGCGTTGCTTCCAGCACCGGCGCGGGTCGGGTGCGGGCGGGGTGAGTGGTGCGGACAAGGCCGCTCCGGGATTGGATGCCGCTCTCGTCCGCGAACAGCAGCGGGAGACCGTAGAAACTCAGCGGCTCAGCCGCTGCCGATAGAGTCGGCAACGCAACGGGGATTAATAACATGAAGCAATTCTTTTGACCACCAGTCGCTCCCCCGGTGTGAAGCCGGCACCACCGGAGGCGAGCCGCCCCGACCGCGACATGCGGGCCGGAGATAACGAGGAAGAACATGATGACGACGACGAAAATAAAGTAATGAGCGTAAATATTGGCAAGTCCTTTATAAAAGCCCTGGCGGCTGACTAGTGCGAGACGTGTATAACCGACGCAAGAATCCTACCACCGGGATTCGACGTGACAGCGGGATCGTGCGGCAATCCGGTGTGGTTTTGCGGCACAACACCCGGACAACCAAAACAAACGCGCCACCGCTTAGCCCCTCGCGCGACGCCGCAAAGTCTGACGTGTTTTCCGCAACCGAAGGTTTCGACTGGGATCGAGTGAGGTATCCACCCCGATGTGATTCGTCGGGTCCAGCTCCGCCCGCCGGATTGCCTTCCACAACGCTGTTCGTCAGTTCGTAGGCGCAAGATGCGGGCGCTGCCCCCCCCAAAGTCAAACGCCTTCGCCGCGTCACGATTCCGCATCCGACAGCCAAGGCCCGCCGGCGACAAGTCCGAATCCCGTAGTTTATAAGTACCAGTTCCGAATATCCGACTTGTCATAGATCGCCCGTTCAGAGGATCATTCCTTGAGAATCAGGTTTGTCGTTAAGGTCGCCGAAGCCCCGGCGCTCTCGATCGCGCCGATGAGGCGCAGCCAGCCGCCGAAATGGCGCACGCGCAATGCGAACTGCCCCTCCCCCTCGATCGGCGGAAACGAAGATCCCTCGTCGATCCAGCTCACGCCGTCCACCGAGATCTGGGGGCGTGCCAGGAAGCGGAACGGCTTCCCTTTCACTTCTTCAACTCTGACAAAAAAGATGGCTTCACTCGCCCAGGCGGTTTCGAGCGGCGCGGACTCGTATCGGTCCGCCGTCTCCAGCTTGAAATCGAGCACGCTATTTTGAAATTGGCGCATAGCTAGTCCTGAACCGACAGGCAAAACGAATCGACATAGAGATAGACCCGGCGATTCGCATCGTTCTCGATCCACAGAAACGGGTTGACCAGCCCCGTGATCCGAGCGTACTTCGGGCACAGCGTCGGCTTCAGTCCGCGCATGTCGAAAACCCTCCCCTGACACTCCATCTCGACGTATTCCCGGGTGAGTTGGTTGATGGTCATCCGGAAGTAGATCCAATTGATCTTGTCGTCAGCCTCGTTGTAGCAGAGATTTTGTTCGCCCCCGGGTAGCCACTGAAAAGCGTCGGTGCTGCCATCCGCACGCCGATAGCCGTACCACTGCGGGTCCACGCCGTTCCGCGCCCATTCCAGATCAGACCCATATCCCCAGCTCTTGTCGTCAGGGGCGATGGAATGCGCGTACTGCCAGCGCTTCACCAGCTTTCCATTCACGGAATTCACGTACCGAAGCGCCGGTTGATAGCGATATTCGTCGTCTTGGAAGTCGAAGATAAACCCAAACGCCCGAATGTCTTTTTCCCCAATGCCAATCCGATCCTGCTCCGGCGTATAACTGAACCACACCTCGTATTGGCAAAGCCCTGGAGGACGGTGATACGTCAGCCGCTTCAGCGCATGCGACGAGGCCCCCGGAACCGGAATCGATTCGTACAGCCCGGCCACCGGCCGCGTCGCGAGCTTCAGCGAGTAGATCCCGTCCACGGAGCCGTGAGTCCCCGACCAGCCGTAACTGGCGGTGCTAAGCGACAAGGGCCCACCCTTCGTCTTGTCATAAACGCTCTTGCGCGCCTTGTAACCCGGCTCCGTGTGATTGGGATGTAAGTCCATCCAACCGTTCAGCCCCTGGTCGAAATCGTCATAGCAAAGGATGTGTTGCAGCGGTTTGAAGCGACTCATCCCAACGGGACAAGCGATGACGTGATTCATGTTGAATAGACTCCCTGGTGTTCAGCGTCCAGCCGCACGTAATGCCTCCGTGCCAACGGTGTCCATCTGCCCCGGATATCCTGGCCCACCTGCGCCTACGTAACCGAAGCTCGCCCCGTTGCCGTCAAGACTGACCCAGAAGGAATATAGCGAACCGCTCTTAACGTAAAACCGGAACTTCACGACTTTGCCGGCCAGCCTAGACAACTCCGCCGCTCCCTCCCAGCTCACCGCCGCCGCGGTTTTGTCCCCGCGTATGACGACGCATTTGTCCCGACTGAAGGGCGGAATGACATTGCCCGCCTGATCCAAGACCTCGGCCGCGAACTCGCCTGCCGGCGCATCCAAATTCACAAACAAATGGCTCCCTTTGAATATGACCGGCCGCGTTTCAAGCAGCCCCGCCTCCCCGGTTGCATCCATGGAGGCGAAGCCGTCGCGCCGCAGCACCGCTAGCCCAACATTGCTCGGATCCATGAATCCCTTTGCCCCCTCCGCCGCCCCGACGTAAAAGTACAACTGGTCACCAACGACCAGGCAGCAACCGCCGATCGATTGGAGGTTACCCCAGTTCCATGCGGTCTTCTCTTCCGAAACGGGGCAGAACGCGCGTCGGTCAGGACGCGACCAATGAAACCCGTCTCGGCTGTAGCCAACGCAAACTTCGTTGATCTTCGGCCGCGGCTTGAAAGGCGCGCCCCGAAAGATGCTGAACATCCCCACCATCACGCTCTCGTATGCGACGCAATCCAGGTTATAGAGCTGCGAAGGAACCGTGTCCCAGGGCCGATCGGCAGGATGATTAAGTTCCAGGTCGCTTCGGTCGGGATCCAAACGGTCCGCCCCGACCCAGTCCGCGTCGTGGCTCGCACCGTCCTGCCCCACCCAATGCAGCATGTCCACGAAGTCCTTCGCCTCGTGATACTTTCGAAATCGCCCAGACACTCTGCCGTCGCCGATCCGAGTCCTCAGGCTGGCCACCCAAACGTCGCGAAACGGATTGTAAAATACGGTCGTACGGTCATCGACCGGGTCGGAGTCGGAAACCTGAGTCCAGTGGATCCCATCCGGTGAAACGCTGGCACGAAGGCGCATCACCCCGCGCACTTTCCCCCCCGCCACCGGCTCTTTACGCGCGATCACGCGAAACATCTTGAACCGCCGTGCCGAATCCTTCTCGTTCACGTCCAACCAAACCGTGCTCGAGTTCCGCTGCGCGCCCGGTTCGTCCACTAGCACAATGTTCGTTCCGGGAACGACGTCGAACTCCGGTTTCTCCCATCGGATCCCATCCCGGCTGATGGCCAGGCACGTAGAATCCTTCGAAGTCCCCTCGACCTTCCCACGCGCCCAATAGAACATCTTGAACAATTTGTCAGTGGAGTCGTACCACACCCCGTCGCTGAACGGCGCCGCGTGGTTCTTATCCCACTCCTTGTCCGGGCGCAAGACCGGGCACGCCGCGTGATACACCGGCCGGTGATAGGTCCTTGTCAGCGTCGTGCGCTCGATGAGGAAGTCGTCGACGAACAACTGCCGCCCGATGTCGATCGGTATGATCTGGGGCGGCGAAATCAGATACGGCGGATCCGCCATGGGTTCCCGCCCGATCCTTTCCAGCACAGTGGGATCCGAAGCTTGGAATTCACGTGACTTGAAGTCGCGGC
>JADMIO010703143.1_pt1 | contig 76781 bp, 65 predicted proteins | sample 8958161 | NCBI WGS metagenome assembly JADMIO01 (sample SAMN16585339, study PRJNA669376) | soil metagenome | isolation source: Crop rotation soil | place: USA: Cullars Rotation, Alabama | collected 2011
GCCGCGACTTCAAGTCACGTGAATTCCAAGCTTCGGATCCCACTGTGCTGGAAAGATAAATTCTGTTGATTACAATGAGGGACTGGATCAAATACTTGTCAGTTGCCACAATCTATCAGAAGTATGGGTGATAGATCACAGCACTTCAACTGCAGAGGCAGCTACTCATTCAGGAGGTGATTGGGGAAAGGGCGGTGACATTCTTTATCGATGGGGCAATGCAAGAGCATATGGCCGCGGGACTGTTGCAGATAGGAAATTATTTAGTCAGCATCACGCATCATGGATTCCACAAGGATATCCTGATGCCGGAAGAATTTTAATCTTCAATAATGGCGTAAATCGTCCGGCAGGGAATTATACATCGGTTGATATGATTCAAGCACCATTTGATTCAATTTCAGGATATCAAATTGGGGCATCCACTGCCTACTTACCTGATACATTATTCTGGACTTATACAGCTCCAACACCAACTGATTTTTATGCTAATAAAATCGGCGGAGCATACCCATTAAAGGATCGCTCATTCATGATAACAAACGGCCCAAAAGGGACTTTCATGGAAATTGACAGTGCAAAAAACACTATCTGGAGATATATAAATCCAGTTAGCACTAATATCTTGAGTCAAGGAAATAATCCAACAGGTAATTCAGTTTTTCGATGCAACTTTTATCCAACTGATTATCCTGCCTTTTCAAGTGTAAGCCTTGCTCCGCAAGGAGAAATAGAACTAAATCCTATTGTTCCATCCATCTGCGACACTTTATTAAGCGGTGTCAATCAAATAAACTTAGAAAGTACTATATTGGTATATCCAAACCCGGCAAGCACAATTATTCATTTAAGTAGTAATTACAAAAATTGCGAGTTCGAACTTTTTGACATTGTTGGAAATTCTGTACTGACAAAAAGAATTTCAAAACCAACCGAAGGAATAAACATTTCTGAACTTCCTGCCGGAATTTATTGGGCGAGAATAACCTCTCAACGGGCTTCTCGAACTACGAAAATTTCAATACTTAGATAAGAGCCAGGCTAAGCTCTTTCAATCACAGCAGCAAATCCCTGCCCTACTCCTACGCACATCGTAACTAGAGCATATCTTTTATTCTGCTCCTGCAACTCAATTGCTGCTGATAAAAGAATGCGTGCGCCGGTCATTCCAAGAGGATGACCCAAGGCAATCGCTCCACCGTTTGGATTAATTCTACCATCATCATCTTTCAATCCCCATCCACGAATGCATGCAAGAGACTGTGCTGCGAAAGCTTCATTAAGCTCAATAATATCAATATCATCCATCTTCAGCCCTGCCCTCTTAAGAGCTTTATTAGAAGCTTCTACTGGGCCTATACCCATAATCTTAGGCTCAACACCAACGACACCAGATGAGATTATTCTCGCTAGTGGTTTCAAAGAATAATTTTTAACAGCAAGTTCAGAGGCAAGAAGTAATGCAGCAGCTCCATCATTTAGTCCAGACGAATTGCCGGCAGTCACACTGCCATCTTTTTTAAAAGCAGGTTTAAGTTTACTAAGCCCTTCGAGAGTGGTATCTGGCTTTACAAACTCATCTTTATTAAATATAATCGAGTTCCCTTTCTTTTGCGGAATTTCAACCTGGATTATTTCCTTCTTAAATCTCCCATTCTGCTCAGCAGCCTTTGCTTTCATCTGACTTGAATAAGCAAATTTATCCTGGTCTTCTCTGGAAATTTGATCTCTTGCTTGGAGATTTTCTGCAGTCTCTCCCATTGCATCTGTTCCAAACATTTCTCTCATTTTGGGATTAATAAAACGCCAACCAAAGCTTGAGTCATACATCTGAGCATCCCTGCCATACGGAGTTGATGTTTTAGAAATAACCCATGGTCCTCGTGTCATGTTCTCTACGCCTCCCGCAACCATTAGGTCTGCATCACCAACCATTATAGCTCTTGCTGCATTTACTGATGCAGATAAACCGGAGGCGCACAGACGATTTATTGTTTCGCCAGGAACTTCAATGGGAAGCCCGGCCATTAGTCCGGCCATTCTGGCAACATTTCGATTATCCTCTCCGGCCTGATTGGCACAACCGAGCACAATATCTCCAGCTTGACTCCAATCTATACTTGGATTTTTCTTGACCAATTCCTTCAATACAACAACAGCCAAATCATCGGGGCGCACTGAAGCCAATGTCCCTCCAAAATTTCCGATTGGAGTACGAACTCCATTAATTATATATGCGTGATTCATGATTTTTTATTTTCTGAGAACCACTCCTTATGAGTACGAAATACTGTACCCTTGAAGAATGCGACTTTTTGTTTTTTCTGATTAGTTACTTCAATTAAATAGGTACCGGTGCTCTTTGTTAAACTAAACTCCTTTGCTTCACATATCAATTCATCGCCAACATTCACGGCTGCCGGATAGGAGATTACACAGTCAAGTGCAACACTTAATCTGCCATACGCATTAGAAGCAAAGGCAAGAGCACTGTCTGCAAAAGAATAAGCAATTCCTCCGTGGGCAATTCCAAATCCATTTACCATTTCTTCTCTAACCTTCATTCTCAAAACGCAATACCCTGGTTCGACAACAACCTTTTCAATCCCTAGCCATTGGCTGAATTTATCCTCATCCAACATCTTATCAACGATCTTATTTGCTAAATCTTTTTCAGACATGAAACTTCGTGTTTTCTTCAACCATTTTCTTAAGTAGTACACTTGGACGATAACGTTCTTCCGAGTACAACTCCCTCAACCCTTCCAACTCTTTAAGAATCTTATCCGCTCCTATTTCATCACACCATTTCAGCAATCCCTTTGGATAATTCACACCCTTAGTCATTGCCAAATCCAAATCTTCCTTTGAAGCAACATTATAGTAAAGCGCATCCACAGCCTCATTAATCAACATCGAAATGATGCGCATAAAAATCCTATCCCCTAAAGCCTTATCGAATTTGGCTTCAGGTATCTTTGTACCCTCTGCATAGCTATAATAGCCCTTTCCACTTTTCCTACCAAAGTGTTTAGCTTCAAATAACCTCTTTTGTGTCAATGAAGGCTTATATCGCGGATCAAAAAACATCTGTCTCCAAACTGTTTCAGTAACCATGTAATTAACATCATTACCAATCAAATCCATCAATTCAAACGGTCCCATTTTAAACCCATATTCCTTCATGGAGCCGTCAATTGTGGCAAAGTCAGCTATTCCCTCCTCATACATTCTTATCGCTTCTCCATAAAAAGGCCTTGCAACTCTATTCACAATAAAACCTGGTGTATCCTTTACAATCACAGTAGTTTTTCCCCATGTATTTATTAATCCTTGAATGTCTTTGATCAATTCTACATTCGTAGTTACACCACCTATTATTTCCACAAGTGGCAGTAACGGAGCAGGATTAAAAAAATGAACTCCAATAACTCTTTCCGGCTGTGAACAACTTGAAGCAATAGAAGTAATTGACAAGGAAGAAGTATTCGTTGCAAGAACACAATTCTGATTTACAATTTTTTCAAGCTTCGAAAAAAGACTTTGCTTCGATTCTATATCTTCTATAATTGCCTCTATTACCAATCCACACCCATTAAAGCCATTTATATCTTCTACAAATCTGATTCTTGACAAAACATCCTTCGCTTCGTCGCTAGCCATTTTTCCCTTTTCGACCAACTTTGAAAAAGTCTTTTCAAGAGTTTCCTTTGCTTTATCTAGCATAGTTCGGTTAGAATCGGTTAGCACAGTTGTATGCCCTGCCACAGCAGCAACCTGAGCAATGCCTGCGCCCATTGTGCCAGCTCCGACCACTCCGACCACTAAATCTTTGGAAAACGCCATAAAGGATTTTAAGGCGATAAAAGTAAAGAATTGCCCTCTCACGTTTGTTAAAATGTTAAGGAAACGTTCAATTTTTCATCTTTATTCCTTGCTTTTTGCGTCTCGTTTTCTTAAATTTGTTTATCAAAATGACGATTCGCCGCCATCGTGGTCGAGTTATCGAAAATTTTTCATTTGAAATAGTAAACAGGCCATCTTTGAAAGGTTATGATAAACTACTTTTCTAATCATCTGTTATATATCTGCTCTCTCTAAACATAACAAATAAGAATGAATAAGAAGATCCACATCCTGCTTATTGAAGACAACGAATCGGACTTGAGACTTGTCGAGCTGTACCTAAAAGAGGCTTTCCCGGCCAATTATATGCTTGTTACTGCAGACAGGCTTGCCAAAGCCATCGAATTTTTATCCGCAGGCAATTTCGATGTCATTCTCTCCGATTTGGCATTACCTGACAGCTATGGAATGGATACATTCAACAAAGTATATAATTCAAGCAAGGGGATTCCTGTCATTGTACTTACCGGCTATGGCGACGAAACGTTTGGAATAAATGCCGTGCAAAGTGGCGCAGCAGACTTCTTAAATAAAAATCAGCTTGATTCAAACCTACTCCGTCGTTCTATTCTTTATAGTATAGAACGGAGTAACATGCAGAAAGCGCTCATCGAGCATACGAAACAGGTGGAAGAAAGCGAAAAAAAATACCGCTCCCTTTTCGAAGATTCTAAGGATCCCATCTATATAACAACTCCTGATGGTAATTTTATTGACTTTAATCACGCCACACACGAGTTATTTGGTTTCTCAAGAGAAGAAATGCTCACACTCAATGTCGGAGATCTCTATGTAAAACCCGAAGAGAGAGAAAAGCTCAAGAATGACCTTGAGAAACATGGAAGTATCCAGGATTTTCAGGTAGTGCTCCGCAAAAAAGGAGGCTCCAAAGTATTAGGGCAGATAACTGCCTATATGCGTAAGGATGAAAACGGCAATATTACATACCACGGGATACTTCGTGACATTACAGCTCAGCGTAAGATGGACGAGCTTAGACGAGATAAAGAAGTGGCTGAGAAGGCCGCGCTTGCCCGCCAGGAGTTCCTCTCTATCATGAGCCACGAAATTCGCACTCCGCTTAATGCAGTTCTTGGAATAACTCATTTGTTGCTCGAAGAAAATCCGCTTCCTCATCAAAAAGAAAACTTAAAGCTTCTCAACTATTCCGCAAACAACCTCCTCACCCTTCTCAACAACATCCTCGACTATTCCAAAGTCGAATCCGGAAAATTGCAGATGGAAAAAATCAGCTTCGACTTCACCTCTCTTGTCAACCATGTCGTTGCTTCTTTTAGACACAATGCTGAGGAGAAGGGTCTCAAGCTCTATGCAAAGCTGGACTCCGGAATTCCCCAGTTTCTTGTGGGCGATCCATTCCGTCTCACGCAGGTCTTAAATAACCTACTTCATAACGCGCTAAAGTTTACACGACGAGGTGAAATTTATTTACGTGTGGATATGTTATCAGGCGATGAAAAAGATGTCGAGCTTGGTTTCGAGATCACCGACACCGGCATTGGTATTGAAAATAAACTTTTGGGTGAGATCTTTGACTCTTTCGCTCAGGCACGCTTATCCATCACACGGGAATACGGGGGCACAGGTCTTGGCCTTTATATCTGTAAGCAGCTTGTCAACCTGATGGGTGGTGAAATCAACGCCCGTTCCGAGATTGGCAAAGGAACTACTTTCAGCTTCGACCTCGTTTTTGGAGTCGGTTCGCGTCAGGTGGTTACTGATCTCGATAGTCATGACACAAATCATAGCCCTCTTGACGGTAAACGTATCCTTCTTGTAGAAGATAACGACACTAACAGGATGCTTGCCAAAAAATTCATTAGCAGATGGAAAGCTTCCGTAGACACAGCTATTAACGGCCACGAAGCCGTTGAGCGAATTAAAAAAGACAAATACGACATTGTTCTTATGGACCTTCAGATGCCGGTCATGGATGGCTTCGAAGCCACTGAAAAAATCCGTTCACTCGGCTTCTCGGCTACTCGTCTTCCTATCGTGGCCCTTTCAGCCTATACTTCAGAGGAAGACCGCCGACACGTTCTTGCATCTGGCATGAACGACTTCTGTGGTAAACCAATTGACTTGAAAGAGCTTTACCGAAAACTCATTCTCAATCTAGGAATTGAAGGCGCCCCTGCCCCTGAGCAAATATCATCCGAAACAGCTGAAGAAGGAATTCTTTCTATTGAGGAGTTGCTGGATACATTCCCTGACAACGAATTCCGTATCCAGTACCTGGATCTCCTGCGGCGTGACTTTAACGATTTACCACTCAAAATATCAGAAGCCGTCAATCGAAACGATGCTAAGCTCCTCTCAGTTCATGTACACAAAATATCGCCTGCCTTCGAGCGTCTCAATGAACGGGCACTGCCGGATAAACTTAGCCGCCTTAAACTGCTCTTGAGCCGAGAGCAAAAAGATTTTGATGAAATCTCCCGGCTTTCCACAGATGTAAAAAACATTTGCTCCTCTATATCTGATCGCATTTTCGATATCAAACGGAGATATGGACAGGAAGAAACTGCTGCGCAGTAATTGCTATAGCATCTTTTTATTCAAATCTAAAACGAAGGCTCCATTTTGTGTTACTGAGTAACAAGGAATATTTAGCTGCTTCGCTTCATTCATCCATTTAGTTACTGAATATAACGAATTGGATGAATCAATAATAACCTGACGCGAAGAAAATCTCTTTTGGATTTCCGCAAGGGATGTTTTCACATTTTTAGATAGAATAATATAATCCAAACTCAATTTAGTACCTGAATGGTCCAGCAAAGATTTATTATTCAACATTAGGATTCTAACTCCATTAAAATCTATAAAGTTCTTATTGATAAATAGTACCTCAGTATTATAATGTGAGACGTCATAAACACTTGCAATCTTACTCTCATCAATTCCTCTACTCCACCAATGCTGATAAACATTAAATGCCATTGCGCTCCGATTTGTTACCAAATCACTATCCGTCAAGAAAGAACATTGTTCTGAATCAATAAAGGCTATTGCTGATTTTCTCGGAATATTGTAAACCGTCATCAATCTTTGGTGCCTACGTCCGAAAGCTTTGCTGATTTGATTTGCGAAAAGTATGGCACAAACACACAGCCCGCCTATCAAAAATTTTCCTTCTTTGCGCATCAGATAAAAGATCAGGAATAGTATTAACAAGTAAATCAACCAGGCTTCGATAACTGTCATCGAAACTCCACGGATAGTCGAATAGGGCAATTGCTCTATACCCATTACAATATCATTGAGAAGATGAACTGCTTTGGCCAATACATATCCTAAGCCTTGTGAGATAATATGAATGGGCGCTGTAATCAACAGCAGTATCCCTCCGTAAATGGCAAGACTGGATAATGGAATAATCAAAAGGTTAGAGAGGATAAAATAGTTAGGGAACTGATGGAAATACAACAGCGCTAATGGAAACGTAGCCAACTGTGCTGCAATTGAAACGGAAATGATATCCCATACCTTGCTCAAAACGAAATTGCCGGTTACTATTAAGGAGCGTATTCTCTTTTGCAGTAATACAATGCCTATGACTGCTAGATACGATAGCTGAAAGCTAGCCTGGAAAATATAAAGCGGATTAATCAGCAGCAGGAAAATACAGGAAGCTAAAAGTGAATTGTAAATGTTGGCCGGGTTCTTTCTTAACGTCCCCACCACCATAAACGAAAGCATAGTCGCAGAACGAAGTACTGCCGGCGCCAACCCGGTTAAGGCTGCGTAGAACCAGAGAAACAGGATGACGATTACCGTCTTAATTATCTTACTCCCTCTTTTCTTATCCATAAATCCAAGAAGGAAGTTTAATGCCAGGTAAATAATAGCTACATGCATACCTGATACACTCAGAATATGAAGTGTACCTGATGCCTGGTAAGCATTTATTGTCTCTTGATCTATTTCATGTTCATCGCCGAGTAGCAAGGCCGACAAAACTGCGTAGTCTTGCCCTTCTAAATTATTTTGTCTGAATACTGACAGACATTTCTCCCTCAATTGAAAGGCATAGTCAAGAACAATATTCCCTTGATGCCTTGCAAGCAAACTCCATCTTGCTGATGGTATGTATACCTGGTTGTATATTTTATTATTTGACAGCCACTGCCTATAGTCAAACTGTTCCGGATTCGAAGGAGGCAATACATTGCCCGGAGAAGTACTAAAGACGACAACATCTCCATACTTAAGTCCTTTCGAAGCTGAATCTTTTGCAAAATAAACAAGACAATTACCTGTTGTCTTCTCCCAACCTGACTCTGTTTTAACTTGTATTATTTCTACTGTGGTACGATAACTCTTTGCCCTTTCTTTCAATTGCTCTTTAACTAATCCAAGATATTGTTCACCTTGTTGATGGCTGTAATGATCTTTATAATCTACTTCTTTATGGAGAATAGCCAGCAACGAACCAGACATGAAAAGAACTAAATAAAGAGCAAGTCCGTTAAGCCAACGAAACCGAAATGAATAGAATTGCTTGGGAAAAATATAAATCAGGATTACTGCCAAAGCCGGCAAGAAGCCTAACCACATGAGAGATGCGGCGCTTAAATCCCAATAGCTAGCTACAACAATCCCCACTATAAAGACGGGAAGGAACCGAAGCAATGGAATCTCATTCCATGGGTTTGAATTCATCTTCATATTCAGGAGATGTCTGCAAACCCAAAAGTAATAATATCAGAACAACAGGGTATAAATAAAAAAGTCTCTGCCGTTAGACAGAGACTCCTCTACATTAAACAGGAACTTTTTTTTATTGGGGAAGAACAGAAACGTAGCTTCTGTCTTTTGCTTTCTTTTTGAAAACTACTTTGCCATCTATCAGTGCAAACAAAGTATGATCCTTGCCAATACCGACATTCTCTCCAGGGAAGTGAGCCGTACCGCGCTGACGCACGATAATATTACCGGCAATTACAGTTTGTCCGCCATATATTTTAATTCCGAGCCTTTTACTGTGGCTTTCCCGTCCATTCCTGGAACTACCGACTCCTTTTTTATGTGCCATTCTGGTTTGAAATTTGAGGTTTGAGGTTTGAGCTCAAGTCTGGTTATTTATATATTAATTGATTCGATCTGAATTTTTGTAAAATCTTGTCTGTGCCCGTTTGACTTTTGATAGCCTTTTCTGCGTTTTTTCTTAAAAATGATGACTTTATCGCCACGTACATGAGCAAGTATCTTAGCTGAAACCTTAGCTCCTTTCAGAGCTGAGCCTCCAACCTTTACTTTGCCGCCGTCCTCAGCAAGCAAAACATCGCCGATTTCAAGCTTATTTCCAACATCACCCTTCAGGCGGTGAACTATGATTTCCTGGTCTTTTTCGACCTTAAACTGCTGGCCGGCAATTGTTACTATGGCGTACATCTCTATTTTACTTTTTGGGGTCGCAAAAATAGCAAATCTTTTTATTCCTCCAAACACTATTGAACACTATTAAATGAAGAATTGACGACTTTTGTTGAAGAAAAATGGCAAATCACTTATTAAACGAAAGCAGCCCCTACCTGCTTCAGCATGCACACAATCCCGTCGACTGGTATCCTTGGAATGATGAGGCTTGGGAAAAGGCGAAAAAGGAGGACAAACTCGTGCTTGTTTCCATTGGCTATTCCAGCTGTCACTGGTGCCATGTGATGGAAAGAGAAAGCTTCGAGAATGAAGCCACTGCCAGGCTGATGAACGAGCACTTTGTCTGCATTAAAGTTGACCGCGAAGAACGCCCTGATGTAGACCAAATCTATATGTCTGCAGTGCAGCTGCTGACAGGCGGCGGCGGATGGCCTCTGAATTGTTTCTGCCTGCCAAACGGCAAACCCATTTACGGCGGTACTTATTATCCAAACGCTAACTGGAATGATGTGCTCGTTAAGCTCAACACTTTTTACAAAGAGAACAAAGAGAAGGCCGAACAATATGGCGAAGAGTTGACTCGGGGCATCAATCAAATGGAAAACTTTCATCTGAAGACAGTCGTAGATCCGCCTGGTCGGAGTGAACAGAAATTTCATCTTGATGATATAAAGAAGACAGTCGACAACTGGCGAAAATATTTCGACACGGTAGAAGGCGGACCCAACCGCGCTCCAAAATTCCCGATGCCGAACAATCTTGAATTCTTTCTTCACTACTATCATATGACGAAAGATGAAAGCATATTGAAACAGGCATTGCTTACACTCGACAAGATGGCCTTCGGAGGAATCTACGACCAAATCGGAGGCGGCTTTGCCCGTTATTCAACCGATGGATTGTGGAAGGTACCGCACTTCGAAAAGATGCTCTACGACAATGCACAGCTTGTAAGCGTGTACAGTCATGCGTATCAAATCACGAAGAAAGAATTGTACAAGCAGGTAGTGTATGAAACTCTTGACTGGGTTCAGCGTGAGATGACAAACTCCGACGGAGGCTTCTACTCTGCTCTCGACGCCGATTCCGAAGGCGTGGAAGGGAAATACTACGTCTGGAAAAAAGAAGAGCTTCAATCTCTACTTGGCGAACACTTCACACTCTTTGCTGACTATTACAACGTAAACGATATCGGTCACTGGGAGCACGGCAACTACATCCTTCTGCGAAAAGAAGATGATGCCTCATTCGCTCAGAGGAACTCTTTATCCGTTCAGCAACTGCAGCAAATCATTCACGATTGCAAAAAAATTCTTCTGGCAGAACGTGAAAAGCGCGTGCGCCCGGGCTTAGATGATAAGCAGCTCACTTCATGGAACGGGCTGATGATAAAAGCATACAGCGATGCATACAAAGCATTCGGCGATAAGAAATTTCACGATGCAATCCTCTTTGCCTCCAATCATATATGGGAAAATATACGCATCGATAGCAGCGGACTGTATCACAGTTACAAAAACGGCCGTGCATCCATCGACGGCTTCCTCGAAGATTATGCATTCATCATTGAGGGATTTATAGCAGCCTATTCATGCATAGGTTTTGAAGCTCTTGTGCGGCGCGCACAGAAGCTGGCTGATTATGCCATCAAACATTTTTACGATAAAGACAGCGGCATGTTCTGGTTTACGAGCGACAAAAGCCGTGCACTGATTTCGCGCAACAAAGAAATAGCCGATAATGTTATTCCTGCCTCTAATTCCTCTTTAGCAAAGTCGCTCTTCTATCTCGGAAAATATTACGGAGAGAAAAAATACAATGACATAGCATTGCAAATGCTTTCCAATGTTAAAGACGCCATTCCGGGATATGGCTCGTCTTACAGTAACTGGGCCATTTTGATGCTTCATCAGGTTACACCGTTTTATGAGATAGCAATAACCGGTGAAGAAACACTTGGAACATGCAGTGAACTGTCGCAGCATTATCTTCCTAACACCATCATTGCACTGGACTACCTTCCTGGTTCGCGATTACCTCTTTTGCAAAATCGCACTGTCGAAAGCAAGACCCTCATCTACGTCTGCGAAAACAACACCTGCAAATTACCCGTCGAAACCGTTGAGGAAGCCCTTAAAAGCCTCTCATAAATCTGCAATATGGTTTACAGCATGAGATTTCTCATTCGCTGCGCTCATTCGAAATGACATTCATAAGGTAGTGTGTAAAGGCCAAATTCCCGCGCTTGCGCGGGAATTTGGCCTCCTTCCATTAAGCACCTGTGTCATTTCGAGCGAAGCGAGAAATCTTCTTCTTAACTCCTGCAAAGCCTCTAATAAACCCTTTAAGAATAATTCAGATTTCTCTTCTATATTTGTCACGTACTTAAAATAAATTAAATGAAGAAACTTTACTCTCTATTACTCATCGCACTTCCCTTCTGCGCACTTGCGCAGCCTACCGTTACACAGGCCGATGAGCCCGTCATCAATCTTGTGATTGGTACTGCCATCGACAACAGCTTTGTAGACCCTGCTCCATCCGGCGGAGTGAGCCAGACCTGGGACTACAGCGGCCTGAATTGGGTCGACACAGGCGGAGTGCACTTCCTCGATGTGGAAGGCACACCGTTCCAGACTACATTTCCTAATGCAACGCTTTGCACCCACGACTCTGTGAAAGATGAATGGATTTATTTCAACACCGCTGCTGACGGATTCTATATAGAAGGAATCGACTCTATGGGAATCATTCTCGACTTCAATCCTGCATGGATGTACCTGCCTGCTAACTTCACTTACGGCGACACGCGCACCAACCGCGGCCGCGCACAGATAGATTCAACGGTCGACTTCGGTTTCGGACCTGTGCCTGCGCGGCTGATACATACCGTAGATGACACATTCACCGGCGAAGGCTACGGCTCACTGCAGACTCCAATCACTACTTACTCCAATACCCTGCTTGTAAAAGATAAGCAGGTAACAACGGATACTGTGCTTGCAAACTTCGGAGCCGGCTATATGGAAATACCGGGTGTGCCTCCACAGGTATCACAAGGGCATACTTACAGATGGGTTCGTCACAATGGCCCCGATGCTTTCCTGTTGGAACTGCGCGCTGACAGCCTCGGCACTACCTGTCACCGTTCGGAGTACCAGGTTCTATCCATCATCTCAGTGCCTGAAATCAGCAAAGAGAAAGTTCACGTGACACCGTATCCGAATCCTTCGAGCGATGCCATTCACATCTCTTTCGAAAAAGGAATTTCAGGAGACATCAAAGTTTATAATGCGCTGAACCAATTGGTGCGCTCGTCTGAGTTTACTGACATCAATCACTACACGATGTATGTAAACACACTTGCAAACGGCCGTTATCATTTTACCATCACTACGTCAGAAAACAAAATCCGCCAAGGAAGCTTTGTCGTTAGTCATTAGTCATTGGTCATTAGTCACTGATGACGCCCGACCCGCACCGGACTCTTTTTAAATATTAAAAAGGGAAAAGCAGCAGACAAAGAGAAGGGGAGATCTGATTTACATCATGTCTCCCCTTCTCCTTTTCGCCCCGTCAGTTATTTTTAATGACGAATGACCAATGACTAATGACTGAATTAATTCGGAACAGCGCGGTTGCCCATATCCATCACCTGTGCAAGCAGTTCATTGCTTAGCAGACCTATTTCGCCGCTCTTGCCGCGATAGCGTGCCACATGCCAGGCGTAATATTTTTTTGCCTTATCCAGTGTATCGGTAGGGAATTCGCTCAGAAATAATCCGCGGTGTGATACTCCCACCAAATCAAAATCCCTCATGGATGCCGGCGGCTTGTCCGCGGTGCTGATGCAGCGGTACACATCACAAAAGGCAACTCCGCCAGGCAGCGCCTTGCTTTCCGGAGTATCAGGATTTGTCACCGTCAGCTCATGCTCGCCCGGAGCGCTGCTGCGAAGCGTAAGCAGAGGCTTTGTATTGCCCAGGTCGGGCATGTGAGTAGGAGTTTCATCTTCCAGCACCGTGCCTCGCTTCACACGGAATGTGTTGCAATCGTCTACGTTGCCATAGAGGGCTACTTTATCCAGCAGGCGGTGGCCCGTGTCGCGGTCGTGGTCATACTCCAGCACTTCACGCACCAGTATCTTTATTTTATCCCGCACATTTTTGTTCACGAAATTCTCTGCATCGTAATCGATGAAGAGCGCATCGGCCTGCGTGCGAAAGTCAGTCCACTGGTCGCTCTCTGCATTGGTCCACTTAAATTTTTCCCACCGCGGATGCCCTGCATTGTCCGGGTCGTCGGCAAGCTGGTAGTTGTCCGTAAGCTGCAGGTAAGGCACGAGCCTTTCGAATTGAGGCGGGATTCTTCCCGAATCGTTGGTTGACATAGATTAAAGTATTATAGGGTTAGAATTAATTATTGGTCAATAATAATGGGTCATTGAAAGAACTCTGTGGTTCTGTGAAAGAGACCTGTGGATGTACGAAAGAACTCTTTGGCGCCATGAAAGAATTCTGTGGTCGGCTGAAAGACTTCTTTGACACCACCAAAGAAATCTGTGATAGCATGAAAGACTTCTTTCGGCGCACGAAAGAACTCTTTGGTTGGATGAAAGAACTCTTTGGCCACACGAAAGAGTTCTTTGACGGACTCACAGATATCTTTCAGCGGCTGAAGGGAAAGGTTCGCCGCGCGAAACTGCAGATTGGTTGGATGAAAATGGAGTTTCATAAAATGCCCAGCAAGTGTCGCGATAGGAATGCAAACACACAATGTAGGTTTCCCGACATTTTTTAGACAGGATAGCATGCACCGTTATTTTTCGCAAAAAAATAAATATGGAAACTAGTCCTTCACCTAAACAGCCCAAGCCAAAAAAGTTCACACGGAAAATGCAGGAAGCCTTTCTGCTTCGCTGTCTTGGGTTGAAAAACGCCACGATAAAAATCGAAATGGGACAACCCACTGAAGAAGCTGTAGAGCAACTTATCTGCCGGGCATTATCATTATTCGACCTTGACCCGCAAACCAAGGCCATTGAATTAGCTATTGCCATAGCGGTTCGGACGAAGTTGGTTGATGCACTCTGTAATAAATTCCGTGCGAAACATGCCAGTTGGATTACTGCCTACGAGCAAAAGGAATTTACAGCACCTGTAGTGGGCTTGCCGGAGTGGAATGGCGGCAAATGATTTATTCACCCACGCTTTTTAGCCATTGGCCAAAAAGTGCAGATGGGGTATTGGGGGAATGGGGTATATTTGGCAAGAATCACATACAAAGGCTTATGCTGAACAACGCCAAATGGATTTTATCGGTTCTGCTACTGGTCGCATCTGTTTGCTGCGGACAGGTGACATGGCAATACAAATACAAAGCAGCTAGCTTTTCTTCGAATACAGTCACAAGTATTAAACAAACCTCAGATAGAGGTTACATAGTCGCCGGGGGAACTTCTATATCAAGTTTTGACGGCTATGATTTTTTATTAATGAAATTAGACTCGATGGGTATTATTTCCTGGTGTAAAACTTTGGGAAGTGACAGCGAGGAATGGGTGACCTGTATGCAGCCAACCTTTGATGGTGGTTTTATTGTTTCCGGTTACACTTATGGATTTGGTGCGGCTCCTTCAAAGTCTAATGCTATTATCATAAAAACTAATGCATCAGGAAATGTTCAATGGTCAAAAATGTACACTGATGCAACATATTCAACCTGGATTAACTATATCAGCCAAAACAGGGATTCATCTTATATTTTATGTGGAAACGTTGGGAGTAAAAGCTTCATACAGAAAATAGATACCACGGGAAATGCGGTGTGGGGAAAAATATATTACGGGCCAAGTTTTGCTGAAGTACACCAAACTATTGACGGTGGATTTATTATTGCCGGAAGCATCTACTTCTCTTATTTCACACCCTACCTTGCTAAGGTAAATGCAGCAGGAAGCAGTGTATGGAGGTACTACTATGCAGCTAATTATAAAACCCGTTCCATTGTTGAAACTCCAGATTCGGGGTTTATTCTTGTTGGCAACCTGGACAACCTGAATACAGACATAAATGCGATGAAGGTAAGTTCATCCGGAAGTGTTGTTTGGCATCAGCAATATGGAAATCCTTCAACAGACTATGCCTATTCAATTGCGAAAACCTATGACGGGAATTACATGATTGCAGGCACGTATTCTGATACGGGTTTTTCCAGTCAGGATCGTCTTACGTTACTTAAAATTACAGGGCAGAGTGCGGTAATCTGGTGTAAACAATACGGCACATTTGGTTTCTCCGATGATATTAGTAACGGCAGAGCCTCTCTAACGAGCGATAGCGGTTATATAGCAATGGGTAGTTGTGCAGGTTTTGGAGGAAGTGATATATATGTTACAAAGATTAATGCTGATGGTTATTCATGCTCTAAGCGGGACATTACTACGTCTTCATATATATCTGCTGACCACACTACAAATGATCAAAGTACTATTCAAAATATAAGCCTTACTGTTTCAAGCCCTGTTATTACAAGTAATAATCGTGGTTTTCAGGATATAGTTTGTTCCACTGCTCCATGTGCTATGCCAACTATACAGGCTAAGAATATTACTTTCTCAAATGTTACATCTTCCTCAATGACTGTTAGCTGGACGTATGGAAACGGAAGTCGAAGACTTGTAAAAATCAAGACAAGCAATAGTTTTACTTATCCTTCCCAGTATAACGATTATTCAGCCAGCGCCGTTTACAGCGGGGGCGAGCAAATTATTTATAACGGTACAGGCAACAGTGTAACCGTTACAGGATTGGCCCCTCATACCATGTATTGGTTTGAAGTATTCGAAGCAAATTGTTCGGGAAATAACTCCATGTATAAGCTAGTAGCAGCAACAGGCAATCCCAAACAAAAGAAAACTTTAGCCGCTCCGCCGTATTATAACCCCAACCGCCCTGAGAGTGAACCAGAGGAATCCCTGAGCAACTCCCTCCTCCTCTATCCCAATCCAACTTCAGATAACATTACTCTTGAATCAGGTGAAGAGAATCCAATCCTAAGCATCACTGTGTACAGCGCAGATGGCAGAATGGTTAACTCAATCGACAATCTACACTCTACATTCTACAATCTACATTTAGAAGGTCTCAGCGCCGGCATCTACATGCTGGATTGCCGGACAGAGAACGGAAGTGAAAAAATAAGAGTGGTGAAGTATTAATCGACTTTCGTCTTCAGCTTCGACTCCACTGCATGCCGCTCAAGGGCAAGCGTGATTAAGCGGTCGATGAGCTGCGGAAATTCAATGCCGCTTAGCTGCCACAGCTTAGGATACATGGAGATGTTTGTAAAGCCCGGCATGGTGTTAATCTCGTTGATGAGCAGCTCTCCGTTTTCTTTCAGGAAAAAATCGACTCGTGATAATCCTTCGCAGCCGATGGCCAGGAAGGCACGCACTGCAATCTCCTGCACATCCTTTACTTCCTTCTCAGTAAGCTTTGCCGGCAGCGAGAGCTTCGCTCCGTGCTCATCGATATACTTTGCTTCGTAAGAGTAAAAAGAATGGGTGGGAATAATTTCTCCGGGAATAGACGCCTTCGGATTTTCATTGCCTAGTACAGCCACTTCTATCTCGCGGCCCTTCACGGCTTCCTCTATCAGCACCTTTCGGTCGAATTGAAATGCATCGCGCAGCGCAGCATCAAACTCGTCCTGCGTAGAAACTTTATGAACTCCTACAGAAGAACCTGCATTGCACGGCTTGATAAACATCGGCAAGCCTAACTCAGCAGAAGCTTTGGCAAAGCTTACGTCGGCATAATTTGCTTTAGTCACGGTGATGAATTTTGCAATACCGATACCTGCATCGCGCAGCAGACGTTTCGTTACATCTTTATCCATTCCCACGGAGGAACCAAGTATTCCGCATCCGACAAAGGGAATATTCACAAGTTTAAAGAAACCTTGTATGGCACCGTCTTCGCCATAGGTACCATGCAGCACGGGAAACACAACATCAATCGTATCTATGGCTGTGTTAGAGCTAAGGTCCAGCAGCTGACTCTTATCTCCCTCTGAAACAAGAGTTACTTCACGGTTGCTATTATTCAGCGAGATTAATTTAGGATTGTCTGCATTCAGCAGGTAGTGAGACTCGTCGTTGAGAAACCACTTGCCCGCTTTGTCGATGCCGATGAGCGTAACGTCATACTTGCTGCGGTCGATGGCTGCAATCACGCTCTTTGCGCTTTGCAGGCTCACTTCATGCTCTGCAGACTTGCCGCCGAAGACAACGGCTACTTTTATTTTGCCCATAAATGGTTAGCGCTTTACAGATCGAGTTTTAGCTGCGCTTTTTTTTTATCAGCGTTCTTCTTCTCCAGCTCGCTCAGAATGCGGACACGGTCTTTCTGAATCTTTTCTTTTTCAGGAGACTTGCTCTTATCCGCTTTTGCGCCCGGAGAGAAATCCCACTCCATCGTCACCGGCGCTTCGTCCTTAACAGGTTTAACGGAAGTCGTCTTCTTTGAGGAAGATGCTTTCTTATTTGAGGCAGCATGTTTCGAAGGAGCAGGTTGTTTCGCTGCAGACTTCTTTGCTTCTGCTTTGCCTTTTATAGTTGCAGGTTTAGCCTGGGCTGCGTCTTTCTTAATTGCCTTAACTTCCTCCTTCTTATCCACAGGAATCAGCAGAGGTTGTTCAACCTTAACAGCTTTACCTGCTCCACCCTTCGTAATCCGGTTAACAAGATTCCGGGAAAGAATATTTCCAATCGAACCTCTGCCCTTTACTTCAATGGTATTCAGATCGAACTCAAACTCCGTCTTGCGCAGCTTTGGCTTCGGACGTAGTTTGACATGAATTATCTCTGCAGGGTTTTCACTGATGTTGAAGTACAGAACCTTCGAACCTTCATTACCCTTAGTCAGTACGTATTCCTTGTCACGAGTCGTTCCGCCGACAGTGAAGCGCTTCACCATCGCATTGCCTCCACGGCCATCCTGGTACACTAAATTGTATACAGGTTCGGCTTCTGATTTCCGGAACAGCGCAATATGACGCACATCCTTACCGACATATTTTTTATCGCCGACTTTCGTTACTATCATAGTTCCGTCTCCACGGAAGACAACGATCTCATCCAGGTCAGAGCATTCGCAAACGAATTCGTCCTTCTTCATTCCGTAACCGGCGAAACCTTCTTCGCGGTTTACGTACAGCTTCTGGTTGTTGATCATAACTTCCGATGCAACAACCTGCTCGAAGGAGTCAATCTTTGTTTTACGTTCTTTGCCTTTGCCGTATTTCTTCAGCAATTCTTTGAAGTAATTAATAGCGAACTGCTTGATGTGAGCAAGGTGGTCCTCTACCTCTGCAATCTGCGCTTCAAGAGATTTAATCTTCTCATCCTGCTCTTTTACATCGTACTTACTGATACGCTTGATCTTGATTTCAGTAAGAGCAACGATGTCGTCGCGGGTGATTTCGCGCTTGAACTTTTTCTTATACGGCTTTAATCCTGCATCAATCGTTTCGATGACACTGTCCCACGTAGTACATTCTTCAATGTTCCGGTAGATGCGCTTCTCGATAAATATCTTGATAAGAGAGCTGAAATGCCATTCTTCTTCCAGTTCGGATTTCTTAATCTCCAGCTCTTTCTTCAGAAGCTCAACGGTCTGCTCTGTATTGTACTTTAAGATGTCGTTCACGCTCATAAAGCGCGGCTTGTCATCAATGATGACACATGAGTTCGGAGAGATTGAAACTTCGCAATCCGTAAAAGCATACAATGCAGAGATTGCATTATCAATATCCTCCGACGAATCAGGGTGCAGGTGAATGACAATCTCCACTTTCGCAGCCGTATTGTCTTCTACCTTCTTGACTTTAATCTTTCCCTTGTCGTTTGCATTCAGAATAGACTCGATTAACGAAGTAGTCGTTGTTCCAAACGGAACTTCCGTGATGACAAGCGTCTTCTTATCTTTCTTTTCAATCTTAGCCCGCACGCGAATCCTTCCGCCGCGAAGTCCTTCGTTGTATTTACTGAAGTCTGCAACACCTCCCGTTGGGAAATCAGGCATTAAATCTATCTTCTGTTTTCTTAAAACAGCAATAGATGCTTCTATCAGCTCAATGAAGTTATGAGGAAGTATTTTACAAGCCAGACCCACGGCAATACCTTCCACTCCCTGCGCCAGCAGCAAAGGGAATTTCATCGGAAGCGTTACCGGTTCCCTGTTTCGTCCGTCATAGCTTAATGACCACTGCGTAGTTTTCGGATTAAAAGCAACTTCTAAAGCAAACTTTGAAAGACGCGCCTCAATATATCGCGGGGCAGCAGCGCTGTCTCCCGTATAAATATTCCCCCAGTTACCTTGCGTGTCGATCAACAAATCTTTTTGACCCAACTGCACCAATGCATCTCCGATACTGGCATCACCATGAGGATGATACTTCATACAATGACCGATGATGTTAGCCACCTTGTTGTAGCGGCCATCTTCCATATCCCACATCGAATGCAGGATGCGTCTTTGCACAGGCTTCAACCCATCATTGATGTGAGGGACTGCGCGCTCAAGAATTACATACGATGCATAGTCTAGAAACCAATTCTCATACATCCCTGAAAGGTGGATGATGTTAGTCTTGTCTCTATGCTGCTGCGGCTGCTCCTGCGGAGTCTCTTCTGTTTTCTTCTTTGCCATTGTTCTGTATTAAGCTAATTCCTCCTGCACGACATCTTTCTCTATTCTCAACTTGCCGATAATGAAATCCTGGCGCTCAGGAGTATTCTTGCCCATATAATAGTCGAGCAACTTGTGAATAGTTTCCTCCTGCCCGATGTTTACCGGTTCAAGTCGGATGTTTTTTCCGATAAAGTTGCTGAACTCATCAGGAGAAATTTCTCCCAATCCTTTGAAGCGCGTTATTTCCGGTTTCGGTCCAAGCTTTTGAATTGCATTTACTCTTTCAGAGTCGCTGTAACAATAGATTGTTTCTTTCTTGTTGCGCACGCGAAACAACGGCGTCTGCAGAATATACACATGCCCTGACTTCACCAGCTCAGGAAAGAACTGCAGGAAGAACGTCATCAGCAGCAAACGGATGTGCATTCCATCTACGTCTGCATCGGTAGCGATTACTACTTTATTATATCGCAATTCATCCAGGCCGTCTTCAATATTCAACGCACTTTGCAGGAGGTTGAACTCTTCGTTTTCGTAAACAACCTTCTTAGTAAGACCATAACAATTCAAAGGTTTTCCTTTTAAACTGAACACTGCCTGTGTATTTACATTTCGCGCCTTCGTAATCGAACCGCTTGCTGAGTCTCCCTCTGTAATAAACAGTGTTGACTCAAGACGCTCAACATGCTTTGTATCAAAATGCACACGGCAGTCACGAAGTTTCTTGTTATGAAGGTTGGCCTTCTTCGCCCGCTCATTCGCAAGCTTCTTAATCCCTGCAATGTCCTTGCGTTCTCTTTCGCTTTGCTGAATCTTCTTCAGAATTGCATCGGCAACTGCAGGATGCTTGTGCAGATAGTTATCAAGTTCCGTCTTTACGAAATCATTTATCCACGTACGGATTTGCAATCCCTCAGGGCCGGTAGTCAGTGAGCCAAGCTTTGTCTTTGTCTGCGACTCGAACACAGGCTCCTGAATCCGCACACTGACTGCTGCAAGAATGCTTGTTCGCACATCGCTTGCATCGAACTCTTTCTTATAAAACTCACGCATCGTCTTTACAATCGCTTCGCGGAAAGCTGCCTGGTGAGTTCCACCTTGTGTGGTGTGCTGACCGTTTACGAAAGAGTAATAGTCTTCGCCATAAGAGGTTGTATGAGTAAATGCAATCTCGATGTCATCTCCTTTCAAATGAATGATGTCGTAGAGTCTTTCATCACTCATGTTCTTTTCCAGCAGATCCTTCAGTCCATTCTCTGAGAAAAACTTTTCACCGTTGAAATAGATTGACAATCCCTTATTGAGGAATACGTAGTTCCACAACATATTGCCGACGTATTCATGGTTGTAACGGTAATTCAAGAACACAGAATCATCCGGCGTAAACGAAAACATCGTTCCGTTCTTTTCGCTGCATGACTTTTCCTTTTCATTCACCTTCAAATCACCTCGCTTGAATTCAGCAATCTTTGTCTTCCCTTCTCGAATTGCCTGCACACGGAAATAACTTGACAACGCATTCACCGCTTTGGTACCTACTCCGTTCAGTCCAACCGATTTCTGGAAAGCCTTCGTATCATACTTACCACCAGTATTAATCTTACTTACACATTCAATCACTTTGCCAAGAGGAATGCCACGGCCATAGTCACGCACCTCGACCTTACCGTCTTTTATATTCACTTCAATGTGCTTTCCGTAACCCATCACAAACTCATCTATCGAGTTGTCAATTGTCTCTTTCAGCAGCACGTAAATACCATCATCTTTCGAAGAGCCGTCACCAAGCTTGCCTATATACATTCCTGGCCGCGTCCGGATATGCTCTTTCCAATCCAGCGACCTGATGCTTTCTTCCGTATAGCCATGTTCAGGCTTATTCTTTTCTGCCATTATGATTATTTAAGGTTTGTAAAATTAGATTTAATGCCTCTGTAAGAGGTAAAAGAGCCTAACATTTTTACACACGGTTTTGTTAGCACTTTCACTCTGAAATCACTTATTAAGCGCTTTTTCAAGCAATTCAAAAACTGTTTTTTCGTCAGCTATAATTTCAAGGCATTTTATTGATGAAGTCTGCCCCTTTTTCAGGCTGATTTTAGACTTCGACAGATTTAATATTTCGCTTAAAAACTCTATTAAATGTTCATTTGCTTTGCCGTCCACGGCGGGAGCTTTTATCCGGATTTGCCATTGCAATCCTATTTTCTCTACTTTATCAAAACGGGAATTGGGTTTTGCTTTAATATATAGGAGCATTATATGTGAATTTAACTAAAAAAAGCATAAAACAACCGTAATCAAGCCTTATTTTTTCTGGAAGGACACCTTACGGACGTAACTTGGGCTTAAATTTTCCTGAAAACACTGGTTACGGCCGTCACTTTGTCAAAATGGCAGAAATGAGGGCTGGTTACGGACGTAACCTTCTGTTATTTTTCGCCAAAATGATTGGTTACGGACGTAAGTTGCCTTTATTTTTTTTCGGAAGCGTTACTTACGGTTGAAAGGCCTATTTCCCCGAAAAAAAGCGTTTAGGTTTAAACGTTAAACCGGAAATGCATAACATCTCCATCATCAACTACATATTCCTTTCCTTCAATATTCAGCTTACCCGCATCACGGCAAGCAGATTCGGAACCGTACTTAATAAAGTCATTATACTTTATTACCTCAGCCTTAATAAATCCTTTCTCAAAATCAGTATGGATAACACCAGCTGCCTGCGGAGCTGTCATACCATTATGAATTGTCCATGCACGGACCTCTTTCTCTCCTGCCGTAAAATAGGTTGCAAGATGCAGTAATCTGTACGCTGCCTTAATCAGCTTGCTCACACCCGATTCTGTCAAACCCAAGTCATGTAGAAACATTTCTCTTTCCTCATAAGTATCGAGTTGAGAAATCTCAGCTTCAATTGCTGCAGCTATGACTAATACTTCTGCATCCTCGCCTTTAATTGCGGCCTTCAGTTCGTCGACATATTTATTTCCGTTCACCACGGACTTCTCATCGACATTACACACATACAGCACGGGTTTTATTGTCAACAGGAAGATATCTTCAATAAACCTTCTGTCTTCAATTGCAACAGGTGCGCTGCGTGCAGGCTTTCCATCTTCCAAATGCTTTTTAAAAATCAGAAGCGTTTCAAGCGCCTTCTTCAATTCCTTATCCGTTCCGGCCTTAGCGGCTTTCTCTATCCGTTGAATTTTCTTATCAACGCTTTCAAGGTCTTTCAGCTCAAGCTCGATGTCAATCGTTTCTTTATCCCGCGCAGGGTTTACATTTCCATCTACATGCACCACATTTGGATCTTCAAAGCAGCGTACAACATGTATGATAGCATCGCACTCACGTATGTTACTTAAAAACTGATTGCCCAATCCTTCACCTTTGCTCGCACCTTTCACCAATCCTGCAATATCTACTATCTCAATCGTAGTTGGCACTACCTTCTGAGGCTTTACCAAACCTTCAAGCTTATTCAGCCTGTCATCAGGAACTGTAATGACTCCCAGGTTTGGCTCAATCGTACAAAAAGGAAAATTCGCTGCCTGAGCTTTTGCATTGCTAAGGCAATTAAACAACGTTGACTTCCCCACATTAGGAAGTCCTACTATACCACACTTTAATCCCATCTATGTAAAAAGAAATTTAAAAACTAATGCGTCCGAGACCGGCTACTTACCAATCGTATTGTATTTACTAATATTCCCCGGATCAATCAAAGTCAGCAACTGCACAGCCTGATTCTTGTCATCCGGAGTTGCTTGTGAAAAGAGATTTACAATCTCATCGGCCTTGGCATTAAAGAAGAACTGCATGAAGAAAGAATTCGGTCTGTCTTGGTATACCTGGCGAAGTGCTTTTAACGCATCAAGCACAACCTTCCTTCCTTCAGCAACACTCGTCTCCATTTTGTCAAAGCCTAACCGGTGATACCGATAGAGACAGGAACGCAATGGCTTGAATTCAACATTCATTGCATTTTCTGTTAACCAATAACGGTTACGTTGACTTTCAAAAGACTTCCATCCGCGATCGGATAATACCTGGCAGTTATTAACTATTGTCTGTGCTTTTGCCAGGTAAGGCGTTCCACCTTCAAGAGCAAACGAGTCGTAGTCAAAACCGATTATGATGTACGCATAATAGGCTAACGTAGCAACGAGGTTCGAGCTTATTGAATTTTCATCGAATTCAAGAAACTGATCCTGCACATAATGAAATGTAAAATCATTGTCGAGATGATTAACCATCGTTGAACTGTATGATGATCGATATACCGGTCTGCGGGAGTTCACCTGTATTGTAGCTTTAAATTCATCTGCAGATGTTCGTTCTGTGATATTAATAATAATGCTGCATTCAATCCGCTCCTGGTTTTGAAATACATCAGCCGTCCACTTGCGGTTATTCATGAAATCACGAATCTTGGTCTGCATAGTTTCATAGATCTGCTTGTTGCTCTCCTGAATGGCAGGAGTCAATACCTGAACGGTGCAATTAAGTTCCTGCGCCATGCCCGTCAGTGAACTGAGAACCAGTAAAACAAAAATCAGCTTTCGCATCTTTTATCTATTTAAATCAATTATCTCTTTAACTATATCCTTCGCCACATCTGTCTTCGACTTCAAAGGAAATTCTTTTATGTTCATCTTTTTATCTACGATGGATATTTTATTGGTGTCATGGTTAAACCCTGCCCCCTCATCCTTCAAAGAATTCAGCACAATCATATCAAGGTTCTTTCTCTTCAATTTGTCCTTAGCGTTGTCCATTTCATTATTCGTCTCCAACGCAAAGCCAACGAGGACCTGCCCATTCTTTTTCTGCTTTCCAAGCTCAGAAAGGATATCCACCGTACCCACTAACGAAAGATTTAAAGAATTATTCTTCTTCATTTTATCCTGAGCATCTTTTTCTGCTTTATAGTCTGCCACTGCCGCAGCCATTACGATAATATCACTCTGACTTGACACCTTCAAACATTCCTTCTGCATCTGCTCGGCCGATTCAACATCAATTCTCTTCACAGAATGATTGCTTGCCTTCTGGTTTGATGGTCCGCAAATCAATGTCACATCGGCTCCCTGCTCGGCAAACTCATCTGCAATGGCTATTCCCATCTTGCCAGACGAACGGTTACCGATAAACCTCACAGGGTCTATCGCTTCATAAGTCGGTCCCGCAGTTACAAGCACCTTTTTATTTGCCAAGGGCTTATCCTTCGCAAAGAAATCACTCATCACAGCCGCAATATTTTCAGGCTCTTCCATTCTTCCCTCACCGACTAATCCGCTGGCTAATTCGCCATACGATGCATCGATGATATAATTGCCAAACGATTTAATTCTGGAAATATTGTCCTGTGTTGACGGATGCTTCAGCATATCTACATCCATAGCAGGGGCAATGAAGATTGGACAACGTGCCGACAGGTAAACTGCCATCAGCAGATTATCGCAAACACCCGTTGCCATCTTCGCCATCGTGTTTGCCGATGCAGGCGCTATGACCAATGCATCTGCCCACAGTCCAAGGTCAACATGATTGTTCCACTCACCTGTCTCACGGTTGGCAAATTCACTTACCACTGCATTCTTAGACAACACTGAAAGCGTCAGTGGAGTGATGAACTCTTTTGCATCAGCAGTCATCACGACTTTTACCTCTGCTCCGTCCTTCACCAATGCACGAACCAGCAATGCAGCTTTATAAGCAGCAATGCTGCCCGTCACCCCTAGTACTATGCGCTTTCCTTTCAACATCTCATCAACCCTCTTAAACGAAAAACCCAGGCCTCCGCCTGAGGCGGACCTGGATTTCTCTTAAGGGTTTATCTCAGATTATTTTTCTTCACCTGCTGTTTCCTTCTCAGGATTGCGGTGATAGATTTTATCATTCATGAACTCATGCGCAGCTACCAGCGTTGGCTTTGGCATACGCTCGTACTCACGGCTGATTTCAATCTGCTCGCGGTTCTCGAACACTTCTTCCAGAGTATCTGTCGGAATGGCGAACTCCTGGAGACGATCATTCAGCTCTTCCTTCAGCTGTGCGCTGATCTGGTTAGCACGCTTGCTGATGATAACAAGAGACTCGTAAATGTTACCGGTCTTGTTTTCATACTCTGTAACGTTGCGCGTTACCGTTGTGTTTACATCTGCTTTAAATTCCATTGTATTTAATTTATTTAGATTTAATTTTTAGTCTGACTCTTATTTAATCGAAGCACTTGTGTACTTCTCTAATTTCTTTTTGCAATTGTCTGCAATATCATTCGCCTCCTTGCGGTGCTTGCTCTCCGGATAAGCCGTTGTAAAATCACCATACGAAGTGAGCGCTGCATTATAGCGGTCGTGCTTCTTCTCTTCCAGGCTGTTCTCGGCCAGCAAATACCTCGACTTCACAGTAAGAAACATCGCCTCTTCGCGATATATCGTAGAAGGGAAATCCTTCAGCACGTTTTCGAAAGCCGTAACAGCTGCTTTGTAATCTTCCATGTGGTAATACAGCTTGGCATTCTCATAATCTTTTGTCTCGAGCTTGTAGCGCAGCGTATCAATCATCTTGTTGCAGTCGGCAACACGCGTGCTGCGCAAATGTTCATCGATGAACAACTGGAACTCATTTATTGCCTTCACCGTACTTGTCTGATCGAGCGAATAGTTCGGCGAATCCTGGTAATAGCAGTAGGCCTTCATATAGGCACACTCCTCGGTATACTCGCTGTTCGGATATGTCTTTGCATAGTTGCCGAAGTCGTAAGCTGCGGTTGTGTAGTCGCCGAGCTGGTAGTTGGTGTAGGCGTAATAATAATATGTAAGTTCTGCCTTCTTCGTGCCGCGATACACGGTCAGCAGCTCTTCGAGCAGCGGCAATGCCTTAAAATACTGGCCCTTCTTATAAAGCTTAATTGCATAATCCAGCTTAGCGTCCATATCCTTTGTTTTCGTCATTTTTCTGTAGGTAGAACATGACGAAAGAAAGATAAGAACCGCTAAAATAAAAGAAAAACGCGCTTTTCCGGCAAACACGGCGCAAAGATAAAATTTAATCGTTCCTAACTATCTTAAAATGGTATGAAGAGATTAGAAATCAGGGGTTGGGGTTGGGCATCTCGCACATGAACTTTCTGAACAAACACTAAGTGCTATAGATGCTTCCCTTGGCGGCTTTCTTTCTTCGGATTTTGTTTAAGTTTCTTCCGAAGTTATCTATGTTTCTTCAGATTTTGACTGAGTTTCTTCCGAAATTGACTGAGTTTTTCCGGAGATGACTGAGTTTTTTCCGGAGTTGACTGAGTTTCTTCCGAAGCTGACTGAGTTTTTGCCGGCTTTGACTGAGTTTCTTCCGAAGCTGACTGAGTTTTTTCCGGTTTTGACTGAGTTTTTTCCGAAGATGACTCAGTTTTTTCCTGTTTTGGCCATAACTCTTTTGGTTTTAAGCTAACTCGGAAAATTGAGACCTATTTTCTGATGAAAAAAAGCCTCTTTCCGTGCAAAACACGCGATTTTGAGAAAAAAATGGTCCAACGGAGACGTGAAGCTTATAGCCTAGCCCCGATTGAAGCGGAAAGCCCGCAGCGCAGCGAGGACTTGCAGCGGAAAGCGGGACCGGTGGTGATTCGGAGCTATGCTGCCGGTGCTCCTAAAAAAGAAATCGGGAAATAGGCTACCGTTCAATTGGCATTGTGCCTGATGAAAGGTAACTGCTCCATGAGGGCGGCCGACTCCATGCTTTGTACTAATCCCAATGGCTTTTTGCATGATTCACATACAATCATCAGCACTTGCTCTTTCCTTTGGCGGATTTGGTAGGGTACAATCTTAAACGATTTTCTTTCGCAGGACGGACAACAAAATTCTTTTATCATATTTATTCTAATTAGTAATTATTATTTTCTGAACCTGCATGTATTGCCCGGAGACAATGTGCAGGTAATAGGTGCTGAACCGGAGGCTACCGGGCAGCGGGTACCTGTATTCCTCATCAGGGCTGGTAATGAACAGGGTTTTCTTATTTTCAAGCTCTCCGCGATTGCCGAACATGTAGATGTCTGCGGATTCATTTTCACATCCTTCAAAGCGTATGTTTACGAATCTGTCGCTGATTAATGTCGGGTAAACGGTTATCGATTTGCGGTCGCTATCTACATAGACGGCTATTACTTTTCCTGTATTCCATCCGCCGTCGAAGTCGCGCTGCCTGATGCGGTAGTAATTAAGTCCGATGGCAGGGGCCATGTCGGCATATTCATAATAATGGACTTCAGAAGATGTACCTGCTCCGTCACGAATTCCTATTTCAGCAAAGTGAATTCCGTCTCTTGATTTTTCGATGGAGAAATAATCATTGTTCACCTCAGATGCAGTAGCCCATGAAACGGCAACACGGCCATCGATGTATTTTGCTTCAACGCTAAGCCATGTTACCGGAAGCATGACAAGCTGAGGACAGGGGGAGCCTGAACCTGTAAGATTGCCTCCGAAATTTACTGTTCCCGTTCCGCAGAAAGGGAAGCCTCCGTTGATGATGATGTTTCCTGAAACATTCAATATGCCGTCTATCGTAACGGAGCCTCCGCCGCCATTCACATTAAAATTGCCGGACACATTTACCGTACCACCCACACTTACTGTAAACGTTGCTGAACCGCTGACGCTTGCATTGCCCGTTACATTCAGACTTCCGCCGGACTCAATAATAACGGTAGGATTTCCGGTGAAAGACAAATCGCAGCCGATGCTGATTGCATGTGATACATACAAAACATTACTGCCATTGATAGTGCAGGGCCCACAACTGCAAGGTGCACTGGCCACTGCCGAACCCGTATGGCTCGAATTAGACCAGGCATTGGTGCTATTAAAACTGTCGGCTGCCCTCGAATAATAAGTAGTCGCTCCTTTGACTATGGAATGTATGGAGAGACACACTAACAAAGTGTATAGTAATCTCATAGTGATACTGGTAATCTTGTATCACTTTCCTTAACCTTTTGTTAGTAGTCAGGACAATGAAAAACATGTGGTGATTATAACCACATGTTTTCTAAAAACAGGATTTTTTGCCGAAAATTAAAATGTTTCTTAATCTATGATCCCATTTCGATGTGCATAGCTTGTCAGCTCAACATTCGATTTCAGATTCAGCTTAGCCAGCACACGTTCTCTGTAGGTTGCAATCGTATTAGGGCTAAGCACAAATTCTTTGGCAATTTCTTCAAGGCTTTGTCCCTTCGCTATGCGACAAAGCACCTGGAATTCTCGATTACTCAGCAGCTCATGAGCAGGCTTATGTCTTTCATCATCGATGTATTCCACCATTTTTTCTGCAAGTGCCTTGCTTAGATACCTGCCGCCGGAATATACCTTTCTAATTGCGTTGACCAGTTCATCTGTTGCGCTTTCTTTTGAAACATATCCCCTGGCGCCGGCCTTCAGTGTGCGCATGGCATATCGGTCTTCAGGATGCATGCTTAGCATCAGCACCTTCAGAGTTGGGTAAAGCGCTTTGACTTCAGCAAGTATATCAAACCCGTCCCGTCCCGGCATGGTGATATCCAGAAGCAGCACATCGGGGATTTGCTGCGACAACTGTATCATCACTTCTTTGTAGTTACCTGCTTCTCCGCTTACCTGCATATCGCTTTCATCCTTCAGGATTTTTTTTAAACCCGAACGGATAATCGAATGGTCATCTGCAATTACAACTTTTATCATCATAAATTTATCAATGGTATTTCTGCCGACACGGTCGTTCCCTTATTAGGTTCCCCGGTAATCGATAATTTTCCTTTCAGGATATGAATGCGCTCCCTCATTCCGATTAACCCAAACGATTTCCCGTCCTGCAGTTCGCTTTCCTTTATTCCTCTTCCATCGTCTTTTATACGCAGCAACAATTGCTCACTTGCGCTCTCAATTGAAATCATCACATGAGAAGCCCGTGAATGCCGCGCCACATTCGTCAATGATTCCTGAACGATGCGGTAAACAGTGCTCGCAAGCAAAGGTCGCAGGTCCAAATTCTCTTCCCGGTGTTCTACCTCGCATCTAACTCCAGTACTATTCTCAAATTGTTGCGCCTGCCACTTCACTGCTTCAAGAATTCCAAGATGGTCCAATATCTCAGGACGAAGGTCTGTTGCTATTTGTTTTACCGATTTTATCGAATTGATAATTTCTTCGTGCTGTTCACGCAATTCTGCAATCAGGTATTCAGTATTAGCATTTCCCTCCTGTAGCTTTTTAATCAGCATAGAGGCCTGCATCTTCACAGCAGTCAGCCGCTGACCAAGGTCATCATGTATTTCGCGGGCAATATATTTCCGTTCTTCTTCCCGCGATTTCTGCACATGCTCAAGAAGGCTTCTAAGCTCCTTAGTACGTATCCGTACATTCTCTTCAAGCTCTGCATTCACTCTGCGCAAAGCATCATCTGCTTCAATCACTTTTTTATCTCTGCGATTCAGCAGGCGAGTGACATAGCTTGTAAACACGAGCAATGATAAAATCACCGCCAGCACACCCACCGTGAGCCAGGCTTCATTCGTATTTATCTGTGACCAATTCAGATAGAGACGAACCACTCCAAATATAACGGGAAGAATTATCACAAATGGGATAACACGACGCGCCATTACTCCTCCTGCCAGGTTGCTTGTAAACTTTCGCATCAACCCTTTGTCGGGATGAACAAATAAAAGAGAAAGACCTATCAACACAGCGCCTATAGCAGTGGGCAAAGCCATTATTACATACTTCAGGCTTCCTGAAAAGGCATTGAAGCTATAAATGAAAGTCAACAAGCCTGTAAATCCTGTGAGGGCAATCAATAATGCGCCGTATTGTGCAGGCATATGTTTTTTCTTGCTCTCATAATCAAGACCAAAAAGACATGTGCTGCCTACTATAAAGCATAATGAGATAACAGGAGACATTCGAGAGTACAAGGCATCCGGTATTACCCTTAAAACTCTCTGATGAAGCAGTATGGTATCCCATTGCAGGTTTGTTCCAAACCGGAAATCGGAATACCTGGCAACACTTATTATGATAATAAACAAAGCGAAACCTTTTCCTGCAACCCTTTTCCATCCTGCATTATTTCCCTTTATCAGGCGCAATGAAAAATAAAGCAGGATGAACAAAGTCGCTGTAATCGGGTTCATAGGCGACAAGTGAGGTATTACTATTAAGTAATCTCTTATATCAAAAACCCATCCCGTTAAAATGACTGCGGCTTGTAGGAAAAAAACGGCAGCGAAGTAATTTGAATACCTCTTCAACCGGTTCACCATATTTGCCTCCATTTCAACTTCCATTATCAATTGCGAAAATTCATATTAATAGACATCAAAAGACAGCTCTGACCAGATATCTGCAAACATAACATAGTTTATAATACGTAATCAATAATTCTAAAAACCCCTTGTTAAATTAACTATTTATCCAACAATAAATCTAATGCATTTACCGTTAAACAATAAACTCATTCCCTAACTTGCGGCCTTGGTGAAGCTATCGGTAGTCATAGTTAATTACAACGTCAAGTATTTTCTTGAGCAATGCCTGCATTCGGTAATGAAGGCGGCTATAAGTGTGGATACGGAAGTATTTGTAGTAGATAATAATTCCGTCGATGGCAGCGTGGAAATGGTCCGGCAGAAGTTTCCCAAAGTCCATGTCATCGCCAATATGGAGAATGTTGGTTTCTCAAAGGCCAACAACCAGGCTATAAAAGCTGTGCAGGGTGAGTATGTGCTGCTGCTCAATCCTGATACTGTGGTGGAAGAAGATACGTTCAGCAAGGTGGTGGTATTTATGGACGCTCATGAGGATGCAGGCGGCCTTGGAGTGAAGATGATTGACGGCGCGGGACGGTTTCTGCCTGAGAGCAAGCGCGGGCTGCCGACTCCTGCGGTGGCATTTTATAAAATTTTTGGACTCTCTGCCCTATTTCCCAAGTCAAGGATATTCGGGAAGTATCATCTTGGGTATTTAGATAAAGACAAAACGCATGAGGTGGAGGTGCTGGCGGGTGCATTTATGCTGCTGCGCCGAAGCGCGCTGCACAAGACGGGTTTGCTGGATGAAGATTTCTTTATGTATGGTGAAGACATCGATATGTCGTACCGCATCGTGAAGGCAGGCTATAAGAATTATTATTTCCCGGAGACGCGCATCATCCACTACAAGGGCGAGAGCACGAAGAAGAGCACGGTGAATTATGTGTTTGTGTTCTACAATGCGATGATCATTTTCGCGCGCAAGCATTTCTCGAAACAGAATGCTGCGACGTTTGCCTTTATCATTCGCATTGCAATATACCTGAGGGCGGGAGTGGCGATAGCGATACGTTTTGCGAAGAACATCTTTCTGCCCGTGCTGGATGTGGCGCTGCTACTGCTCGGAATGTATTTCCTGAAGAACTACTGGAGCGACAACTTCAACGTGAATTATCCAAGCGACTTTATGGTGATGGCTGTGCCATCTTATATTTTTATCTGGATACTGAGCGTGTATTTCAGCGGTGGTTATGACAAGCCGATACGACTTGAGAAAATTATCCGCGGACTGGTGACTGGTACGCTGCTGATACTTGTGGGCTATGCGCTGCTGCCGGAGACGTACCGCTTCTCGCGCGCGTTAATCCTGCTGGGTGCAATATGGGCTGCCATAGAAATGGTTAGTACGCGTATGTTGCTGAATCTTTTCAGGCTGAAAGAATTTTCGTTGGACAAGGATGTGCGCAAGCGTTTGCTGATAGTTGGAGAAGAAGACGAAGCTAACAGGGTATTGAGTTTGCTGAAGATGTCCGAGACTTCTCACAATTACATTGGGTACATCTCCTCCACTGCAAACTCTAAACTCCAAACTCTAAATTCCTTTCATCTTGGTACTACAGACAAGTTCAAGGAAATTGTTGATGTGTATGCGATTGATGAGATAATTTTTTGTGCGCGGGATATTGCTTCGAACAGCATTATGAATTACATGTCGGGAATAAGCGGGCGCGAAGTGGAATATAAGATTGCACCGCCAGAGAGCCTGTACATCATCGGCAGCCATGACGTGAACAAGCCGGGCGAGCTATATGTGATAGACATTGACAGTATCTCAGATAAAAAGAACAGGCGCAATAAGCGATTGTTTGATGTGTTGGCTTCTATCATTCTTTTCGTGATAAGTCCTGTTATTATCTGGGTTCAGAAGAAACCGCTGGGATTGTGGGAGAATATTTTTAAGGTATTGTTCGGAAGATATTCATGGGTTGGATATTACACTTCTGAAAAGATTTCATCGGCTCACCTGCCGAAGATTAAGAAAGGAGTACTTTCTCCTATCAATGCCGTAAGAGGCTCTGCGCCAGACGAGCCGACCATCCAGAGGTTAAATTCGCTTTATGCGAAAGACTACCGTATTTATACGGATTTAAATATCCTTAGAAATAGCTGGAGGGAGTTGGGAAACTAATACTGCTTTACGATCTTCTTTATTATTACACCTTCTGTTGAAGCAATCTTCAATAAGTAAATCCCCGGAGGGAGTTGAAAGTGGAAAGTGGAGAGTTGAGAATGAATGACAGAACTATAAACAACTCTTCCCGCTAAGTCTGTTACTTCCCATTTTACATTTTGTATTTTAGATTTTGCGTTCATCTCAATTAAAAGCATGTCATTAAAAGGATTGGGATATACTTTGACTGCGTCCTCACTTAGTTCAGGGATATTGACCGTGCTTTGTTCGATACAGACAGTCTTGCTGTCAGTAGATATGTAGCGAACCTTGGCGGGAATAGTGCCTGAGTTGAGCGGAACCGGTTCTCCTAAAGATGGCCATGGAAATGCAATGTTCCAGAATGCAGGAGGTGAAGTGAGATAGTATGAGGAGTCATTCAAAGTAGTCGTTCCAGTTGGAGTGATTGTTCCGTGAACGTTGTTGCCATGTTCGAAGTGACCTGTACCTGTAAGAGTATAATTGCCGTAAGGAACAGTAGCATTAGTAATCTCATTCCCGACGAAGTTCTGGTTATCGCTTTGCACAGTGCCGGAAGACATCAGTATACCGTAAAGCTCTGCACGGTTGCGGAAGAAGGTATTGTATGGGCCGCTGGGTCCCCAGGTCTGGTCGAGCTGTATGTTCTGCACAATGTTCCCTTCGAAAAGATTGGCAAACGGATAATGGCCATGCATAGAAATGTCTGCGCCGTAGTTGGAAGGAAACTCGGAGCGGTTGGGTTCAAGTGAATAGTTGTAGGCAATGACGTTTCCGTTCACGCCGCATTGCATAGAGAAGGAATGCCGCAGAAAACGCATGATGTTGTTTTCTATAAGGCATTCGCTTGTATGCTTGAATAAAGTTATTCCATAACCATGGGTTGAGGAGCCATCATAGACATAGGAATGATGAACGTAGCAGCCGGTGATTTCTATATGAGAAGAGTTGTCGGCTTCGAAATGACTGCCGATACTCTTGTAGCTTTCCACTCCCTTTACCCAGCAGTTTACTGCATGATAAAAATAGATTCCAATGTTAACGCTGGCAGCAAGGCTGTCTCGCCTTGTCATGGAAAGACATTCGATGCCGACTTCTCTTCTTGGATTAAACTCACGAACCTGCACATTCTTCGTCGAGTCATAGGCGATACGAAGCGGTTGATGGAAATAAAGAGTATCTCCTAATACCGAGTCTATGCGCAGTATCTGTCCTATGGACTGATTAGCCCATGAAACGGGCTGAGTATCCCATGTGCCGTTGTCTTCCTGTATTTCGGCGTAGTCTCCGGCTGCAAAGCCTGTGGCATTGGCAACTTTGATGGCATTGCTTCCTTTTGCATAACCTGCCAGAACATTTACAAATGCCGAAGTACCGGGACCGGAAATATTGAAAGAGTTTCCCACTACTGAATTGAAATTAAAGATGAGATGAGTGGAGTCGCTAGATGCACCGCGAATGATGACACTGTCGGGCAGGTTTAGCGGGGACTGAATAATGTAATTACCTGGAGGGAAATAAATCACCCCTGCTCCACCGCTCAATGAATTAATGGCATTGACGATGGAAGTGTAATTATTCGTCAGGCTATCTCCTATTGCCCCGAAGGTTGTAACGTCTACGACATTTGTCGGGTTGGGGATAGGACCTTCATGGCCGGCAACGTACCAATCAGTTGTTCGTGATGGAGCGATGACCTGCGCCTGTACGTTTAAAATAAAAAGAATACAAGCTGAGGAGAGGATTTTCTTCATGAGAGGGCTTACGTAAATATCCGGAAAAAGTAACGCAGGTTATTTAGCCTGCCAGTCCGTTGGCTGCATAATGCCGAAGCGATTCCCTTCTGTATCTGTGCCGCCGATGAACCATCCTACGCCGGGGATTTCCATCTTCTCACCACGGATAGTGCCGCCGTTTTTCTTTACGGCTTCAATCGTTTTGTCGATGTCTTCAACTTGCAGGGTACAGTCATAAGTGAAAAGCTTATCTTCAGCTGGACGCCGATACAATCCGCCGTTAATACCGGGAGTGCCATCTGCACCTGTCTTCAGTCCCCAATAATCCATGCCGCCATCTTCGGCTTTCATCATCTGGCTGATTTCCCAATCAAATGCCTTTTCATAAAAGTTTTTTGCGCGATTTATATCATCGGCTTGTATTTCAAAATGCACTACTCTGTTATTGCTCATAGTATTTAAATTTTAGGAAAGTAAAATTACTGCTTAATCGTCAATGTAAATACCTTTGCAAAATATGAAAGAGCTAATCGAACAAGCCTGGCAAAACCGCGAGATGCTTAAAGATGCATCAGTGCAGAATGTCATTCGAAACATTATAGAAGAGCTGGATAAAGGCAGACTTCGCGTTGCCGAACCGACAGCAAGCGGATGGCAGGTGAATGAATGGGTTAAGAAGGCAGTGATACTTTATTTCCCAATTCAGAAAATGGAAGTGATGGAAGCAGGGCCGATGGAGTTCCACGACAAGATACCTCTGAAGAAGAATTATGCAGAGCTTGGAGTGCGTGTAGTACCTCATGGTATTGCACGTTACGGAAGCTATCTTGCTAAAGGTGTTATTCTTCTACCTTCTTATGTAAATATCGGCGCATATGTCGATGAAGGTACCCTTGTTGATACGTGGGCAACAGTAGGAAGCTGTGCACAGATTGGAAAGAATGTTCACTTGAGTGGAGGAGTCGGTATTGGAGGAGTGCTTGAGCCTGTACAGGCAGCACCTGTAATTATTGAAGATGGCTGCTTTATTGGTTCGCGCAGCATTGTTGTGGAAGGTGCGCGAGTAGAAAAGGAAGCTGTGCTTGGAGCAAACGTTGTTCTGACAATGTCAACTAAAGTAATTGACGTGACAGGCAGCGAGCCGAAAGAGTATAAAGGGACAGTACCATCGCGCTCCGTTGTTATTCCGGGTTCTTACACAAAGAAGTTTCCTTCCGGTGAATACCAGGTTCCTTGTGCCTTAATCATTGGCAAACGAAAAGAAAGTACAGATTTAAAAACCTCTCTTAATGATGCATTGCGCGAGCATGCAGTAGCAGTCTGATGAATATTGGCTTTGATGCAAAGAGGGCATTTCTTAATCAAAGCGGATTGGGGAATTATTCGAGAACGCTTATTAAATCATTAATAAAGTATTTCCCCGATAACCATTATTCGCTGTTTACTCCTTCGTTAAACGAGGAACATCCTTTTTCACGGTTTATTCGTAATCAAAAAAATGTCACGGTAGTGACGCCAAAAGGTCTTCTCAATAAAATGTTCAAGAGCTATTGGCGCTCGTATGGCATCACTAAAGAATTGAATAACATCGATTGTTATCACGGCCTGAGCAACGAGCTTCCCTTCAATATCAGTGAATACAAGGGAAAGAAAATTGTTACTGTCCATGATTTGATTTTTCTGCGTTATCCCGAATACTATCCTGCTGCTGACAGGAAGATTTACGACACGAAATTTAAGGCTGCCTGCGAGAATGCAGATATTGTTATTGCCATCAGTGAACAAACTAAAAGGGACATCGAGCGGTTTTATTTTGTAAGCTCTCAGAAGATAAGAGTTATCTACCAGGCATGCGGAGAAATATTTTTTAGGGAGTCTTCGGGCAATGACGGCGGAAGAGTAAAGCTTAAATACAATCTGCCCTTTGAATATTTGCTTTATGTCGGAACCATTGAGCCAAGAAAAAACCTATTGACGATTCTAAAAGCGTTATTGCTGGTCGAGGATATTCCGCTGGTAGTGATTGGAAGAAAAAGAGAATACTTCAATAAGGTGAATGAATTTGTAAAGCAGAACAACCTTCAAAAGAGAGTTTTTTTTCCGGAGAACGTTTTGACTCAGGACTTACCGGATATTTACCAAGGGGCAAAAGCTTTAATTTATCCATCCGAGTTTGAAGGTTTCGGTATTCCTATTATTGAAGCATTGACAAGCAAAATACCGGTCATTACCTCCAATGATGAAGTCTTCAGGGAAGCAGGAGGGCCTGACTCCATCTATGTTGACCCTCACAATCATGAGTTGATTGCTGCAGAAATCCAAAAGTTATTTGCGTATCCGGAACTTTGCAGTCAAATGTCCGAGAGAGGATATGAATATGCACAGAAGTTCCGTCCTGAAAATGCAGCTACGGAAATGTTCAATCTTTATTCAGGCAAATGATGGATAAAGAAATTCAGAACGCTTTAAACATCCTCCGCATCGGAGGCATCATTCTCTACCCTACTGATACTATATGGGGACTTGGCTGCGATGCCACGAATGAAGAAGCAGTAAATAGAATTTATGCCCTAAAGAAAAGAGCCGATTCGAAAAGCATGATTATTCTTTTAGACAATGAGGCAAAGCTTCCCTCCTATGTTCGCCAAGTACCGGACCAGGCGTGGGATTTAATTGAATATTCAGAAAAACCCCTGACGATTATTTACTCAGAAGCTAAAAACCTTGCGAAGAATGTGATTGCAGAAGATGGCTCTGTTGGTATTCGTGTTACGAGAGATGAATTCTGCAGAAAGCTGATTGAAAAGTTCCGCAAACCTATTGTTTCTACGTCTGCAAACATCAGCGGTGAAAATTCACCTTCCGGCTTCTCCCAAATAGCTGAAGAGATCAAGGCTGGAGTTGATTATGTAGTAGCTTTGCGACAGGAGGAGAAAAAAAATCCGCCGGCATCAACAATTATTAAGCTTGGCGTAAAAGGAGAATTTAAAATAATCAGGAAGTAAGTTTCCGCTTTCCGTTTCCTTTGTCATTTAATGAAAAAGCATCTGCAGCATCCCGTTTTTGAAATCATTGCCGAACAGGCCAAGGCAATGAATGCAGAAGCATTTGTAGTTGGGGGGTATGTGCGGGATATTTTTTTGAAACGTGACTCTAAAGATATTGACGTCGTTGTTACCGGTAGCGGCATTGACCTTGCGAAAAAGGTGGCTCATGCATTACCCGGTAAAGTGCATGTCAACTACTTCAAAAACTTCGGCACTGCCATGATTAAGCTGGAAGATTTAGAGCTTGAGTTTGTCGGAGCACGAAAGGAGTCTTACAGAAGCGACTCTCGCAAGCCTATTGTTGAGAGCGGCACCATTGAAGATGACCAGAAGCGGCGTGATTTTACCATCAATGCAATGGCTATTCATCTTACTGAAAATAATTTCGGCGAGCTGGTTGATCCGTTCAATGGTATCCAGGATTTGCACGACAAAATCATCCGCACTCCGTTAAACCCTGATATCACTTTCTCCGATGATCCGTTACGGATGATGCGGGCAATACGATTTGCTTCACAACTTCATTTCGAAATTCACCCTACGGCATTAAAAGCCATTAAGCACAACAGGGAGCGTATCAGCATTGTCTCGATGGAACGTATCACCGATGAGCTGAACAAGATTATTCTTTCATCAAAACCATCTGTTGGTTTCAACCTGTTATTCGATACAGGTCTCCTTCAAATAATATTTCCTGAGTTCTGCACCCTGCAGGGAGTGGACTATGTGAACGGTAAAGGTCACAAGGATAATTTCTATCATACTCTTGAAGTGCTGGACAATGTTTCAAAGCTTAGTGATAATCTCTGGCTGCGGTGGGCTGCAATACTTCATGACATTGCCAAACCTGCAACTAAACGGTTTGAACAAGGACATGGATGGACATTTCATGGTCATGAAGACAAAGGTGCACGAATGGTGAAAGGCATATTCCGCAACTTTAAGCTTCCAATGAACGAAAAGATGAAGTTCGTGGAGAAAATGGTGCAGCTCCATCTGCGGCCTATTGTCCTTGCACAGGATATCGTAACTGATTCGGCAGTACGCAGATTGTTGTTCGATGCAGGCGATGACATTGATTCATTAATGATGCTCTGCCATGCCGACGTCACGACAAAAAACGAATACAAAAAACATAAGTATAAGCAGAACTTCGAGCTAGTGAAGCAAAAGCTGCATGAAGTTGAAGAGAAAGACAAGCTTCGCAACTGGGAGCCGCCTGTCAGCGGTAACGATATTATCCATGTTTTCGACCTTAGACCTGGCCGAGAAGTGGGAATTATCAAAGCTGCCATACGCGAAGCCATCCTTGAAGGCGATATTCCCAACGACTTCGATGCTGCCTATGAATTCATGCTGAAGAAAGGCAATGAATTAGGCCTTTCTGCAAAGAGAAAATTAGAGTTTTCATTACAAGAGAAAAAGAAATAGTTTTTGCGGCATTCAGAAGATGCCGTAAGATTTTCTACTTTTGAGTTTTGAATTAAAGAACATATGGCCGTTTACCGCTTTCGAGTAGCATTTGAGGATTACGATGACGTTGTACGTGATATTGAGATAAGAACGACGCAGACTTTTGAAGACCTGCATCGCGCCATCCAGCAACATGTCGGTTTTGACGGTTCCAAGCCTTCCTCTTTTTTCATGAGCGATGACAACTGGAAAAAAGGAAAAGAAATAACAAACCGCACAGTCAGCGAAAACGAAAAGGTTGCAGACATGAGCACTGCGAAGCTCATCAACTTTATCGTAGACCCACACCAGAAGATTTATTACGTTTTTGATTTGCCGAATCACTGGACATTCCATGTTGAGCTTGTTAAAATTGTAATGCACCCTGAAGACGGTGTTTCTTATCCAAGATGTATTAAATCCCTTGGCGAAGCGCCAAAGCAATATGGAGGTGTCATTACCGGTCCTCCTCCTCAACCTGAAGATTTCGAAGATATTTTAATCGACGACGAGGAAGTAGAGGAAAAGGAACCTGATTTCGAACCAATCGCCGAAGGTGTAGACGCAGAAGATGTACCGCTTGGAGTTGAACAGGACGAAGAGGCGGGAATCGAAAGCGAAGACTCCAATGAAATCATGGGAGAGGACGAGCCCAGAGAAGGCGAAGAGTATTGATAGCTCCTTCCGTAATCATTGCCCGGTAAATTTCTAATTGTTATTGCAGGCCCGACGGCAGTCGGCAAAACAGCGCTGGCAATTCAGCTTGCCAATCATTTTCATACTGAAATTATTTCCGCTGACTCCCGCCAGTTTTATCGCGAGATGAACATAGGCACTGCCAAGCCCTCGGAAGAGGAGCTAAAAAGCGCAAAGCATCACTTCGTCAACTCGCTTTCCATACATGACGACTACAATGTAGGAATGTTTGAAGCCGATGTAATAAAGTGTCTTGCAGATGTATTCTCCCGTCATGATGTTGCAATTCTGTGCGGCGGCTCCGGGCTCTATATCGATGCCGTCTGCAATGGCATGGACAACCTGCCGGAACAGGATAATGAGCTTCGCAAAAAGCTTTCTCATCTGTATTTGGAAAAAGGCATTGAAGCATTGCAGCAAAAGCTTCAGCAGCTCGACCCTGACTTCTACGAAGAAGTAGACCGCGACAATCCTCACCGTATGATACGCGCCATCGAAGTCTGCATGGTATCGGGAAAGAAATACTCGGAGCTGCGAAAGAAACAGAAAGTGACCCGGCCCTTTGCAATTCTTAAAACCGGAATAGAAGACGACCGCGAAAAAGTGTATCAAAGAATAAACGACCGCGTAGATAAGATGATGGCCGATGGTTTGGAAGCAGAAGCAAAGTCACTACATCATTACAAACATCTCAATGCATTGCAAACTGTAGGATATAAAGAGCTCTTCGATTACTTCGAAAGCAAAATAACTCTAGACGAAGCCATCAGCCTCATCAAACAACACACCCGCAACTACGCCAAGCGCCAATGGACCTGGTTCCGCAAGGACAAAGAGATGCAATGGTTCAGGCCGAACGAAAAAGCTCAAATTATAGATTATATTGAGGAACACGTACAATAACCTGTAGTATCTGCCCGTTAATTTTGAGATTCCTCATTTCGCTGCGCTTCATTCGGAATGACATTTTCTAAAGAGGCAATATGGCGGATTCGGGCCATATTATTGTCATTCCGAGCGCAGCGAGGAATCTCTTTCCAATATCTTTACAACATATTTACTGCTGTATGAAAAGAACCTCTCCCCTCCTCTTTCTTATATCACTCTCTTTCTTTTTCCTTTCATGGAAACCTCTTGAGAAATCACTTCCTCCCCTTAAAATAAAACTCAAGCTAATCACGAAAGGATTCACATCTCCAGTCGGAATGGCTTCGCCAAAAGATGGCACGAATAGAATCTTTGTCGTAGAGCAGGGAGGAAAAATAAAAATCATTAAGAACGGCGTCCTGCTCCCCACTCCATTCATCAACATCAGCGACCGGCTCGACGGCCTCAACATTGCCTACAGCGAAAAAGGATTGCTCGGACTTGCCTTTCATCCAAACTACAAAACGAACGGCCGTTTCTTCGTCTATTACAGCGCGCCTTTCGATAATAAAAACTTCGACCATAAAAGCGTGCTCGCTGAGTTTAAAGTTTCGGCAACGAATCCTGATGCAGCACAAACTACCGGCACCACCATCCTGGAAATTCCCGAACCGGAAAGCAATCATAACGGAGGCTGCCTGCAGTTTGGCAAAGACGGATACCTATATATCGGAGTCGGCGACGGAGGCGGTGCCGGCGACAAGCATGGCAGCAACGGCAACGGACAAAATCTAAACACTCTTCTTGGAAAAATCCTGCGCATCGACATCGATTCCAAAAAACTCCGCCAAAGGACGGATTCGTCCTCCGGCGAACTGTATTCCATTCCTGCTGACAATCCGTTTGTAAATAACAACGAAGCAAAGCCTGAGATTTATGCCTACGGCCTTCGCAATCCCTGGCGCTTCTCCTTCGACCGCGTCACCGGTATGCTCTTCTGCGCCGACGTAGGACAGGATGAATGGGAAGAAGTCAACATCATTGAGCGCGGAAAAAATTATGGCTGGCGCATCATGGAAGCCACACATTGTTTCAATCCTTCTTCCAATTGCAACAGGTCAGGGCTCACACTGCCTATTGATGAATACAGCCACCAGGTAGGCATCAGCGTATGCGGAGGCTACATGTACCGCGGCGCCATGTTCCCTTCTCTTCATGGCAATTATTTCTTCAGCGACTGGTCAGGCAAAATGTTTTACTTGAAACAACAACCTGAAGACTATTGGCTGCGCGGCCCCGTCATTGCCGACAACAACAAGACCAATGACATGGGCGCTAAAATAAACTCCATGGGAGAAGATGAAAACGGCGAAGTATATATCATCACCCAACACCTCATGGGACCGAAAAGCCCGACAGGAGCTGTGTACAGGATAAGCTTATAAAGAAAAAGCCCTCCCTCGGCTGACGGAAGGCTTTCCCGGTACTAAATATCTTTTTCAAAAACAACTCAAGGAACAATCTTGGTCTTGGAACTGACCACCAATACAGCCTCCGATGTTTCTCCGAGGCCGGCAGCGTTTACCGGTGTTACCCAGTAGTAGTTTTCACCTACATACGGGTCTTCATCAACAAACTCTGTCTTGGTAACATACCCAAGTACATTGACAACACCGCGGCCGCCATCCACTTCAGGATATACGGGCGAATTGCTGCGTTGAACAATGTACAGTTTCACATCATGACTCTGAGTGAGCAGAGGACGTTTCCACTTCAGCTTAATACCCGGAGACGGAACCTTCCGTGTAATGAAATACCTGAAGTTCTGAACGATTTCCAGCTTCTTCGGTTTGCCGTGCGGCACACGCAAGCTGAAACCAAGCTCAATCCACTTCGATGGATCGAGCGGAACCGTATTCATGGCATACGCTGCAAGCATCCTGATATCAAGACGCACCTTCTTGGCGGCATTGATCAGGTTCTCCTTGTCAACCGTAGAGCCATGATACGGCTTAGTGCCCCACTTGGCGATGGCAGCATCCAGGTCGTCAATGTCGTCCTGGAATGCAGTCATCAGCGGGTTGGGTGTTGCAAAAATTGCAACCAACAGCACAAAGCCATCGTGGATGGTTTGTGCAAAGCCTTTCAGCGCACCGTAGGTGAGCTTACTCAGTCTTAAACTAATGTTAGCCATACTAATTTGGTTTTAAAATGTCCGCCCGGATGAACATCCGTTCGGACGGGTTAGAAACTATAAAAAAGATACTTAGTACCTGTTAATGCTTTCTTCCTTTTCTGAAGCCCCTGTAGATAACGGTCATTGGCTTTTGACACTTTGGTGCTTTTCTTTTCTGCCCGTTTAAGAGCGACTGCAACTGCCTTACTTTTTCCTTGTATGTGAGCTGCTTTAACCTGTTTATTTGCACCCACAGGCGGGACATTTCAATGCGCGGAAAGGGAACCGGCGCATTGCGGATGGCTTCTTCCATCAAAGCCATAATTTGCCTCCGTCTTTCCTCATCTATGGGCAATACAATTTCACGATGATTTTTTTTCATTGCGATATATTTAAGTAAATAAATAATTGACTATTGCGATGCATTAACCTCGCCGTCATTGCGAGCGCAGCGAAGCAATCTAAGATGAAAATGAGATTGCTTCGGTCGTCCGCCGGAGGACGGATCTGCCTCAGGCATGGTACCTCCCTCGCAATGACGTTGTGTGATGGTTAGCAACTCACCCAGTGCCCTGCATGTTTTCTCCATACATGCTGGTCCTGGTCGTCGTTTGCGCTTACGTAAATCTTTTTACGTGCGGCAGCATTCAGCTTTCTGAAATGATGCCTCTTTTTTTTGCCGCCTAAGTGATAAGGCAGTTGCTTCTGCATCTGAACGCGTGCCCGATGAAGTTTAGACTTAGTAGCAGACAGGCTCTTATGTGTAATCTCTGCAATCTCCTTATCCGACAAATCACCGTAATATTTCAGGTTTAGTACATCGCGCTCATCTTCCTTCAATCCATATTCCAGGTTTCTTAACTCGTCGTCTGTTTCAAGCTGCAATACTTTCCCATCTTCACAGGACGGAAGAAACACTCCCTCTGTCTCCGGGTTGATTTCAACAAAGTTTCGTTTACGCCTTGTGAATTGCCGGGCCACGTTCAACAGCATCTTACCTAACCAATTTCTCAGGTTTCCTTCATCATGATACAGGCCTTTGCGAATCGTGTTCCATAAACGAATGCGGAAATCCTGGTACACTTCTTTCTCCTTGTTCCAGTCATGAAAGCGAAAGAATAATTTGTCAAGGAGCCACTTATCATGATGATGAATCATGGCATCGAATGCCGGCCTGCTGCCGCGACGGATCATACGGATAAGCTTCGTGTCCGGAAACTTATCCAGGCTGCGTTGTGATTGCAGCGCTTTAGAAGTTTTCATTGCAAGTAAATTTTTAAAATTGTCTCGTATGCTTTATTTCATCGGCGTCTATTTTAAAGGTTAACGGATTATCTTGTTTTTTATTTTATTGTTGGCAGCAGGTATTATTTAATGCTGCTTCCATACTTATGAATGCCACGAACTACCCGTTTAGTTGCAGGTTTTTGAAAATATTTTTAAAAAAGCAGATTTCAGCTTAATTTCAAATATTTTTGACTGAAAAATTTGGTGAATTGACCGTTAAATACAGTCTACCCAAGACAAGACTTATAGGGAAGTTTTGGGTTTCTTGAGAATGCTTCTCTAAATAATCCCTTGATATTGAGAAGAAAAGTTAGTTCTTTTGTTGGTTAATTCAATTAAATTATCCTTGCTTACAACCAATCTCAGCATTCCGAGATAATCTAAAACTATTCGCCCATGAGCAAAGAACTATGGTTGAAAATACTCGACAGTTACAAGTCACATTTTGAAACAGCATGGACAGAAATCCTGACTTGGAGAAAACGCTATTCCTCTGAAGAATATCCCCAAAAGGTTGTAATCAATCTTTTCTATGGTCGCTATACGGTTAACTATCTCTGGCAGGAACTTAATGAAGCATTCACTGAGGAAGGCAAGAAAGTTAGCGCTAAACTTCAACTAACTGATATTACTAAAGCACAAAACTATTTTGTTGACAGATGTCGAACGGTTAAACTGACAAAGACGCATCCTAATTTGCACCACCTCCTTAATCAGGGAGGTAAAGTTGGAGGCATTCAACTCTCCGATTACACAAACCTTATAAATGAATCAATTCAAGGAAACCATAAAAGTTTAGAAGAAATAGAATTCCGATATTTATACTATACACTTACTGACATATTTGTTTTTCGCTGGGCTGGATTAGGATTAATAGGTTTCGACAAAGTTAAAGCAGTTGGAGGAGCAACAGGCTTACTTATTAAGATTGACGAACAACATAAACTTGACACTTATGACGAAATTACTACTGTACTTGGGGTTCATGGTGCAGCCAAAGTGCTTAATAGGTTTTATGCACCACTTCAAACCTCATGATATTACTTAATTCTAATTTTAGTCATCAAAGAGCAAGGCTGGTGATAACAAGCAGCTTAAAAGAAAGAAATAAATTCGTTTTCTAACACTGCCAACTTTGAATTTACTGCATAAAACGCACAGAAATAAATATAAATGGAAATGATACTTTATCTTTTATTCGGTCTTGTAATCGGAGGTCTTTTCGGTTACTTCATTTTGAAGTTAACTCTTCAAAAAAACTTTGTCCTTAAAACAGAATTTGAAAAAGCAGAAGAGAGAATATCTGCATTGCAATCTGAGAATGACACACGACTCCCAAAAGCAGAAGTTGCACAAAATTATGTAGCAAAAGAAAGTTTTGAAATAGTAAATGGAGATTTAGAAAATACTCGCATAGAATTGGGAAAGAGAGATGAAACGATTCTTGATTTAAGCAAGCAGCTATCGCAACTACAGGAAAAGGAAACTTCATTAAATGAGAAACTAACAACTTTCAAAGAGGAACTTGAGGGATTGCATACTCGAACACAGTTAGAATTCAAAAATATCGCTACAGAAGTTTTAGAGGATAAAAAGAAATTTTTTGTTGACGAAAATAAACGAGAGCTCAATACAATTCTTGATCCATTCAAAACAAACCTTACTGAATTTAGAGATAAAGTAGAGGCAACACGAAAAGAAGATATTCAAGATATGACCTCTCTGAAAAAAGAAATTGAATCTTTGAGAGAACTAAACACCCAACTTAGTGATGATGCAAAGAATTTAGCAACAGCTTTAAAATCTGAAGTAAAAATGCAAGGCAGTTGGGGAGAAGATAGATTAAACATGATTTTGGAAGTTGAAGGATTGCAGAAGTATATTGATTACAGCCGAGAGGAAATGTATCGAGACGAAGAACAGGAAAAAAACAGGAAACCCGATTTTATTCTGAAATTGCCAAATGGGAAGTGTATAATTATTGACAGTAAGGTTTCTTTAACAGCTTATGTAAATTACTTCAATGCGCCAACAGCGGAAGAAAAAGTTGATTACTTGAAAAAGCATTTGAAAAGTGTAACTGACCATATTACCGCTTTAGCAGACAAAAACTATCAATCACTTGCTGGATTGACAACTCCTGATTATGTATTTATGTTTATGCCAGTTGAATCAGCTTTGACTTTGGCATTAAATCAAAACCCTGAAATTTTCAATGAGGCACTTAAAAGAAAAATAGTTCTTATTACCCCGACTACTTTAGTTGCTACTCTAAAAATTGTAAAGATTCTTTGGCAAAAAGAAAATCAAGTAAAAAATGTTGAAGAAATATTCAGACAATGCGGTGAGTTATACAACAAATTTGTTTCATTTTTGGAGGACATGGATAAAATTGAAACTGCACTCAATTCTGCAAGTAAAGCTCATAGCGATGCAATGTATAGTTTGAAAGATGGAACAAAGAAAGGTAATACGATTATTGGAAGATTTGAAACCATCAGAAAGTTAGAAGCGAAAACTAACAAAATAATGCCTGCAAAATTCTTAAACGAGATTGAACTGTTACCGGATGACAATGAGGTTAAAGTGCTTGATACCGGAACAACAAGTGAAGATGAGATTACAAAAGAGTGATGGAGTAGAACATTAAATATTGCTTCTAATGAAAAAATTTGATTTAAACATTGAAAAAATTCTTGAGAACTGGGATGCAAAGCACGCAGTTAGAGAAATAATCGCCAATGCAATTGATGAACAAAAACTGACCGACACAAAGGAAATAGAAATTTTCAAAGACAATTCTGCATGTTGGCATATTCGTGATTACGGGAGAGGTTTAAAATATGAACACTTCACGCAAAAAGAGAATGATGAGAAACTTAACCATGAAGGCATTATAGGGAAATTTGGAATTGGTTTAAAAGACGCTCTTGCAACTTTTGAAAGAAAGGGAATTGAAACTAAAATGCTTTCAAGGTTTGGAGACATTACTTTGGGCAAGTCACAAAAAAGTGGTTTTGATGACTTGATTACTCTTCATGCTTATATATCAGATGCAAGCAACCCATCTGTAATTGGGACGGAGTTTGTACTAAAAAACATTTCCGACTTTGATATACAGCAAGCTAAAAATCTTTTTCTAAAATTTACAAATGAAAGGGTAATTGAAAAAACTAAATACGGAGATGTCTTGCAAAAGGTAAACAGTCAAGGAAATATTTACATTAATGGTGTTCTTGTTGCGGTTGAAGACAATTTTCTTTTTAGTTACAACATTACTTTATTGAATGCAGCTATAAAAAAAGCAATTAACAGAGAACGTACCAATGTAGGCAGAACAGCTTATGCAAATACCGTAAAACAAATTTTGTTGGAATGCGGAAGTGAAGAGATCGGCATTGCATTAAGTAATGACCTAACTCAATATAGTTATGGCAATAGCCATGATGAATTAAATTGGATTGATGTGCAACAACATGCAGCGAAAATTTTAAACAATTATCGGAAAGTTGTTTTTGTAACGGCAGATGAAATTGAAAGGGGCACTGACTTAGTGGATGAAGCTAGGCAAGGAGGTTCTCAAATAGTTGTTATCCCAACAAATCTCCGTGACAAAATAGCTGAACAAAATATCAATTCGGATAGTACTGACAAAGTAAGAATCTTTTCAGAGTTTGTAACCGAACGAAATGAAAATTTTGAGTTTAAATTTATTTCCGAAGTGGATCTTTCAGAATCTGAAAAAAAGGTTTTTGATTTTAAAAACAGACTTCTTGCAGCCATTGGAGGCAAACCCTGGAATGTGAAAGAGATTTTAATTTCTGAAACGATGCAAAAGGATGATTTTACATTCCAAGCTGCTGAAGGATTATGGTCGCACACAGACGATAATGTTGGAAATATTATTATAAAAAGAAGTATATTAAAAGATGAACAGCGATTTGTTGCAGTTTTGCTTCACGAACTTGCTCACGCTTTAAGTGGAGCGCCTGATGCTACTCGCAGATTTGAATCTGAATTAACTCGACAGCTTGGAATCTTTGGCTTAAAGTCATTAAGCCATTCAAATAGTCAACAGAAATTAGATTCATTTTCTTCTCCATCAATTCCCGAAGTCGGTTTGCAGGTAGCTGAATCTTCCGGAAGGATTAGAGTAAAATCATCAAATCTTTATGCTGTAGGTTATAATAGCGATACAAGAAAATTACAAATTGAATTTAGAAAAGGCGGGGTTTATGAATATGATGATGTCCCCGAGAATATTTATAGTGGCTTAATGCGTGCAGAATCAAAAGGACAATTTGCAGGAGCATACATTTATTCACACTACAAATACAAAGTAATTGGTTGACACTAATAAATAACTAATAAGGCCAGCAAAAGCAGTCAGCATTAAGTTTTTTCAATAAAAATCCCCTTTTTCCCAAAGTTCATTTAACTTCAACAGAGTTGTATACACATTGAATCGAGTTGCATGCACTTTGACAGACGTGTATACATATTGAAACGGGTTGTATACAACTTGACTTGACTTGTATACACATTGAAAAGGGTTGTATACACTTTCACCTGACTTGTATACACTTCGATTCAGACTGTATACAGGTTAAGCAGACATGTATACAACCTGACTTGACTTAAATACAAGTTGACCTGACTTGTATACAGGTTGATGTGACTTGTATACACATTGCTTTGAGTTGTATACACTTTAACCCGACTTATATACAACTTGACTTGTGTTGTATACAAGTCGAAAAAAACAGCTTTTTCAGTTTAAAATAAGATTTCGTTTCAATACACATAGGTTTTGAAGAAAACGGGGCTCATTTATCATCTGCCTGAAACGGCAAATTATAATCTTTGCAGAAAATATATGATTACGTATTCCGTTGTTTATAATCTATTGACTCTTCAAAAGGCAGGGTGATGAAGGATTTTGAAAAAAACCTCTATTCGTTTGAGATGGAGAATAATGACATGTGGCACATTAAGCTCTGCGCTGACATGGTGAGCAGGGATGATTACATGACCCTTGATTACTTCGCACAAATGATTGATGAACCTTTTGAGGTCTACGAAAAACACCTGCGCACAATAAAAGAAGAACGGACTTTTCATTCTATCATAGTTGTAGATACACCTGAGGAAGAAAGAATAAGGATGGGGGATATCGACAAGATTTTTATAGGCGAATACGATGATGAAATGAAGGAAAAAGTGGAAGACTACATTAAAGAAAAAGGAATGACCTATTCAAGCAGGCATGAAAACGAAGGCGGGTGGGGCTTTTCCTATGTCACACGGTTATGCAACTGGTATCCAACGCTCGGTTTTTATTTCAGGCGCGAAGGGTTATTAAGAGGAGGCCTTACCGATGAGTTTCGCAAGAAGATTGAGTATCCTGATTTATCGGGAAAAGAACAGACCTTCCGGATCATGGCAGAGCACCTGGATACGGAGTATGTAAAATATGTTTTTGGCACGGCGGCGGCAAAAAAGCTAAAGGAGAATTATGAAATGAATTTTTTGGATACGTTTGAATACGGCACAAGCTGTTATTATTACCTATAATGAAAACCGGGGATCCGCTGCAGACATTCACGCATGATGGTTTTGACATTTTTCACATGAAATTATGTGATGAATGCATAAATCCCGCCGACAGCATTACATCAAAAAATTTTAATGAACGTATGCAATCTCCCACAGGGGTTTATGAAAAATACCTTCGTGGAATTGAGTTAGAAAAGCGTGAAATTTACCTGGCTATGGTAGAAGATGAGCGAACCAAGGCTATCATGGAGTCAATGGATTTTCCAATTGAAGGCGAACAAATAATTTTTGTCGGCGACATGAAGGGCGACCAGAGAAAGCAGATGGATGAGTATATAGAGGCAAATGATTATGGCCATTTCCGAAGGGACTATTCGTCGGAAAGAAGGAAAAAGCCGAAAGAGGCTTTATGGATTTACAGTTGTAACCTGTATAAAGTAGTGCCTGATATTGGTTATTATTTTCACCGGCAGGGCATGCTGAGATATTGCATTCGCGATAGTTATTTTAAAGATGAGAAATACATGGGTATGTACGGCACTATTGAGGAGTTTGAGTTGCTTGGAAAAAATTTTGATTATGAATACATTCGCTATGCTTACGGAATCGAAGCATGGAATAAACTCTGGTCGTATTATCAAAAAAACTTTATTGATAATTTTGAATATGGCCGTAGCTGTTTATATATTAAAATATAATGTCAGCTATATGCTGCCGGCCCGGCCCGGCTGTCCTGCTAAACTTGCTTTTGATAAGAACAGATTTTAGCGTAAAACTTGAGGAATGTTTTGGGAGGTTAACATACAATTCCGCAACGTTCACCTATGCTTTATGTGTGTTAACGGAAAATCTCAGAAGTGTGCAAAATAAAGATAGGATTCTCTTTAATTTTGATTCAGCAATCAATAAAGACGACAACGTATGAAACCGCATTTACCCTTATTTCTTCTGATACTCTTGTGTAGTGTATCCACCAAGGCACAGGTTTGCCAAATGCAACGGAATATCTTCAGAACACCAATTTTAGAAACCGGCCCTGCAAAGTTAATGGCGACATTGCCGTCAATTAAAAATCCGGAACGCTATGAAATAAAAAAACCTGAACGCAATACAATGCGCCAGCCTGAGAAAACGCACTCATCCCGCAGTGCCTTGATGACACCGGACAGCATGTATTACTGGCACTATGACACGGCGCAGCACAGGTGGTGGCTTCAGTATAAAGTGATATATGATTTTGATGCAAACGGTAATTTAATCTTTGAGCAAATACAGACTTTTGACAATATCTTCTGGCATAACCGCTACCAGTATTTCCTGACGTATGATGAGAATAATAACATGCTGTCTCTTATTTCGCAGACATGGATGGATACCTCGGCGTCCTGGCGAAACGGTGTGAAGATTACATATCAATGGAATGAAAACAATGACATGATTGATGAGCTGCATCAAAACTGGGGCGGCAACCTGCAGTGGAACATGGATTACCGTTACCATTATACATATGACCTGGATAATAACATGGTTCAGATTAACGGATACGGCAATGCAGCCGGAGTATGGCACCTATATTATAATTCTAACAATGACTGTGATTCCCTCATAGGAACGAGGATGCGCTACTATAATACCTTTGATTCAAATCACAATATTACCTATCAGCTTATACAATGGTATGAAAACAGCAATTGGACGGATTACCAGCTTGATGTCACAGCCTCTTACAATTCAAACCACGATATGCTAACCTACCTGGACCGGAGCTGGGAAACTTCGTCACATTCATGGACAAACGGTTCACAGTTTTTGCGCACCTATGATTTGAACTTTAATCTGACAGAAGAGATCTACAATCAACTTTATTGGGATGATCATGACCGCAGCACATATCAGTATGATGTTTACAATAAGCAAGTACATGGTTTAGGAGAATACTGGAACGGAGGCAACTGGGTTCCCAGCGGACAGGATACATTAGTTTATGATGCATGGGATAATGGAATTGCCATACTAGCTCAATACTGGCCACAAAATGGTTGGGTAAACAGCGATTCTCTGCATTATTATTACCCTCCGGCCACAACAGACGTAGTTGAAAATACAGACGCTTCCGTTTTTTCCGTTTATCCCAATCCTGCACACAACATTTTGAATGTAGAATGTAGAATGCAAAATTCAGAATTGAGATTGTATGATGTGACAGGGAGAATCGCTCTTGTGAAACAATTAAATTCACAATTTTCAACTATCAATTTTCAACTATCAGCGGGAATTTATTTTGTGAAAGTGAATGATGGGGAGAAGGTTTATATGCAGAAGCTGGTGATAGAGTAAAGCAACTACGCTGCACAGCATTTCCCGATAGTCATTGGTATAAATTCCACTCTGCTTATTAATAGTTATTTTTGATGTATGCTAAAGATAACTTTTCGTCTTACTCTCTTATTTTTTGTTTTTATAACCGGTGCCCATGCTCAAAAACAATCACCCGAGCGTACGCATCTTGAAGAGCTGCTTGCCGAGCGGGCAAAAAACTTCAGTGAATACGCCGGGTCTATTCAGAAGCGTTCCGGTATTTTCGGAAACAAAACGAAACGCGATATTGAAAAAAGCAACGAAGTGCTGCTGGCTATTGTGACTCTCGACAATGACATCATGTCTTCGCTGCGGCGCACACTTGACTATAAATCCTATGAGAGGACCAGCGACAGTTACAACTCCCGCGACTGCCTTGACAGGCTGCAGCAAAGCAGGAAGGTTACGGATACGCTGATGAAGCAAATCACGATATTAGAAAACAAATCGAAGCATTATGATTCAAAGGTTTCCATTTACAAATTGCTTTGCTGTGTATTCCTGGTGGGATGTGTAGCCTTGCTGATTCTGCTGGGTAAACAAAGAAGAGGGGTAGCGCGCTGAGTGAATCCTCCCTTTGGTAACGCCTAATGAGAAAGGGCCTAAAAAAAACAACCCCTGCTGATTTCTCCGTTCGGCGTAGATCCAGCTACATTCTGTAGTTCCTCTCATGGGATTTTGGCGTCACGCACATCAAGGCGGGTCTTATTTGTTAAATTAGTTTTAATTGCTTAAGTTTGATGCTATAAACTACCATTCAATGAAAATTTATATTTCATGTTTATTTTTTGCCAGCGTTATGCTGTTTACTTCTCGCTCTTTTTCGCAAGACCCTACATGGACGTGGGCAAAAGGAGCGGGAACAACTAGTATGGATGCAAGTGCCGGAACTGTTGTTGCCGATAATGACGGCAATAGTTATGTGCTGGGAGATTTTGCGGGAACTTCAATCACTATTGGCAGCATCACTTTGAATGCGTTAGTGAGTGCAACGGTAACAGGTGATAATTTTCTTGTGAAATATAATGCGGCAGGAAATGTGATGTGGGCAAAGGGCCTCGGAGGTCATGACTTTGACATGGCAAAACAGATTACACTTGATGCGTTCGGACATTTATACATGGTGGGGTGGTTTTGGAGCGATACCGTTTTCATGGGTTCCGATACGCTGGTGAATACGGGAGTTGCGGGTTATCCTGCCGGTAGTCCCGATATTTTTCTTGCTAAATATGATACATCGGGAAATGTGATCTGGGCAAAAAGCGAGGGAGGAACTCTTAGTGATACTGCCGGCTCTGTATCAACCGATGCTTTAGGTAATGTGTATGTGAGCGGATCCTTTAACAGTTCATCTCTCACATTGGGCTCCACAACATTGACGAACGGAGGGAATTATGACATGTTCATTGCCAAATATGATTCTTCAGGGAATGCACTGTGGGCGCATAGTGCCGGAGGTTCTCTTCTTGATTATGCAACAGGTGTTTCTTCAGATGCTTCAGGAAACACCTTTGTGACAGGAGTTTTCCGAAGCACTACAATTACCTTTGGCTCTGTTACACTGACAAATACAAGTCTTCCTGGTTTTGCAGAAATATTTCTTGTGAAATTTGATGCTTCCGGTAATGTGCTTTGGGCAACAAACCCCGAAGGGATCACAGGAGATTATGCAAATGCTGTTGCAGGAGATGGTTTGGGAAATGTTTATGTGACAGGAGAATTTTCAAGTGATACAATCCACTTTGGCCCTTATACATTATCGCAAGGTTTAGGCGGGAACTTTTTTCTTGCTAAATATGATGCGTCAGGGAATGCACTTTGGGCAAAAAGAGCGGGAGGACCTGGCTTCGATTCAGGCTTGTCTGTTGCCTCAGATATTGCGGGAAACGCTTATGTAACAGGATGGTTTGGGGGAGACTCAATAACTTTTGGCCCTGCGGTCTTACACTCTTCCAGTGCTTACAAGCATATTTTTGTTGCGCAATACGATGGGTCAGGAAATGGAAGTTGGGCAAAAAGCGCATTAGGAAATGCTGATGATATAGGACGCTCTGTTTATGTTGACGGTTCAGGTAATATCTATGTGGCAGGAGAATTTCCCAGCACTGTAATTTACTTTGGTTCCAATACCTTATATAATATAGGAGGAACGCTGAATATGTTTGTTGCAAAGATGAACAGCATTACGACCGGAATAGAAGAAGCATACTCTGAAAATGGCTCGCTTATTTATCCCAACCCTGCAAGTGGACATTTCAGAATACAAGCAGCGAGGGGCGGTGGCATAATTGAAATCTGCAACGTGCTTGGCGAGAAAGTTTATTCAGCCGTATTAAGAGATGAGGATATACATCTTAATGCAAAGGCGGGTATCTACTTTGTGAAGGTGAATGACGGGGCGATGGTGTATACGCAGAAGTTGGTGATTCAATAAAGTAACTCCTACTATGTGTTGAAGTGTCCTAAAAAAACAAACCCTGCTGATTGCTCAGCAGGATTTGAAAACTAATCAACACAAAACGATACACTGTGTGAGTGTATCGAGAGCAAAAATACGAAACGGAGGGGTACTAATTTGTCATAATAAAGTAAAAAGACAGACTTTAGTATTTTCTTAACAATTAAAAGATACCCTGCTGATTCCGGCCTTTTTTCTGTCGTATTTTCACGCAAATTAATTTATGGCCCTCGTACATTCATTTGAAAATTCGGGAAATTGGCTTTTTAAGCGCAGAGGTTTTATTCCCGTCATTCTTTTTGCATTAGCCATTCCGGCTATTTTGCTGACCGATTACCATGCGATGAATGAGAAGCAGGTACACATCGTCAACTGGATATCGGCCATGCTTAGCCTTGCCGGTTTTCTAATCCGCGCTTATGCCATAGGCACAACTCCCCGCGGAACATCAGGGCGCAATACAGACAAGCAGGTAGCAGAGCAGCTGAATACTTCGGGTATTTATTCCTGCGTAAGGCATCCGCTCTATCTTGGCAATTACCTGATGTGGATTGGCATAGTACTCTTCACAAAGAACTATTCATTCGTTATTATCGTCAGCCTGCTCTACTGGATTTATTACGAGCGTATCATGTTCGCCGAAGAGCGATTCCTGGAACGGAAATTCGGAGAGCAGTATTTATCGTGGTCATTAAAAATTCCTGCGTTTATTCCCGGCTTTTCGCAATACAGAAAATCAGAAGTGCCTTTCTCATTGAAAAGTGTTTTACGCAGGGAGTACTCCGGCGTGTTGGCTACTGTTATCGGGTTTGTCTTTGTCCAGCTTCTCGTCAACTACTCCATGTGGCAAAAGTTAACCGTAGAAAAGCCCTTTCTATATGCATTAATTATAGCAGCTATAGCCGCTTTGCTGCTGCGGTTTTTAAAGCACTCTACTAAGGTTTTAGTAGAAGAAGGACGCAGTTAATTGTAGGAAAATCTATTCTGCTATATTTGCACCCCTTTTTTAAGAAAATGAATTGGCGAGGTAGCTCAGGTGGTTAGAGCGCAGGATTCATAACCCTGAGGTGGAGGGTTCGATTCCCTCCCTCGCTACAAAACATAAACCGCAGATAAGGAGGCATTTCTACACCGGTCTGCGGTTTTTTATTTTGAGATATATAGTCGAACATTTTATTTGTTTGATAAAAATAATCTCTATCTTGCCACCTATTAATAGAATCAGAATCAAATTTATTCCATGCAGGAAGTAAAAACAAAGAAAAAAGAGAAATTCACCCTGGAGTTTGAAATCAAATCTTCACCTAAGATATTGTTCTCATATTTAAGTACTGCCAGCGGCCTTGAAGGCTGGTTTGCAGACAAAGTGACCATGAATAACGGCGATTTTGTTTTTCATTGGGGTGAGACAGAACAGCGTGCAAAGGTTGTTTCTAAAAAAGACGGCCAGCTGATACGCTTCCACTGGGTGAATGACGACAAGAAGGACGATACCTATTTTCAGTTTGAAGTGATGCAAGACGACTTGACCGGCGATGTTGCCCTGGTAGTTACTGACTTTACAACACCTGAAGAAAAGGAAGAAGATACCTTGCTTTGGAACAGCGAAGTGCATGAGCTGATGCACATGATTGGCTCCTGATCATTTCAATAAGCCAAGCGAAAGCTTAAAAGTTTCCAATCCGTAGTTTATGGCATTGTCATATTCCTGAAGAGGAATACGCCTGCTCAGTTTTATAAATTCCCTGGAAGAGAGGTCAGGCGCTGATGCTTTATTGATTTTATAAAAATCATCAAGAAGCTGATAGTTATCATCTGTAAATGCATATTCCCACGGAGATGCATTGATACAGAAATAAAATCCCTGACCGGTTAAATTTTCCATATTCTTTTCGAGTTGATGTCTATGCTTTTCTAAGGCCTGCCCCTGCAAATGCAGAGTAAAGCTGAATTCATTTCCCCACCAGAACATACTCCTGAATGAAAATATATTATCTGCAGAAAATAACTTAGGAAAATCAAGAAGCACATAGGGGAGTTTCTTATAGTTCTCTCCTTTATATATTTTTCCGGAATCCGTTTCCAGGTTTTCATACTGAAACTCTTTTAGCAGGGGTTCTTCCTTCAACTTTCCCTCAAGCTCACCGAATAATAAGTACACCTTATCCGTCACAGCATATTTTAAGTGGAAAAAGTCCGCATCCATCATCGTTTCCATTTCCTTATCGCTAAATACGATTTTAGTAACTTGCATCACCGAATTTTTCCTGTAAATATAGCGTGAAGAAACTAACAAGGTTAATCATCAGCTCCTTTGTGGGGCCCTTCGTGATTACATTTCTTATTGCCTTGTTCGTGCTTCTTATGCAATTCCTGTGGAAGTACGTTGACGACCTGGTAGGAAAGGGCTTGGAATGGCACATTATCCTGCGGTTAATGATTTACGTTACCATCACCCTGGTGCCGCTTGCCTTACCACTTGCCATGCTGCTTTCTTCTATAATGACATTCGGAAATCTGGCAGAACACTATGAATTGGTAGCCTGTAAGTCAGCGGGAATGTCGCTACAGAGAATCATGAGACCGTTATCTATTCTGACCGTGTTAATTTGTGTCGGTGCATTCTATTTTTCAAATAACGTTCTTCCTATTGCAAACCTTAAAATGAACGCCCTTCTGTACGATGTGCGCAATCAGAAACCTGCACTCTATATTAAAGAAGGAGTTTTTTATGATGGATTGGAGGGATATATTCTTCGAGTCGGCAAAAAGATGCCTGACAATAAAACGATATACGACATTACTATTTACGACCATACCAATGCCCGTGGAAACAGAAAGGTATTGCTGGCCGAAAGCGGTTCAATGGTGATGAGTGACGATGAAAGATACCTTATCATCACATTGAACAACGGGAGAAGCTATGAAGAAGAAGTAAAGAAAAAAGGGATTGACACTCATCCGCTGATGCGCACTGAATTTCAAAAGGAAATTATCCGATTTGATTTAAGTGCCTTTAAGCTTACCCGGACAAACGAGCAATTGTTTAAAGACAATTATCAGATGTTAAACCTGAAGCAGCTTAGTACATCTTCTGATTCTATCAGCAGGAAAATTACAGAATCTCACAGCAACTACGAGAAATACAGCAGGGGCCTTTTGCAATCTAAGCCCACTGCGACTGCGAACCCATCTGAGTTTACTGAGCAGGATTTCATATTAAATTTTGAAAAAGTAAAACAGGCTCCTATCGTTCAGTCTGCGCTCTTTTCCGCCCGCAACGCCAAGTCGATGGCCGAAGATTCAAAAATTGACCTCTCTATTAAAAGTAAAACCCTTGCCAAACATGAAATAGAATGGCACCGTAAATTCACACTGTCTTTTGCCTGCCTTATTCTTTTCTTCATTGGTGCTCCTCTTGGAGCCATCATCCGAAAAGGCGGCCTGGGAATGCCCGTTGTCGTTTCCGTCATATTCTTTCTTGTCTATCATGTGATTTCTATTTCTGCAGAAAAGATGGCGCGAGAAGGTGTCATGCTTCCATATAAAGCGATGTGGATGTCTTCTATTGCCTTACTGCCTATAGGAGTATTTTTAACCTATAAGGCCACAACTGATTCTTCCATCTTTGAAGTGGACAACTACATTCGCTTTTTCAAAAAGTTTCTGAAGAAGTAATAGCCGATATGCGAATACTTCAGCTCTGCCATCGCATTCCTTATCCAATGACGGACGGAGGCAACATCGCCATGATGAATCTTGCCGAATCCTTATCGACGCAAGGCGCGGAAATAAAAATATTTGCTCTTAATACCGTAAAACACAGAGTTGATTTAAGCTCTCTTCCAAAAGATATTTTGGAAAAATATTCTATTGAAGCCATCAATGTCGATACAACAGTTAAAATAAAGGGAGCATTCATAAACCTGCTTTCAAGTGACTCATACAACATTGTTCGTTTTTACAATGCAGCGTTCGAAGAAAAGCTTCGCCAGCTTTTAATAGAGAGTGCATATGACATTGTTCTTCTTGAAAGCATATTCATGACTCCGTACATTGACTGCATCCGCAAATACAGCAAAGCAAAAATTGTCATGCGTGCACACAACGTCGAGCATATCATCTGGCAGCGTCTTGCCAAATCAGAGTCAGGCATTTTAAAAAAACCTTACCTGAGCTTTCTCACAAAGAGATTAAAAGCATATGAAGTCAATATTATAAATAAAGTAGATGCAATTCTTCCCATCACCCCAGATGATGAAAAGCTTTTGCTTAAGCTCGGCTGCTTCGTGCCGTTGCATGTCACTCCGGTCGGAGTGAACATGATTGATTATCCGAATCAAATCGATAATTCAACTGAGCTTTCTCTTTTCCATCTTGGTTCCATGGACTGGATGCCAAACATAGAAGGGGTAAATTGGTTTCTGAAAGATTGCTGGCCTGCAATTCATTCCGCCTTCCCTTTGCTTAAACTGTTTCTCGCAGGTCGCGGCTTCCCTTCTGCCCTTATGAATAATGCCCCTGACAATGTCATTTGTGAAGGCGAAATCGCCAATGCCCAAAAATATATGTCAGGAAAACAGCTGATGATTGTTCCGCTGAAAAGCGGAAGCGGCATGCGCGTAAAAATCGTCCAGGGAATGGCTCTTGGAAAAACTATCATCAGCACTTCCATCGGAGCTGAAGGAATCAATTACACTAAGGATAAAGACATTCTCATTGCCGATTCACCTGCAGAGTTCCTGCAGCAAATCGAAAAGTGCATCATCAATCCGGCCATGGCAATTGAAATAGGGAGTAAAGCACGAGACTTGGTTGCCAAAGAATACTCCAACGAAGCAATTGGCAAAGATGTAATCGACTTTCTAAAAATGAGAATACTGAATTAGCCTGACTGCTAATTATCAATCCGGATTGTATGTCCCATCTTATCCCTCTTCGTAGTGAGATAAAGTTTGTTATGCTTATTTGATTGTATCTCGATACCAACGACTTCAACAATCTCCAATCCATACCCAATTAATCCTGCACGCTTCTTCGGATTATTTGTCATCAGCCGCATCTTGCTGACGCCAAGATCGCGCAGCATCTGTGCTCCTACTCCATAGTCGCGTTCATCACTTTCAAATCCTAACTCAATATTGGCTTCTACAGTATCATACCCCTGCTCCTGCAGCTTATATGCCTTCAGCTTGTTGCGAAGACCGATGCCCCTACCCTCTTGATTCATATAAATGATGACGCCTTTTCCTTCTGCCTCTATCATCTCCATCGCTTTATGCAGTTGTGCGCCGCAATCACATCGGCATGAACCAAAGATGTCACCGGTCATGCAGGAAGAATGCACACGCACCAACACAGCTTCGTCTTTATTCCATTCTCCTTTTACCAGTGCAAGATGCTCCTGACCTGTGGTCACCTGCCGGTAACAATGAAGCTTAAACTCGCCCCAGCTCGTCGGTAATTGTACATCAACAACCGGCTCAATCAGGCTTTCATTTTTCAATCTGTATTTAATCAAGTCTTCAATGCTGATAATCTTCAGCCCGAATTTTTCTGCAATCGTAAAAAGCTGCGGAAGCCGCGCCATCGTTCCGTCTTCATTCATTATCTCTACCAATACTCCGGCAGGTTTAAATCCTGCAAGCCTTGCTAAATCAACAGTCGCTTCTGTATGGCCTGTCCGGCGGAGCACTCCGCCGTTGCGCGCACGCAATGGAAAGATATGACCAGGCCTGCCAAGATCTTCCGGATTTGTTTTCGGATTTACCAAGGCATGAATAGTCTTTGCTCTATCCGATACAGAAATCCCCGTCGTCGTTCCATGACCAATCAAATCCACTGATACGGTAAACGGAGTTTTATGCGATGATGTATTCTTCGGAACCATCATCTCCAGGTGCAGCTCATCACAGCGTTCTTCAGTAATCGGTGCGCATATCAAACCGCGGCCATGCGTAGCCATAAAATTGATGACTTCAGGAGTTACATTTTCCGCAGCAGTAATAAAGTCACCTTCATTCTCGCGGTTTGCATCATCTACCACTATCACCACCTTGCCCGCATGTATGTCGGCTATGGCCTCTTCTATTGTATTTAACTGGTTATTCATTTGCCTTGCGAAAGTAGGTATTAGTACCTGTTCGTGCCTTTAACCACCAAATGTCAGAATGAATTAACCAGTTCTGACACTTTTCAGTGCTTTTAAAAGCGTTGCGGAACTGATGTCTTTATCCCTTTTCTTATCCTCCAAGCAAAATTTGCAAAATTAAGAGCATCAACACGCAATTTGCGCTAAAAATGGCGTTTTTAGTATTAATTTCCAAGGGGAAATTGCGGATTTCCCCAAGGTAATTCAGAATTTCCCTAGGGTGAAACTGAATTTCCTAAGGGTAAATCCGCCTCACCCTCGGCTGAAACTGTTTCACCCTCTGGTGAACCGGAATTTCCCGGGGGCGAAAGCGAGCTACCCTAGGGTAATTCTGAATTCCCCCAGGGTAAAACCGGTCTACCCCAGGGTAAAAGTGTTTTACCCCGGGGTGATTCTGTTTCACCCCACCGTCAAAGTGTTTCACCCAAGGGTAAGACAGAATTTCCCTTTACATATTCTCATCCGCACGATTAGATACTGATTTATCTTCGCCCCATGATAAAACGCCTTCTCCTATTTTGCATTCTACATTTTACGTTTTACAATTCCTACGCCGACGAAGGCATGTGGATTCCTCTTATGTTAAAGATGAAAGAATCCGCGCTGAAGGCAGAAGGAATGAAAATTTCAGCTGACGAAGTTTTTTCGAATGACAAACCAAGTCTAAAGGATGCCGTGGTGCAATTCGGCGGTGGATGTACAGGTGAAGTCATTTCCGACCAGGGGCTGATCCTTACCAACCATCATTGCGGACGTTCGCAGATTCAATCATTAAGCACGTTGGAGAAAAATTATTTCGAGAATGGTTTTTGGGCATATAAGAAATCAGAAGAACTGCCGTGCCCCGGTCTCTTTGTCACATTTATTATCCGGATAGATAATGTAACGGACAGCATTATTCCTTCTCTCACTTCAGGTATGACTGAAGAGCAGCGCACAGCAAAAGTGAAAGAGATAAGTTCACGGCTTGAGAAAAACGCAACAAAGGATACTCATTACAAAGCAGAGGTCAAGTCGTTTTATTACGGCAATGAATATTACATGTTCATCAAAGAAGTCTTCAACGACATTCGGCTAGTCGGCGCACCGCCTGCTGCCATCGGAAAATTCGGCGGCGATACTGACAACTGGATGTGGCCGCGCCATACCGGAGACTTTTCCATGTTTAGAATTTATGCTGACAAAGACAATAAGCCGGCTGCCTATTCTCCAAACAACGTTCCTTTCAAACCAAGGAAGTCTTTAGACATTTGTCTGAAGGGAATAAAGGAAGAAGACTTTGCAATAACCTACGGATTTCCCGGCAGCACGAAAGAATATATTCCTTCTCAAGCCGTAGAATTGGTTCAGGAAGTAACCGACCCTTCCAAAGTAAAGATACGTGATGTGAAATTGGATATCTGGAGAAAGAAGATTGCAGAGAATGATACTGTGCGCTTAAAGTATATCTCGAAGTATTATACCATATCCAACTATTGGAAAAAGTGGGACGGAGAGATGACCGGCCTTCGTAAAAGCAATGCAGTACAGGTAAAACGCGACGAAGAGAAAAAATTTATTGAATGGGTGAATGCCAATGAAACGCGGCAGAAAAAGTACGGAAGCCTGCTCCACTCCTTCGACTCATTATACAAACTAGTCACTCCACTCAGTCGATTGAACGATTACAATACAGAAGCTCTATACGGTATTGAGCTAATCTCATTTATTAATACCAGCATTCAACCGCTTTCAGAACTTGCAAAGAACGACAGCATTTCAAATGATAGTCTAAGATCAGCAGCAGCAAAAGTGTATAAGAATGCAATAGGAGTTTATAAAAATTATTCAGCCAACGTAGACAAAGAAGTAATGGCCGCTCTCCTGAAGTTGTTCCGCAATGATATCCCTACAGAATATCTTCCTTCGGCATATGAAGAGATAAAATCAAAATATAAAGATGACTACACTAAATATGCAGAGCGTATCTTTTCAAAAACAATTTTTGCAGATTCTGTCAAACTGAAAAGCTTTCTTGACAAGTTCAATCACAAATCGCTTAAAGCAATTCAGAAAGACCCTGCATATATACTGGCCCGTAACATTGCCGACAACTTCACTGCGAAAGCATCTGCTCAATTTGCACGTCTGAACTCTGAAATAAATCTCGTTCAGCGCACATACATGAAAGGCCAGATGGAAATGGCAGGAGATGTAAAGCTTTACCCTGACGCCAATCTTACTCTTCGTGTGGCTACCGGCCATGTCAAAGGCTATACTCCGCGTGACGGAATTACATATGCCTACTACTCCACTCTCGATGGCATCATGGAAAAACATAATCCCAACAGTGATGAGTTCAATGTCCCTCCAAAACTGAGAGAACTCTATTCCCGTAAAGATTTTGGAAGATATGCTGTGAACGGAAAAGTTCCCGTTGCCTTCATTGCAGATTGTCACACTACAGGCGGCAACAGCGGCAGCCCTCTTTTGAATGGAAAAGGAGAATTAATCGGATTAAACTTTGATACAGTATGGGAAGGCACTCTCAGCGACATTCACTATAACCCTGACCGCGCCCGGAATATCTCAGTCGACATCCGTTACGTCCTCTTTGTTGTTGACAAATACGGACATGCAAAAAATCTTATTGAGGAAATGAATATTGTGGAGTAGTTAAAGTCCGGTTAACGGATAACAATTAACTATTAACTGTTAGGCTACTTTCAGCTTATTCACATTTGCTTTAGCAAATTTTTCGTTGGCGTAGCTCATCGATATATTAAACTCCTTCATGGTTTTGCCCATAGAGGGAACTTCAAACATAGCATCGAGCAATATTGCCTCGCAGATAGAACGCAATCCACGAGCGCCGAGCTTAAATTCAAATGCCTTGTCCACGATGAAATCGTAAACTCCCTTATCGACCGTAAGGGTTATACCCTCAATACGGAAAAGCTTCTCGTATTGTTTGATCAGGGCATTTTTGGGTTCTGTAAGTATAGATCGGAGTGCAGCTTTATCCAATGGATTCAGATGCGCTATTACGGGCAATCGACCTATTAATTCCGGAATTAATCCAAATGACCGCAAATCAACAGGACTGATATACTGCATCAGGTTATTATGATCGAACTGCTCACCTTCCTTGCTTGCATGATAGCCAAGTGTTCCGGTATTAAGTCTGCGTGCAATTTTCTTATCGATACCGTCAAAAGCACCACCACAGATAAAAAGAATATTCTGCGTATCAATCGTAATCATCTTCTGTTCAGGATGCTTACGACCGCCTTGTGGAGGAACATTGACCTGCGAACCTTCGAGTAGCTTCAGCAATGCCTGCTGAACGCCTTCGCCGCTAACATCACGCGTAATGCTTGGATTATCACTCTTACGGGAAATCTTATCTATTTCATCGATGTATACAATTCCTCTTTCAGCAGCCGTCACATCATAGTCAGCTGACTGGAGAAGCCGGGACAAAATGCTTTCAACATCTTCCCCTACATAACCTGCCTCTGTAAGTACAGTTGCATCTGCAATACAGAACGGAACGTTCAGCATTTTCGCAATTGTACGAGCAAGAAGAGTCTTGCCTGTACCTGTTTCACCTACTAAAATGATGTTTGACTTTTCAATCTCAACATCATCATGCTTCTTAATTTTATGGGAAATACGCTTGTAATGATTGTAAACGGCAACAGACAAAACCTTCTTCGCCTCGTCCTGGCCAATTACATACTGATCAAGAAATTTCTTTATCTCAACAGGCTTAAGCTGGTTAATCTGAGTATTCAGATTTTGCTTAAGGCGGCTGTTCATCTCATCGTTCAGGATATTCTGTGCCTGCTGAATACACTGGTCGCAGATATGCCCGGTAATACCGGCAATAAGCACATAGGTCTCACTTTTATCCCTTCCGCAGAATGAACAGCGGATTTCCTTCTGATTTTTCACACTCATAATACCTCGAATGAACTATAACGCAAGCTAAGCAAATTAGTTGGCTTGATAAAAACTTTTTGTGAACAGATTAGCCTGCCAATTAAAAATTGGCATCACAAAAACGTAATTTTTAGGCTAAAAACCTTTATTTAATTATCAGGACTTCTTCCTGGTCAAAACTTCATCGACCATGCCATATTCCTTGGCTTCCTCTGCAGTCATCCAATAATCACGGTCGCTGTCTGCCCATACTTTCTCATAATCCTTCCCGCTATGAGAAGCTATGATTTCATAAAGCTCTTTCTTCAGCTTTTGAATTTCGCGCGCGGTAATTTCAATATCTGATGCCTGACCTTCAGCTCCACCCATTGGCTGATGAATCATAATGCGGGCATGAGGAAGTGCAGCGCGTCGGCCTTTTGCACCGGCACACATCAGTACCGCTGCCATGGATGCAGCCATTCCTGTACAAATCGTAGCAATATTTGGCTGGATAAATTGCATTGTATCATATATACCAAGCCCGGCATAAACAGATCCGCCAGGGCTGTTCAGGTAAATCTGTATATCCTTTTTTGCATCTACAGATTCAAGGAAAAGAAGTTGAGCTTGGATAATATTAGAAACGTAATCGTTAATTGGCACCCCAAGAAAGATAATGCGATCCATCATCAACCTGCTGAATACATCCATCGTGGCAATATTTAGCTGACGCTCTTCGATAATAGTTGGTGAAATATAATCTGCGCGAATGGCAGCCGATGCAGGACTACCACCTTTGAACTGTGACATGAAAGTGTCAACCGTAAGGCTGTTAATGCCCATATGCTTCGTAGCATACTTTTTAAATTCTTCTCCGTATTGCATATAAAAGAAATTTGAGGTTTAAATCGATAAGGTCGGCAAAGGTATGTTCAAAATTCAATCCACGATTGTTCTTGTGCCAATATGACACAGAACGTTGTTAACCGTCAATTGTCAATTAATGTTCATGATGATGCTCCATCTCATGCTCTGTCTTTTCATTCAGTCTTTGAATGAATTCAGCATAAGGAAGCTCTCTCTTATCAAGGTTCACCTTAGTTTTAAGCAAAGAGAAAACCTTATCATCAAGAATAGAGCGCTCTATACGCTCAGCCGTATCACCTTTTCCTGAATAATAGCTTTTGGCCACCTCTTCAATCTGCTTTTCATCAACGTTGTAATAACCGTACTGGGCAAATTGGTCACGAGCCATTGCGCGTGCAACATTTTTTACCTCCTCTTCCGTTACAGTGAGGTTATTTTCCTTTGCAAAGTAATTTCGAATAAGGCTCCACCGAAGGTCCTCCGCAAGGTGATAATATTCATGTTCGAAATCATGCTCCTTGCCGTCATCATTTTTTTCTGCAGAGTCCTTCACCATACGTTTCAGAAAATCATCAGGTAAAGGAATATTCAATTCTTCCAGGAAGACATTGCGCATATCCTTCTTCATCTTCTGATCGCTCATCCTTTCGAAATATGCGACAATCCCTTCTCTCACTTTCGCCTTGAATTCTTCTTCGTCTTTTACTACAGCTTCTCCATACAACTTATCAAAAAAATCCTGGTTGAGTTCTGCTTTGTCAATACGGTTAATGCTTTTTACCGTAAACTTATAATCTGAGTTCATAGCAGGAGAACTCTTGTCTGCCTTAAGCATGGCTGCCACTTCAGCCTCATGATTCATGGTTTGCATAGGGTTGAAGACAACACTGTCACCAATTTTTAAACCAACAAACGGAGCACGGTGTTCAGCATCTCTCATCATTTCAATCGCCAAAGAGGTTGTAGTCTTATTGCCTCCTTCTTTCACATTCCCTGATTCATCTACCTCATCAAAATCTCCATAAAGAATATGTGTCTCTTCACTAACCTCCGGGTTAGAGTACTTTCCATACCGGCGGCGCATATCATTGATATCATCTTCAACCATCTTATCGTCTACTTTGACAAGATAATAAGGTATGGCAGGTATCTTTTCTACATTCACTTCCACCTTTGGTGCGAGGCCAACTTCATACTTGAACTCGAAATCCTTTCCATCTTCCCAAACCAGTTCATCCTCCGTCTTCATAGGAATCGGAGAGCCTAAAACCGGCAAACTGTTTTCATAGATGTATTTGCCAATGGACTCACTTAAGAGGTTGTTCAATTCCTCAACAAGGATGCTCTTTCCATACATCTTTTTAATCACTCCAGCAGGCACCTTTCCGGGTCTGAAACCGGGTACCTGGGCTGAATGAGCATATTTTTTCAGTGTTTTTTCAACGGAAGGCCTGTAATCTTCAGGCTTTACGTTTACCGTAATAATGGCAGAAAGATCAGAAAGGGATTGTTGGGAAATATTCATTTAACGATAAATAGTGCGGGCGGAGGGAGTCGAACCCACACGCCGTAAAGCGCCAGATCCTAAGTCTGGTGCGTCTGCCAGTTTCGCCACGCCCGCAAAAAAAGGATTGCGAAAGTAGTACTTTTTTACTTACTAACATCTCAATTCATTTCTCTTTAATGAATTCAAAAGGAAAAACATCCACCTGTCGATTCCCGGAATGTTAGTACTATTACAGCACTGCCGAAAATCGGCTTTTTTATTTCTAAACAATGAGAAAATTGGTTTTAAGCCTGCACACATCGCTTGATGGGTTCGTTGCTGGCCCGAAGGGTGAAATGAACTGGATTCATGTGGACAATGAAATCTTTGAATATGCGGGCATGATGACTGACGCTGCTGACACTGCCATGTATGGGCGAGTCACATATGACATAATGGAGAACTATTGGCCCGAAGCCGCCAATAAACCGGGAGCCAGCAGTCACGACATTCATCATTCCCGTTGGTATAACAAAGTCAATAAAGTAGTAATGTCACGAACTCTGACTAATAATCCCAGAAAGAAGCTTGAAGTAATAAACGGAGATATTCCTTCTGAAATAAATAAGCTAAAACAACTTCCCGGAAAAAACCTTCAGATGTTCGGCAGTCCTTCTGCATCTCACACTTTAATGCAACACGACTTAGTAGATGAATACTGGATCTTTGTAAATCCTATCATTATCGGAGAAGGCATTCCACTTGCCTCCGGCTTGAAGAGTCCCCTTAAATTGAAGCTCCTGTCCTCTAAAACTTTTTCTTCAGGCGTAGTTGGCCTTCATTATTCGAAGTAATTTTTCGGCACGTTTCTTTTAGTAAATCATTCTCTCCATTATTTTTATTTACATATGGCAACAATTCAACAAAAGATCACTCCTTGTCTCTGGTTTAGCAGCGAGGGAGAAGACGCAGCAAACTTTTATGTGTCTCTTTTCAAAAATTCTAAAATAAATACCATCAGTCGTTACAGCGACGAAGTTGCGAAAGCCGCCGGTATGCCTAAGGGTGCCGTTATGACAGTCACATTTACTCTCGATGGTCAAAACTTTATGGCCTTAAACGGCGGACCTGTATTCAAATTCACTGAAGCAATTTCCCTCATGGTCAATTGTGACACACAGGAAGAGATAGATTTCTTTTGGGATAAGTTAATTGCCAATGGTGGTGAGCCAAGCCGTTGCGGATGGCTGAAAGACAAGTTCGGCCTGTCATGGCAGATTATTCCATCGCAGCTTGGCGAATGGATGAAGAGTCCAAATGCAAATAAGGTGATGGCAGAGGTCATGAAAATGGACAAGCTGGATATTGCAACCATGAAGGCTGCTGCAAAAGGGTAAGGGCAAGACCCCCTCTCCCACTCATCCCTCTTTCTTTTATCTTCGCCAACCTTGATTTTTACCAATGATTGAATTAAGAAACGGCGAATATCATATTGGTGGCATTCCTGTCCAGGAAATATGCAATAAGTATGATACTCCATTGTATGTTTATAATACTGCAACCATGGAACGGCAGTACAATGAATTAAAGAATGCTTTTAGCGGGGCCAATACCAAAATAAAATTTGCCGCTAAGGCACTCAACAACATCAACGTTCTGAAGTTTTTCAAAAACATTGGCGCAGGACTGGACACCGTTTCTATCCAGGAGGTATGGACAGGTATTCGTGCAGGTTTCAAACCTTCTGATATTATCTACACTCCCAATTGCGTTTCTCTCGAAGAGATTGACATGGCTGTGAAAGAAGGTGTTCAGATAAACATTGACAATATCTCCACCCTCGAACAGTTTGGTCATAAATACGGCTCTTCTGTTCCTGTCTGTATCCGTATCAATCCACATGTAATGGCTGGTGGAAATATCAATATCTCTACCGGGCACATTGATTCAAAATTCGGAATTTCAATCTACCAGGTCCGTCATCTTGAGCGCGTAATTAAAAGTGAAAAGATTCGTGTGAACGGCCTTCACATGCACACGGGTTCCGACATACTTGATGTTGATGTATTTCTTAGAGCAGCGGAAATACTTTTCGAAGTCACCAGTCACTTTCCTGATTTGGAGTTTATTGATTTCGGAAGCGGCTTTAAGGTTCCATACAAACCGGATGATTACTCCACTGATGTAAACGACCTTGGAAAACGATTGACAACTACCTTCAACGACTTCTGCAAATCATACGGAAGAGATTTAGAGCTTTGGTTTGAACCCGGTAAGTTTCTCGTAAGTCAGTCAGGTACTTTTCTGGCAAAGGTGAATGTCATAAAGCAAACCACTGCGACTGTCTTTGCCGGCATTGATTCAGGATTAAACCATTTAATCCGCCCCATGCTCTACAATGCCTACCACCACATTACCAATGTGTCAAATCCTGAAGGTGCGCAGAGAATATATTCTGTCGTTGGATATATATGCGAAACCGATTCCTTTGCCTATGACCGCAAACTGAATGAAGTTCGCGAAGGTGACATCCTCGCATTTCACAATGCAGGTGCGTATGGATTTACAATGTCTTCCAATTACAATTCACGCTTCCGCCCCGCTGAAGTACTAATCCACAAAGGAAAAGATTACCTCATCCGGAAGAGAGAAACCCTTGACGATTTGCTCCGCAACCAAATCGAAATCCCAGAACTGGAAGAAAAGAAACCCAAAGTGAAGAATGAAATGGTATAAGGCGCAGGCTGTCATCATTCTTACCACTGCATCTCTTCTTTTCCTTTTTATTTATTTCTACAAATCATCCTTCTATAATTTTCACGTCAAAACGCCGCTGAAGAAAAATATTGAAGACTCGTTAATCACTTCTGCAGCCACTGCCCTTCTATCACTGGATGTTCCCGTTGGCGCGGTAATTCTTTACAACAACTCTATACTTTCTACAGGCTATAACACCGTTCTGAAAAACGGCAACGCAGGCGGGCACGCCGAGATTAATGCAATCAGCAATGCCATTCAGAAAATCGGGTTGGATGCGTTTTCAAAATTAGACAGGAAAAATCTTGTTCTTGTCACCACATTCGAACCCTGCATGATGTGCAGAGGAGCCCTCATAGAATACAATATCAGGCACGTACTCTTTATGAAAGAAAAAGGACTGATGCACTGGCTGAAGAATGATACAAAAGAATTTCGTTACGAATTGAACAAAAAACAAATTGAAGGTGCAGAAAAGCAGGATTCCCTGTTTAGAATGCACCCGGAGTTCAAAAACTGAGAACAGCAATCTACAGAGGGATTCCTCGCTGCGCTCAGAATGACAACCAATAGTTGTCATTTTCTCTCCCTACCTTTACAGAATAATATCATCAGATGAAAAAGCTATTAGTAGTCGCAGTTCTTGCTGTATTCTCATTCAATTCTTCCCGAGCCGAAGAAGGAATTCAATTCTTCAATGGCACCTGGAGTGAAGCTCAAGCCAAAGCAAAGCAGGAGAATAAATTAATTTTCCTCGACTGCTACGCTGTTTGGTGCGGCCCGTGCAAGTGGATGGCTTCCCATGTATTTACCAATGATACCGTTTCGGGATTCTTCAATCGTAATTTCATCTGTGTAGCGCAGGACATGGAAAAAGGCGAAGGCCTTGAGCTTGCAAAAAAATATTCCGTAAAAAATTATCCAACCTATATCTGGGCCGATGCAACAGGCAAACAGATTCAGCGCTCCGTTGGCTCTACCACTGCTCAGAATTTTCTTTCCATTGCAGAAGGAGCAATAGACCCTACGAAGAACCTTAGCTATTTAAAAGAGCAATACCTGAACGATAACCGCAAACCGGAATTCCTTCTTCAGTATGCACATGCCCTTGCAAATGCTTACGACATGAGCTACCAGACAATAGCCGATGAATATTTCCGCGCCCTTAACGTCAACGAGCTTTCAAGCGAAACCAATTGGAAAACTATTTTAGAATTTACTCCTAACATCAACAGCTACATCTACATGGTTCTTGACAAATCTCCTGAGCCATTCTACAAGAAGTATGGCAAGGACAGTGTGGAGCATGTAAAGAATGACCTTGCTCTTCGCAGCATAGATTTTGCCGCTCAGCAAAAAGATTCTGTTCTATTTGACAAAGCCGTTGCAAGCTTAAGAACCAACATTGATGTAGGAGTGCAGAAAAAAAGTTCGGAGAGAGAGCTTGCTTATTACAAAAGCATGAAAGACTGGACCCGCTACGCACTTAAAGCCCGCCTCTATGTTCCTATTTATTTCTGGAATGATGCAGAACAGCTCAACGCCATCTGCTGGACTTTCTTCCAGCGCATCGATGACAAAGAAAAACTTACCTCGGCGGAAAAATGGATTGCCCGTTCCGTCGAGCTGAAAGACGAATACGCCAACACCGATACCTACGCCAACATTCTGAATAAAGAAGGCAAAAAGAAAGAAGCCATTGACATGGCAAAGCACAGCATTGAGGTTGCGAAAAAGGCCGGTGAGGATTATTCGGAAACAGAAGCGCTGTTAAAAGCCGTAGAAGGCAATAACTAGAGCCCCATTTCCTCTTAATTCAAGAATTTATACTAAAAAGGCCTTTTCGGAGGCCTTTTTGATTTTTGCAACACCGTTGGCGGTTTTAGAAACACTGTTGGTAGTTTCTGCAGCACTGTTGGCGATTTTAAAAACACTGTTGGCAGTTTCTGTAGCACTGTTGGCGATTTTAGAAACACTGTTGGCAATTTCTGTAGCACTGTTGGCGATTTTAGAAACACTGTTGGTAATATCTGCAGCACTGTTTTTTTCATAATTAAAACCCTGTAAAATTTTGGCTAATTCTTTTATTTTTTTGTTCAACCCTTTTATTTTTTCTGCAGAGAGTTTTTATTCTTTGTCAAAGCCCTTCGAAATTTTGTCAAGAGCTCTTGCGTTTTTCTCCCTTTCAATGCTGACATTATATCTGCTCATCTTAAATCCAAAATTTAGTCATTTGGAAAAGGCTGTTCACCAAGCGTTTTTATCATTTCACCAAAACTTTAACTTGTAAGAGCAAAGTGCAGTAAAAATCATTGCTTTATATACTTTGTTTGTTATACTTTTGTATCCGTAAAATTAAGCGCGCTTGCAGATTTTTTGTAATAAATAAGATTCTTTTTCCGTGGTTTTATTTACTGATTTGTAAGATTTCGAAAGGAAAGAATTATCAATTAACAACGAAAAGACGTTCAGATTAGCTGAAATTAACCACTTCATCTAGTATCAAAAACCGTCTAACCACTTATGCTAACTGCTTAACGGCAGTATTTAATTCATCCGGATGCACATATTATATATATGCAGAAGGATATAACTGTGTATTGTAATTTAAATGACTATAACTCTATTAAACTCTCTGAAAATGAATCGAAGTACCCCTCATTCTATGATGCATACTAAATTCAGCTTTGCGTTGCTATTCATCTCCATGCTTGCGACGATGTCGTTTAGCTCCGTGGCACAAACCGTTACAGGCGATGCGTTAGAATACGCACCTCGTTCCACTGCCACTTTTACCGGAAGCGGATTCGCTGCCAATGAAAATGTGCTGCTGAAGGTGAAGAACCTCAACCAACCATGTCATACAGTGTCTGCTGACTCGTCTTATCTTCCATGGACAGTAACCGCAGATTCAAACGGCGCTTTTGTTACAACATGGACAGTCTGTGATTGCTCCGGTGATTCCCTGCGGTTAAAAGCCACGGGACAAACCAGCAGCTATATTGCATATTATTATTTTTCCGACGGCCCGGGAACAATGGATGTTGCTCCGGCTACGGCTTGTGCAAACTCAACGGGAAACAGCTTCGTTTTTACCTTTTCCAGACCCAACGGAACACCAAATAATTATGCGGCAGGTTCACAAGCCAGGATAGTAGTTCCTGCCGGATGGACAACTCCTCAAAATACGAATGCATCCAATCCGGGTTTCATCAGCGTAGCTGCTACCGGAGGTGCTGCTGCTCCATCCATTGCTTCCATCACAGGTACAGGACCATGGACGATTACAATTAATTTCACAAGCACTTCCAACGGACAAGGTTTTACAATGACTTATGCAGGAGGCGGCACACAGGTCACTGCCGCATCTGCCGGCACCTATACCTTTACAGCACAAAGCAAGCAGGGCAGCGGAGGAACATTTGCTAACCTGACGACGCAGGCGGACATTACTGTTAACGCTGCTCCTTCTGCAACCATTTCTTATAGCGGTTCACCTTATTGTGCCAATGCAGGTACTGTTTCCCCAACTCAGACGGGAACTGCAGGAGGAACTTATTCGGCATCACCTGCCGGCTTATCTATAAATTCAAGCACCGGTGCAATTACAACAGGAACAAGTACAGCTCAAAGCTATACTGTTAGCTATACCGTTACTGCTTCAGGCTGCCCGACAGCAACTGCTACTGCATCGGTAACTATTACTGCAGTTCCTGTAGCAACATTCAGCTATACAGGAACACCTTATTGTCAAAACGCAGCAAACCCATCTCCAACCTTCAGTGGTGGCGGTGCTGCCGGAACATTTTCATCAACATCAGGATTGGTGTTCGTAAATGCAAGCACGGGCCAGGTTGATTTATCGGCAAGCGCTCCGGGAACTTATACAGTAACCAACACCAGAGCTGCAGCCAATGGCTGTTCTGCTGTTTCGGCAACAGGCTCAATTACCATTACTGCAGTCCCTACTGCAAGCATCACGTATCCAGGTACTCCTTTCTGTAAATCCATTTCAACTGCACAAGCTGTTACATTGACAGGCACCGGAGCATTCACGGGCGGAAGCTATTCTGCTTCTCCTGCCGGATTAACGATTAACTCTGCTTCTGGAGCTATTACTCCGAGTTCAAGCACGGCAGGTACTTATACTGTTACCTATACTATTCCGGCTTCAGGCGGATGTCCTTCATCTTCGGTTACAACTTCAGTTACTATAACTGCAGTGCCGGTAGCAACTTTTAGCTATGCGGGAAATCCATATTGCCAGAATGCTTCAAACCCATCGCCGACTTTCAGCGGTGGCGGTGTTGCAGGAACATTTTCATCAACATCAGGGTTAGTGTTTGTCAATGCCAATACAGGACAGGTAGATTTAACCGCAAGCACTCCCGGAACTTATACTGTTACCAATACAGTAGCGCCATCTGGAGGATGTTCACAAGCAACAGCAACAGCATCTATTACTATCATACCAACAGTCGGCACTCCGACACCTATTACGGTAACGGGAACTGAACCTACATGTCAGATCAGTAATGGCAGTACTTCTACTACTTATGGTACAACTGCGAGTAACAGCACCGGATTTAACTGGTCGGTAAGTAATCCATCAGCAGGTACTATTGGAGCTACCAGTGGAATTATGAATTGGGCGAATAATTTCTTCGGCAGCGTTAACATCCAGGTCACAGCTAACGGATGCAATGGTCCTTCTGCGCAGGTAATAAGAACTGTCATCATCACGCAAACTATCGGCACACCTGTCTTTGCATCAGGTGCAACTTCGACGCGTTGCCAGGGTGCGGGTACTGTTACTTACAGCGCTACTGCAGCTAATGCAGCGGGGATTTCTTATTCTTTAGATGCTACAAGCACCTCTGCAGGTAATACCATAAACACTTCCACAGGAGCGGTAACTTATTTATCTTCCTGGAGTGGAAGCAGCATAATTACTGCTACGGCCACAGGCTGTAACGGACCTACATCTGCAACTCATACTGTAACTGTCACTCCATCTGTCGGCACTCCAGTTTTTGCATTGGGAGCAACTTCTTCACGTACCCAGGCAGCAGGTACGGTCACGTATTCTGCAACAGCTACAAATACAACTGGGATTACATATAGTTTAGATGCTACCTCTCTTACTGCAGGAAATACAATTAGTTCCTCTACCGGCGCAGTAACATACACTGCTGGTTGGTTCGGCACTACTGTTATCACTGCAAGTGCTGCAGGTTGCAACGGCCCGGCTACAGCAACTCATACAGTAACTGTCAATCCTGCCTGTATCGCACCCTCATTCTCTGCCTGCCCATCCAATATAACGAATACTACAACGGCGGGAATCTGTAGCAGAGTTGTGTCGTACACTGCAACGGCTTCTGGCACGAGTCCTGTACTTGCATATTCTTTCTCCGGCGCAACAGCGGGAAGCGGAAGCGGAACAGGCAGCGGCAGTACTTTTAATAAAGGAACTACTAATGTTACTATTACGGCAACTAATTCATGCGGAACGGCTACATGCTCGTTCACAATTATAATAAATGATAACGAAGCGCCTTCCATCAGTGCAGCCGGTGCAAATGTTACGATTAACTGTCCGACCGCTCCGTCCTTCACGGCACCTACGGCTACTGACAATTGCTCTCCTGCTCCTTCCATTGTAGAAGTTTCTGATGTAACAACTCCCGGTGCTTGTTCAGGAGTTTATACAAGAACAAAAACCTGGAAGGCAGTTGATGCCTCAGGAAATCAAAGCGGCACTGTAAGCCAGACCATCACTGTCCAGGATATTACTGCTCCTTCCATTTTAGCGGCAGGTGCTAATGCAACTATTAATTGTCCTGCCACTCCATCATTCACTCCTCCAACTGCAACGGACGGATGTGATGCATCTCCTTCAATTGTTGAAGTATCTGACGTAACGACTCCGGGTTCTTGTCCGGGTGTTTATTCAAGGACTAAGACATGGAAAGCTGTTGATTGCTCAGGCAATCAAAGCGGAACAGTTAGCCAGACGATAAATGTGCAGGACGTAACAAATCCGACTGCTTCAAACCCAACAGATATAAGCGTACAATGCTTTTCAGAAATACCTGCACCTAATATTGCTGAAGTTACTGATGCTTCTGACAATTGTGATGGTAGTCCTGTTGTGTCTTTCGTAAGTGATGATATAACCGGCGTAACATGCGACGGTGCAACTGCTCTTGTTCACAGGACATATCGTATTACAGATTGTTCAGGAAATTCAATCACTGTTGTTCAAAGAATTAATGTACATGATGACGTCAACCCAACTGCCAGCAATCCGGCTACGGTTAATGTGGAGTGTTTCTCTGATATTCCTGCTCCGAATATTGCTGTCGTTACTGACGAAGCGGACAATTGCGATGGTTCTGTAACCGTTGCCTTCGTTAGCGATGATGTAACTTCTGCAACGTGCGACGGTGCTTCGGTTACCGTTCACC
>JADMIO011089308.1_pt1 | contig 76769 bp, 57 predicted proteins | sample 8958161 | NCBI WGS metagenome assembly JADMIO01 (sample SAMN16585339, study PRJNA669376) | soil metagenome | isolation source: Crop rotation soil | place: USA: Cullars Rotation, Alabama | collected 2011
CGCGACAACTTGTCCACGTGGAATTCTAAGCTTAGGATCCCAATGTGCTGGAAAGGTTGACCGGCTGGCTGGGAGTCGTGGCCGGAGCGGGTTGAGTCGGAGCGGGATAGGTGACCGGAGTTACCGGAGCTCGTTCGACAACTGGGGCATCGGTGTACACCGGAGCGTTGTTGTAGATCGGCTGTTGGTAGACCGGCTCGCAATAGCCGCTGTTGTAGACCGGGTAGCTAGGGTAGGTCACGACCTGCGGAATGACCCACCAGGGGAAGCCATGGTGGCAGTGCTTGCCACCACCGTTGCCGCCACCCATGCCACCGCCGCCACCCATGCCACCGCCTTGACCGCCGCCGCCACCTTGGCCCGGATCGACCGGGGCTCCGCCACCCGCGCCACCGCCGGTGCCTGGATCGATTTTGCCCGGATCGATTTTGCCAACCCCGCCACCCATCACGATCTTGTCGAACTGCTTACGCGTTTTGATACCGAGCTTGTCACCGCCCTTGACGACGTCGCCATTGACGATCGGTCCCGTCGGGCTGGAGGGTTTATCGTTTTTGGTGACGACCTTGTCGAGGTCGCCACGGGTCTTGATTCCGGAGTTGCTCAGGATTCCCTTATCGGACTTCGTCACCTTTTGGTCGCGGAATTGCTTCCAGCTGTTGGACTTGTCGAGCGACTTGATTCCCGAGTTGCCGCTGAGCTTCGAGGCATTGGCATTCAGCCCCGAAGTGCCCTTGAGCGACTTGCTGAAGCTCTTGTTTGTCAGATTGGGGGTTGTCGTGCCTGCGCCCGTGGCGCCACCGGTGGGAAACGGCCGTCGCGACGTACTGGGTAGTCCCTTGCCGGTGAATCCCGTGTTGCCGTTCGGTAGGGCCTTCACACGATCGGGTAGTCCCGAGCCGTTGATGCCGGTGTTGCCGTTCGGGGCGGGGATCGGCTGGCTGAAGCTCTTCTTGGCGAATTGCTTCGAACCGTTTTGGAAATTGGTGTTCTTCTGCGAGAGCGACTTCACCGCATTCGACGACTTGAACGAGTTCGCCGAGCGTTGAAAGTTCGAGCTCGAGGGGCGCGACATGCTGCGGGCGGCCGACATTCCGCCCGAACGCCCGCCGCCGCCACCCTTATTGCCGCCACCACCACCGCCGTGCCCGGCATAGGCCATCTGCGGCAGCACCAGGCCGGCCAGCACGACGCCGATCAGCTTGTTGCGGAAATTGCTAACAACCACCGGCAGTACTCGCGTTCGAGCGAAGGTCAGGGTGGTTTGCATCCGGTTCCCGTTGTTGTTCGTGTTCTTTTCCATGACTTCGCTCCTCTTCGTTGTTTTGTATTGTTGGGGGGCCTGGGCTCACCGGCTCCTCTCTACTTAGCCAAGCGTGCGTAGCGAGAATCTGTTACAGCAAAGAGGACGAAAAAACCGGGAGTAGCGCAAGGTCCCAACCGGAAAGGACTTGCGAGACGCCGCTTGATGGGAGAAACCGCGATAATCCCGGCGATACAGCGGGGCCGCAACGGTTCACCGTGGCCAACCATTCAGCGGGGAATGTCGTCCGGCCCCAGGATCTGTTGCAGCTTGCTCAAGGCCCGAGTCAGCATGACTCGCACCGAACCGTCAGATTTCCCCAGCCGCTCGGCGATTTCTTTCGACGGCAGATTTTCGACGTACCGCAGCCGCAACGCTTCCCGCTGGTCTTCGGGCAGTTTGGCCAGCGCTTCGACCAGGCGGGCTTCGTGCCCTTTTCGCGACAGGGCATGGGTGGGTGTGGTCATCGAATTGGCCAGAAGATCAACCAGTGCCGCGTGTTGCGAGTCGCCGCCCGGACTACCTAGCGACACCTCGCGGCCGACGTCCCGCTTTTGAGCGCCGAAGAAGCGGCGGTGGGCGTCGATGATTCGCCGTTCGGCAATCTGGCAGAGCCAGGAAAACGGCTCGCGGTGCTCGAATTCGGCCGTTTCCAGGGCCCGCACCGCTTCGACGCTCACTTCTTGAAAAATGTCGTCGACTTCCAGCCGTCGCCGCAGGCCGGGGCCCAATTGCCGCTCGATAAAGGCCAATAGTGGCTTGCGGTTGTCCGCCAGGAATTGGGCCAGCGCTGTCACGTCATGCGCTTTGACGCGAGCCACCAGGTTGTCGTTCGTTTCGGCCACGATCATCCCCATTTCCGGCACAACCGCTTTCGACAGGGCCAGTGTACCGGCTATTGGGGCTCCGATAAACCCAGCGTCTGGCCGCCGAAATGGCTGTAACAAATGTCCCTGTCTCACGCCCAAGAAGTGTAGAGAGAGGCCGAAAAGAACTTTGGGTGAAGGAGAATGATCATGCCAGATGGAAAACGCAAACGCCGACACAGCACGAACAAAACCCGCCGCGACTGGTACGCCCGACATCGTTCGACCCGCTTTACCCGCCGCTTCGGCCTGGGAAACCTGATTACGGACGAGGCCGCTCACTAAGCAACTTCTTCGCTCCGCGGCCCCGCACTCCAGCGGGTTTCTTTGGCCGCGACCATGGCCGCGATTCTACGGCCGCTTCTAGCCAGCTTTGACTTGCGATTCCCGCCAGTGCTAAAGTAGGACTCGAGTATTACGTTGCCGCCACTGGCCGCTTGGGTGAAACGCGATGGACGGCAGTCATTTCGGATCCATTTGGCAGATGATGTCGGGCGGGGTCTACGTCCTGCTGTTCATCTTTGTCGTGATGATCGTTTTCGGCACGATCATGGCTGGAATCGACTTCGCAACAGGGCTGTTTGATCGCAATCGAAACGAGCATTCTCGCCAGTAGCGTCGTGCAGGCGACCGCCTTGGGTTTTGCAGCTCGGCACTTCCAGCCACTCTTGCGGCGGCCCGTCGCGGAACTCAAAATAGCAGCATCTCGCTGGGGTTCCCTCGCTCTTCTCAATGGTCTGTTCTCGGGCCAAGGATTCATATAGTGCGAAAACGCTTTCTCAAAGTTCTGGCGGCCGCGGCCGTCACGGTCCTTGTAGTGATTTTCGTCGTGGCCATCTGGATTCGCGGCCAATTGACCGGCAGCTTGCCCAAGCTGGATGGCGAGATCGCGAAGCAAGACGTCGCGGCGCCGGTGACGATCGAGCGCGACGCGCTGGGCATTCCCACCATCCGCGCCGAAAATCGCGTCGATGCGGCCTACGCACTGGGATTCGTGCACGGTCAGGATCGCTTCTTCCAGATGGATCTGCTGCGGCGCAACTCGGCCGGCGAGCTGGCCGAGATCGTCGGCCCGGCCGTCGTGAAAGACGATCGCACGGTGCGGATACACCGCTTCCGGGACGTGGCCAAGCGCGTGGTCTCCGAGGGAAGCGCCGAAGACCGTTCGCTGCTGGAAGCGTATACCAAGGGCGTGAACTCGGGCCTGGCTTCTCTGTCGGTCAAGCCGTTCGAATACCTTTTGCTAGGATTGCAACCCGCCGCCTGGCAGCCCGAAGATTCGGTGCTGGTAATGTTTTCCATGTATCTCGATTTGCAGGGAGACTACTTCGTAAACGAGACGCGCTTGGGGTTGATGCACGACGTGCTCCCGCCGGCCATGTTCGAGTTTGCCGCACCGCTGGGCACCAAGTGGGACGCTCCGATTCAGGGCGAGGCCGTCGACACGCCTCCGATCCCGGGCCCCGAGGTCTTCGACACGCGAGATCCCAAACAAGTATCGCGAGAACTGCTCACGCCCACGACCGAGCTGGCGACGACCGAGACGTTTCATCCTGGCAGCAACAATTGGGCCGTAGCGGGCAAGCGCACGGCTGACGGCCGAGCGATCGTGGCCAACGACATGCACCTGGATATCACGGTTCCGCACATCTGGTATCGCGCCGCGATTGTCTGGCCCGCAGCCGATGGCAAGTCGCAGACGATGAGTGGCGTCACGTTGCCCGGCACGCCGGCGATTGTCGTGGGCAGCAACGGGCGCATCGCCTGGGGCTTCACCAACAGCGAGGGGGACTGGGCTGACGTAGTCGTGGTGGAAACCGATCCGGCTGATAGGGACTCGTACCTGACGCCTGACGGTCCGCGGAAGTTCGAGCATGTGCAGGAGACCATCAAGGTGCAGGGCGCCGCCGATGAGACGCTCGACATCACGTCGACCATCTGGGGTCCGATCATGGATCACGATCAACAGGGGCGCCCCCGCGCGCTCCGCTGGGTGGCACACGACCCGGCCGGCGTGAACATGGGGCTGATGCGATTGGAGTCTTGCGACAATCTCGAAGAGGCGCTGCGGTTGGCGAACTTGAGCGGTTCGCCGGCGCAAAACTTCGTCGTCGCAGATGACAAGGGCCGCATCGCCTGGACGATCCTGGGCCGGATTCCGCGCCGCGTGGGGTTCGACGGACGGCTGCCGACCTCTTGGGCCGACGGCACGCGTCGCTGGGACGGATATCTGAATCCCGAGGAATATCCGCGGGTCGTCGATCCTGAGGACGGACGGATCTGGACCGCTAACTCGCGGGTCGTAAGCGGGGAGATGCTCGCCAAGGTGGGGCACGGTAAGTACGATCTGGGTGCTCGAGCCCAGCAGATTCGCGACGACCTGCTGGCGATTGAAACGGCCAGCGAAGCCGACATGCTCAAGATCCAACTCGACGATCGCGCGGTATTCCTCCAACATTGGCAAGAACTGCTCCTGTCGACGTTGACGTCCGACGCGGTGGCCGAAGACCCGCGCCGCGGCGAGCTGCGCACGTTTGTCGAGAATTGGGGCGGTCGCGCTGCCGTGGACTCGGTCGGATTTCGCGCTGTCCGCAAGTTCCGCCAGAATCTGATCGCGCAACTCAGCGATCTGCTCACCAGTGCTTGCAAGAAGGTCGACAAGGAATTCTCGATCGCCAAAATGGACCGCACCGAAGGTCCCGTTTGGCGGCTGGTCTCGGAGCGGCCCGAGCACCTGCTCGATCCGCGCTACAAGAGTTGGGACCAACTGTTGTTGGCGGCCGCCGACGAAGTCATCGCCGAAGCGACCGCAAAGGGAGCGAAGCTCGCCGATTACACTTGGGGCCGGCACAATACGACCAAGATCCAGCATCCGCTCAGCAAGGCCGTGCCTCAATTGGCACGTTGGCTCGACATGCCGGCGCTGCCCCTTTCGGGCGATTCCGCGAACATGCCCCGCTTTCAGGAGCCCGTAGGCGGCGCATCGGAACGACTGGGCGTCTCGCCCGGTCGCGAGCGCGAAGGATACCTGCACACGCCCGGCGGCCAGTCAGGCCATCCGCTTTCGCCGCACTACAGCGACGGGCACTCCGCCTGGACCGAGGGCAAAGCCACGGCATTTCTGCCCGGCCCGGCGATCCACACGCTAGTGTTGAAGCCGGCGGGCTAAAGCGCCTCAAGCGACGATGCGTCGCGACCGCCCACGGCGAATAACAACTCCGGCCAGCGCCAGTCCGCCGCAGATCAACAGCGTCGCTGCGCTCGGCTCGGGCACGGCGTTGACGATCACGTCGTCCAGAATCGGCTGCGTTCCGAATGGCGAGCCGCCGTGGATCGTGAGGTCCATGCCGCCCCAACTGATGAAACTGATATCGACCGGCGCGAGCGGATTGATCGGCGTGAACTGATATTCGTAAAGCTTCGACATCCCGTAGAAAAGTCCGTTCGGCACGGCCAGCCATTGAATCGGATTTCCCGGCAGCACGTTCGTGACTCGCAGGCCGATCAAGCCGGCGCCGATATTGCCCTGGTTTGTCGAGTTTTCTTCACCCGATAACCAGAAGCTCAAGTTGTACGACGGAGCGATCGTTAGGTGCGTGTCGACCTGCTGGCTCAAGACGACCGGGCCGCCCGAGACTGGAAAGAATGTCGGCGTGCCGGGAAACGTCACCTGGCCGTTGGGTTGGAACGTGGGTGGTTGATTGACAATGGTGCCAGTGCCGGCGTGAAAGTCGATGCCCCGTTTTCCGTCGGGAAGATCGTCGCTAAAACGTAGCGTGTATGGCGCGACGGGCCCGTCGTTTCCCCACATTGCTGAAGCGTTGCCGGCAGGACTTGTCCAGCCAGGAGGCAGCACGCCAGGGGCGCCACTCGACCAGGCGTAGGCATTGCCGAGACCGTTGCCAGGCGGCGGCGAGCCCAACTCAAAGCTTCCGTTGGTGACCAGGTTGCCGACGTGCGTCGTGCCCAAACCACTCGAGAACGTGAGCCCGGCGCACGCATCGCTGAGCAGTCCAAACACAAGCGCGCAACCAAGAACCAAATGCGAAACCGATCGAAATGTGTTCATTAGACCCTCGCTGGAAAGGTGGGGCGCAAGTTGTTGAACCGGCCGACGGCACCCACACGAAGCCGAGCCGAAAGCGTCAAGCGAAAAACATTAGAACCAACTCAATTTCGAATTGCGAGACTGCCGCTGGCGTTTGGGAAAAAGATTTTGCCCGGGCGAAGATCTGGCCAGAATTTTGCCACTCCGGAACGATTTCCTGTCGGGATATGAATAACCACAACGACACGAAGAACACGGAGGGAAGAAACGGTTTCCTCCGTCCTTGTGTTCTTGGTGGTTCACCTTCTGGCTTTGAGCTATCCAGCCGGCATTCGTTGCACCGCGAGCGTCATCGCCTCGTCGATGCGAGTGAGCGTCTCGCCGATCGGTTCGTGGATCACGGCATCGGCCGCCGCGTCCTGATCCGTCGGATCGCGATTGATGATTACCAGCCGGGCGCCCGAGCGGCTGGCGATCTCAGGCAGACCGGCCGCCGGATAGACGACCAGTGACGAGCCGATCGCCAGAAAAAGATCAGAGCTCTGGGCCAACTCGACCGAGTCTTGCATCGCCTGGGCCGGCATTGGCTGACCGAACAGAACCGTGGCGCTTTTCAGCCGTCCGCCGCAACTAGAGCAGGGGGGCACGGCCTGTTGAGCTCGGTACTCCAACAGGATTGGCCAGGGCTCGAAGCGCTCGTTGCAGTCAACGCATTCCACCTGTCGCGCGGTGCCGTGCAGCTCATGCACCAAGCGGCTGCCAGCCATTTGATGCAAGCCGTCGATGTTCTGCGTGATCACGCCCGTCACGCGGCCCGCCTGTTCCCAGCGGGCAATCGCCAGGTGCCCCGCGTTGGGTTTGGCACGCTCAAAATCGTCGGCCGCTTCCGACTTCTGCCGCCAGTATTCATTGCGAGCTTCGGCCGAGGCCAGAAACTCGTGGTAGTAGACGAGCTTGTACTTCGACCAGACTCCGCCCGGCGAACGAAAATCGGGAATGCCGCTCTCGGTGCTGATTCCGGCGCCGGTGAAGACGACCGCGCGCCGGGCTTGCAGAAGCCACTGGGCCACGCGGTCGATCGCCGACTGTTTAGCGTCTGCCATGCCGGTTCATCACTCGTTCGCGGTTACTTGGCGCTTAATTTGTCGATCAAGAACTTATTGATCGAGCCGTACTTCGTATCTTCGTGACCCGGATACGACACGATCACCTCGATGCCGGCCGAGGTGAGCCGCTGGGCCAGTTGCACTCCGTACATGGCCGAATGCGTGGGATCCTTTTCTTCCTGACCGATCTTCGGCGGTGTTTTCTGGCTCGGATAGTCCAGATAAATCGCCGGGTCGTCGGCCGAGACCAGTTCGATCGGCGAATATTCCTTGATCCAGGGCAACACCTTCTCGCGATTGGCGATCAATAGCTCGAACTCTTGCGGTCGCGTGCGACCCTTGTCGGCGAAGCCAAAGGCGTGGCCGCCATAAATCGCATTTGGAATCCACTCCCGCAATTCCTTGGGATCAAGCGAAGTCTGTGCGCCATTGACCGCGGCGCAAGTTAGCCGCGTCGACTGCCGCGCGATTGGGTCGCTGGCTTGCGGATCGGCCAGATCATTGTGCAGCGCCAGCCAGAGCGAGGTGCATGCGCCGGCCGATCCGCCGGTCGCGCCGACTCGCTTAGGATCGAGATTCCACTCCTTGGCCTTCGATCGCAACGTTTGCAGCGCGCGGGCCGCGTCGTGCAGGCAGGCCTTCACCGGCGGCTCCACCTTCTGTTCCATGGCCTGGGGAATGAAGCGATAGTTGATCGAAGCGACTGAAATGCCCGCATCGAGAAACGGCTGGATCGCATTGGTGCCATAGCCGGTCTTGTCGCCCCCCATCCAGCCGCCGCCATGAATCAGGAGCACTAGCGGCGTCGGCGTGTCGGACTTCGCTTGCCAGAAATCGAACTTCTGCCGCTCGGAGTCCTGGCCGTAGGCAAACTCGGCCGCCGTCGGCTCGGGCCGTGCGGGCGGCTCTTTCTTCTTCGCCTTCTCCTGCGCTTCGGCGGATGAACTAAGCGCGATAAGCAAGCAGACGATGAGCATTCGGCGAATCATGATTGGGCTTCCTTTAGTTTGCGTTCGGTGAATTAGTGCGTTGTAAATCGGTTGGCGCGCTCAAGCGAGGATCGGCTGCAGAATATTACCGCCCGTATCGGTCAGCCGATAGTCGCGACCCGCATAGCGATAGGTGAGCCGCTTGTGGTCGATGCCCATCAGGTGCAGGATCGTGGCGTGATAGTCGTTCACGTGACAAGGTTCCGCTACGACTTGAATCCCATATTCGTCCGTCACGCCGTACGTTGTGCCCCCTTTCACGCCCGCGCCGGCCAGCAAGCACGAAAACGCCCGGTGCCAGTGGTTGCGTCCCTTGCCGTTGTCGGACCAGGGCGTGCGGCCGAACTCGGTGCAAATGGCCACGAGCGTCGAATCCAAAAGGCCGCGCTGCCGCAAATCGCCGATGAGGGCGGCGATCGCGCGATCGACCCGCGCCGCCTTGCCGCGGTGCTGCTCCATGTCGCCGTGCGCGTCCCAATTGTCTTGCGAGCCGGTGTCGATCAGCTCGACGACGCGCACGCCGCGCTCCGCCAGCCGCCGGGCCAGAACACATTGCGCCGTGAACGATTTTCGATCGCCCGGCTCGACGCCGTATTCGTCCAGGGTCGCGCGCGATTCACGCCCCAGATCGAACGCCTCGGGCGCCTCGCGCATCATGCCCCGCGCCACCTCGAAGCTGCTCACTCTCGCCCGCAGGTTCATGTCGTCGCCGCGCGACCGTCCGTAAGCTCTGTTGACGTCGGCCAGCATCAGCCGCTCAAGCTCGGCGAGGCGGACGTCTCGGGCCGGCGGTGTCAGATCGGGTATCGGCTCGTCGCCGGGTACGATCCGCACGCCTTGGTGGTGCGGCGGCAGGAAATTGTTGTCCCAGACTTGCGCGCCGGCATAGGGCGTGTGTTCAGCCAGCACGACGTACGACGGCAAGTTGGCGTTGAACGTTCCCAGGCCGTAACTCAGCCAGGCGCCGATGCTGGGGAGCGGAATCGTCGCTGAGCCGGTGTGCATGGCCAGCGTTGCCTGAAAGTGCTCGAGGATGTCGGTGTGCAGCGAGCGAATCACGCACAGCTCATCGGCCACGCCGGCCAGCCGGGGAAACAGCTCGCTCATCGCCAGCCCGCTTTGACCTGCCTGCGCGAACTTGAACGGTGAGCCCAACAGCGGCTGCTTCGTTACGTCGCGCAGGCTTTCGGCCCCCACGGTCTTGCCGTGATCGGCCGTGAGCTTCGGCTTGGGGTCAAACGTGTCGACGTGAGAAAACCCGCCGGTGAGGAAGATGAAGATCATTCGTTCGGCCTTGGCCGCATGGTGCGACGGCCGCGGCGCCAGCGGATGTCCGCCGTTGATCTCGGCCGCCAGCGTCAGCGATTGCCGCAGCGAACCGGCCGATCCAACAGCCGCCGCTGCCGAACAGGCGGCGAGAAACTCGCGGCGGCCGATCGGCTGGTGCTTACTCATGATGCAGGCTTTCAGTCGACCCGATTGTCAATCGACGTATACGAATTCATTGGCGGTCAGCAACACCCGGGCGAAACTCGTCCAGGCTTCGCGCGCTGCGTCGGCCGGCGCTGCACCGGTCGCCGTACTCTCGGCAGTGTACTTCTCGATAAAAGCGATCGCGCGAACGCACTCGTTGTCATTGGGCTCCCGTCCGTAGGCCAGGCGAACTGCCAGCCGCACTCGCTGGGGGCTTTCTGATTCTGCGTCGCAAACTCGCCGCGCAAAATCGACGGATTGCTCGGCCACGAAAGGATTGTTCATCAGGTACAGCGCCTGTAGCGGAACTGTGGCGCTCGTGCGAACGTCGGTCGACAGGTTGGGATCCGGTCCGTCGAACAGGGCCAGGTAAGGATGCCGCACCAGCCGCTGCGTCATCAAGTACACACTCCGTTGGCTGGAGGCATACACGGCTTTGAACGGACTATGCTGCGTCCATTTCCATTCGGCGATCGGCGGGAAGGGATGATCGCCGGGCTGCCGCCGATCGAGATTTCCGGCCGTGGCCAACAGGGCGTCGCGGATCGCCTCGGCCTCCAGCCGGCGCCGTTCGAACCGCCAGTACCAGCGATTGCTCGGATCGATCGCCAGGTTCGCCCCGTCCGGCCCGCTGGCCAGTTGGTACGTTTTAGAGTGCAGGATCCTGCGGTGCAGGCTCTTGATACTCCAGCCGTCCTCAACAAAACGGGCGGTGAGCCAGTCGAGCAATTCCGGATGCGTGGGCGACTCGCCCCGCAGGCCGAAGTTCGAAGGCGTCCCGACCAGCCCCTCGCCAAAATGATGCTGCCACACCCGGTTCACCATGACCCGCGCGGTCAGCGGATGTTCCAGTCGCACGAGCCAATCGGCCAGTTCGCGGCGACCGCTCGTGCCGGCGGGAATTGCCAGCGGTTTGCCGCCCGAGAGGAACTTGGGCACGTCGCGCGGCGCGGGGTCGCCCGCGTCGGCCGGTTCGCCGCGACGTTGCACGCGGACGTCGTCGGCGGGGCCTTCAACGACCGCGTACGCCGCCGGCAATTCGGGGGGCAGGCCCGGCTTACGCGCGAGACGCACGCGCCGGCGTATCTTATCGAGAGTCGATTGCAACTTCTTGTTGGTTTCGGTCCGCTCTGCCTTGAGCTTCGCCAGTTCGGCCTGCGAAGCATCAAGCGTCGGCTGAATTTCCGGTGAACCTGATGCTCCGCCTTGCGATGCCGCCGCGTGAGCCGCGATCTGCGCGTCCAACTCCGCGATGCGCCTAGCCTGCGGGTCGTTGGTTTCGGCGCGTTTGATTTCGGCTTCGAGCGCGGCGATCTCCGCTCGCTGGGCGGCGAGCCGCGATTCGGTCTCGGCAGCGCCGGCTAGCGACACGAAATGTTGCCGATCCAAATTCTTGGATTGTAATTCCTCGCCGCCGGCCCAGGGAAACTGCGTGCTGGCGAAGATGCCATACAGGCCGTAGTAGTCCCGCGACGTCACCGGATCGAATTTGTGATCGTGGCAACGGGCACAGCGCAGCGAAAGGCCCAAAAGCGCGCGGCCCGTCGTGTCGATCGTGTCTTCCAGCGTCAAATGCCAAAGCTCATACGGCGCCGTGCCGTAACGCCGCGACAGGGCCAAGAAACCGGTCGCCGAGATCAAATCGGCATAATCATCTCGGTCGGGATTCTGTCGTGCCAAGATGTCGCCGGCCAGTTGTTCGCGCACGAACTGGTCAAACGGCTTGTCCTTGTTGAACGCCGAGATAATGTAGTCGCGATAGCGGCGGGCCTCGGGAACCGGATAGTCCGCGTTATCGCCGGCCGTGTCGGCGTAGCGCACCACGTCCATCCAGTGCCGGCCCCAGCGCTCTCCGTAGGCCGGCGACGCCAGCAATCTCTCCACGACCTTTTCGAAGGCCTCAGGCGAGCGATCGGCAAGAAACTCGTCAAGCTCCGCAGGGGTGGGCGGTAGACCAACAAGGTCAAAGGTCACGCGGCGCAACAGCGTTTCGCGCCCGGCCGGCGGTTGCGGTCGCAGGTTGTTGGCGTGCAGCTTTGCCAAAATAAAGCGATCGACGGGTGATGCCGACCAGCCACTCGGGTCGTCGGGTATCGCGATCGGACGCACCGGCTCGAAGGCCCAATGCCGCTTTGCGACAAAATCCGACTGGGCGCCCGCGACTTGCGCGGACCAGTGCGCTCCGGCTTTGACCCAGGCCACGAGCGCCTCCGCTTCCCGAGCTGGCAAGGCCTCCTCCGGAGGCATCTTCAATTCGTCGCCATGCCGGATGGCCTGAATGAGCAGGCTCTGCTGAGGATCGCCCGGGACGATGGCCGCCCCGCGTTCGCCGCCGGCGATCAGCGCATCGCGCGAATCGACGCGCAGGCCACTGGAGGTTTTTTCTCCGCCGTGACACTTGAAGCAGCGCGTCACGAGCACCGGGCGGATCTGCGATTCGAAGAACGTATCGGCATCGTCGCCGGCCGGCTCGGCGCGAACCGACTGTACAACCGCGAGCGACAAGATGATGGCCAGCACGGGCTTCATATTCGAGTCACAGGGAGTCGTCGAAGGTGTCACCTTTCCAGCCGCATTGTAGCCAAAAAACCACGGTAGCCACAGCCGGTCAGAAGGCAGCCGTGGCCTTTTACCGTGTTTTCTATTTCCTTCGTCCTCCGTGCTCTTGGTGTCGTCGTGGTTCAATTTCGTTTCTTGCAAGAGAATAACGACAACGACACGGAGGACACCAAGAAGGAGGCTATTTTCTTGCCGTGCGAGCTAGATTCGATTAGTGTTTCTTGCAAGGTGATCGGGTGGCACTGGCATCTTGCCAGTGCAAGTTCTGCGTTCGATGGCAGACAGGTTCTAACGTTCGAAAGGCGTGAATCATGCGCAAGCACTTTCGTTTGACCGTGGCGTTTTGGATCGGCGCTCTGGCTTTCTTGACGGTCGTGTTTTCCGGAAGGTACTCCGCCATTGCCGCCGAGCTGAAGGCCGGAGTCGCGCGGGTCGATATGACACCGCCACTCGAGTTGAACTCGCCTCTGGGTGGGTATGGCGAGCGCATGAATCGCCGTGCCGAGGGAATTCACGATCGCATCTTCGCCAAGGCGCTGGTGCTCAGCGACGGCAAGCAGAAGTTCGTGCTGATCACGGCCGACATGCTCGGCTTTCCTCCGCCGATCAAGCCGGCGCTACTCGAGCGATTGAGCGGCAGCTGGACCGCCGACCAAATGATGCTGCTGCCCAGCCATTCGCACACCAGCATCGAGATGAACGCCATCAACCCTCCCAACACGTTCCAGATTCCGCAGATCGGCATCCACAACCCGCGCGTGTACGAGTTTGTGCTCGAGCGGCTCACGCAACTGGTCAAGGACGCCGAGAAGCAACTCGTGCCGGTCTCTGTCGGCACCTCCAGCGCCGAGATCGAGGGCTGGAACCGCAACCGCCGGAATGGCCCGGTGACTGATAAGGAGCTCACGATCACGCGGGTGGATACGCTCGCCGGCAAGCCGTTGGCGGTGCTCGTAAACTTCACGGCCCACCCGACGTTTATGAACGGAGACGACATGTTGTTCTCCGGCGATTGGCCGGGACACTTGCAGCGCACGATCGAGTCGCTGGTCGGTGAGGGCGTCACGGCGATGTACTATAACGGCGCCCAGGGGGACCAGGCCCCGCAAGGCCGCGGTGACGCGGGCACCAGCCGCTGGGAACGCGCCGAGCGCTACGGCCGCGACCTGGGCATCGTCGCCTGGAAGCAGTGGCAAGACACCAAGACCGCGCCCGGCGCGGCGCTGGCCTATCACCGGCACACGATCAAGCTGCCTGAGAAAACCTGGCATCCGGATTTCATGAAGACCGGCGGCAAGGAGTATGGTCTGACCGAGGAGTTGTTCAAAGATATGCTGCCGCGACTGTTTCCCACCCAGGTCGATTCGATCTCGCTGCGCGTGGGCGATTTGCTGATCGTCGGCATACCGGGGGAAATGGCTGCTTCGCTGGGCATGAAGATCAAATCGGACACCAAACGTATCACCGGCGCCGCGCACCCGACCATCGGCGGGCTGGCCGACGTGTGGATCAGCTACATGCTGCCGGCCGATGAATATCGCAAGGGTGGGTATGAGTCGAGCGTCAGCTTCTACGGCGAAACGCTGGGTGATACGATCGTCGCCGGGGCAATTGCGGGCGTAGGGGAGATGAAGAAGTGACGACGACGGCTCGGACCGTCATTTGTCCTTGTTCGTGATGCAATACACCTGCGAGGCCGTGCGCAACAGCAACTTGCCCTGGCTGATCGCGGGCGTGGCCAGGCTCAGTTCGTCGAGCGAGTTGGTGCGCTCGATCTTGAACTCGCGTCCCACGGGCATTACATACGTCGTGCCGTTTTCGTCGAGGAAGAACACCTTGCCGTTGTAAGCCCAGGGCGAGGCGGTAAAGCTCGCGCCCTGCGGAAACCGTGTGCGGTCGTAGATCAGCTCGCCCGTCTTGGCGTCGTGACAGGTGATCATGCCACGATCGAGCAGCGTGTAGTAATACCCGCCGTAGACGATCGGCGTGGTGTTGTACGGCCCCATCTTTTCCAGCGACCACTGGATAAACTCATTCGAGGTTTCGCCCTGCGGCAAAGTGATGTCGCCTTTCGCGCCGCTCTTCAAGGCATACACCGGGCGGTCCTTGTCCTGAAAATAGCCCGAAGTGATATAGAGCAAATTGTCGACGACGAACGGCGAGGGAATCGTCAGCACCGACATGCGACCGTCGAAGTGCCACAGCAGCTCGCCGTTGGACGAATACGAGCGATTCTCTTTCTTGCCGGCCGCGACGATCTCAGTGCGGCCGTCGTGCTCCCACACAAACGGCGTGGCCCAGGTGCTCTTTTCGTCGCGCTCTGATTTCCAACGAGGCTCGCCCGTGGCGCTGTCGATGGCCGCGATGTAAGACGCTTCCTCGTTGTCGTACACCATGATCACCTGGTTCCCTTGCACGACGGGCGACGCCGCCGCGCCGTAGCCAAACTTGGTTTTCTTGGGCTCGATCTTGTGCGTCCAGAGCGGCTTGCCGTCGAAGTCGTAGCAGTACAGGCCCACGTCGCCGAACAGCACGTAGAGCCGCTTGCCGTCGGTCGTGGGCGTTTCGGCGGCGTAGGTGCTTTTGGGATGCCGCGGGATCTCGGGCTTGCCGGTGTGTGCTTCGTGCTTCCAAAGAACCTCGCCGGTCTTCAGGCTCAGGCAATAGACAAGCCAATGGTGGATCGTGTTGGGCGGTTCGCCCCGTCCGCCGCCGTTATACAAGCCGCCCTTGGGACGTTCGTAATCTTCGTCCGCCAGCACGGCCGAAACGAACACTCGATCCTGCCACACGATCGGACTGCCCCAACCCCAGCCCGGGATCGTGACCTTCCAGAGTACGTTCTGCTCTTGATCCCACGCGTCGGGCAGGCGGCTGTCGTCCGCCGCCACACCGTTGGCAAGTGCGCCGCGAAATCGGGGCCAGTTATCCTGGCCAGGGGCCGACGCGCTCGCGAGCGTCCAGCACGAAACAAAAACCAAGGCGAAAAACGCGAATTTGCGAAACATGATTGCGCTCAGCGGCTGTTTGGAGTTCGTTGGAATGTCGACGAATTGTTGCAAATTGATTGGCGGATAGATATCCACGTCCGAAGCACACTGCAAGCAAGGAATTGGACCACCAAGACACAAAGAACACAAAGGAAAACTAAGGATCCTCTCCGTGTCCTCCGTCGTTCCCGATCTTCGTGGCTGCACTAGTTTGGGTCATGGGTCGTTGATTCCCTGGATCCGCTTTAGCCGTGGGGTGAAATCGCCATTCCTTGTTGACGATCAAGCGCGCCCCGCGGTGGAAGGTCAGGTACGACCAGGCCCATTGCAGCACGACCAGCAGCCGGCTCTTAAACCCAGTCAAGTAATAGATGTGCACGACCAGCCACGTTAGCCAGGCAAAAAAGCCGGCGAACTTCCAGCGGCCGATCTCGACAATCGCCCGGCTGCGGCCGATGGTGGCCATCTGTCCCTTGTCGACGAAGTGGAATGGCTTGCGCGGCTTGCCGGCCAGCTCGTCGCGAATCGTCCGCGCCAGGTAGCGGCCCTCTTGCATGGCCACCGGCGCCGTACCGGGCAACGGTTTGCCTGTCTGGTGCGTGAACACAGCCATATCACCCGCGACGAAGACATCTTTGTGCCCTTTCACGCTCAAGTCGGGCTCGACGAGCACGCGTCCCTGGCGGTCGACGTCCAGTCCGGCCGCCATTCCCAGCGGAGACGCCGTCACGCCCGCCGCCCACAACACGGTCGCCGCGTGGATCCGCTCGCCGCCTATCTCAACGCCCGCCGCGTCGATTTTCGTCACGGGGCTGTTCGTCCAAACCTGCACGCCCAGATGCTCCAAGTCGCGCATCGCTCGGGCCGCTTGCTGTTCGCTGAACATCGGCAAGATGCGCGGACCGGCTTCGACCAGGATCACGCGGGCCAGCTTGGCGTCGATGTTGCGAAAGTCCTTGGCCAGCGTGAAACGGCTCATCTCGCCGATCGCGCCTGCCAGCTCGACGCCGGTGGGCCCGCCCCCCACGACTACGAACGTCAGATATCGCTTGCGCTCTTCGGACGACTTGCCGCGCTCGGCTTCTTCATAAGCCGACAGCACGCGGCGGCGAATCTCGGTCGCTTGCTCAAGGTTCTTGAGCCCCGGAGCAAACTCCTCCCACTCGTCGTGGCCGAAGTAGCTGTGGCGGGCGCCGCAGGCCAGGATTAGGTAATCGTACTTGAGCTCGCCGAAATCGGTGACGACTCGCTTCTGCGCAAGATCGAGCGAAACGACGTCCCCCTGCAACACGCGGATGTTGCGATAATTGGACAGGATGCTGCGAATCGGCGCCGCGATGTCGGCCGGGCTGAGACCCGCCATGGCCACTTGGTAGAGCAATGGCTGGAACAAATGATGGTTCGTGCGATCGACGAGCGTCACGTCGATGCCCTTCACTCCGCCCAATCCTTTGGCAGCATTCAGACCCGCAAAGCCGCCTCCGATGATCAGCACGTGTGCCATATTCGGGCGATGAATTCCTTGGGTGGCACTGCATCTTGCCAGTGCCGAGTTAGCTATGCACTGGCAAGATGCCAGTGCCACGCAACAAATTAGCGTCTCAACCGCGCCGCTCGCGGGAAGCGGCGCGCGCGATCTTTTCTCCGATCAACGCGATCTTGTGATCCTTCAGTCTTTTTTCGTTGAGCCAGTAGGGGCTCGTGATTTCCTTGAAGGCATGGATCGCGGCTTGAATTCCCTCGGCCCATGCCACGGCGATCAGTTTGATGTCGCCGTGCACGTCGCCCACGGCAAAAATGCCCTGGCGGCTGGTTTCGAAGTAAGGATCGACCGCGATGCTTCCGTCGTCGTTGAGCACCAGCGCCAGCCGCTCGAACGTCTCTTTGGCCGACAGGAAACCGATCTGCACGATCGCCAGCGAGCAGCTTAGTCGGTCTCCCGTCGTCAACTCCAGGGCAATTTCATCGCCCGTGAATCGGGCCTCCGAAATTTCCGTTGACGTGCGAATCCGTCCGCCCCCTTCGCGGATTTGCGACAGGCTGTCCGGCTTGCCGATCGGTGTGGCCTCGCGCACGATCAAATCGACGAGCCCGCCGCGGGCCTGCACCATCAGCGCGGCATCCAAGGCCGAGTCGCCGCCGCCCACCACGGCCACCCGGCGGCCTTCGTAGTCGCCGATCTTGGGGATCTTGTAGTGCACGTTTTTCGATTCCAGCGCGTCGAGCACGGCCAAGCGCCGCGGATAGTGCAACAGGCCACAGGCGATGATCGCCTTGCGGCACAGGTAGCTCGCGCGGCTGGTGACAATTCGCTTCAAAAGGTCCCCAGTCTCGACCTGGTCGGTGTCTTCGATCGTGACCAACTCTTCGTTGAAGCGAAACTGAACGAGTGCGTCGACCGCCTGGCGATAGGTGCGGTTCGACAGTTCCTCGCCGCTGATGCCGTCGGGAAAGCCCGGGATGTCGACGATCCGTTTGTCGGAATAGAGAAACTGCGGCTGGCCGCCGGGGCGGTCTTTCGCTTCGATCACGAGCGTGGTCAACGCGCGGTGCGCCGTCGTCAGACTGGCCGCCAGTCCGGCCGGCCCCGCGCCGATGATGACGACGTCCCAATAAGGCAGTTGATCGAAATCGAGATCGCGCTCGAGCTGGGTGACTTTGAAATCCGCCATGATTCGTCAGCCTTCGAGTGGAACTACGAAGGTCTCCAATGAGTCGCAGGTCAAGAAGACAGTGTGCCACTGAGGTCACAGAGGAGAATGATACATGACGTCTGTGCCCTCCGTGAACTCTGTGGCCATCTTCTTAGCGTACTGCCACTGGCAAGCAACGAAGTCTACCAAATCCGGCCGCTCCACTTCACGGCGTCAGCACCATTAGCCGAATCTGCGAGCTCGCCTCGCCGCCACGGTAGATGCGCTGCGTCGCCTTTTGAAAATCTTCGTCGCGAGCGTGGTAGATGTCGCAGAACTTCTGCGGATTGCGGTCCACGAGCGGAAACCAGGAGCTTTGCACGTGGACCATGATGCGATGTCCGCGACGAAACGTGTGGTAAGCGTCGGGCATCACATATTGCACGCTCGTGACCTTGCCCGGCTCGAACGGCTCGGGAGTTTCGTAGCTGTTGCGGAACTTGCCGCGCATCGCCTCGCCGCGCACCAATTGCTGATAGCCGCCCATCTGTACGCCGCCCGGGTTGGGCGTGGGATTCGGGAAATCGCCGGAGTAGACGTCGATCAGTTTCACGACCCAGTCGCTGTCGGTGCCGGTGGTGGAGACCTGCAGCCGCGGCGCGATCGGCCCAGCGATCGTGACGTCCTCTTCCAACACATCGGTCTGATACACCAGCACGTCGGGCCGCGTTGAAGCAAACCGCTGATCGTCGAGCATGTGCTCGCGCGACATGCCCACCGCGATATTGGGCACGCAGGGCACGGGCTTGGCCGGGTCGCTGACATATTCATCGAACGTGACCGCCGTATCGGCCGGAGGCTCAAGCGACAGCCGTCCGCCTGGATGGAAATAGAAGGTCTTTTCGGTCACCGCCTTGGGAGGCCAGGCATCGTAACGCCGCCACTGGTTGGTGCCGGTCTCGAACACAAAAGCCTCGGGCAGCTTGGCGTCTTTCTCGTCCTTGAGATACTGCTTCAAAAACGGCAGCTCGATGTGGTCGCGATAAAACTGGCCACTCTTGGCGGCGAAAGTCACGTGCCCCAATTGATCGCCCGGTCCGGCCGACCACTGTCCGTGGGCCCAGGGGCCCATCACCAGCGTGTTCGCGATGCTGGGATTCTGTCGCTCGACGTCTTGATAGGTGTGCAGCGTGCCGTACAAATCCTCAGCGTCGAACCAGCCACCCACGTTCAGCACGGCCGCCTTGACATTCTTCAAATGCGGGCCGATGTTGCGAGACTTCCAGAATTCGTCGTACGTGCCGTGCTCCATCAGCTCTTTCCAGAACGTGATCTTGCCTTTGAAGTGCTGCTTTTCCACGTTCGCCAGCGGGCCAATCTTTAAATAAAACTCATAGCCGTCCGGCGTCTTGTAATCGAACGGCTTGTATTGTTCGCGGGTCGGCTCCTCGAGCGTCTGGCCGAAGAACGACAGCCAGTGGAAGGCATGCGGCAGGTAAAAGGCCCCGTTATGATGAAAATCGTCGCCCACGAACCAGTCGCTGACCGGCGCCTGCGGCGAGGCGCACTTCAGCGCCGGATGCGAGTCGATCATGCCGGCCGATGTGTAAAAGCCGGGATACGAGATCCCCATCATGCCGACCTTGCCGTTGTTGTTCGGCACGTGTTTGACCAGCCAGTCGATCGTGTCGTAGCAGTCGGTGCTCTCGTCGATGTCGGTGCCGGACTTGTTCGGATTGTGCGGGCGGATGTGGCTGAACACGCCCTCGGAGCCGAACCGCCCACGCACGTCCTGGTAGACGAAGATGAACTTTTCTTTGGCGTAGTTGGCCAACTGTCCGCGCGGCATGGGATATTGATCGACGCCGTAGGGCTTGCAGTTGTAGGGAGTGCGCGAAAGCAGGAGAGGATACGCCGTCGATGCGTCCTTGGGTGCGTAGACCGCCGTGAACAGCTTCACGCCGTCGCGCATCGCGATGCGATACTCGTACTTCGTGTAGTTTTCGCGGATATACGCCTGGTCGACTTCCTTCTTGTCGTCCGGCTTGGAGTCGGACTGAGCTAGAACCATGGTCGGCGACTTGACGAGGAGAAATACGCCAAGAGCAGCAACTGTCAGCAGACTCGATCGCAAGAAGTTCACGCGTGTCATGGGTTGCAATCTCAAAAGGTGTGGCGGAGAGAGCGGTGCCAGTAGCCTACTTGCGCGGGGCGGTGGATGCAATTTCCAGCAGGGTAGACAATTCCGGGCTCGGCGGAATGTCCGAGAAAAGTAGCAGGCTCACGCCGTGAGCCGTCGCCGAATCTTAACTGCGGCCGGCGTCTGAGGGACGTTCTGCTACGGCACGCGGCATGTGCCTGCTACCAGGCAGCCGCTCCAATAATGCCGCAAAAAACACCGCCGCGGGCAGTAGCAACAGCGCCTCGATGGGCAGCCGGAACCGGGCCGAAGTGATCGTGAGCATGTGAAAGATGAGAATGCCCACGCCGGCCAAAAGCGGCATCTGCCAATACGCCGCGCGGCGGCCAAACAAGCTGAGCCCGACGCCCACAATCGCCAGCGCGACTAGCGCCAGGTAACTCAGTCGGTACGGCAGCACATAGGCTCGCGGGTTCGTGGGATCGAACCAGAGCATCTGCCACAGCCGAACGCCGCACAGCCGCAGGTAGTGGCCCGGATTCTCGGACAAATCGCGCTCAACGAGCGTCTTGAAGTGGTCGACTTTTTCGACCTCGCGAGGCTCAGCGACGATCGCCGCGAGTGAGTCTTGCGCCAGATGCGAGTCGACGCTGACGGCCTGCTCGCGGGCAGCATTCAAATCGGCTTCAAGCGCGGCGCCGCCCCAGGCCCAGGCCAGGCGGCGGCGCAGTTCGGCGTCGGGAAGCAGCTTGTCGGTGCCGGTCGCGCCGATGTGGTTGCCCTGCCAGAAGCAATACCAGAACGTGCTCTTGATGAACACGATCCGCTCATGCACGAGCGCGTTGCGAATCAACCACGGGGCCAACACCACTACGGCGGCCAACAGAGCGGCGGCGACCACGCCCGGGCGGCGCGGCTGACGCAAACAATTGGCCGCCATTGCCAAGAACACGAGCGCTGCCGGAGCCACGATAATCGGTTCGCCGAGCAGGCCGACACCCGCGCTCGCGCCAGCCAGGCATCCCCATTTCCAGTTGCGGCGATGGCAGGCCTCGATCGTCAGGGCCAGTGCGATGAGCAGCCATGAGACGCTCCAAGTGGCGGCTTGGATGCGCGTCGCTGAGTAGACGAGCGGCGGATAGATCGCAAAACCGGCCGCGGCCCAAGCGCCAACCGTTGGATTCCACATTCGCCGCCCCAGTTGCCACATCGCCAAGGTTGAGCCGGCGGCCAGCACGACGTTAACGCCTAGTAGATAAAGCAGTCGGGCGGCGGGCGTGTTGCCTCCGGCGATGCGGAAGCAGAAGCTGAGCAGGTACGGTATCGCAGGCGCTTGCTGACTCGTGAGCAGCGGCCGGTCGCTGAAGAACGCATAACGAAATCCGTTGTCGCTTGCCAGATTGCTGGCGATCACCTCGTGCTCATACATGCCCGAATCGGTGGAGTGCACGCCGATTGCGAAGATCAGTCCCACGCGCACTAGAACGCACACGGCAACGATCGATACCACCGTTCGCCAATGTGATTTCGCAGCGTCGCCGCTGGATGTCTCTGGTAAGGGGGCGACGAACATACGTTCCGCGCCGAAGAACCCGCGGCCGCGGCGTGGCGCAATGGCGGAAGGCAGCATTTGCAGCGGCGACATTTCTGGAATCTTGCACCTCCGTGGCAAGCTGCGTCGTGTTAGCTGAGATGGCTCGCAAGTCTATCGGCGACCGCCGAGAGGGACAAGTTCAAGCGCGTGGATCGCCGCGCACCGCTATGGTTCATTTCCCAGCTAGCAAGTGCATCCGATTTTGCTACGGTTACCGGCACTTGACCGAATTCTCGTCGCCGCGGGCAGTTGCTGGACGCGACCCGGCGGCCGCGCGATAATCGGACCAATACCTTCACGCCAATAAACGCAAGCCCGCCACGAGATTGCAATATGAACGGTTACCAAGATCCCGAATCCGATCAGGGCTCGAAAATCCCGGCGAGTCTCATCGGCGTGTTATGCGCGGTCGCCTTTTGGATGCCGGTCTTAAGTGGAGAGCTGTTAGCCCAAGAAGCCACGATCCGCTTCGCCGGCGAGCGAAAGCTGAATAACCTGGTCTCGGATCTGCTCGAAGTCGGGTCGATTTCCAAATCCAGCAGCTCATTCGCCTTCAACCGCGCCACGCCCGGCTGGGTTTTCATCGCCGCGGATTGCCAAAGCAAAGGCACGATCAAAATCGTGCTCGATAAAGATGCCGGCGGCGAAACTGTCGTCCTCCATGAGCCGGGCAAGGATAACGTCGTCGAAGGAATGCGGCATGTCTCCGCCGGTGAGCACCACCTGGAAGTCACCTGCGACGGCGGGGCACAGATCGATCGGCTGATCGTCAAATCCATTCCCGAGCTGATTCATTGCGGGCTGGGTTTTAATGCCGCCATCAAGTCGTACCCGCGCTACGACATGGAGTTCTTGAAGAAGGACATCCTGCCGAATGTCACTACGCTGATCGTGCCCAACAATATCGAGCTGCCGAGCGAAGTGATCGAATCGTGGCATCGCCAAGGTAAGCGATTCGTGGCCGAGGTGGGCATCAACGGCCAGGCGAAGACGGCCGATGAGCATTACCAGTTCTGGAAAGCCTTCATCGACAAGGCGCCGTTCCTCGACGGTTTCATCATCAACGAGTTCATCGTCAACAACCCTTCGACCCGGCCCGGCGAAGCGCCGAGCCCCGAGCGGCAACAGCGAATGGAGAAAGAACAACAGCGGCACCTGGTCTTTGAAGAGGCGTTCAAGAAACTCAAGGCGGACGACAGCCTGCGCTCGAAGATGGTCTACGCCTACGTGGGCGGCAGCGGCAAGAAGCTGAACCAGGAGATGATCGGCAAGACATTTGTGTCCGCCATCATCGACTGCAACTACCGGATCGCGCTCGAGCGTTATCTGCATGAGATGTCTAGCGAGCAAAAATCGAAAGAAGCGTTGCAAGTCTTTATCGACGGCATTGAAGATTGGGAAGCCAAGGCCCCAGGCGCCAAGAATCACATGATCATTGCCTTCGGCCTGTTCTCAATGCCGCCGGGCGGAATCAATAAGCAGCCGAACGTCGATTACCACGTTTGGATGGACCAGCAGATGAACGTCGTGGCGAATCATCCGACCCTGGCCGGCCTGGCGGGCTTGGAGTGGTGGACGACGATCCTGACCGACGAGGAGACCGTGCGCTTCGTGGGCAAGCTCTACCGCCACTACGCCATCGAAGGCAAAACCGAGATGTTCACGAAGGACCCACTCTTTCTTCCGCACATCGAAAACGCTGATTTCGAAAAGGGCGTCGCGGGCTGGATGCTGAAACCAGCCGAGCCCGAGTCGATCCAACCGAAGAGCCATCCACGATACGGCCGCATCGAGGGCCGATTCATGGGCCTGGGGCGCCCGGCCGATCCCGAGCACATTGGCGACACGTTTCTGTGGATGAAACGCAACGAGAAAGGACCCAACACGTTTTCGCAAACGATCAAGAACCTCGAGCCCGGCCGGCTGTACTCGATGAAGATGTTTTCTTGTGACTACCAGGATCTGGTCAAACCGCAGAAAAAGACCGAAGAGGAAGCCAACAAGTTTCTCGGCACGGTCACGCTCGACGGCGTGGACCTGGACACCAAGCGGTCGTTCGTCGAAATGTATCCCTCGGGCCCCGAGCCGCCGATTCCGGTGTGGATCACCTATTTCTGGAAGGTATTTCGAGCTCAGGGCACCAGCGCGAAGTTGACCGTTTCGGATTGGCCGAATGAGAAGGATGCCGCCGGACCGTTTGGCCAAGAGCAGACATTCAACTTCATCGAGATCGAGCCGTATCACGAGTAGCGCTAACCGTGTGAATAGTCAGCCGCCCGGCGATGCAACCGCTTTCTCGGCTTAGCCCATCCCCCTTCGCGCACACTTGAACACTTCGCCCCGTTGGGATACGGTAAGTCTTTTGGGCGATTGTGGATGCGCTGTATCCTCCGCAACCCGCGCCGCAGGTCGGGGTGAGTCACGAATGAAATCCTACTTGCCGATCAAGCCGCGGCCCCGAATCGGCATCTGGGCGGGAGTCGTTTTGGCGCTGGTGGTCCAATTGCCGCGCGTCACTTCCGCGGCGGAAGATGCCGAATCACCGCTTGCCGTCTCTGAGCGGATGTTGCTCGAGGGCAAACACGCCGAAGCCGAAGAGGCCTTTGCCGGCTTGGCTGAGGAGCAGCCTGTGCCCTCTGCGCTGGGAGTTGCCCGTTGCCAGGAGGCGACCGGCCGGCGCGATGCGGCCGCCGCTACGTTGGCCGCCGCGGTCAAGACCCACGCCGACGATGCCCGGCTGCCTGCCGAGAGCGCGCGGCTAGCGCTCGATCGGGGCGATTACAAGGCCGCCGAGCAACTGGCTGCCGCCGCGCTCAAACTCGACGAAGATCAACCGTTGGCCATCTGGGTGCGGTCCGAGTCGCACACCGCATTGGGCCAGTTTGCTCCGGCCGACGCCGGCTACCAGCACCTGGTCAAACTGTTCAACGCCGGCAACGTCAGGGATCCGCGCAGCCTGCGCTGGATCGGGCTGGCCGCGGCACAGTACGCCCGTTGGAATCGCTTGAGCGACCAGTTCGGTTTTCTAGTCAACGAGTTTTATCCCGATCTGCTCGCAGCCGCGCCGGAGTTTTGGCAGGCCCACTATGAAGCGGGACGCCTCTATGCCGAAAAATACAACACGGCCGACGCCGGCAAGGAGCTCAAGGCGGCGCTGGCTCAAAACGCCAACGCGGCCGAAGTGCACGTCGCGCTCGGCGAATTGGCACTCGAAGAATTCGAATTGTCAGCGGCCCAGGCCGCTTGCGATCGGGCATTGGAAATCAACGCCGAGTACTTACCGGCCTGGCACTTGAAGGCCGATATCCGCATGGCCAATTTCGAACCGCGCGAGAGTGTCGGCGTATTGACCGACGCGCTTAAGTTGCATCCCACCTCGGAGCAGACCCTGGGCCGGATGGCCGCGGCCTATTTCGCCATCGACGGGAAGAAGGCCGGCGACGATACCCGATTCGCGCGGTTGGTGGCCGAAGTCAGCAAGCGCAATCCCAGGCCCGGAGTGTTCTACGAGACGCTTGCCGACGCACTCGACCGCTTGCGACGCTGGCCGGCAGCCGCCACGTATTATCAGGAAGCCGTAAAGCAGATGCCGCAATTGATCGCCCCGCGCGGTCAATTGGGCATGATGTTCATGCGACTGGGCGAGGAGCAGCAGGCACAAGAAGCATTGAACGAGGCGTTCAAAATCGACCCTTTTAACGTCCGCGTGAACAATTCGCTCAAGGTTCTTGAAGTGCTCGACGGATACGAGACGCTCGAGACCGAGCATTTCCGCATCAAGTTCAATCCGGCCACCGACAAGCTGGTGGCTCGCTACATGGGCCAGTGGCTCGAAGAGGTCTATCCCGGCCTGGTTCGCCAGATGGGTTTCGCTCCGCCCGAGAAGTCTCTATTCGAGGTGTTCAGCAAGGCCAAGAACACCGACGGCCACGGCTGGTTCAGCGCGCGGATGGTGGGCTTGCCGCACATTCATCCGATCGGCGCTTGTGCCGGTAAGATCGTGGCCCTGCAATCGCCGGCCGAGGGGGAGCAGCGGTTCAACTGGGCCCGTGTCTTGAAGCACGAGTTCATCCACGTCATCAATTTGCAGCAGACGCATTTCAACATCCCGCATTGGTTCACCGAAGCGGTGGCCGTGTTGAACGAAGGCTATCCGCGGCCGCAATCGTGGAACGACGTATTGGCGGCACATTCCGCGGCCAACAAGTTGTTCAATCTCGAAACCATCAACTTCGGTTTTATCCGTCCGCACTCGAGCGACGAGTGGACCTTGGCCTACTGCCAGGCCGAGTTGTACGCCGAGTACATGCTCGAGCGTTTCGGCGACGACGCGATCGCAAAGATGCTCTCGGCTTATGCCGACAACCTGACCACGCCCGAGGCGCTCGCGCGATCGTTCAACACGCCGGCCCGCGATTTTGAGGAGGGTTATCGAGCGCACGTCGCCAAGGTTCTGGCGGCATTGCCCGGCGCGACCAAAGCGGAAATGTCGATCGCGGACGTGCAGAAAGGGCTGGTCAAGAACCCGCGCGATCCGCTGCTGTTGGCTCACATGGCGCAGTTTCAGTTGGGTCGCAAGAACTATCCGGAGGCCCGCCGCCTGGCCGATGCAGCGCTGGCAGGCGAACCGCGGTCGGCGCTGGCCCACTATGTTCGCGCGCGGCTGCACCTATTGGTGGGCGAGAACGAGAAAGCCTTGGAACGGCTCGAAGGCGCACTGGATCGCGACAATCCGCAGGAGAATACGCTGGCACTGTTGGCGGGCTTGAAACTCAAATCGGAAGACTACCCAGGCGCCGCCGATTTGTATCAATTGGGAGTCAAACGCGAACCGCACAGCGCCAAGTGGCTCAGGGCGTTGGCTGCGGTCTATTTGAAGTCGGGGCAAGACGAGGAACTGACCGAAGTGTTGGCCAAACTGGCCGCCATCGATGCCGACGATTTTCCGGTCCGCAAGAAGCTGGCTCAGTTGGCTATTGCGAAGCGCGACTGGCCGGCGGCCGCGCAGTGGTCGCTTGAGGGATTGCACATCCAAGTGGTCGACGTGGACTTACACCGTTATCGGGCCGAGGCGCTCGCGGGGCAGGGCGACCCTCGTACGGCCGCCGACGAATACAAGGCGGCCGTGGAGTTGGATCCCGAGCAACTCACCTTGCGGCTGGCGCTGGCCGAGACGCTTGTCAAAGCGGGCGAGCCAGCCAAGGCCCGAGCGGCGCTCGAAGAACTTTTGAAACTAGACACCGACCACGCGGCGGCAAAGCAACTGCTGGAGGCGATTAAGTGACCGAAAAGGCGGATGTAACGCCGGGAGATCCAAGTGCCGCCCGTGGCACGGTGAACCTTTCGGAATTTCAAAATCTGATTCGCGAGATGTATTACGAGAAGGATGTCGCGCGCGGCATCGACGGCACTTTCATGTGGCTGATGGAGGAAATCGGCGAATTGGCCAGCGCCCTGCGCAATGGCACGCACGAGGAGCGCCTGGGCGAATTTGCCGACGTTCTCGCCTGGCTGGTCACGATCGCCAATGTGGCCGGAGTTGATCTGAGCGAAGCGGTGGCGCGCAAGTACGGCTCGGGCTGTCCAGGCTGCGGCCAGTTTGTGTGCACGTGCGCCAACGCGGAGAAACCATGACAGGCCGAATCGTGGTCGATCGAGCGGCCCGCCGCGCCTGCCGCTGCCCGGTGTGGGGCATGGCTTGCGTGCTGCTAGTGGGCATGGCGAGTTGCGTTCTGAGATTGTCGCGCGCCGACGAATCGAAAGGCGCCCTCGCCGTGACGGAGCAATCGCCCGACTCGGCGCCGCTGACGATCGTCGACCTGCGCGCCGGTTTCGCCGGCCGCTTCAAGGTCGGCTATTGGTCGCCGCTCGAGATCACGCTCCGCTGCGGCAGCGAGGCCGTAAGCGGCGAGTTGGAGCTGACTGTGCCCGACGGCGACGCCGTGCCCTCTCGTGTTCGTAATCCAGGGGGAGAAGCGATCACGCTTGCGCCAGGCGAGCGGAAGTCGGTCCTGATGTATGTGAAAGTCGGCCAACTGAAAAGCGACGCGACGGTCGCGTTTCGTTCTGGCGAGCGGACTCTGGCTAGCCGCCGATTCAGCACTACTGACGACGGCGAGCTCAGCGGCATCATGCCCTCGAGCCAGGGCCTGATTGTCGCCCTCGGCTCGCCACTGCTATCCGACGATGCCGCCACGCTCAGCCAATTCGGTTCGCAGGTCGCCAACGTGGCCGATCTTGGGCAACTGCCGACCGAGTGGTGGGGCTATGAAGGGGTCGACACCGTCATTCTGTTGACAGGCGGGGAGGACGCGAGCTCACGGCTTGCCGCGGTCCCTGAACAGCTCAAGGCGCTCGATCAATGGGTGCGGATGGGCGGGAAGTTGATTTTGTGCGTCGGTCACAGCGCCGAGAAGTTATTGGGACCGGATGCGCCGCTGGCCTCGCTGGCGCCGGGAACGTTCGAGAGCAGCGTCCCCTTGCGGCAGAGCACCGTGCTGGAAACCTACGCCGAAACTTCGGAGCCGCTCAGCCCCGGCGTGGCGGTTGCGTTGCAAGTGCCAAAGCTGCGGGACGTGACTGGCCGCATCGAAGCCTACGCCGGCAACCACCCGCGCGATTTACCGCTCGTGGTGCGATCGCCACACGGTTTTGGCGAAGCTGTGTTCGTGGCCTTCGATCTCGAAACCGCTCCGCTGACCACCTGGGCCGCCCGGCCGCAGTTGCTCGCTCGGCTACTGGGCGAATCGGCCGCCCGCACAGGCCAAGGCGATTCGCAATCGCTGGGGCAAGTGACGACCTTGGGCTTCGAAGATATTAGCGGGCAGTTGCGCGGCGCGCTCGATCAATTTGCCGAGGTGCAGGTCGTGCCGTTTTGGCTCGTGGCGCTGTTGGTGTTGGCCTATATCGCCTGCATCGGCCCGCTCGACTACTTCATCGTTCGCCGGCTTTTCGGCCGCATGGAGCTCACCTGGCTGACCTTCGCCTTGATGGTGGCGGGCTTCGGCGCCGGGGCCTATGCGCTGGCCTACGGACTCAAGGGGCGCGAGATACGGGTGAATCAGGTCGATCTCGTGGATTTCGATGCGGCGAGCGGCCTGGTCCGCGGCACGAGCTGGGCCACGCTATTCAGCCCCACCATCGAGGCCTACGATTTGTCACTGGTTCCGAAAGCAGCAACTGAAAAGGAAGCGTCGCGCGATTCATCGGCAGGCATCGTCTTTTCCTGGTTTGGCTTGCCAGGCGCCGGCTTTGGTGGCTTGGATGCTCAGCCGGGCGCGACCCCGCTCTTCACCGAGCCCTACGATTTCTCGCGCCGGTTCGATGCATTAGATCGCGTGCCGATCGCAAACTGGTCGACGAAATCGTTTGTCGGCCGTTGGTGGCGGCAGGATAAAAATCCCATCGACACCGAGCTGCGGGGGCGAGACCGTCTGGCCGGCACGCTCACGAGCAATCTGCCCGCGCCGCTGGAAGACTGCGTGTTGTTCTTCGAGCGCTGGGCCTATCCGATCCGGCAATTCCGCCCGGGCGAATCGCTCGACGTGGAAATCGATCTCGATCCGCAACGAACCGAGACCTATCTGCGGCGCGTCAAGGTGCAGCAAGATCGCAACATCGAACAGCCCTTCGATCGCGCATCGTTCGAGATTCCGAAAATCGTGGAAATCATGAGCGCCCACGATATGGCCGGGGGCAAAAAGTACACTCTCCTGGCCAACGGCTATCAGCAATTTGTCGATCTCAGCCGCCTGGTTGCTGGCGGCCGGGCCGTACTCATCGGGCGCGCTGCCGAGCCGGCAGTCACGCTCGAGCGCGACAACAAACCATTGGACGCCGCCGGATCACATTGGACGTACTATCGTTTCGTATTCGCGGTGCAGGAACCGGCGGCGCCGTAACCGGCATTCATTCGTCACGGATTGCCGACACGGCTAGTTGAAAAACATTTCCAGGGGGGAGTTCTTCGCGTGATTGAAGCACACGACTTGACGATGAAGTATGGCGAGCTGTATGCCGTCAAAGCCTTGGAATTGGACCTGCAGAAGGGGGACGTCTTCGGCTTCATCGGCCCCAACGGCGCTGGCAAGACGACCACCATGCGAATCCTCGCCACCCTGCTCAATCCCACGTGGGGCGAGGCCTACGTCTGTGGCTACTCGATCTACACTCGTTCGCAGGACATCCGCCGCATCGTCGGTTACATGCCCGACTTTTTCGGCGTCTACGACGACATGAAGGTGATCGAGTACCTCGAATTCTTCGCCGCCGCCTATCGCATCAAGGGGGTCGCGCGCCGCAAAGTCTGCGACGAGGTGTTGGACCTGGTCGACCTGGGCTACAAGCGCGAGGCACTCGTGACCAGCCTGTCGCGCGGCATGACGCAGCGGTTGGGCCTGGCCCGGGTGTTATTGCACGATCCGCAGGTGCTGTTGCTCGACGAGCCGGCCAGCGGTCTGGATCCCCGAGCCCGCATCGAAATCCGCGGCCTGCTCAAGGAGCTGCGCAATCTCGGCAAGACGATCATGGTTTCCAGCCACATCCTGCCGGAACTTGCCGACATCTGCAACAAGATCGGCATCATCGAGCGCGGCGAGCTGATCGTGAACGCCGACGTCGAGGCGGTGATGAAGCAGGTCCGCCGACAGACTATCTTGAACATCACGGTGCTGGCGAATCAGGACAAAGCCATCAAGCTGCTCGACAATCACGCCAGCGTCGAAAAGGTGGAACCTCGCGGCGACATGCTGATCGTGACCCTCGTCGCCGGCACGACCGACTACTCGGAGCTCGCGGCCTTGCTGGTCGAAGGCGGCTTAAAGCTGTCGCTTTTCAAGGAAGACGAGTTGAACCTCGAAACGGCGTTTATGGCGCTGACGAAGGGAATTACTTCGTGACAAAAAGATGGAGGCGGAAGGATGAAGACTGAGAAAAACGACGTGAACCATCGTTATGGGTAGCGCAAACTCCTATTCATCCTTCGTCCTTCCGCCTTCATTCTTCCATAGCTACTCCCCAATCACCTTCACCAACACCCGCTTCGGGCGGCCGCCGTCGAACTCGCCGTAGAAAATCTGCTCCCAGGGTCCGAAGTCGAGCTTTCCAGCGGTGATGGCCACCACGACCTCGCGACCCATGACTTGTCGCTTGTGGTGGGCGTCGGCGTTGTCCTCGCCCGTGCGGTTGTGGCGATAGCGCTGGGGCGAGGGATCGAACGGCGCCAGCTCCTCGAGCCATTTCTTATAGTCCTCGAGCAGACCCGGCTCGTCGTCGTTGATGAACACGCTGGCCGTAATGTGCATGGCATTGACCAGCACCAGCCCTTCTTGCACGCCGCTGGCGCGCACGATCGCCTCCACGCGAGGCGTAATATTCTCGAACGCCATCCGCGCGGGCAGGTGAAACGTCAAGTATTCGGTGCGGGACTTCATCGGTATGCTGGCCAGCGGTAGGGGCTACTTGGCGGCCGGCAGAATCTTGAGCGATCCGTTGCCCTGAATTTCCACGACCTTACCTTCCTTGGACAATTTTTCCAGATAGTCGAGCGTCTGCTTCGTGATCTTGAACTTGGGCGGCGCGCCCAGCACCTTGGTCTTGTTGGGCACCGATTCGAACTTCAACTCTGCTAGCACGCCGGACACAAGCGCCTCATCTTGCGTGATCAAATTGGCCCCCAGCGAAGTCAAGGCGGACAACAGAACCACGGCGTATAGGTATTTCTTCATTTCAAGCTCCAGTGGCTAGTGGTCAGTGGCTAGTGGCTAGTAAGAAGTGATCAGCACTCGGTGGCTGGCGACTCATGATACCCGAAGGTTGGGGGGCGTCAGCAGGCAGGCTGACCAATTTCCCAACTAGCCACTGGCCACTGACCACTAGCCACTAATCCCACATCCGCCTTGACGTGCCGGGGTCGTTTTCCGATAGTCCGCGGTCCCAAGAACCCCAGTCGTTGCAAATCCAATCGCGGCAAGCACTCGATGCTCGATCGAACCACTCAATATCCGGGTCATCTGGCCAAGCTGGTTGCGACGCGGTTGCGTAGCCAGCATGGCGGCGCCCCGGCCGAGGCGGTACTTACCCGGTTGTTGGAGACGCTGTACTTTGCCAGTCTGAAGACCGACGAAGGCCGTCCGATCTTGTGCACGGTCAACTACGTCGACCCCGACGATCGGCAGCAGCAATCCTCGGTGCGCCGCGCGGCCGATTGCTGGTCGTTCGTGCCGTTCGAACGCCCACTGCCGTTCGAGGTGCGCACGCTGGCCAAGCTGGCCCGCGCCGCCGATCCGGCCGTCTCATCTCTGGCCGTGTTCCGCGACAAGAAGAACAAGCTCTTCATCTGGGGCATGGTCGATCAGGAGCCGCGGCACACCGACTTCATCACGCTCGAAGCCGGGGCGACGCCCACACGGCCAGGACTGTTTCAGGCCACGATCACGGGCGTGGGCAATATCTCGGTCTACAAGAACGACATGCTCATCGCCAGCCTGGAGCAGAACACGCTGGTCGAAGAGTATCACGACGTGCTGTGGTCCGGCCCGGTTCACGACCTGTTGGTGAGCTACCTGCGCGGCTACCTGACCGACACGGCCGCGAAAACGCCCGCGCACATTCCGCCGGCGGAGCTCGAGAGTGAACTGCTCATGCGCTGGTTGAATTCGATCTGCCGCATACTGATGAACGTGCAGCACTATCGCCACGGCGGCGGCCTGCTGATCATGCCGCATACCACGCTCGACGGACTGAACATCAAATACAAGATCCGCTACGACCGGCTGCTCAAGTCGCTCAGGGCGATGGTCGAGAACCAATTTCCCGTCGGCGGAGCGACGGCGGCGGCCACGGCCGAAGGGCGCCACCTGTTGCCCTATGCCACCGAGGGCGCCGCTCGGGTCGACAACGGGCTGCGCGAGCATAAAAACGAAGTGCTGGGGGCCGTGCGATTCATCGCCTCGCTGTCGTGCGTCGATGGTTTCGTGTTGGTCGATCGACGGATGGTCGTGCACGGCTTCGGCGTCGAAGTGCGCACCGACAATTTGCTCAGCGATATTCACGTGGCCCGCGACTCGCACGCCAACCCCAAGTTGCTGCGGCAGTCGGAACTGACACAGTACGGCACGCGACATCGCGCCATGATGCGCTACTGCTACGACAAGCCAGGCTCGCTCGGCTTCGTGGTTTCGCAGGACGGCGACATCCGCGCCATGACCCGTATTGGCGACATGCTTATACTGTGGGAAAACATCGACGTGCAGTTGGCCTACAAGCCCGTGGGCAATCTCGCGGCGGGCCACCAGCAAGGCACGATCTTGCGGCGCGTCAACGCGCGGGTGGCTTAAAGAGCCATTTGCAAAAAACGACTAATGGGGGAGAGAGACGATGAACAAAGAAGAAATCCTGGCCAAGTTGGCCGCCGGGGAGCTCAAGGTCGAGGAGGCCTCGAAGTTGTTGGCGGAAGCCGACCAGGCTAAGCGCGGCAGCTTGTACTGCAAGGTCAGCGAGAAAGGCGCCATCAGCGTCTATGGCTTGCAGCGGATGCCGGTCACTCTCTACGTCGAGCAGTGGGGCCGATTGCTGGATTTTGCCGACGACCTGCGCGCGTTCATGAAAGAGAATGACGCGAAGCTGAAGCGAAAAGAGAAGTAATTTGCGCGCAGCTTGACCGACTATTCTTCCCGTTCGGGTGGCACTGGCATCTTGCCAGTGCGGAGTTGGCTATGCACTGGCGAGATGCCAGTGCCACCCCCGACGTTGCGACCGAATCGCTATCCGCCGGCCAGCGGGGTCCAACCCAGCGCATAGGCCGCTCGCAACACACACCAGATGCAGACTCCGCAGGCCACGTCGAAGCCGATGCCGGCAAGCATCATTCGCCGCGCCCGAATCAGGCCCGATCCGTAAACGATCGCGTTCGGGGGCGTCGAAACCGGCAGGGCCGAGCCGAAGCTGGCCGCGAATGTCACGCCCATCAGAGGCGGCACCTTGTCCACGCCGGCCTCTTCGCAGATTGCAAGCACCACGGGCAGCAGGGCGGTCGCCGCCGCGGCGTTGCTGGTGAACTCGCTGAGCAAGATGCCGCCGACGATCGCCAGGGCCGTGATCAGCCAGATGTCATTGCTGCCCAGCCCATCGAAGGCGCTCTGACTGATCACCCGCACCAGCCCCGTGCGGACCATCAGGTTGCCCAACGACAGTCCGGCCCCGAACAGCACCAGCGTGCCCCAGTCGATCTCGGAAAAATCGGAGGCCGACAGCGAGAACTTTCGCGCTCGCCAGTCGATCGGCAGCAGGAACAACAGCACGGGCGCCATGAGCGCTACGATCTCCTCGGGAAAGTGGCGGTTCATCCACTGACTTTCGGTTTCGAAGCCGGCCAGCGACAGAGCCGAAGGCGCTATCCACAGCGCAACGACCGTGAGGAAAACGGCCAGCGTGTTGCGCTCGCCGATTCTCCAGCGGCCGAGCGCTGCCCGCTCGCGCGCCAGGTGCGTGCGCACCGCCGACAGATCGAGCGTGTCGCGCGGCGTCAAGAAGCGCAGCCAGGCGAACAGCGCGACGCCGAGCACCAGCATCATCGGCACGCCCACGGCGCTCCAGCGGGCGAAATCCACCGAGCGGCCGAAGAACTCGTCCTGGCGGAAGTAGCCCATCGCCACGACGTTGGTTGTGGTGCCGATCGGCGTGGCGATTCCGCCCACGCTCGAAGCATAGGCCGTCATCAGCAATAGCGCCGTCGCATAGGGCGATCGCGCGAACGACGTCGGGCGCGTCTCCATGCCGGCCGACAATACGCCGATGATTCCCAACGTGACCGGATAGATCATCGCCGTGGCGGCCGTGTTCGAGATCCACATCGAAATCAACATCACCGACAGCCCCACGGCGGCCAGCAGCGTGGTCGGCGAATGGGCGGCGCCGGGCGTGGTCAGGATCGAAAGCGCGATCCGCCGATCGAGGCCGTGACGGCTCATCGCGCGGCCGATGAACATTCCGCCCAGCAGAAAGAACAGCGTGGGATTGCCGAACTGCTCGAGCGCCACCACCGCCGGCGGACGGTCGCCCGGCACGGCGCCCACGATCACGGCCAGCACAACGGCCAGCAGCCCCGTGGCTGGTATGGGAATTGGCTCGGTCAGCCACCAGATGATCGTCAGCAGCAGCACGCCGCCCAGGCGATGGGCCTCGGGCGTGACGCTTTCGCTGGGCCCCCAAAGAATCCAGGCCAGCATGGCCGCCGGACCCAGCACCAGCCCAAGCCGGTCCCAGGGCAGTCGCATCCATGATGGCTCGCCGGGTACCGGCAGTTGGGAGTCCACGATCTCGGCATTGCCCACGAAGTAGCGGAAGGTGGCGGCCATTGCCGCGCCAAGTTTGGTCGCGACAAGTTATAGATTGCTTGGCACGGCTTGGCAATTGCCTTGGCGGTTGGTCGTTCGGCGGTCAGGAATGTCGGTGTTTGAAGCCTGCAGTCGCCAAGAATGCCGATATTGCAAACTAAGGCCGAGAGGAAAATAATAAGTACGTGCGTGATCCCGAATCGACCTGACCAAAGGCCGTGATGCGGTTCAAGGAGCCTTAGCCTTGCACAATTCTATTAAAGACGATGCTCGTCGGCTCATCGAGCGACTGCCGGCCGGTGCGACATGGGAAGATCTTCAATACGAGATCTACGTGCGCCAGGCTATCGATGCGGGGCTGGCGAATTCGCGCGAAGGGCGTATCGTTCCGCTCGACGAGGTACGCACTAAGTTTGATTCCAAAGGCCAATGAGCGTCTATTGGACCGAAGCGGCGCTTGCGGACTTAGTTGCCGTGCAGGCGTACATATCCAGACATTCTGCCCGCTATGCGGATGCGATGGTGCAACGAATCATCAATCGCACCGATTCGCTCACTTCCAACCCGCTTATTGGCGCGGTCGTTCCCGAATACGACGCGGAAATATTGCGAGAGGTGCTGGAAGGTCCTTACCGAGTCATGTATCGGGTGATAGCCGAGCATATTCATGTCATTGCGGTCATCCATGCTGCGCGCACGATGCCGCCCGATCTTCCCGAGATCGGTGAATAAGCGACATTCAAAAGGTTCGCGCGGGTCGGTGGCGTGGCTTACAACACGTGCATATACGCCACGAGATCCGCCTTTTCCTCGGCCGAGAGCTTCAGTCCCAGCACGAGGTTGAACAGCTCGACGGTGTCTTCCAAGGTCAGGCAGCGGCCGTCGTGCATGTAGGGCGGGCTTTCCTTGATGCCGCGCAGGGTGAAGGTCTTGATCGGACCGGTGGGGGACTCGTCCACGAACCGCTCGATGGCCAGATCGTGCATCTGCTGATCCAGGAAATACGGCGCCGGATGACAGGTGGCGCACTGCGCCTTCCCGGCAAACAGCTTCTCGCCGCGCAGTTCGCTCTCGGTGGCCTGATCGGCGCGCAGCTTGCCGACTTCGTCCAGCTTGGGCGCCGGCGGAAAGTCGAGCATGTTTTGCAACTGGGCCATGTGCGACACGTCGATGCGATCGACGATAAAGAAGCCCTTCTTCATGGCATGGATCGGGTCGCCGTTGAAATAGGCCGTTCGCTGTTCGAATTCGGTAAAATCCTCGACCGAGCGTAGGCTTCGCTTCGAGCCGTGAATCTGCTGGGCGAACATCCCGCGCAGGCTGACCGTGTCCAGCCGGAAACGGCGTTGCTGCGGACGGTTGTCGGGGTTCAGATGAAACTGACCGGTCGTGTGCCCATTGACGTGGCAATCGAAGCACGTCACGCCCAGGCTCGGTTCGCGGCTCTTGCGGTCGTCGGTGGCGTTGAATTCTTCCTGCGGCAGGGGTGTGATCAGCATCCGCAAGCCTGCCAATTGCACCGGCGTCAGCAGGTCCTTGAACAGGCGATAAAAGTTATTGATCGAAACCACCTCGCCTCGCGAGACGTCGCCCAGCTCCGAGCGGTTTTGCAAGAACATGGCCGGTGGAAACTCGGGCAGAAAGGCCTCGGGCAGATCGAAGTCGACGTCAAATCGCTCCAAACGCGGGAACATCTCGATTTGCATCTGGGGAAAAACCTGGCCCCCGGGTGTGTGCTTGGGATGTGGCAGCGACGGGTATGGGAACAGGTTGTCCTTGCGAATCGCCTCCGCGCTCATGCCGGCCAGGTCGTCCCAGGTCTTTCCGCGCGGCAAGCGCGCCGTCGGCCCGACGGCGATCGGCTTGCCGCGCGTCATCGTCACTTTGGGATCCAGCTTCGGCTGCAAATTGTAGCGCGCCTCCAACAGTTTCTTCTGTGCATCCATTACCTTGGGTTTGGCTTCAATGTCGGCCTGCATTATCGCGGCCGGCGACTCCATCGGCTTCATCGCTCCCAGTGGATCGCGGTAGAAATCGAACCCGGGCATCGTTGCCTCGGCGGGCTGATTCTTCAAATCCGCGCTCGACGGCTCGGCCTTGGCCGCTTCGAAGATCGACGATTTGTCGTGGTCGTTCTGCTTCTGCTCAATCCGTGACTGCTTCGTTGGCTGCGGCGTTTGCGCATCCTGAATCGCGTCCTTTGGCCGCTTGCCCGCCGCCGGGCGCTGCTGAGCAAATACGGCCGTTGCCGCGACAGATGCGACAAGAAGTAGCACGGGGACGATTGCGGGCAATAGGTTTCGATCGTGCATGGCGTCACACTCTCTTTTAGCGGCTGGATGATGGTTTCTAACGACCACTCGTAATTTGCTTGCGAGCCCGCTACTTGTGGGGACTCTCGGCGTGCACCGGCTCGGGCTCGCGAATGGCGGACTTGTGAATCTCCTGGCGCGGATCGGGCTTCTCGTCGTGCGGGAAATCCTCGAGCTTGACCACTTTTCCAGTCTTTGCCGATTCGTACATCGCGCGAATGATTCGCACGTCGATCAAGCCTTCCTCGCCCGACGGTTCCGGCTCGGTATCCTTAAAGATGCAATCGGAAAAGTACTCGATCTCGGCGCCAATCTGGTCTCGCTTGCGGAATTTGCGTTTGGTCGTCGTGCCGTCGATGGTCAGGAACTGTTGCAGCGGCCCCGAGTAGGAATAAGCAGGATCCATCCTGAGATCGCCCCGCGTGCCTGCCAGGTGATAGGTGGAGACGTCGGCCGCGCCAAAGCTGGAAGTGAACGAAGCCAGCCGCTCGCCAGGAAATCGCATGACGGCGCTGGTCGTCTCGTCGACCTCGCGAAATCGCTCGTCATGGCGGTTCGCTGCGCTGCGAGCCATCACTTCGGTCGGCTCATCCTGAAATAAGTATCGCGCGGCATTGATGCAATAAATTCCGATATCGTACAAAGTGCCGCCCCCCGCGGCCCGCTGGATGCGGATGTTGTCGGGGCGGACGCGCATGTTGAAGAGAGATGTGAACACGCGCGGGTCGCCAATTTCTCCGGACGAGGCAATACGCACGGCCTCCAGATTCCCTTCCTCGAAGTGGAGCCGGTAGGCGATCATCAGCTTGATGTTGCGCTCTTCAGCCGCATCGATCATTTGCCGGCACTCGCCCTCGGTCACGGCCATCGGCTTTTCGCAAAGCACGTGCACGCCGGCTTCAGCCGCGGCCACGCTATACTCGCAGTGCATGTGATTGGGAAGCGCGATATATACCGCGTCCACCTCGCCGCTGGTCAGGCACTTCTTGTATTGGGCGTAGTTGTAACGATGTTCCACACCGTACTTCGTGCCGAGGTCGTCGAGTTTCGTGGGGTCGTCGGAAACGAGGGCCGCCAACTCCGAATTCTTGGTATTTGCGAAAGCCGGCAGCACGGCAACTTGGGCAATATGGCCCAGACCCACCACAGCGTATCGAATCTTCTTCTTCCGTGTCAGCGCCATCGTGTGTTCCTCCTGCCAGATATCGATAAGTCTGCATGTGATCAGCAAATGTTGTGGCGCCGACATTCGCGCTCAACGGCCTGACGGAAGGTGCAAACGGTGTGCCGCCCCTCCCGTGGCTGGGTCGCCGCGAGCCGCCGATTGACTAATCCGGAAGATTTCGTGCCGTGCCGGGGCGAAGCTACCAGTTGCGGGTTCAAATGATCCAGCTTGAAGTTGGGCGGTGCGGCGTTACGATTCCATCGGACTGTAGGTTTTCTAGCTAGCGACTGGCACGATGGTCACGCGACCGATTTACACCATTGGTCACTCAACGCGCAGCGCGGACGATTTTCGCGAGCTGCTCGAAAGCTTCCAGATGGAACTCCTGATCGACGTGCGGCAGTTCCCCGGCTCGAAGCGTTTTCCGCACTTTTCCTCCGCCGGCCTGGCGAGATTGCTTGTGGCCGCCGGCATTGCATACCGCCACGAGTCTGATTTGGGCGGCCGCCGTCGCGCCCATGGAGAGTCTCCCAATGGTTTCTGGAAGAACTCCAGCTTTCGAGCCTATGCCGATTACATGGCGACGCCGGCATTTCGATCCGCGCTCGATCGCTTGGTCGAAGCGGCCGCCAATCAATCGACGGCCATCATGTGTGCCGAGGCCGTGCCGTGGCGTTGCCATCGCTGGTTGATCTCCGACGCTCTGGCCGCCCGCGGCCGCGAGGTGATCCATATCCTGGACTTGAAGTCGAGCAAGCCGCACGTGCTGAATCCAAATGCGCGCGTCTCACCGGAGGGAATCCTGACCTATCCCTCCGAGTCAGCGCCAGTCGGCGGGCAGACGCTGCTTTGGTAGGCCTGATTGTTCGGCGATGGCCTGCGTCGCAAGACGGCATTAAGATGAGCGAAAGTAGCGGATCGCTTGTACCTGTTTTCGGGTGGCACTGGCATCCTGCCAGTGCAAACTCCACCTTGCGAGAATTCGATGTCACTGCCCACGCGACATGGTCCCTGGCAAATCATTTCGCGGGGTGAAGTTTACCGCGACCCTTGGATCGAAGTCACACGCGATGAAGTGATTCGGCCCGACGGCGCGCCGGGCACGCATTGCATCGTGCGGTTGAAGGCCGGCGTGTCGGTGCTCGCGATCGACGCCGAGGAAACAGTTTACCTCACCGAGGAATTTCACTACGGCGTGGGGCGCACAACGATCGAGGCCGTCAGCGGCGGCATGGACGAGGGGGAAGACGCCTTGGAAGCGGCCCGCCGCGAGTTGCAGGAAGAGTTGGGCATCACGGCCAGCGAGTGGACCGACCTGGGAGTGTGCGATCCGTTCACGTCGGTCGTCGTTTCGCCGACCCGGCTGTTCCTGGCTCGGTCATTGACCTTTGGCCCCACGGCGCTGGAAGGCACCGAACAAATCCACTGCTGCAAGCTGCCTTTCGCCGAAGCAGTGCAAATGGTCCACGACAGCCGGATCACACACGCGTCGAGTTGCCTCTTGATTCTCAAGACGGAGGGACTTCAAAGGATGAAGGCGGAAGGATGAAGGATGAAAGAGTATTGCGCTATATTGAGCGGTGGTTCATCCCGTATTTCTCATCCTTCATCCTTCATCCTTTCCACTCCGCCGTCTGACCGCTGCGCAGGGCGATGTTGGCCAGGTGGGCCGCCGAGGCCGAGCCGACTCCCACTTCGGCAGGGCAGTTGGGCCGGTTTCGGCTGCGGACACACTCGATCCAATTCGACAGGTGTAAAACCTCGCCCTTTGGAAGGTCGTAAAAATCCGCACCGCGCGGGCCGCTGCCCAGTACCATTTCGCTGGCCTGGATTTTCTTGTTGCGCTCGGGGTGAATCTCGTAGCGCCCGCGATCCAGGTACAACGTCGCTTCGCTGCCCATGAACTCGAGCATGGCTCCGTTGCGGGCGTTCGCGAACGTGCCTTCGAAATACACTTGCGCCTCGCGATCCGGGTAACGGAGCAAAGTTTGCACCGTATCGGGCGTTTCCCAAAGACCTTTCGCGTTGAACATGTCGCCGATCGCGACAGCGGCGGCCGGATGGTCGACGCCCAGAAACCAATGCGCGATGTCGATCTGGTGAACCATCAAGTCGGTAAAGATGCCGCCGCCAAAATCCCAAAACCAGCGCCAGTTGCGGAACCTGTACTCGTCGAACGGCTGATCGGGCGCGCCGCCCAGGAACTGTTTCCAGTCGACCGACTTCGGATCGACATTGTATTTATTGCGTGTCCAACGCGGCGTATTGCGATTCCAGGTGAGATGCACTTTGTGGATATCGCCGAGCTGACCGGACTTGACGATCTCATAGGCCTTCTGGAATTGCGGCATGCTCCGCTGCTGCGTGCCAACTTGTACGATGCGCCGTGCGTCGTTCTGGGCTTTGATGACGGCCTCGCCCTCCGCCAGGTCGTGGGTCAGCGGCTTTTCCACATAGACGTCTTTGCCCGCCCGGCAGGCGTCGATCGTGATCGGCACGTGCTGGTGGTCCGGCGCGCCGATGATCACCGCGTCGATGTCTTTCCTCGCCAACAGTTCGTGATGATTCTTCAAGGCCACAGCTTTGGCGTCAGCCAGCTTCTTGCCGGCTTCGAGATGGTTGTCCCACACGTCGCACACGGCCGCGATACGCACGCCAGGAACTTCGGTCAGGGCTCGCATCAACTGCTGGCAGCGCCCGCCCGTGCCGATGCAGCCGACGTTGATGGTCTCATTGGCCGCAAACCCGCGAGCCGTTGCCGTGTATCCGGCCAAAAGCAAGGTGCCGATGCCCGCTTGCTCCAGAAACTCGCGGCGATTGTGAGAGGTGTCCATGGGGAAAATCTCCTTCAGTAAGCCGCTTCTAGCAACTCGACCATCTCACTCATCGTCGGCACGCGCGGGTTGACGCGAATCAACCGCGTGATGCCTAGCGCCTTTGTGGCGAATTCGGGGATTTGCTCCCGCTTGGCGCCCAGGTCGCGCAGTCGTGCAGGAATGCCGATCTTCTTGTTCAATTTCTCGATCGCCACGACGGCCCGTTCGGCGGCCTGTTTATCGGACATACCGGCCGTGTCCTCGCCCAGCAACTGAGCGATGCGGGCGAACTCGCGCTCGCGCCCCGGCAGGTTATAGCGCATCACGTAGGGTAGCAACATTCCGTTGCCGGCGCCGTGCGAGCAGTGCGTCGCACCGCCGACGGGATACTCGAGCGCGTGGACCAGCGCCACGCCCACGTTGGAGAAAGCCAGACCGGCCAGCATCGCGCCCAGCGACATGGCCTCGCGAGCCGCCAGGTCTTGAGGATTCTCGACCGCCGTGGGCAGGTTCTTGGCGATGATCGCGATGGCCTTCTCCGCCAGGCAATCGCCCAGCGGGTGGCGTCCCTGGTAAAGCGAGTGCTCGCCCGGCGGCAAGGGAAAAGTGGAGTTGTCGACCGCCGTGAACGCCTCGATGGCGTGCGTCATGGCGTCGATGCCGCTGTCGGCCGTGACCTTTCGCGGGCAAGACAGCGTCAGATTGGGATCGACAATTGCCACCGCGGGGCGCAAATAATTGCTCATCGCGCCGGCCTTGATGTGATTCTCTTCGTCGGTAAACACTCCCGAGGCCGAGACCTCGCTGCCGGTGCCGGACGTGGTGGGGATGCAGATCAAGGGCACGATCGGCCCGGGAATTTTGTCTTCGCCCAGATAATCGCGCGGAGAGCCGCCGTGCGCCAAAACCGTGGCGGTTATTTTCGCCAGGTCCAGGTTGCTGCCGCCCCCCAGGCCAATCAGTCCGTCGGGGCGAAATTCGCGGGCTTCGCTGATGCATGTCTCGGCCACGCGCAGCGACGGCTCGGGCTCTCCGCCGGCGAAGATTTTGAACGTGCCGCGATCTTTTAGTAGCGTGGTCACCTGGTCGCACAGCCCAGCCTCAACCAACCTGGCATCGGTCACGACCAGCACGCGATTCAGCTTCAAACGGCTAACTATGTCGGGCAACTGACCGACCGCGCCTGAACCGAAAATGATCTGTCCGGCGGAGCTGAACGTCCACGTGGTGCGCATTGCCTGGGCCCTGAGCGAGAAAGAATGACGTACCGCCCGCCACTATGGTCGGTCCTCGATGCGGCATTGTAACGACGGCGCCGGCTCACAGCCAAGCAGCGGCAGGGGATCGCCGAAAATTGCTTGTGCCTTAGCGAGTCCCAGCTACAGTTGCTTGCACGGCATCGAGGATCGTTTTTTCGACGCTCGGCGACCAGGGCGAGGGCAGCGAATAGTAGACCATCGCGCCGGCCCCTTCGTAGCCGCCCTCGGTGAGCACGCGGCGCGAGGGAATGTACGCCATCACGTCGTTCGAATAGCCCGCGATCCAGGTGCGTTCGCCGCCCATCTGTTGCTTGATCGCCAGGGCATAGTCGACCACCACCTCTCCGCCGAGTGCGACAAAAGTCAGCTTCGAGCCCAGCCGCCAGACTTGAATCGGATAGGGATACGTGCTGGGCAGTGATTCGCCCGCCGCAAGTCTTGTTAGAAACAGTTTTGCCCGAGCTGAGACATAGCGGTCGGCATTCTTGGCATCTTGCTCGATCTCGTCCTTCGTGGGCACCTTGGCCAACTCGAGCGGCACCAGGGTCCAACCGACCTCTAGATTTCCGGTGACCGGCTCCAGCTTCCCCTTCAAGGCTGCATCGACCGAGCTTGCTAATTCGCGGCCGTACTGCGAGGCCAGTTCGACCTTGCGCCGCGGCAGTGGATTCTGGTCGGCGCCGCAGCCCGCGAAAAACATTGCGATCGCGCCGGGATGATTGGCCTCCAATTCGCGCTGGGCGAAACCCGGATAGTCGCTCGACCAGTCGTATCCGTCGAGCACCGTGGCATGGCAGGCGTAGCCGAACAGGACCGCTTTCGGTTTGCCCTCGGCATTGGCGACGCGCAGCACCGGCACGTCGTGATCGATGGGGCCGACGAGTTGCCCGGCAGCACGCAGGCTGGCCGCGTCGGCTTCCTTGTTATTGCGACGATTCACCGCGAAAGTTGCTTTGCCCGTGGTAAATGAGAGCTGGCTGGGCGCGAGATTGTCGATCGCCCGGCCGACCAGCGCAACAATCTTTTCCTTAAGTTCGCCGGCATAGCGATCGACTTGCTGTTGTTGCGCTGCGTCGATCTGATCGTAGTGCAGCGTCTGCAAATTATGACCGACGACCGGCCCGCTGTGCGTATGCGAACAGCAGATCGCCACGTGCGATCGGGCCAGTCCATACTTCGCTTGCAGCTCGTCGCAGATCGGTTTCGTCAGATCCGGGCTGATGCCGACCAGGTCCAGTGTCACGAGCGCGACGCGATTGCCCTTGGCGTCTTCCAACACCAGCGCCTTGGCGTACAGGTCGTTGAGCAGCCCGGTGGCCGGATGGTTGCGCGACCCGTAGCCCGCCATCCACATCAGTGCGTCCGGCGTGATCTTTTGTTTCGCGACGCCGGCCTTCCAACCTTCCGCACGGGCCGGCTCCGCGAATAGCGCACCAAGCAAGACACCCGACATCGCCAACAACGAAACCGATCTCAACATGGCGCAACCTTTTCTTAGTAGGTCATGCCTTGGCATGACATGAACCACATCGGCGCTGCTGTCATGCCAAGGCATGACCTACACGTCTCAAGTCAGCGCTAACTCAATTTCAACAATTTACGCGCATTGTCTCGAAAGATCTTGGCCTCCACTTCAGCCGGCAGTTGCAGACGCCGCATCAACGTCAGTTGCGGCACCTCCTGAGCGGGCGCGAGAAAATCGGTGCCGAACATCACGCGGTCGGCGCGGCGGATGAGAAACTCGCGGCCGAAGGTCATGTCGCGCGAGATCGCGCCCGCGCCGCTGCCGGCCGACAGATCGCCATAGAGGTTCGGATACTTATCCATCAACCGGTCGATCGCTCCGCTCGGCGTGACCGGGCCGTCAGGATAGCGGGCCAGGTCGGCCTGGGTCACCTTGTCGGAGATCGAGGCCCACCATCCGGGTCCGTGGCCAATGAACGCGGTTCGGGGGTTTTCCTTCAATGCCTTTTCCAAGCCGGGCAGACCGGGGGCATCGAGATTGCGCTCGGCGTCGAGATGAAAGAGCAGCGGCAGACCGAGCTCTCCGCAGGCCGCGTAAATCGTCATGTTGCGCGGGTCGTCGATCCGCACGCCTGGCTTATGCTCGCCAAAACCCTTGGCGCCCCGGTCGACATATTTCTTAAGCATCTCGACCAGGCCGGCCAACCCGCCGCGGTAGCTCGTGCGCGGGTCGACGCTGCAAAACGGAATCAGCCGGTCGCGATGCGCCTGGGTCTCGGCCAGCACGAAGTCGGTCGTGAGCGGATAGCTGGACGACTCCGGCGAAACAAGCGGCAGTACCACGGCCTGCGAAATCTCGTTGGCATCCATCCACTTGAGCAGTTCGCTCGCGGACAATGGCTCGGTCGAGTTCCACGTCTGACCCAGGTGCGTGTGCATGTCGACGTAGTTGCCCGGCGGAAAATCCTTGGCCGCGGCAGGTGCCGCCGACAAGGCCACTTGACTGCCCAGAACGCCGGCCAGGCTAGCGCGGCAAAAGTCTCGCCGCGAAAGATGCGGAAATAGAACTGTGTTTAGCATGGCTAATGCCTCGCCGCTTACAAGGGTAGCCTCGACAACTTGTTGGCGGGGCGCCGCAGGCGCTTGACGTCTCGTTGATTGGTGTCGACTCTATCCGCGTCGTCCTTTTGTCGCTTCGCGACACCGACAACGAGTTGTCGGTGCCACCCACTAATAGCCCGGTATGTCACAACACCTGCAACAGATATGCCATCAGGTCCGCCATTTGCGCTTGATTGATTTGCTTCTCCAAACCCTCAGGCATGATCGACAAGCCGGTTGCCCGAAGTTGCTCGATCTCGCTCCGTTCGACCGTGTCGGTGACGTCCTCGGCCCGTTTCAGCGTCACGCTGTTGGCGGTTTCCGACGCGACCATGCCGGTCATCGAGCGGCCGTCTTCGGTCACCAGCACATAGTTGACGTATTGCGGGTTCACTTCGCGATTGGGGTCGAGTACGTTCGTCAGGATCGCCTCTGCCCCCCGATTGCGAAAACTGGCCAGACTGGGCCCAATCTCGTGCCCCACGCCGTCCAGCCGATGGCAGGCGGCGCAGACTTTTTGAAACACCTGCCGTCCGCGCGAGACGTCTCCGCTGGCCGTGAGCACGCCGCGATACGATTCGACGACGTCTTGCCGACGCCCGGTCTTGATTTTTGCCAACAGCGGATTGGCCCGTTCGCGAATTTCCCGGTTGGGATGCTTCTCCAGAACCTTCAATCTGGCTGGATCCAAATCCGAAAGCGAAACTGCGCCGTGTTCGGCCGCCTGGACCAATGCCATCAGCCACTCGCCGCGAGAGAACATCGCCTCGGTCGCTTCGGCCCGCACGCGCGGGCTCATGTCGGGCCACGCCGCCAGCAAAGTCTGGGCGATCGAAGGATCGGCAAAGCGGGCCAGTGTGCCCAACGCCGCCGATTGCACTTCCTGCGGCTGACGATTCGAAACGAGCCCAGTCAACACCGGGCCGGCTTCGGCAAACGTGCCCAAGGCCAACACGCGAATCGCATCCACGCGCTGGCCGCGATCTTGTGCGTCGTCGGCAGCGCGCGTGCGGGCATTCTTAAGCATGTCCGCCAGGATCGCCTGGGCCTTCGCATCGCCGATTGCGGCCAACTGGGCTTGAAATCCGCCTGGCCCCTTAGCCAGTCCCTCGCCCAGTCCGCGCACGATGGCGATCGCCAGCGCCTCGTCTTCGGCCGAGAGCGAGCCAAGCTTGACGAGCAACCGGGAGATTTCCTCGCGACGATCTTGTCGGCCCAGGTAGCGGGCCAGTTCATACAGCAACTTTCGACCGTCGTCGCTCGCGCGCCATTTCCGGTCGGCCGCCAGCGCTGCAAACACCTCGCCTGCTCCTTCGTTCAAAGAGCTGAGCACCGCCAGGCGAATCCATGGGTCACCCGCGTCACGTTTGAGAATCTCGGCCAGGGCGCCAGCGCGGCCCGGAAGCTGAAACTCTCCCAAGGTAAAAGCCAATTGATACCGCACGCGCATATCAGGGTCGGCCGCGAGTTCAATGAGCCACGCGGCCAACTTGCCAGATTTGCCCGCCAGTTTTTCCGACAGTCGCACGGCCTGCTCGCGCACCCGTGGATTCTTGTCGGTTAGTCGTCGCACTAGCACGTCCGGCGACAGAGCGTTTAATCCTGCCAGCGATGCCAGTGCAGCGGCGCGGGCCTGCGGCAGATTCGAATTGGCAGCGAGTTGCTCGAGCGGGCCGATCGCTGAGCGGTCTTGCCGCTCGTAGAGCAGCCGCGAGGCCGTGTCGCGGTTCCAACCGTTGACGCTTTCCAACTCCGCAACGAGCGCCGCCGTCGTCGCCTTTTGCAAACGGGGTAGGGGACGTTGTTTGTAATCCTCGGGCACCACGCGATAGATTCGGCCTCGGTCGCGGCCGCTGGTAAGATCCAAATATTGTTTGATTTGCGGCGGCAGACTGAGCGGATGCTCGATCACCTCGCGATAGACGTCGATGATGTAGAGCGCGCCGTCGGGCGCGTTGGCAAACTGCGCCGGGCGAAACCAGTTGTCCGTCGACGACAGGAACTCTTTGCCTTCATCGGCCCGATTGGCAACGAAGCCGACTCCCTTCGCCTCGAGTATCTTGCGGTGCACGATGTTGCTGCCGACGTCGCCGGTGAACGACTGGCCGACATACTCGGCAGGCCAGGCGTCGCCGCGATAGATCGTCGTGCCGGTGGCGCCGGTGAAGTAGCCGCCGGCGCGGCCACCACCTTCGATCGGACCTTCCGCCGCCCCGGTCACTCGCAGCCGCGTGCGGGCGATGCGCCACGGCTCCAGCGGGCTCGTGCGAAACACTTCGGCCTGCGGTCCATCGGCTGCAATGCTCACGCGCGAACTTGGAGCTGAAGCCTTGGGATTGCGGGCCAGGTAGCGATCCTCGAACATCACCATCTGAATGTGATCGCTATTGGAGCAAACGAATTTGCGCCCCCAATCGTCAAAGGTCATGCCGTGCTGCGCGCCGCCGCTCTCTGCCCGCAGCTCGAGCGTGCGCGGGTCGAACGAGAAATCGCGACCGCTGAGCGAGACCGGCTTGAAATCCGCGACGTCGGGCCGCGTGATCAGCCCGCCGCTGGAACTGGCCGAGCCATGGATGCGGTTGTCCGGTCCCCATTGAAAACTATTGAGCAAACCCTGCACGTTGCCGCGCGGAAAGCCCGTGTAGACCAGTTTCTTGATTTCGGCCTTGCCGTCGCCGTCGGCATCTTTCAGGTAATACACGTCGGGCGCGGCGCCGACAAACACTCCGTTGTCATAGCAGGCAATCGCCGTCGGCCAGGAGAGCCCTTCGGCGAAAATCACGCTCTTGTCGAATCGTCCGTCGCTGTTGGTGTCTTCTAGCAGTCGCACCTGGCCGAGATGTTCCTTGTCTTGCTCCGAGTAGTCGCGCATCTCGACGACGTACAGCCGCCCATCGGCGTCGAAGGCGATGGCCACGGGACTGTTGATGAGCGGTTCGGCGGCCACCTGCTCGATGCGGAAGCCCGGCAGAATTTTGAACGTGGCCAGGGCGTCGGCCGGTTCGTGCGGCGGAATTCGCGGCAATTCGGACTGCAGATCTTGAGGCGGCGTGTGCTCGAGAATCTGGTCGATGAATTTATAAGCCTCGTGGCGTTCCTTGGGTGTGAATTCGTGCCCCGCATCGGGATAGCGGACTTGCAGCTTCTCCCCGGCGCCCAGCAGATCGTAGATCGGTTTGGCCTCGGCGACGGCTTTGCGAACGCCGGTCACGTCGAAGTTGCTGTCGTGCAGCGGCGAAACGGAGAAGAACCCGCGCGGAGCGATCGCGGCGACGATCTCGTACATGTCGAAGGGCACCTTGTCGGGATCGAGCTGGTAACGGTCGCGAATCGACGGCACGTAGCGATCGCTGGTCCAGCCTTCGAGCTTGCCGCCGTAATAGTCGTGCAACGGAGTCCAGCCGCAACTGGTGACCACAACCTTAATCCGCTCGTCGAACACGCCCACGAACATGGCATTGTGCCCGCCCAGCGAGTGACCGATCGCGCCGATCCGCGCGGGATCGACTTCCTCGCGGCTCACGAGCAGGTCGACCGCCCGCATGTGATTGAAGATTCCCTTCATTGATCCCGAGGTGTACTCGTCGGCGTTGAAGTCGTACTTGTAGTCGCCGAAGCTGGGATAATCCGGCGCGAGCACCACATATCCGCGCCGCACGAGCTCGAGCGCGTAGTGCAGGTTCTCGCTGTCGGCCAGGCCGGCCGGCTGCCCTTTGCCGGTGACGGTCGTCTGGTGCAGGGCCAACATGGCTGGCGCCTTTTTGCCGTTGAGGTTCGCCGGCACGAACAAATAGCATGGCACGCGATCGTTTCCCTCGGCGAGAAACGACAACGTGTAGCGGATGTAGCCGGGGCCTTCGGTGCGCTCGGTGACCTTTACGTCCAACGGCGCAAGCTTCGTGCGATCCGGCAATTTCCCCATCGCCTGCTGCATGCCCAAGAGGATGTGCGCGCGTCGCTTGGCCCAGTCCGCAGGCGTGCTGACCGGATGCTCGCCCTCGGCGTCGCGCCATACGCGCAACTGCCTGTGATTCGGATACTCGGGCGGAGCTTCGGCCTCGGCGCCTACGGCGGTCGCGGATCTAAACAAGATCACAGCGAAAATCAGTACGCAGGATCGCGAGAGCCAGCAAAGTCTTGGGCGCATCATCAGGTGGGTCGATTCAATGTCGGAGAAACTGCGTGCGGAAAAAACGTCAAGCCATCAGGCTCGGCACCACGTTGCCGGTCGGAACCAGCCGGTGGGGGCGGTCGAGTTGATCGTGTAGTTCGCGGTCGTGGGCCACGCCCAGCAGATGATAGATCGTGGCCACGATGTCGCCGGGGACGAGAGGGTCGCGGGCCGGGAAGGCGCCGATCTTGTCGCTAGCGCCATGCACGTACCCGCCGCGCACACCGCCGCCGATCAGCATCAGGCTGTAGCAATAGTTCCAGTGGTCGCGGCCGCCGTCGCTGGCATTGATCTTGGGCGAGCGGCCGAAATCTCCCAGCACGGCGACCAGCGTGCGATCGAGCAAACCTCGCTCCGACAGGTCGCTGATCAGGCTGCCAACCGCCGCGTCGAACTGCGGCAACAGCGTGTTCTTCAGCTTCTTGAAATTCGAGCCGTGCGTATCCCAAGTGGCGTTGGCATCTGGCGCCCAGGAGATCGTCACCATCCGCGTGCCGGCCTCGATCATGCGCCGCGCGAGCAACACGCTCTGCCCATAAATGTTTCGGCCATAGCCTTCGCGCACCTTTTCGGGCTCATCGCCGATGCGCAGTGCCTTTTGCGTGCCCTCGGAGGTCAAGAGCTTGAGCGCCCGGCGGCGAAAGCCATCCATGCCGTCGTAGGCCGCCCGGCCTGGCCCGCGCTCGAATCGTTCGTCGATCGAGCGGAACAGTTCTTGTCGCGCCGTGAGCCGCTCGGCCGAGATATCGGCTAACAGCGTCAACTCGGGCACTGCGAAATCCGGAGCGTTGGGATCCTTGAGCACGAACAGCGGATCGTAGGCCCGGCCCAGCAAACCGCCGAAGAAGCCCGACTGCGGTGGACCGCCGGCCCCTTCCTTGGTGATGTAGGGCAGGCACAGGTGCGGCACGATGGCTTGCCGGGGCGGGCGCAACATACCCAGCACCGAGCCGATCGCCGGATACTCGCGACTGCCGCCGCCGATCGCCGGCGTGTTGTCGCCCCGGTCGTGACCGGTCAGGCTGGCATACACAGCGGCTGCGTGTGCGTTGTTGATGCTGTGGTGCATCGACCGCACGATCGTGGAGCGGTGGGCATGCGCCGCCAGCTTGGGCAGGTGTTCGCTGAATTGAATGCCGGGCACGCTCGTCGAGATCGGCTTGAACTCGCCTCGAATGCCGTCTGGCGCCGCGGGCTTCATGTCCCACATATCCAAATGGCTGGGGCCGCCGTTCAAGAAGATCAGCACGCACGAATCGGCCTTGGCCTCGGGCCCGGTGGCTTGTGCCGCCGCCTCGGCTTGCAGCAGCTTCGGCAGCGAGATCCCCATCAACCCCAGCCCGCCGATTTGCAGCATCTGCCGGCGCGAAACCACAGGGCTGCATCCGGCCCGAAGTATCGCAGGGTTCGCTCTCGGGTGGCTCATGCTCGGATCGAGTCCAATGGGCGGGCGGGCTTAAGTAGCAGGCACACGCCGTGTGCCGTAGCTGTGTTATTCTGGCTTTGGGGCGGGGTGCTCTCGACTCGCTTATGAGCTTAACACAAATCTGGGCGAGAATCGACTTCCTGGAAGTGGGTGCGAGGCTCAATAGTCGACGAGATTCACCTCTACGGCCCGGTCTTCGCCGCCGCTCGCGCCTTCGCCAGCACGCTTTCGATCGTTACCGGTGCTCCGCCCTGGCGTTTGCTCTCGTCGGCGGCTTCCATGAAGGCGTAGATCTCCAAGGTCTCGGCGGCGCTGACCGGCGGCTTGCCGGTTTTGAAAAACTTCACGATCTCGACCACCAGCGGCTGATAACCGTCGTAGCCGCCGCTGGGCGCGATGCCCTTGTCGCCATAAACCGTGGCGCCGTAGCCGTGCGCGCCGTCGCGCAGTCCGCGAAACGTGCCGACACGACCGTCGGCCCAACGTCCGACGACAAACTCGGTGCCGTCGGTCTGCACCCGCGACACGGCCGTGCAGCCGGTGCCCATGATCGTGAACAACGTTTCCACGCCGTGGATGCCGTACCAGAACAAATCGGGATGATGCGGGTCCAAGGTACACGGACCGCGGGCTTCGCAGCCCAGCACCTTGCCGACCTTGGGATCGTCTCGCATCGCCAGGATGCCCTTGCTGAATCGCAACGACGAGCTGGAGAAGCAGGGCACGTTCAGTTGCTCGGCCAGCTTGAAGATCGCGACCGCGTCGGCCAGCGATCCGGCCACCGGCTTGTCGATGAAGACAGGCTTTTTGGCTTTGAGCACGGGCGTGACCTGCGCCAGATGCGGCCGACCGTCGACGCTCTCCAGAAACACGACGTCGACCTTCGGCAGCAGGGCGTCGATCGAATCGACGATCTCGACACCCATCTCCTTGAACTGCTTGGTGTAGCCCGCCACGCGATCGGCGCTGGCCGGCAAGTCGGGGCTGCCGCCTGGAAACGCCGCGACGACTTTCACGCCCGCCAGGTCGCCGGTGGCCTTGGGTCCGTTGAGCAGCTCGGCGAAGGCCGGCGCATGCGACGTGTCGAGGCCGATCATGCCGGCCCGAATGATTTTTTCGTCCTCGCCGTGCGCGGCCGTCATCGTCCCTGCCATCAGCGATAACCCCAGGAATAGACAGGCATGCAAATCTCGCATCGGCTTAATCTCGCGGATCCGGCTGCAACCAAGGTATTCACGCGAGCCCCAGTGTGTGGTGCCGCCTGCCGCCGGTCAAGCGTTTGTGTTTCTTGAGGGCCGAAGGCCCGCTTCTGTCATAGCCAGGGCCAGCGGCCCTGGTACCTGGCCTAACGCCTTTCCAATTTTCGTAAGCCCCAACGGAGCGCGCTCGGCGAACGACGCGAGCGGCGGACATGCAGAGCGCCCCGGTTGGGGCTTTCCTGCAATCGATTTCCGCGGCGCCGGATCCAGGGCCGGTGGCCCTGGCTATCGCAGGTTGGGCCGTTGGCCCACACACGCCATCACGGGCCGAGGAACAATTCAGTTCTTTTTCGTCAAGCAACTCGGGTCGCCGAGGAGGAACCCGTCATTTCAAGACACATCCTCGCGAAGACCACTCCTTTCAATCCCGCCCCCAAGAACCTAAAATCTCGCTTTGGGTCCATCCCACAATTCTTTCGCCTTTTCATGCCCGGGAACAAGCAGCCATGGCCAAAGACTATCAGCATCCCGAAGTGCTCGTGAGCACCGATTGGGTCAACGAGCACCGGCAGGATCCCAACGTACGCATCGTCGAGTCGGACGAAGATGTGCTGCTCTATTCGCAAGGGCACGTACCGGGCGCCGTCAAGATCGACTGGCACACTGACCTGCAAGACCAGACCGTTCGCGACTATATCGACAAGGGCCGATTCGCCGAGCTGTGCGCAAGCAAGGGGATCGGCAACGACACGACCGTGGTCTTTTACGGTGACCGCAATAACTGGTGGGCATGCTACGCGTTTTGGGTCTTCAAACTTTACGGCCATGCCGACTGCCGGATCATGAACGGCGGCCGCACGCGCTGGGAGCGGGATGGAAAGGCCTGGACGCGCGAGCCCGAGCCAAGCTACCCGCGCGCCAGTTACACCGCCCAGGAGCCAAACCTGGCGATTCGCGCCTTTCGCGACGAAGTCATCAAGCACCAGAAGGGCGGCAAGCCGCTGGTCGACGTCCGTTCGCCCGGCGAATTCACGGGCGAGCTGTTGCACATGAGTGATTATCCGCAAGAAGGCGCCCTGCGCGGCGGACACATTCCCGGCGCAGTGAGTGTTCCCTGGTCGCGGGCCGCCAACGACGACGGCACGTTCAAGAGCGCCCGTGAGCTGGAGAAGATTTACGCCGGCGAGGCCGGGCTCAAGCGCCGCGCGCCGGTCATCGCCTATTGCCGCATCGGCGAGCGCTCGAGCCACACCTGGTTCGTGCTGCATTACCTGTTGGGCTTTCCCAAGGTGAAGAACTACGACGGCTCGTGGACCGAGTGGGGCAACACTGTGGGCGTGCCGATCGAAAAGGGCGCGGGCCGGCCGGCCAGTACACCGCCTGCGGCAGAGCCTGCACGGAGCGGCGCGTGAACGACAGCGTCAGTGACCGAATCGACCAGATCGCTGCCGAGTTCGCCGATCTCGAGCCGCGCGAGCGACTGGAACTGCTGTTGGAGTTTTCTGAAAAGCTCGCGCCCTTGCCCGAGCGCCTGGCGGCAGAGCGCGACGCGGGTATGAACCGCGTGCAAGAATGTCAGACGCCGGTCTTTTTGTGGGTCGAGATCGAAGATGGTCAGGTGCGCATTCTTGCCGACGTCGCGCCTGAGGCGCCCACGGTGAAGGGCTTCGTCAGTCTCCTAGTGGATATTTTCTCGAACGCGCCGCCAAGCGAAGTACTCGCGGCTGAACCCTCGCTCGTGCAGCGATTCGGACTCGCCCAAGCGCTGGGCATGGTGCGGATGCGCGGCATGCAAGCGATTGCGCATCATATTCGACAGAAGGTCGCGCAGGCCGCGGCGTAGATTTTCTGACGAATCGCTGGCCCGTGAATTACTCGTTCCAACGACCCTTCGAATGGCCCTCGAAATAATTCTTCTTTCACTGCCGGCAAGGGAATAAAACCGCGTGCTGCGCGCGATAGTGGTTGTGACAATTCTATCGTTGGTCACGTCCGGACTTTTCCTCCAGCTTTTGGGGGGCACAGCAAGACCAGTCCGCGAAGCCGATTTTTTCCTAATAATTTACCCTTGCATCTCGAATTGCGCAACAGGCGAAGTTAGCATAGGAACTCGTTAGGGGCGGGCGTACCTGCAGCATATCTATTTGCACGTGCGCTTAGTGGCGTGGAAATCTTCTCATCTATCCCTTTTTCCAGATGTGGCCCAGTTCAGGATATGGGTCAGCGTGTTTCGGCACGCCCAGGAGGAGTTCAACTATGCTCGCGTATCCAAGAGTGGACTTATCGTTGGATCGATTACGCCGTGGCGGTTGGGCCATGGGTGATCTGTGCGTAGAACGGCCCGAGGGAAGAGTGTGGATTGTGACCGGCCAGCGTCGCAAACACTGGATCATCGCCCAGGCTCCCAGTCAGGCTGCTGCCTGGTGGTTGGCTTGGGAACAGGCAGCCAAGTTGGCGCGCCCCAAGCGGCGCACTGCTTGAGAAGTTCGTGAGGTACCCCTGAGTCCGAGATGAACGAGGTTTTCTTCAGCCGGTTCGTTTGGAGCTCACTGGTTCTGCGACCGTGATTTTTGTCTGAGCTTCTGGCGACTTTGGCGGCTTCGCTTTAGAAACCCAAAGTGGCCGACCGGCGATTCCCTGGGGCCCCTACCGTTACCTTCCGGACGGTAGGGGCTCTTTTTTGCGCGGCGCATCGGTGGCACTGGCATCTTGCCAGTGCGCGCATTGAGGGAATGCACTGGCAGAGTGGCGCCACACAATGCTCCGCTGGCGGCTCAGCCGACCCAGCAGCCCGTGCGACCGCTGGCCATGATCGCTTCGATCACGCGCATGTTGGCCACGGCGTCTTCGATCGGCGTCGGCACGAGCGTGTCGTCCAGCACAGCATGGGAGAACAGCTCGGCCTGGATCGTGTACTGATCGCAAACCGGCAGCGAGATTTCATCGGTGTGGCCGGCCGCTTCGTGCCGCATCGTGCAGGGGCGATCTGGCGGAGCGTTGAACGGTATGTCGATTTCAATCCGGCCCGCGGTTCCCAAAATGTTGACCCGCTGATACGGCGCCAACTGTGTGCCGCAAGTGAATGTCGAAGTGCCCCATGCAAATTCAAGAATGCCTGAGGCGATGCGGTCGATCTGAAATTGGGGATCGTGCTCGACGATTCCCAGCACGCGCCGCGGCTCGGCGTCAAACAGGAACCGCGCGAGCGAAATGCAGTAGCAGCCAATGTCGGCCATTCCACCGCCGCCCATTTCGACTTTGTTGCGATAATTGTCTGCGTCGTCGTTGTAGTAAGAAAAAAAAGTGTGGATCGTACGCAGCTCGCCGATCTTGCCTTCCTTCACCAATCGCCGGGCCGTTTGCCACTGCGGATGATGGCGATACATGAACGCTTCCATGACCTTGAGTCTGGGAAAGCGGCGCGAGGCGTCAACGAGCTTCTGACCCTCGTCGGCGGAAAGCCCGATCGGCTTCTCGCACAATACGTGTTTTCCCGCCTCGAGCGCGGCGATGGACCAGGGCACGTGCAAGTGATTGGGCAGGGGATTGTAGACGGCCTGGACGTTGGGGTCGGCCAACAACTCTTCATACGAGCCGTAGGCGCCGGCGATGCCGAGTTTCTTGGCCGCGGCTTGCCCGCGAGCGACGTCGCGCGAGGCAATGGCGACGACCTCGCAGTTAGTCGCCCGTTGCATGGCGGGAATGACTTTGTCGACGCCGATCTTGGCCGTGCTCAATATTCCCCAGCGTAGTTTGCTCATCGTGTGCGGTTTCTAAGTGTTCCTGTTGCCATTTGTCCTGTCTACCCCTTTGCGCCTTGGTTGCGAGAGCTCTTCCGTGACGAATGCAATCGCTCACGCGAAGGCGCAAAACCGCCAAGTAGGAAATGTTTACGCCAAAATCGGCTGCACGACTTTGCCGGCCACGTCGGTCAACCGAAAATCGCGACCCTGGAAGCGATAAGTGAGCTTCGTGTGGTCGACGCCCAGCAGGTGCAGGATCGTGGCGTGCAGGTCGTGGACATGGACGGGATTTTCCACGGCCGAATAGCCAAGCTCGTCGGTGTTGCCGTAAGAAATGCCGCGCTTGATGCCGCCGCCGGCCAGCCACATGGAAAAGCCCTTGATATGATGGTCGCGGCCGTTGCCCTGGGCCATGGGCGTGCGACCGAATTCGCCGCCGTAGACGATGAGCGTGTCGTCGAGCATGCCGCGCTGATTGAGATCCTGCACCAGGGCCGACGCGCCGCGGTCGACCTCCTTGGCCGTGCCGGCGATGTTGCCCTTCACGTCGCCGTGGTGATCCCAGTCGCGGTGATACAACTGAATGAATCGCACACCCCGCTCGGCCAGCCGCCGCGCCAGCAGGCAGTTAGCCGCGAACGAGCCGTCGCCACCTTTCGTGCCATATAAATCCAAGATGTGCGCTGGCTCCTGCGAGACGTCCATCAAGCCCGGCACGCTCGACTGCATGCGAAATGCCATTTCATACTGGCTGATGCGGGTCGCGACCTCCGGATCGTCGACTCCTTCGGCGTGCAGTCGGTTCAACTCTTGAATGCTGTCCACCACGTCGCGCTGTTGTTCCGCCGACACCCCGCCGGGCCGGCTGACATACAGCACGGGGTCTCCCTTGCTGCGAAACTCGACGCCCTGGAACCGGCTGGGCAAGAAGCCGCTGTGCCATTGTCGCGAGGCGATCGGCTGGGCCTGGCCGTACCCTCCGAGCGAAGTGAGCACCACGAAGCCCGGCAGATTGTCCGCATCGCTCCCCAGTCCATAGGTCAGCCACGAACCCATCGCCGGGCGGCCGGAGATCGTCGTGCCGGTGTTCATGAACGTGTGGGCCGGGTCGTGGTTGATGGCTTCGGTGTGCAACGAGCGCACGATACACATCTCGTCGGCCACTTTGCCAAGCTCGGGAAAGACGGCCGCCATATGCTGGCCCGATTGCCCGAAACGTTCAAAGGCGTGCTGCGGCGCCAGGCATGTCAACTTGGCGCCCTGCAACTGCGCGATGGGCATGCCCGCTGTATACGACTCGGGCATCGGCTTGCCGTTCATCTCGGCCAGCTTCGGCTTGTAGTCGAACGTCTCGAGGTGCGAAGGTCCGCCGGCCATGTACAGATAGATCACGCGCTTGGCGCGCGGCGTGACGTGCGGTGGATTGACGACGCCGGGCCACTTGTCGCCGGCTGCCAGTGTATTGGTCGCGGCACTTAGCCGCGAGCCGTTCAACAGCGACGCCAGCGCCATCGATCCCAGACCGGTACTCGCGCGTCCAAGAAACGCCCGTCGCGATGTAATTCCACTTCTCGGATCGAACTGGCTCATCGGTTACTCTTCGCGGAATCTAACGTGTGTTGTGTTTCGCGGAATTTTTACTTCGTCCCGGTCTCTTCCTCCAGCCTCCAGCCTCCAGCCTCCAGCCTCCAGCCTCCAGCCTCCAGCCTCCAGCCTCAACTCCTCGTAATCGTCTCGTGCAGATTCAAAAGCACCCGCACCACCGACGTCCATGCGGCCAGTTCGACTGGGTCCACGCCGTCGGGCGTTTTGGCTTCGCCCGTGCTCAGCAGCTTCGCGGCGGCGGCAGGGTCGGCGGCGTACTGCGTACGGTGTTTTTCCAACAGCGCGGCCAGCACGGCGAGCTCTCGCGAATCGGGCTCGCGCGATAGGGCCTGGCGATAGGCCCATCGCAGGCGAGACTCGATGCTGCCGCCCCCTTGAACAATTGCACGATTCGCAAACGCGCGGGCTGCCTCCACATACGTCGGATCGTTCAGCAGCACGAGCGCTTGTAGCGGCGTGTTGGAGCGTGATCGCTCGACCGTGCACTCTTCGCGCGTCGGCGCGTCGAACGCCAACAGGCTGGGATGCAGGTACGTCCGCGCCCAATAGGTGTACAGGCCGCGACGATACTGCGCTTCGCCATGATCGCTCTCATACTCGCGCACCGGAAAATTCAGATGCGACCAATAACCAGGAGGCTGATACGGCTTGACGCTTGGGCCGCCAATTTGCGACGACAACAAGCCACTGATGGCCAGTGCGTTGTCGCGGACCATCTCGGCGTCCAATCGGTAGCGGCTTTGCCGGGCCAGCCAATGATTGTGCGGATCGAGTTGGCGTAACGGCTCCCCCGTCTCCGACGATTGCCGGTAAGTGGACGACATCACCATCAGCTTGAGCATGTGCTTTACGTCCCAGCCGCTATCGACAAACTCACAGGCCAGCCAATCGAGCAGTTCTTGATGCGTAGGCGCCGTGCCTTGCGATCCGAAATCGTCAAGCGACTTGACGATGCCCTGGCCGAACACGATCTTCCACAATCGGTTGACCGCTACCCGCGCCACCAACGGATTGTCAGGCGAGACCAGCCAGCGAGCCAGATCGAGCCGCGTCGGCCGAGCGCCGCTCGCCACCAGTGGCGGCAAAAACGCGGGCACCGCCGGAGAGACCACTTCGCCGGCATCGGACAGCCAGTTGCCGCGCGGCAGCACGCGCATCGTGCGAGGCTCGATCGAGGTGGCCACGAGCGTGGTGGGCACGGTCTTGACGAATTCGGACCTGGCATGCTCGGCGACGGCAAGCTGCTTGCGGGCCGGATCCAACAGGGGCGCGATCGTGCGATAGTGCGCGGTCAGCGCTTGCTGCTGTTCGGCGCTGCGCGCCTGCGGCGCAACCGCCAGGATTTCCAATATCTTCTTGGGCAAACCCTGATTCGCACGAACCGGCGGCGGGCTGTCGGTGGCAGAAATGCGAAAGTGGCCCAGGTTGTGCGACTGGCCGTGTTGCTGCACGATCTCGAACGATAGGATCGACCCGGCGGCGGCCGGCGCGCCTTGCACTTCGAATACCGCGACGTGCGGCTGGCCCATGTGGGGTGCGATAGCCCAGCCGGTTTGTGCATTGCCGTCGACCGCCGCGGCCACCGGCAGCAGCTCTTGCGAAAAATCCGCCGAAGCCTCTTGTAACACCAGCGGCCTGACATCCGCCGGATTCGACTGTGAAGCGATTTTGGCGCGAAATTCGGACAGCACGAAGTTGCCGTTGGCAGCCCTGCCGGGTCCCTTGCCGGGCAATCGCTTGTGCGGCAGGGCTTCCACGCGCAGGGCGGTTACGTTCGCCAGATCCACTGGCGCTACCACGGTATAGATGTCCGTGGCCGGCACGTTGCCTTCGACCAATAGCCCGCCGGAGCTGCTGATCGTGATCGTGGCTCCCGAGGCGGCAATGGCGCCCGAAGGCACGAGCGGCTTCCAGGCGGCCAACTGGCTCTGGATGCTCGATTCCCATTCGGCCTGGGCCGCGATCAGCTCGGGAGTGACAACTTCGAGTGCCTGCCGCGCCTTACCGATTTCCGCATCCAGCCGCGCGAGTTCCCGCGACTCCGTTTCGTCGGGCAGCATCACTTGCTCTTGAATGCCGACGGCGACTTCCTTGATGTCGGCGAAAAACGCCGCGAAGCTGTAAAAATCGCGAGTCAGGAACGGATCGAACTTATGGTCGTGGCACTCGCAGCAGCCCATCGTGGCCCCCAGCCACACGCTCGAAGCATTGCGCACTCGATCGGCCGCATACTTGGCCAGATACTCCTTCGGCTGCGCGCCCCCCTCGCGAGTCGTCATCAGCAGGTGGTTGTAGCCTGAGGCGATGCGGGTTTCGCGCGAAGCGTCGGCCAGCAAGTCGCCGGCCAACTGCTCGACGGTGAAGCGGTCGAACGGCTTGTTGCGATTGAACGAGCCAATTGCGTAGTCGCGAAACAGGGCGATGTCGCGATGGTTGTCGCCGTGATAGCCGTTGGTGTCGGCGAATCGCACCACGTCGAGCCAGTACATGGCCATCCGCTCGCCGTAATGCGGAGAGGCCAGCAGCCGATCGACGAGATTTTCGTAGGCTTGCGGCGACGTGTCGGCCAGAAACATCTCGACCTGCTCGGGCGTGGGAGGCAGTCCCGTCAGGTCGAATGACAGCCGGCGGACGAGCGCCGTGCGGCCGGCCTCGGGCGAGGGCGCCATGCCGAGCGAAGCGAGCTTCGCCCGCACGAAGACATCGATCGGATTGATCGCACCGACCGAGGCGTTCGTCGCCGGCACTTCGGGGCGAGCCGCCTTGGCATAGGACCAATGCTCCTGCCACACGGCTCCCTCGGCCACCCAGCGGCGAACCAGCTCGATCTGCTCGGGCGAAAGTTTCTTGCCGGAGTCGGCCGGCGGCATGCGCTCGAGAGCATCGGTCGTCGAAATGCGTCGCACGAGTTCGCTGGCCTCGGGCTTGCCCGGCGCCAAAGCGGCATGTCCGCCAAGTTCAGCCAGCGCCCCCTCGCGCGTGTCGAGCCGCAGCTCTGCCTGCCGTTCGGCGGCATCGGGTCCATGGCAAGCGAAACAGTTCGCCGCCAGGATGGGCCGGATCTCACGATTGAAATCCACCGGCGCCGCCGCTGCGGTGCCAGCGGACAAAACGATCGCGGCGATGAGGATCGTCAGCTTCATGGTGACCTTTCGAGTACACGGCGCACCAAACGGCGCAACACATGTACGTTCCTTTATACTTTTGGCCGCATGGCCCTGCAAATGTCCGGTCACGTCGCGTGCCGGCCGGCACATGGAATTCGTCACCGCGCGGTGCGCGTCTCGTACGTCCGCGAGTGGCCGGTGGAGGGAAGGTACACGGTGTACGTTTTGCCGGTGGGATCGACTGAGAGCTTGATAAATGACGCTTTGCAGTCACGGTCGGCGTTGGCGATGTATGCGTCGTCGGTGTTCGGCGAGCCGTCTCCGCGCAGGTTTTTGTGCACTTGGTAGATTGCCTGCACGCTGGGAGTTTCCTTGAGCGCGTGAAACATGTGCGGCTCGCAGCCCTTGGTCACGCCGTTGTTGATCACCGCCACGATTGGCTCAAGGGCCCGAATCACGAGCGGATGATTGCTGACGTCCATGCCGTGGTGGCTGGCCTGGTAGACGTCGACCTTGCCGACCCGATTCAGCGGACAGACGAGTTCCTTTTCCACGTTCCAGGTCAGATCGCCGGCATCGAAGAATCGAAACGGTCCGAACTCAACCAGCGTGACTACGCTGTTGGCATTGTCGGTGGTGTCAACCGGCTTGGGTGTAGCCTCGGCGCAACCTAGGGTCGGTTGCGCGCACGAGGGCGCGTCGACGTACTTTTGCCGTGTGCCCAAGCAGCGGACCGTGAGCGGCGCTGCGTTCTTATCATCGGTCCCTTCTGTTGCAATCACATCGCCCGGCGAAATCACCGAGCGCTTATCGGCCTTGAGATCCAGGTACGGTTTGTCCGGCCGATCGACAATGCCTTCGAAGATTCCGTTGTCGTGCAGGTGCTTGATCGGCAGCATAGTGGCTAGAGTGGCCGCGCCGCCAAAGTGGTCGGAGTGGTAATGCGTGATGATGACGTGGTCCAATTGCCGCAGCCCGGCTTCGCGCGTGGCGGTTTGCACGATTCGGTCGGGATCGCGATGCCCGGGATTGCCTGTGTCGATCAGAATCGACTGCCCCCGGGGCGTGACAAGCAGCGTGGCGGCGCCCCCCTCGACGTCGATCCAATAGATGTCCAGTCGCTTGTCGGCAGCGCCTCCGCATGCTACTTGCGCGGCAAAGATCGAGATCGACGCCACGCCAATGATGAGCCAAACGGGTTTCATGCGGGCTTTCCTGCTGTCACCTGGATGCGAAAGTGCTGGTGCCGGCACAAGTCTCGATTGCACAAAGCCGGCCATGCGTTTAGTTTACAAGTTAGTCATTGGGCCCTGACCAGGCAAACCGGCAGGATCCCTTGGCTGCCGCCTCAATCCGCCCATTTTCCCACGAACTCCTGCATTTCCGCCGAAGTTTCTCGCCGAGTTGAATCCCTGGCCGCCTGCGGTTGGTACTGACTAACGAGCTTGTGAGCGATTCTCCACTTTCAAACAGGAACCGAGACCTGATCTGATGGCAACAACTTGCAACCGCCTGCGTGGCTTTTTTGTTTTGCTCATCATGGGTGCAATCGCGATCGGCAGCGCCCAATCGGGCCTGTGCGATGATGCCATCGGGCAGAAGTCGCCAATCGGCCGCAAGGTCAATGACTTCACGTTGCGAGACGCCGCCGGCAAGAGTTCCTCGCTGGCCGACTTTGCCGACAAGCAGGCCGTGGTGATTGCGATTCTCGGAACCGAGTGCCCGCTAGCGACGCTGTATGCTCCGCGGCTCGTACAACTGGCGGAGCGCTTTGAAAAGCGGGGCGTGGCGTTTGTCGGCATCAACGCGAACCAGCAAGATTCGCTTTCCGAATTGGCGCATTACATCAAGGTGCACGAAATCAAATTCCCGGTCCTTAAGGATGTGGGCAACGTCGTGGCCGATGCGCTCGGCGCCGCGCGAACGCCGGAAGTTTTCGTGCTCGATCGCGATCGCAAGATTCGATATCACGGCCGGATCGACGATCAATACCTGGTGGGACGGCAGCGGAAGAAGGCGACCCGCGAAGACCTGGCGCTGGCGCTCGAAGACGTTCTTGCCGGCAAGCCGGTTGCCACGCCCGAGACCGAAGCCCCCGGCTGCCTGATCGGCCGCGTGCACAAATCGAGCGGGGACGCGGAGGTCACTTATACGAAGCATATCGCGCCGCTTTTGAACCGCCATTGCGTCGAGTGCCATCGCGAAGGGGAGATTGCTCCGTTCGCTTTGACGAAATATGAAGAGGTCGCCGGCTGGGCCGATACACTCGTGGAAGTGGTCGCCGACAACCGGATGCCGCCGTGGCACGCTAACCCCGAGCACGGCCAGTTCAGCAATGACCGGCGGTTGAGCGACGACGAAAAGTCGCTACTGACCCGCTGGGTGTCTGCTGGCACTCCCGAGGGTGACTCGCGCGACTTGCCCGCGCCGCCGCAGTTTGTAACCGGCTGGCGGCTGCCGCGCGTGGATCAGGAATTCTTCATGTCCGACAAGGCGTTCCACGTGCCGGCGGAAGGCATGGTCGACTACAAGTATTACGTCGTCGATCCGGGCTTTAAGGAAGACAAATGGGTGCAGGCCGCCGAGTGCAAGGCAGGCAATCGTAGCGTAGTGCATCACATTATTCTTTTCTTCCGGCCTCCGGGTGAGCGCCATTGGGACGAAGAGCAAGGTTTCCTTACGGCGACGGCGCCGGGAGCGAACCCGCTGATGCTCGGCGACGGTATGGCCAAGCGCGTGCCAGCGGGATCGAAGTTCATCTTTCAGATCCACTACACGCCCAACGGCTCTGCTCAACAGGATCTCAGCAGCGCGGGGCTGATGTACGCGCCGGCCGACTCAATTCGCAAGGAAGTCCGTACGGCAATCGCGGAAACGCATTTAATTTTCATTCCGCCTCGCGCGCCCAACTACGAGCACACGGCCTCGCATACGTTTGATCGCGACACGCTGCTACTGACGCTATTCCCTCACATGCACTTGCGCGGCAAGAGTTTTCGCTACGAGGCCCAGTATCCCGACGGCAAGAAAGAGATTCTGCTCGACGTGCCCCGCTACGACTTTGCCTGGCAGCAGACCTATGCACTCAAGGAACCCAAGCGATTGCCGGCCGGCACCAAGATTCAATGCACAGCCCACTATGACAATTCGCCCGAGAATGTGGCCAATCCGAATCCCAATCGGATCGTGCACTGGGGCGAGCAGACCTGGGACGAGATGCTGATGGGATTCATGGACACGACCGATCCCGAGGCCTCTGAAGAGCCGCCGGCCAAGAAGCCCGCAGGCGATGACGTGTCGCTACGAAATAGGTAGGGGTTAGGAATTGGGGTTTGGGGAAGAAATCGACTTCGGTTGTAGGTCATGTCTTGGCATGACAAGAACCTCGACCGGCGATGCACGTCATGCCAAGGCATGATCTACTAACCTCCAGCCTCCGGCCTCCGGTCTCTCGCCTTCTCTCACGTCCAGCGGAACCAGCGCAACGCCAGCGCGAACGTGACGACGGCCCAGGCGGCCAAGATGCCGAGCTGCGGCAATTGCGAAGCCAGCGTCGCGCCCTCCTGCATCACGGCACGCAGCGAATCGTTGAGCGCCGTCAGCGGCAACGCTCGAATCAGCGGCTGGGCAACGCTGGGAAATCGCTCCGACGAAAAGAAGATTCCCGATAAGAGCCACATCGGCAGCATCACCAGGTTCATCAATCCCGAAACGGCCTCCAGCGTGCGGGCCCGGCTGGCGATCAACAACCCCAGGCCTGCAAACGTGGCCGCGCCGGTCAAGATCAACACTAGCACGCTCAACAGGCTGCCGTAAATCACGACACCGAACGCCAGCCGCGCGAACACGAGCAGCACCAGCACCTCGGGCACCATGAAAAGCAGCCGGCTGATCATCACGCCGGCCAGAAAGTCGGATCGCCGCATGGGCGTGGCTACGAACCGCTTGAGCAGCTTGCGAATTCGCATGTCAACCGTGACAAAGCCCACGCCCCATAGTCCGCCGCCCATCAGGCTCATTCCCAATAGCCCCGGAACGAGGAAGTCGATATACCGTCCGCCCGGCTCCTTGAATTCGTGTTCGGCCACGTGCGCCACGTCCTTTCGGCCGGCAGCACGTTGCAGCGCGTCGTCCACGGCGTTGCGCGCAAGCAGGCTCGGGGGCCGCGACGGGTCGTACGAAAAGTCATAGTCCAAGTCCGAGCCCGCGCCGGCGGCAACCACCAGCTCCGTTCGACCGCCGCGCAAATCCAGCCGCGCCTGCTCGGGCGTGACCGTGGTCACCACGAATTTCTCGTTTACCGACAGCGCCTTGGCGATGGCCTCTGCCCGCGGACCTTCCTGCACATCGACCGCGATTTTTTCGACCGGCTGATTGCGAAAGGCGATGCCGAGGCCCACGATTAACAGGATCGGGAAGCCGTAGACCCAAAACATGGCCTCGGGCTCGCGATAAAACTCGCGCAGCCGGGCCAGTACGATCTCGCGCAGCGGCCAATAGCCGCCGGTCGTCACTTCTCGCGGGTCTATCTTCATCGTTGCGACGCCTCCGCGTCATCCAGGTGCCGGCCAGCTAGCTTGACGAAGACGTCTTCGAGGCTGGCGTGCCGCGTGGTGAGACTGGTCAACTGGCACTGCTTGCGATCCAAACTTTCCAATAGCGCGGGCAGCACGACGTGGGGCTCTCCGACCGACAGACTGATGTGGTCGGCGTCGTCGCGCACTTCGCTCACGGTGGGCAGCGCGGCCAGCAGGTCGCGCTCGATGCCGCCGCCCTGGCCGTTACCGTCGAGCGTGAATTCGATAATGTGATCGCCTCCCAGGCTGGCGATCAATTCGCGCGGCGAGCCGAGCGCGATCACGCGACCGGCGTCGACAATCGCCACGCGGTCGCAAAGCCGCTCGGCCTCATCCATGTAATGCGTCGTCAGGAGCACGGTCCGTCCGGCGGCGCGAATCTCGCGAATGATTTCCCAAAGTTGTCGCCGAGATTGTGGATCGAGGCCCGTGGTCGGCTCATCCAGGAACAACAACTCGGGATCGCCCACCAAGGCGCAGGCCACGGCCAGCCGCTGCTTTTGTCCGCCCGAAAGCGTGCCGACGCGGGAATTGGCCTTCTCTTCCAGCGAGACCCGCGCCAGCACGTCGGCCGGCGCAAAGCCCTGGCGATAGAAACTGCGGAACAGCGTCAGTGTTTCCAGCACGGTGAGCTTTTCCGATAGCCGCGTTTCTTGCAGTGAGATGCCGATCCGCTGGCGAATTTCGTTGTCGGATTGGCCCCATTGGAAGCCCAATATCCGCACGTCGCCGGAAGTCGGCTCGAGCAACCCCTCGAGGATTTCGATCGTGGTTGTTTTGCCGGCCCCGTTGGGCCCTAGCAGGCCGAAGCACTCGCCGCATTCCACGCTCAGGTCGAGACCGCGCACGGCTTCGACCGGCGGGCGGCCGTCGTACTGCTTGACCAGATTGGTGCATTGAATGGCTAAAGGCATGTCAATGATTCAGGTGGCTTAGGTGGCACTGGCACGAGGCCGGAAACGAAAAGCTGACCACGAAGTCACGAAGAGTACGGAGTACTGAAAGCAGATTGGGTTTTTGCACTGGCAAGATGCCCTTGCGACCCGAAAGATGCCGGATTTTACCGCACCCATTGTTCCTGGTCGAGCGGGTGGCATATGGTCGCTCTCGCGGCGGGCCGAAGGTAAGATAACGACACGGTTTTCCGTTTTGCCGCCCAAGAGACACTCGATGCTCCCCAATCGTTCGCTGTGGCCCCTGTTGGGCGTGCTAATTTTGCTGTCGGCGGTCTTGCTGACGCTTCAGGTGCAACCCGGCGCCAGCGCTAACTCGGCCGCGCCGACCACGACAACGGTCCCGTTTGGATTTCCGGCCGAACTGGTCGAGTTCGTCCCCAGCGCCGACAACCCGGTCTTTAGGGCGGGCGAGCCTGGACAATGGGATCAGAAGATTCGCGAGCGCGGTTGGATTTTGCGCGAGGCCGACGGTTATCACCTCTGGTACACCGGCTACGACGGCACCAAGACCGGCACGCGCCTGCTCGGCTACGCCACGTCGCCCGACGGCCTGCACTGGACGCGCTGGCCCGACAATCCACTGGTGCGCGACCACTGGGTCGAGGACATGATGGTCGTCAAGCAAGGCGACACGTATTACATGTTCGCCGAAGGAGCGCACGACCAGGCGCAACTTTTGACTTCGAAGGATCGAGTTCACTGGAACCTAGAGGGCAAGCTCGACGTTCGCATGACCAACCACGAGCCGATCAAGCCCGGACCGTACGGCACGCCCACGGTTTGGGTTGAGAACGGTCTTTGGCATTTGTTCTACGAACGGGCCGATCTGGGCATTTGGTTGGCCACCTCTCGCGATTTGAAGGTCTGGACCAACGTGCAGGACGAACCGCTGTTCGTGCCTGGTCCAGATGCATACGACAAGCGAATGATCGCGCTCAATCAGGTGATCAAATTTCGCGGTGAGTATTTCGGCTTTTATCACGGCACGGGCAACGCTCCTGGCGAGAAACAAATCTGGACCACTTGCGTGGTGCGATCGCGAGACCTGGTGCACTGGGAGAAGTATCCGGGTAATCCGATCGTGGCCAACGACAAGTCGAGTGGTTTCGTCGTATTCGACGGCCAACGATACCGGCTTTACACCGCGCACAACCAGGTCGACGTATATTTTCCGCGCGGCAAGTAGCGGTCGAAAGCAATTGAGCCTGAAGCCGCTGGCGGCTTAGCAATGACCATTCTCAACCTCGGCTCACTGAATATCGATCGCGTGTTCCGAGTGCCGCGAATCGTCTCGCCCGGTGAGACGATCGCCAGCCGTTCGCTCCAGGCATTCGCCGGCGGCAAGGGGGCGAACCAATCGGTGGCGCTGGCCCGCGCCGGCGCGGAGGTCATTCACGCCGGAAAGATTGGGCCCGACGGACGCTGGCTGCTCGACAAACTGCGGCAATGCGGCGTCGACGCGAGCGCCGTGATAGAAAGTGATTCCCTAACCGGCCAGGCAATCATTCAGGTCGACGATGCCGGGCAAAATGCAATCGTCATACTGGCAGGCGCCAACGCCGAGCTCACCAGCGGCGACGTCGATCGGGCCTTCGATACATTTCCGCAGGTCACGTGGCTGCTGGTGCAGAACGAAACCAGTGCTGTCGGCCACGCCATCGCAAGCGCCAAACAGCGCGGGCTGCGCGTGGCGTTCAATCCTGCCCCGATGCACGATCGCGTGCGGCTGTATCCGCTCGAGCTGGTGGATCTATTGTGCGTCAACCAGACCGAGGCGGCGGCGCTCTCCAGAAAAACGCAGATCGATGACATCATCGAATCGCTCGCGGCCACCTGGCCACACTGCGAGATCGTGGTCACGCTCGGAGCCGATGGAGCGATTCAAGCAGGGCCGCAGGGCAGGGAGCACTCGGAGGGTCGCCGAGTGACGCCTGTCGACACCACCGCCGCCGGCGACACGTTCCTGGGCTACTACCTCGCCAGTCGCAGTCGCGAGATTTCGATTGCCGAGAGTTTGGACATTGCTTGTCGAGCGGCGGCACTTTGCGTGACCCGGCCCGGCGCGCTTGACTCGATTCCGCGTCACGACGAAGTTGCCGAATTCGCGTAGTGGCATCGCCAAGCGATTCTCCTGCTTTTCGATCTCTTCAATTCGCGCCTTGTGTTACAATGACGCGCGGTTCCTCGATCATGCGCCGCGGGTATCGAGCGATTGGTTTTTGCGCCTGCGGGTGATCGGCCTGCCCTGAGTCGATCCCCTTGCGGCGCAATCGCGGCCCTGAGTAATCATTGATTGGGAGTTCCACGCGATGGGCTTTAAATTCGGCTTTGGCCGCACTAGCAAGACGTACCGTGATTACTCGCAGTTCGAACTTCGCACCATGTGGGAAGTCGGCGAAGCTTCTCGCGTATTCAAAAGTCTTTTCAATCAGGCCCTGCTCGATTTTGTGCTCCGCGTCGATACCGTGTTCTCTCCGCCGGCGTCGATCGGTTTGTTGTTCGACTTTGCCCCCGGCAAACGCGACGAGTTTTTGCGACTGGTTGACGAAAGGGCGTTTCCGCCAAAAACGCTCCAGGAGGCGATGACGGCGCAGTTTGTTCCAAAAATCATGGTCCCCGACAATCCGGGCGTCCAGCATCGCGACGCGTGGTGGCGACAGGCGGCTGCCGGCGCGGCGATCGGCGCCAGCTTTCGCCAGGCCGGAACGGAAACCAGCATGCACATCGCCATTTCCGCGAAGCAGGCCGACGTGCACGTCGATCGCAGCGCCTTCATCGTCAAAGACGGCTACACGCATTGGGACTTGAACAAGCTGCTGGGCCACTTTGCCCTCGACCTGGCGGGCGACAAAGCCCCCTGGTTACTTCCCTCCGTGGCCTACGTGAACAAGCACAACCGGCCGATATTCCAAGCTACGTTGGGCCCGTGGATTGGCGTCGATCTGCCCTCGCAGGAAAATGGACTCGATCGCACCGCGATCCGGGTCGGCCTGGTCATCACGGGCCGATATCAGTGGCCCTAGAGCACGTTTAGCGAACTTGCAGCTGGTATTTCGTCGGATTTCGCGTTGATAGTTGGGGTATGCGAACGCCAAATGTCAGTGCGACACGCGCACTAGCGGGATCGATTGGGCCCGCAACGGCTCGGGATACGATCGCGGCACGACGCGCGCGGACAATATTCGCCTCTCGCCGATTGAGTTGCCGCCGCGCGGAAGGTTATCATGGTCGCGTCCAAGCGAAAACAAGCCAACCAGCACGGAACCCCTCTCATGTCACACTCACAGCCAGAGCAACATCCGATCGGCGCCTCGCGGCGCGAGTTCCTCAAGATGACGGCCACCGCCGCGCTCACTTCGGCCGTGGCGCCCACGATCTTGCGCGCCGCCGACAAGAGCAACAGCAAGCTGCCCGTGCTGGGGAGCGGATCGCGGCAGTTCGAGGCGATCCACGGTTGGGGCGAGCTGCCGTCGCACGTAGTGTGGGGTGAGACGCACGGCGTCGCGGTCGACGAGGCGGGCCTCATCTATATCAAGCACCGCTCGACCGCGCCCGAGCCGATGGACTCGATTGTCGTGTTCGATCCGGCGGGCAAGTTCGTGCGCTCCTTCGGCAAGGAATATCACGGTGGCGGGCACGGCATCGACATCCGCAAGGACGGCGGCCAGGAATTTTTGTACCTGTGCGACGTCAAGAATCGTCTGGTCGCCAAGGCCACGCTCACCGGCGAGCAATTGTGGAAGATGAGCTTTCCCTCCGAGGCCGGCGTCTACCAGAAGCTGGAGCAGTTCAATCCCACGAATGTTGCCTTCGGACCTGACGGTGGGTTTTACGTGGCCGACGGTTACGGATCGAGCTACATCCACCAGTACGATAAGGACGCCAAGTGGATTCGCACGTGGGGCGGCGCGGGCACCGACGATGGCAAGATGCGCACGCCGCACGGCATTTGGCTCGACAATCGTCCGGGCCGCGAGCCCGCGCTGATCGTGGCCGACCGTGCCAACGCCCGGCTGCAATACTTCACTCTCGACGGCAAGTTCATCAGCATCGTCAATGGCGTCAGCTTTCCGGCGCATTTCGATATACGCGGCACCGACCTGCTCGTGCCCGACTTGCACGCCCGTGTGACGATCCTCGACAAGGACAACAACGTGGCCGAGCACCTGGGCTACGACCAGGCCTGGACCGATCGCGTGCTGGACGGCGGCAAGTTGTCGTTGCGCGGCAAGCCCGACCAGTTCCAGAGCGGCCGCTTCATCCATCCGCACGACGCCTGCTACGACAAGGGCGGCAATATTTTTGTGGTCGAATGGGTGCCGACGGGCCGCGTAACGAAGCTGCGTAAGGTTTCGTGATTTCGGTTCCCTGGCTCACGCCCCGGGCTAATTGCATGCGTCCGCTTCGCGGCTTCGGAAGCGCAATCTCACGCAGCGCGGCGGTGCTCAACCGCGACGGAATCAACGTCAACCGCGCTGATGTCCAGGGGAGTGACCACGAACGGGGCGGGAGCGACTTCCGGCTCGCCGTGCGACCGGAACACCCAGTGTTTCTGCAGCATGTAACTGACTAGCGTGACAATGCCGATGGCCACGGCCTGGCCGGCCAGGGGATTGAGCAGCCGTGTGGCGACGATGCAGTTGAGCAGAGTGAGATTCAAGCTGAACGAAACGACCAACGTCGTCAGGTATTTGCGGAAGGGGTGCTTGACGTGTTTACGATCGGCGAACGTCGAGAGACGGTGCGTGGTAAAACCCAGCCCGGCGCCGAAAGCGTAGTCGGCCACGAGCGCCGCGTTGTGGTGCCAGAGTAGCATGTGCACCAGGCCCGCGTAGAGCGCGTAGCAAACAATCGTGTTGAACGAACCGACCGTGCCAAACACGATCAGTCGTTTGAATTCAATTCGCTGGATCATGGACATCGTTCACGACCGAGCAGATTCGCTGCACGGCCTCGGCGGTTAGTTCGGGGTAACAGGGCAGCGACAGGATTTGTCCGGCGGCCCGTTCGGTCGCTGGCAGCGAGCCCTCGTCGTACCCCAAAAAGTCGTAGGCTTGCATGCGATGGATCGGCGTTGGATAGTGAATTCCAAAGCCGATGTGCTCGCTTTGGAGCCGCGCGATCAAACGCTCGCGGGCCTCGCTTAAGATCACGAACAGGTGATAACTGTGCTCGGCGCCGGCATCGGTCCGCGGGCGCACCACGTGCGGAGTCAGATGCGCCTCATATTCCCGCGCGAGCCGCCGCCGGCCGGCCAGATACTCACCCAGGTGGCGAAGCTTTACGTCCAGGATCGCGGCCTGCAGTTCGTCGAGCCGGCTGTTGACCCCTTCGCGCTCGGCGGCGTAAGCCCGATTGCCGCCCGTCTGGCCACAGCCATACGCGCGAATCTTCCGCATCGCCTCGGCCAGTTCGGCATTGCGCGTATGGCACAGTCCGGCGTCGCCGTAAGCCCCCAGGTTCTTAGTCGGATAGAAGGAAAAGCAACCCACGTCGCCGAATGTGCCGGTCATTTGTCCCTGCCAGGTCGTGCCGCACGATTGCGCGCAGTCTTCAACCACGGCCAGGCCATGCTGCGCCGCCAATTTCATCAGCCGCGACATGTCCACTGCATTGCCGAACAGATGCACGGGCACAATCGCGCGGGTGCGCGACGTGATTCGCGATTCGGCATAATCCAGATCCATTAACAACGTGCACGGGTCAATATCGCAGAACACGGGCCGAGCGCCCACCATGCGGATGGCGCTGACCGTGGGGATGGCCGTGTTGGCTACCGTAATCACCTCGTCGCCGGCGCCGATCTCCAGTGCCCGCAGCGCGATCGCCAGCGCGTCGGTGCCATTGCCCACGCCGATGGCGCCGCCCTGGGAGCCCAGGAAGCGGCAAAAGTTATCTTCGAACGCCCGCACGCGCTCTCCGAGAATGAGCGACCCGCTGGCGAGCACGCCTTCGACGGCGTCGAGAATCTCGGCGCGGATCTCGTAGTACTGCTCGACGTAGTCGAACATTGGAATCGCGACAGCCGTGGCAATCGTCATGGCCAGTAGACTTCCTTGTGCTCGCGATAAAAGGCGATCGATCGTTCGACGCCTTCCTCCAGATCAACCGTGGGTTGCCAACCGGTGATGGCGGCAAAGCGCGAATAGTCGCCGTAATAGTCGCCGATGTCGATGATCTTCTTGTCGTCGGGAAAGGGGACCGTCTCGACCAAGAAGTTACAGAACTTTTTCAGCACGTCGACGAACTGGACGAGCGAATAGGGCTGCTTCGAGCCGAGATTGTAGATCCGGCCCAGGCATTGATTATTCGTCACGGCCAGCAGCATCGCGCTGACCACGTCGTCGACATAATTGAAATCGCGCACCTGCCGGCCGCCGCCGTACAGGCTGATCGTTTCGCCCTTTAACGCCAGCCGCAGAAATATCGAGGCAAAGCCCTGGCGATTGCCGCGAATCTGCTGTCTCGGCCCAAACGTGTTAGTGAGTCGCAGCACGGTCGAGCGGATGCCGTAGGTGCTGTGATAGAGCAGGTGGTAGTACTCGGCGGCCAGTTTGTTGATGCCGTTGACGTCGATCGGCACGGTGGGGTGGTCTTCGGTCACCGGCAACGTCTGCGGCCGGCCGTAGACTTGTCGCGTGGACGTGTACAGCATACGCGCTTCGGGGTTGTGCTTGCGACAGGCCTCAACCAGGTTCATCGTCGACACGCAGTTGACCGCCAGGTCGAGTTGCGGATCGCGCATACTGTCGCCGTGGCTTACCTGGCCGGCGAGGTTGAAGATGTATTCCTTGCCTTGCACCAGGATGTCGAGCGAGTTGGCGTCGCGCATGTCGGAGATGTTCACCGCGACCTGGCTGCGCACTGGCGAGATATTGAAGAAGCTGCCGCCGAACTGCGGAATCAGCGAGTCGACGATCGTCACGTTCGCTCCATAGCGCGCCAGCTTGATGGCCAGGTTGCTCCCCAGGAAGCCCAGCCCGCCGGTGATCAAGATGTTCCGGCCGTGAAATGCGTCTGCCAGGCTCATGCTTTGCCCTGTCGCGACGCGGGTTCGCAGTTGACCTTCTCGCGTATCACGAATTGCGGCCGTCCGTTGTCCTTGAGAAACAGCCGGCCCAGATACTCGCCGATCATGCCCAGCGAAAAGAGCTGGATACCCGCGATGATGAATAGCGAGACGATCATCGAGGCCCAACCGGCCGGCAGTTGTGGGTTGTAGAATCGCTCGATGATGAAATACACGGCCAGAACCAGGCCGAGCGCCGACGACGCCAAACCGGCATACGAGGCCAATCGTAGCGGCAGGATGGAAAAGTTGGTGAACATGTTGAGATACAGCGAGACGAGCTTGCGCAGCGTATAGCCCGAGCGGCCCTCGCTGCGCGGATCGTGCGCGACCAGCACCTTGGAGTAGTTGCGCGTGAACCGGAGCACGAGTCCGTCGATGTAAGGGTAAGGGCCGTCGTATTTGATGAGCTCGTCGACGACGAAGCGGCTGAGTACTTTGAAGCTGGAAAGATACAGATCGCGAGGCTTGTCAAGCAGGATCACGGCGAACCAGTCGTTGATCTTGCTGCCGAGATTGCGCATCACGTGATGTTTCTTCGAGGCATAGCACGAGAAGACGACGTCGTATCCCTTTTGGATCTCGTCGACCAGCTTCATGACTTCGCCGGGCGGATTCTGAAAGTCGTCGTCCATAATGACGACGTAGTCGCCCGCGGCGTGGTTGAGCCCGGCCATGACGGCGTTATGTTCGCTGAAGTTGCGCGACAGGTTCAAGAACTTGACGAACGGAAACGTAACGGCAATCGCCCGGCAGATGTCGGCCGAATTGTCGGGACTGCCGTCATTGACCAGCACGATTTCCAGGTGGCAGCGGTCGTCCAGGCAATCGACCAGGGCGCTTACCAGCCGTCCGATGGTTTTCTCGCCCCGATAGACGGGGATCACGATCGATAGTCGCACTGGCCCGGGCCGCGATAGCTGCTGCGGGGCGCCGCTGGCCGCCCGTTCTAGTACTCTGGTCATCTTAGTTCACCCTCCCTGACTGGCGCGCTTGGCGACATTATCAACATCGCGCGCATTCGAGAAAGATGAGTTTCGGGAGGAGAGAGGCCGGAGGCTGGAGGGAGGAGGCCGGAGGTAGGAGGTAGGAGGTAGGAAGCAGTCTCTCCCCTGACCCCTGATCACTGGCCACTGACCACTTCTCTCGCTAGCAACGCTACTGCCGCCTCTTGCCATTGACGCTTCCGAACGGTCCACCTACAAGAACGGGCCAAATTTTGCGCCCGCCGAGGAAATCGCAACATGTCGCCCGAGGGAATTGCCGGCAACCAGTGCGCCGCCAGCCGTTCGCTCGCGCGCCCCCGGCGCGTATGGCTCGAGATCGAGCTATTGCTTTTGACCCTGCTGGTCGTGGGCGTGTATTTCACGCGCCTCACCGACCTGACGATTCGCGGCGAAGAATCTCGCTGGGCACGCGTGGCTCACGAGATGATTGAGACAGGCGATTGGATCGTGCCGCGGCAGCAGGGGGAGCCGTTTCCCGATCGGCCACCGCTCAATAGCTGGGCCATGATTGCGTCGTCGCGCGTGACGGGCGAGTTGAACCTGGTCGCCATCCGCCTGCCGGCTGTGACGGCCACATTATTGATCACGCTGGCGATTTACTTTTACTGTCGCAACTTCCTGTCGCGGCTCGGCTCGTTCGCCGCCGCCGCTGCGTATCCCACCATGGCCCAGGTGCTTCAGCTCGGGCGCGTGGGTGAGAGCGACTCACTGTTGACGCTGTGTGTCGCCGGAGCGCTGTTCGCCTGGCACTATGGCTACGCCTGCCGCAACCGCTCTCCGGCCGCTTGGATTGCGGGCTATTCGCTGGCAGCGCTGGCCGGTCTCGCCAAGGGGCCGCAAGGGCCTGTCTACTTCATGGCGATTACCGCCGCATTCCTCGCGCTTAAGCGCGATTGGCGATTTATGTTCAGCCCGGGGCAACTCGCCGGACTGGCCGTATTCGTCACGATCGTGGGCGCGTGGCAGCTCCCGTTCTACTGGGAGCTCGACGCCGCGAGCGCGCAAGCGATCTGGAGCGAGGGGGGCGAGATGAGCGACCGGTTTGACTACAGCGACCTGCCCAAGGTGCTGGGCAATTGGGTCGCGTATCCGTTCGAAGTGTTTGTTTGCTTGATGCCCTGGTCGCTGATGCTGTTTGCGGTTCCGACACGCTGGATGCGCGAGCGCCTGGGCGAGGCTCGGCCCATGGCGGAGTTCGTGGCAACCGCCATCGTCGTCGCATTCGTAACTTGCTGGCTGCCGGCCCAGTCGCGAGCGCGTTACTTCATGTGCCTCTATCCGTGCGTGGCGCCGCTCGTGGGACTTTCGATCCAACGGTGTTGGGAATGCCGCGAGAAGAGTTGGTGGCAACAGAGTTGGGACCGGTATCTGATCGGCGGCGCCGTGCTGACCACGATCGCCGGCCTGCTGGTGGGTGGCGCCGCGCTTGCGGGTGCGATCGCGGACGAAGGCCCCGGAGTGTTGCACTTGCGCGAGTCGGTCTCGCGCGGCTTTGCGCTCGCGTTTGTTCCATCGGCAGCGATTGCAGCCACGCTAATGATCTGGTCGCGCCCGCGGCGGCATGCCTGGCAAGCGCAGGCCGGCGTGTTCACCTTGGCCGCGTCCATGGGCCTGACGTATACCGGCGTGGTCGTGAGCGTGCAGTCGCGCACTAGCAACAATCCTTGGACGGCGATCGCCACGATTCGCGAACTGATTCCGCCGGGCGAGCGATTGACGAGCTTCGACCCGGTGCATCACTTGTTTGCCTATTACTACGCCGACCCGATCGAGTTGCAACGACTCGGCAAGAACCGCCTGGCCACACCCTCGAGCGGAGCGTACTTCTGCTTCGCCGTCGATCCGCACTACACTCGGCCGATCATTCCGTTTGCGTGGGAGACGGTCGCCGAGATCTCCTGCGAGCGCACGCAGTCGGAGCATCCGGCGAGCAAAGTCGTGGTTGGCCGTCGCGTTGTTGAGGTCGCGCAGGGCGAGGAGAGTCCGATCGACGGCGAAACTCCTTCGAGAGCCGCACACGAGACGGCCTCAAGCGAGACCGAAGTCTCGGTTTCGCGAAAGTAGGTTTTGCGGCTTCTGCCAAGCCGACAAGCGGCTGATTTCCGGTGGAAGTATTGATCCCCAAAGGATTAACGGCACCGCAGTCCTCTATTTCTGACGCGGCCTTTGGGTGATCGATTCACCGTAAGTCCTTTGTTTGCATCCGTTTGAACAATTCCATGTGGAAATGTTCAGCATCTATTGACAAAACATCACTAAGATGACGATCATACTAAACATGATTAAGTCAGTTGTGTATTCAGCAGAGGGACCTATGAGATCGATTGCCTTGTTTGCGGTTCTCGCCATCGGCGCGTTGCTATTGAGCGGCTGCAATTCGAGCCAGGGTGAGGCCGATGGCGCAACCTCGCAGGAATTGCTCAACGTTTCTTACGACCCAACGCGCGAATTGTGGAAGGCGCTCAACAAAGAGTTTATTGCCGACTACAAGAAGCAAACCGGCACAACGCTCGAGATCAAGCAATCGCACGCCGGTTCGTCGAGCCAGGCACGCAGCGTAATCGAAGGCCTGGAGGCGGACGTGGTCACGCTGGCCATGCCCCCCGACACCGAGGCCATCTCCAAAGCCGGCCTGATCAAAGAAGGCTGGAAGGAACGGCTGCCCAATGGCTCGTTGCCCTATTCCTCGACCATTGTGTTCGTCTTTCCAGCACAGTGGGATCCGAAGCTTGGAATTCACGTGACTTGAAGTCGCGG
>JADMIO011283382.1_pt1 | contig 76761 bp, 56 predicted proteins | sample 8958161 | NCBI WGS metagenome assembly JADMIO01 (sample SAMN16585339, study PRJNA669376) | soil metagenome | isolation source: Crop rotation soil | place: USA: Cullars Rotation, Alabama | collected 2011
TGTCCACGTGGAATTCTAAGCTTAGGATCCCAATGTGCTGGAAAGCTTTCCAGCATCTTCTCCCTCCTCCATCCACAAAATCTCTGCGCCCCTCTGCGCCCCTCTGCGCCTCTGCGTTCAACTCATCAGCCATTTTCCACGGTTTCTCCTCCGCAAACGCAAACGCTCACGCCCCTCCCTCCATCCGCAAAATCTCCACCTTCCACATACCTAGAGACGGCTACGCACCCCGCATTTCACCACCGCGCCTCCATCCACAAAATCTCCCGATGAAAAAAACGTATCACAGAATGTTTGAATGACTTGCGTTGATCAATCGCCACCCGTTTCGACCCTCTCTCGATGCACAAAATGTCCTCATTCCCAATCTCGCTGCCGCTCCTCAGCGGCGGTCGTGATTTCCCTCTTTCCAAGTTCGCCGCGCAAACCCTCCCTCCATCCACAAAATCTCTGCGCTCCTCTGCGCCCTCCGCGCCTCTGCGTTCAAACACGCCGTCCCCAACCAGAAACACGGTGCTAATGCTCCATCCCGTGACTACGGAACAATCGAAAATTCAAAATCGAAAATCGAAAATTCCACCCCTCCATCCATCCACAAAATCTCCGCTTCCCGCTCGATCCGCCGCCCGCCACCGCTCCCGTAGGGTGGCGGCGGATTTGTAGCGCAACTCACTGAACCCAAGCTTTTAACCAAAACCATCCGCCGCTCGCACCTCCGGAAAACTCACCTGCGGGGACAAACCAGAAACCAGTGGGCCTCAACACGGAATCCGATCCCACCGAAATCCTCTTCGAAACCAAATGAACAAGACACCTGCACTCCACTGGACGGCGATGTTACGTCGCACCGTCCTTCCCGCCATGGCCGTCGCCCTCTCCTCGCTCGCCTCCGCCGGCGATATGGCGATCCAACCGCCGCAGCCATTTCCCTCGCTCGAAGCCCTCGTTCGCAAGACCGAACTGGTGCTTCGCTGCCGCGCCGAAACCGTTCGGGGCAAAACGCGGTGGAAAGTCGTCGAGGCGCTCAAGGGCGAGTACCGGCCCAAAATGTTCGACCAGGAAACTCCCGGCTACATCGGATCGACCGGCACGCTGACCGTGGCGAGCGCATCCCGCCGGGCCGTTCCCGCTCAAAAGCACACCGAGGAAATCGTCTTCGGCCAACGGCGGCACCTCCATTCCGGCGACGACAACAAATGGCACGACCACTTTGACGCCGACGAATCTTTGCCCGTCGTCGCGGATAAGATCACCTACCCAAAAACGATCCTCTGGGACCACGCCCCCAAAACCATCGACCGCGAATTCACCCTCGCCGAGTTCATCCTGGCGATCAAAGCCGTGCGGTGAGGTGCTTCGATGACGTGCGATAGTGTCTAACACTGCTTCATCACACGGGCCGCGCCGAAGCTCCCTATTGACAAGGGATGCGACTCGCTTCATCACGCTCACTCGCACTTCCGCCAAATGCATTCCATGCACACCATCCACCACGTCAAACCGCAGATCCTCTGCGGCCTCACGTGGTCGTTTGCCGTCGCCAACCGAGGCAATCGCATCGTCACCCGTGAGCGGGGCAGTGCCTGAACCCAACGAACCATTCGTTTCCGGCCTCAACCCTGTTCACCGCACCGGTGGCAGGGTTTTTTGTTCCCCGGAAAAACGAGCCCGCGCCTCCCACGAAAATCTCCCGACACCACTTCCTTCTTCTTTTCCTGCCTTCCTGAGAGTCCCAATGAACGCCGCATCCAAGTCATCGCTCCTCGCCGATTTGCGCGCCCTTCCACGCGCATTTTGGGTGCTCGTGGCGGGCACGTTCGTGAACCGGTTCGGTTCCTTCGTTTATCCCTTTCTCACCATCGTACTCGACCGGCGCGGACACACAGCCCTCGAGATCGGGGTGGTCATCGCCGGTTACGGTACGGGAGGCCTCTTCGCCGCGCTCTTCGGTGGCTGGTTCGCGGATCGCTTCGGCAGGCGCAACACCATTGTCCTCGGCACCCTCGCGAACGCCGCCTTCGTCTTCGCCCTCTACTACGCCGTATCCACGCGCGACCTTTTCATCCTCACCTTGTTCGCGGGTCTTTCCGGCGGCTTTTACCATCCTGCGTCGAATGCCTTGGTCGCCGACCTCATCCCCGAGTCGCGCCGCCTCGCCGCTTACGCCGTGCTCCGGCAGTCCGCCAATGCTGGCTTCGCCTTCGGCACCGCCGCGGCCGGGTTCCTCGTGTCCCACTCCATCTTCTGGCTCTTCGCGGGTGACGCCATTACCACGGCCTCCTTCGGCATCATGGCATTGCTGCTCCTGCCGCACGGCCTGCGCTCCGTGAGCACCCAGGCTCGTTGGAAGGACGCCATCGCACACATCCGCGGCGACTCCCGTTTCTGGGCGCTTTTCGCCGCGCAATTCCTCACCGCCCTGGTCTTCTCCCAATTCGTCTCCAGCTACACCCTCGAGGTCACCTCGCGCCATCTGCACGTCGGCTGGCTCAAGCCCGAGCAGATCTTCGGCGTCCTCATCGGCTGGAATGGCGTCATGGTCACGCTCTTCGAACTCCCGCTCACGCGCTTCACTCAGCGGTTCAATCCCAGGCGCGTCATGTGCCTCGGCTACGTCCTCATCGGCTTCGGCTTCGCCATGAATCTGCTCCCAGGCGGCTTCCTCATGCTCTTCGCGAGCATGACGATCTTCACCATCGGCGAGACTTTCGCCATGCCCATGGTCCAGACTTGGGTGGCCTACCTCGCGCCCGAGTCCATGCGCGGCCGCTACATCGGCGCTCTCGGCACTGCGTGGTCGTCCGCCAGCACCATCGGCCCCGCCATCGGCCTGCAAGTCTTCGCCCACAGCCCCGCCGCCCTCTGGCTCGGCTGCGGCGCCCTCGGCCTTTGCTCCGCCATGATCCTCTCCCGCTGGGGCGATAACAGCACACCACAGAGCGTGGCCGCCCCGCTCCCCCGCGCCCTCGAACCCGTCGAATGAAATCACCCTGCCTCTTCCTTTCCCTCTTGGTCTTCCTCGCCCCGTCAGCGTTCTGCGCCGACGACACCTCCGCCATGCTCGCCCGCTTCGATGCTGACCGCTCCTCCCTCACCGAAGCCCTCGCAAAGTCGCCCGGCAGCGTCCCGCTCCTCTCCCGCCGCGGTGATGCCAACCTCTTCACCGCCCGCTTCGCCGAGGCCGTGGCCGACTACGAGAAGATGATCGCCCTCGATCCCTCCGAGGACAATCCGCACTGGCGCCTCGGCATCGCCTATTACCTCACCGGCGATTTCAAGAAAGCCGCCCTCCAGTTCCAGAAATACCAGCAGCACGAAAGCGGCGACCGCGAAAACGGCATCTGGCACTTCATGTCCACCGCCCGCGCCAGGGACATCGAAACCGCGCGCAAGGAGATGATTGTCTTCACCCGCTTCGATCGCGAACCCTTCCCCGGCCTCTACGATCTCTTCGCCGGCAAACTCACCACCGACGCCCTCTTCGCCGATCTCAAAGCCCGCGACCTTGCCGACAACCCAGGTGTGCAGTTCTTTGCGAAGTACTACGCCGGCGTATGGGAAGACCTTCAGGGCCACAAACCCCGCGCCATCGAACTCCTGCGCGAAGCCGTCAAAGCCGGCGAAACCCGCGAGGACTACATGTGGCAGGTCTGCCGCGTGCAGTTGGCGCTTCTGGAGTCTGGAAAATGAGCGATCTTTTTCTTTTTCTTCATCTTCATCTTTTTCCCTTTCGGTCGGGAAAAGGTGAAGAGCCTTACCAGCTACCCCCCGTGCGCCGCCACCGCCAACGGCCGCACAAACTCCGCCACTCTCGTCGCCAGTTCCGGCACATCCCCGATCTCCGCGATCTGTCGCACGATCGCACTTCCCACCACCACAGCATCCGCCGACTTCGCCACCTGCCGCACGTGCTCCGGCGTCGAGATTCCAAATCCCACGGAGATGGGCAGGGGAGTGGTCGCGCGAATCGCCGCCACGCGCTCATCGATGGAGGATGCGACTTCCGCCCGCTCACCCGTCACGCCTTCGCGCGACACATAGTAGATGAACCCGCCGGCGTCCTTCGTGAGCTGCGCGATGCGCGCCTCCGGTGTCGTCGGCGCGATCAGCCGAATCCGCTTCAAACCGCTGGTCTCCTTGAAATCGGAATCCGCCGCATCTTCATCCGGCGGCAGATCGAGAATCAGCAGCCCGTCCACCCCGGCCGCCTTCGCCGCATCGTGAAACTCCGCGAACCCAAACCGGTAGATTGGGTTCATGTAGGTGTAGAGCACGATCGGGATTTGCGATTCCTTCCGCAGTTCCTCGATCATTGCCAGCACCCCGCGCGAAGTCGCGCCCGCTGCCAGCGCACGCGATGCAGCCATCTGGTTTACCACGCCATCCGCGAGGGGATCGGAAAACGGCACGCCCAGCTCGAGCAGATCCACACCGGCCTTCTCCAGCGCCAGCGCGAGTGCCTTGGTCTGCTTCAGGTTCGGGTCACCCGCGCAGATATACGCGATCAGTCCCTTCCGCCCCGCCGCGCGGAGGCCTGCAAATGTTTCGTCGATACGGTTCAATGGAGTGCGAGAGTGTTGAAAGTGGAACGGCGAGAGTTGGTGAACTCCGCCCGTCCCGCTAGCGCAATTTCGAAAATACGCGCCGGATCGAACCATCTGCGCCATATTCCAAATCCGTGAGTGCTTCCACTTCCACAGCCAGCAGCCAGTCCCTCGTCGTCAACGAGATCTACCAGTCCATCCAGGGCGAAAGCTCCTGGGCAGGCCTCCCGTGCACTTTCGTCCGCACCACGGCCTGCGACCTCCGCTGCACCTACTGCGATACCGAATACGCCTTCTACGAAGGCAAAAAGCGCCCGCTCGATGAAGTCCTCCACGACGTCCTCGCCTTCGACTGCCCGCTTGTCGAGGTCACCGGCGGCGAGCCACTCCTTCAGAAAAACGTGCTCCCCCTCATGATCGCCCTGTGCGACGCCGGCAAGACCGTGCTCATCGAGACCAGCGGCGCCCATGACATCTCGAAGATCGATCCGCGCGTCCATCGCATCATGGACCTGAAGACGCCCTCCAGTGGTGAGTGCGCCCGGAATCGCATGGAAAACATCCCGCACCTCGGCCCCCTCGATGAAGTGAAATTCGTCATCGGCAGCCGCGAAGACTACGAGTGGAGCCGCGCCCAGGTCATCGAGCATTCCCTCGCGACCCGCGTCCACACGGTTCTCTTCTCCCCGGTCTTTGGAAAAATCACCCCGCGCGAAATCGTCGAATGGATCCTCGCCGACAAGCTCCCCGTCCGCTTCCAGATCCAGATGCACAAGATCATCTGGGAGCCCCGCGCCCGCGGCGTCTGAAGAAAGATCGAGAATAGTTAGACAGATTTCCGGTCTGGCGGCGCTTCTACCTGTGAAGCGAAAACCGCGACTCTCATATCCTACAAAGGATTGGTCATCCAATCCCGTTGCGAAAAACTCCAACCAATTTACTAATCCCGTGTCCCCCCGGTGCGTCAAAAAGGAATACCAGGTATGAACACCGACCAACTCACTGAAGCGGAATATATGTCCGCAACCACCGACCGCGAGGCGCTCGTCGCCCCGCTCCACGCCACGCCCAAAGGGGAAACGCAGTCGCACGGCCTCCCCATCCGAATTCTTCGAAAGCTCGAGCTTTTTTCGCTCCAGTCCGACTACGCCAGTTTCCGGAAGCAGGAAACGGAAGACGCCTGGATGTTCGTGCAGGAAGGCAAAGCGATGGGCCCAGTGTCCTTTCACGAAATCCTCAACCACCTTCTCGACGGCCAATCGCCGCTGAGCGTCATCCACGAGTCCAGGGCTTACGAGGAGCAGCCCTACTGGTCCGAGCTCGTCTACAAGCCGGTCTGGAAAAATCCGATCGCAGCCACTGCCTGGGCCGTGGGTTTCTGGATCATGGCCGCCAGCGTGGGCTTCATCCTGCTTCGGTTCCTGTTGCCGTCCGGCATTCGCACCTTCGGTAGCGTTGCCTACAGCCTGCTTGCGATGGCCGCCGCTTATTTTCAGACAAGGCCGCACCACGCCGCCTGGTCCGCCAAGCTGCGCTCGCCGCGAATGCCTCACTAGGCACGGCTACGCGAGGTCGAGTTCGACCACGCTCACGGAAGCCGCGGGAAACCGCCATTTGAAAAGCTCGCCCGCCGGAAACACAGTTTCCTTCGGCGTGAACGATCGCGGGCTGCTCTCATTGACCTCGGTCCGCAGCGACTCCGGCGCAATGGCGATCACCTTACCTCCGGTGATCGTCCGCCCTTCGACCTGAAACACGGCCTCCGTCCCGCCGGAGAATTCCTTGTTGGCTACATGGAGGAACACCTTGTTCCCCGTGCGGCTGGCAGCGATGTCGAGCTGGCTCGGCGCGGACTTAACGGACACGCCTTGTTTGCCATTGTGGCGCTTGAAAAGCCGCATCACCGCGCCGGCCGGCAGGAGGTAGCTAAGCCTGCCTGGCACTTGCAGCAGCAGGGCATTGGATGTCCACCGGTTCCCGTTGAAGTCCGCGCACGTCGCGATCTTCACGCGCGCTCCCTCACGCTGGTACACGTTCATCGAGCGCGCGTGATAAACCCCCGTGATCCACTCCGTCAGGATCGGATTCAGATTGCGCGGCGCGAGCGAGAGATGCCCCTCGGTCACAGCAAGCCCATGCGGAGTCTTCTTCGCATCGACGACTTCCACCATCTTCTTCAGCCGCCTCTCGACGCGATCCCCAAGTTCGAGGAACTCCTGCCACGCCTGCTCGAGATTGGCCTGATACCGATTCCCGAAGAGCACCGTATCCTTCCGCTGTGGTGATTGCCCCATCATGTGCATGGCCACGTGATCGATGACATCGCCGGCTCGCTCGATCATATCGCCAGCCCAAGCCTCACCCCGCCCGCCCGCCGGAAGGTCGCCCCAAGCGATCAACTGCAGCGCCGAGTCGCGCTCCCGCATCGCCTTTGCGAACTCGATGGTGTGCTTGATGCAGTCGTCCTTCGAGAAGTTGTCCGGCGCATAGCTGGTTTCATTCCCGATCTGCCAGAGGCGCATGTTGAACGGATCGGCATGTCCATTCGCTCGCCTCTCACGATGATCCGGATCATTACAATACGACACCCAATCCGCAGCCTCCCGCGCATCGCCGGTGCGGTCGCCCTCCTTGGTATTGCGATATTCCGCTCGTCCATCCCCGAGAAAGTTCACGCAGTAGAATCCCTCGCATCCCACGCGTTTGCAGAAGTCCGCGAATTCATGCGTGCCGACCCGGTGTGTCTCCCATCCCTCCCAAGCGTAGTTCCGATGCCGCGGCCGCTGCGCAGTGGGTCCAACGCCCTCGCGCCACTTGTAGTAGCGGCTGTACAGTCCGCCGAAACGCATGATGTCCGGCGAAAGGTCGCGCGTTGTTTCGATGAAGTCTTTCCGCCAATCATCCGCTCCATAATCCCAGGAACCCTCCACACTGGCATCCGTCAACCCGAGCGGCTCCATGAACTGCATGTGAAGCCACGGCGAAATATCAAAGACCGGTTGAGGATCGATGAGAATCGATGTGCCAGCTTTCGCTTCTGTCGTCGCTTGTGCCTGCACTTGCCTGGCAAGGAGTCCGGTGGCAGTGGCGGTGACGCATTGTCGGAGGAAGGAGCGGCGTTGCATGAGCGAGGGGCTTCCTTCCTAGCGGAAGTGGCGTCGACCCTCCATCACTCGGGTGCACGCGCCGCTACCCGCGATCCATGCTCCTATGCAGGAAATTTTGTTCAGATACGGCGCCGGTCCGCATGGAGCGCGGGACCGGCCCCGCAAACCAAAGCTCCTTTCAGCTATTTGCCTACCTTCGCCTGAAGCTCCTGCGCCATCTTCAAGTGACCTTGAAGGGTCGGAAGGGTTTTCGCTGCGAATCCCTTCACCTCGACATCCTTGGATTTGGTGGCCGTCTTCGCAAAGGCCTCCACCGCCTTTCCATGATCACTCACCATGGCCTCGGCAAATGCCTTGTCGAAGTCGGCGCCGGACTTTGCATCGAGGAGCTTGGCCTTGCCCTTGGCAATTGCGGAGGGTTCGGCGGGAAGCTCGACTTTCTTCGAGTCGGCCAAAGTCTTGAGTTCGGCATTGGCTTTGGAGTGGTCGCCGACCATGTGTTCGCCAAAGGCCTTGACGTCAGCATTGGCGGACTTGGCTACAGCCATCTCGCCGAGTTTGATTTCCGCAAGACCGTCCTGGTAAGCGTCTTTGAGGAACGATTCATCCGACGACTTCACCACAGAATCCGCCCCCCAAGAGGCGGCGCTGAGGAAAAGGGAAACGACGGAAACAGTTGCAAGCAGGGGATGTTTCATAATTTCCCAAAGTATCGAAACGCACGGCTTCGATGGCTGCATGCAGAGCGAATCCCGAGGCTCGCTGACGCGGTGGCCGGGATGCGAGCGAGGCGTGCCGATGCGCTAGAATCTGCGTCGGCGAAAACCCGCCAAGGAAACGGCGCCAGCGAGAGCCATGACGATGGACTGTGGTTCGGGAGCAGTGGTGTAGATGCTCGCGGTGCTGGCGGTCGCCGTGTTCTGCGCGATGTGGCCGTTCGGATCGAAAGTGGTGTTTGTCCAATCGTTGCCGATCGCCTCGCCGGAACGAAAAGCGTCGAGGCCGTTGAGATAAGTCGTAACGAACGTGAACGATTGCCCGGCGTTGACGCTGAGACCGATGCTCGCGAGGCTCAGTGTAAAACTGTAAGTCGCGCTGCTTGGGTTGTTAGCGGGGGTTAGATTGACGCTGGCAACGAAGGGAAAGGAAGAGCTGTTGGAGAGCGACCAGAGACCTCCGAATTCGCCCATCTTGCCGCCATTTGCGCTCAGTGCGATGGCAAAACCGCACCGAAACCGGCAGGGAAATTGACCGTAGCGCGGCCGCTGCCGTTGTATCCGGAGATCGACTTGCGAAGGGGATCGCCGACATCGCTGAATGAGGAAGTGTCCGAAGCACCACCAGCGACTGAATCGAAATAGATGACAAATGCGTCGTCAAAATTGCTCGTGCCGCGAGTCAGGGTGCCGGTGAGTGTCATGCCGTCATCGCTCAGCAGCAGAGAGCCGGAGCCGATAGCACCGCCGAAACTCGTATTTAAATTTCCCGTATATGTCGCGCCGAAGACGGATGCCGAGCAGGACAAAGCGGCGGCCAGGACCGAGATGTTACGACGATGGCGCGAAGAGTGGGATTTCATAGAGGGGCAGAGCTTGGGTGGACGCTGAAAAGACATGATCTTCGTCGTGCTCGCAACTCTCCACATTCAGCGGGAGAAAGTACCTGTCATTACCAGTGTCGCAGCATGTTAATCACAGGGTCCTAAAGCCGTTCTATTTCCAAATGGAAGCGAGCGGCCACGCGTTGAGCGACTTCAATTGGGTGGGACCTCCCGCCGAAAACAGCTCCACAGCAGTGCCGGAAGGATCAGGATAAATTTGCGACGTGAAAACGCGTTCCCCGTCGTTGGCGAAGACTTCGATAGAACATTGATCGATGAAGATGTGGAGCTTTAGAAGCTCGCCTTTCGGACGGTAAGGAGCAGTAACGGTGGTCTGGAAGCCAGGGCCAAATGTCACATAGGCTGAGGAGGTGCGGTCGAGGTAGAGATTCCCACTGGAGGAGTCGTAGCCGACCGTAACGCGCTGAGGCGCATCAGAGACGCAGAGATTTATGCCGAATTTTTGAGCGGCATCGACGAGACGGAATGTGGCTTCGATCTCGTAGGTGTTGGTGGTGGGTCGGAATTCGGAGAGATGTTCGGTGCCGCGCACGGTGCGCGGGGTGATATTGGTGATCGGGCCGCGAAGTTTTTGAAGGGCTTGAATGGGTTGCTGGAGCAATTCGTAACCACGGGGGGAGGGGATGAGCTGAAGTTTGCGAAAGATAGATTCGGCACCTTTTCCCCAAGTGTCGGGATCTGGGCGGAACTGTTCGTATTGCCAGCTTCCGATCCAGCCGAGCCAGGTGGAGTCGTGTTGGGTGCCATCGTAGTCGCGGACGACTTTTGGGGCGAAAAAATCAGAGCCCCAGTCCACCCAATTTGCGTGCTCCTTGCGCTGATCCATGAGCAGGTCGGAAAACAGGATATGGTCCACGTAGATGCGGCCCCAGAAGCCACCAAAGTCATCGATGATTTGCAGGCGCGCCTCGCGGTCCTTGAACTCGGCGACATTCCAGCCGGCCCACTTGAGTACATCGGAGTCGTCGCCGGTGGCGGTGCGAACGACGGAGCCGTCCACGATGAGATTGATGCAAGTCTGGCCCGGATGATTGCCCCCGGCGATGAGAAAATCGATGCAGTTCCGGGTGATGGTAAAGACGGGAGAAGTGAGGGTGCTCGCGGTGAGGTAGTCTCCATTGACGTACGAACTCGCGAGGCGGCTTCCCAGATAGCCTGAAGCGGGCTGCCCCGGCTGTCCGCGCCAACCGGTCTCGGGGCCGAAGGCACCGCCCGTGCTAGACCAGCCGAGGGAGGCATAGCTAACGCCTTCGAAATTTGCGAAGATGTCACCATCGAGTCCCACTCCGTCATTGAGGAAGTCGCGTGTGGCTTGATCCATGGTGAAATGAGAGCCATCGAAATCGCCGACAAAATATTGTACCTTGTTGGTGCCGGCGCCGACATAAAGAAGCCATTTCTTTTGATTTCCGTGATCTTTGATGGGGACCTCGACGAGGCCGGGGACTTCCCAAATTTCATTCCGCGCGCCTTCGGGGCCGAACTCGCCTTCATAGTGCCAGGATTTGAGATCGCTGGAGGTGTAGAAGTGGAGATTTTTTGCAGCGGACCGGGCGACGGACATAAACCAACGGTTTCTGCGCGAATCCCAAAAGACGTCCGGATCGCGAAATGTCACGTCGTTCGATGCGACAACGGGATTCGAGATGTAGTTGTAGAAATTGATATGGTCAGAACTATGTGCCATACCGACGGACTCCTGGCCGGTGGCGTTGTCGTGAATGGTGTAGAGGGCGACCATCGGGGGATCTGCAAGGGAGCCAAATCCGCTCGAGTTCTGAAGATCGAGAACGACGGAGCCGGTCCAGAAGCCTGCGTCGGGGGGAGAGTCGCGCATGGGCCAGCCGAGAAAATTCCACTGCACAAGATCGGTAGAGGCGGCGTGATCCCAGGTAAAGATGTGGTATTTGTTCTGATAGCGAAGCACGCCATTCGGATCGCCCACGCCGGCGCCGGGAAGTGAGAAGTGAAACTGGGGGACGTATTTTTCGGTATTCAGGAAGGGATGGATATCCGCGGGCTGTAGGGCGACAGAGGTATCGGCAGCGTCCTCGAGCAAGGCACGCACACGAACAAAGATGCGTGGACGAGAGGCGGTTCCGAAGACGCGGTCGAGGGTGGCTTTGGATACAACGGCGGTGGTGGATTCGCCTACGCCTGATAAGGTGGCGAGAGGCAGATAAGCATCGAGAGTAGTGGATGCCTCGATGACGTAGAACCAGCCATCATTGGAATTGAAAATGACGCTGAGGTCTCCAACTGCATTTCGGCTGAAGGAGGTCGTTTTGAAATGTTTGAGCGGTGAAACCTGACGGCCCGGGGCGCTACGCAGGAATGCAATATCGTAGGATGAGAGGGGGCGATCGTAGAGCTGGATGTCGTCGAGTCTGGCGATGGCCGAATATGCGATGAAATCGAGGCCATTGCGCACACTTCCGATGCTAATCCAACTGCCGTCGGAGTTGTGGGCGCCGGGGCGGCCGAGGCTGGAGGTCTCGATGCCATTAATCGAGAGACGCAGGACGCCTGAGACGGAATCGTAACCACCGGCTACGTGCAGCCAGGCATCCATATCGGTGGTGAGGGGGATGGTTGTCGTCGATAGGACGCTGCCGAAGAAGTTGCCTTGGGAGCGATCGTCGCCACGAACGACCAATTCGAGTGGAGCTCTACCCGTGCCGTTTCCGTCGCCCACTTTGACCTGCCAGGCGAGGCGCGTGAAATCCTCGCCAACTAAAGGGGCGCACTCTTTTGCAAGGATGCTTTCGCCCGCAGAGAGACGCGTGGGATTGACCCAGAAGGAGAAGCCGAAGCTGTCGGTCTGCAGGGCGGCTCCGGAGGCGTAGAGGCGGGAGGCGATGCCAGGATTCTGCTCCCAGGCGAGTTGGACACCTTCACCATCGGCTGCTAGGACCTTCCGTATAGGAGTCGTGCCGGAGTCAAAGTTGAGGTTGTTTTGATGGCCGCTCCAATCGCCGAACCAAGGACCGGATTCATCGAGTTTCCAGTGGGCCACGAGCGTTGCTGGTGCGCCGGGAGCGGAGTCTTCACCGATGGCCCGCCCAGGATCAGTCATGAGAACTGAAATGTCGGTGGATGAGGGAGGGCCATCGTAGAGTTGAAGTTCGTCGATGTCCGAGGCGCCAGCATAGGCGACGAATGAGGAGCCGTTGACCATGGTGCCTAATGCGAGGGCTCCTCCATCGGAGCTATGCGCACCGGGCGCCCCATCGGTGGACGACTCCGCGCCGTTGATACTGAGGGTGAGTCGGCCGGTGGTGGAGTCGTATCCACCGCCGATATGGAACCATTTGTCGCTCGCTGTCCAAAGCGGGAGTCTGGCTGATGAGATTACGCTGCCGAAGAAATCGCCCTGTTGGCGATCACAACCGCGCACGAGGAATTCGAGACAGGCGCTACCGGAACCATTGTCCCATCCCAACTGGACCTGCCATGCGAGACGTGTGAATGCCGGGCCCGTACTGGTCGCCAGCATTTCCTTGCCGAGCAAGTTGTCGCCGGGAGCGAGTGAGTTTGGGTGGAACCAGAAGGAGAATCCGAAGGAGTCCTTCTGCAGGGCCTGGCTGTAGGAGACGAGTCGGGTAGAGACCCCGGGCGGGCTGGCGAAATTCAATTGGGCCGCGTTTCCATCCACGCCATAAGCCATGCGCGCCTGCGCGGTATTGAAGTCGAGGCCGAGCGGACTTTCGCCGTGCCTGTCGGCATAGGGGGCTGCGGATTCATTGAAATGCCAATGCGCGATGAGGCGTGGCGTGCGATTCGGATTTGCCATGAGTGCCTGAACTTCCAGGGCGGTGGGAGGCGCATCATAGATTCGAAGATCGTCGAAGCCGGCGGACGCACCGTAGGCGATCCAGTCCGGGCCGTTTCGAACGGTGCCGACGGTAAGCGGATCAGGGTTCGAGCAGTTCGCGCCGGAGCGGCCAGCGGCGGAGGTTGGCACGCCACCAACGAATAAGGTCAGCTTTCCGGTGGCGGCATCGTAACCGCCGGCGATATGAGTCCATTGTGTACTGGAGGCGTAGAGCGGGAGCCTCACCGAGGAGAGTACGCTGCCAAAGAAATCTCCATGGGCACGGTCGCTGCCGCGAACGAGAAATTCGACCGGGGCGGTGCTGGAACCATCGTCATTCCCGATTTTCACCTGCCAGGTCATCCGCACGAATGGAGCACCCGTGCCGGCCGGCATCTCCTTTGCGATGAGGTTGTCCCCGCTGTTGATGGAGATGGGGCTGAGCCAGAACGAAAAGCCGAAGGTATCCGTTTGCAGCGCCGCTCCGCTCGCAGAAAGACGCGTGGAGACGCCGGGAGAATCGCTGAAATGCAGGTGGGCCGCGGCACCTTCATGACCGATGACATTCGACGGAGGCGTCGTCGAGGGATCGAGCACGAATGAGTTTCCGTTTCCGCTCGTATCGACGTATGGAGAGGTGGGTTCATCGAGCCTCCAGTGGCCGATGAGACGGGCTGCGTGCGCAAGGGGTGCGGCGCAAAGGACGAAGCCTATGGCGAGCCAAAGTCTGATGGAAACAAGGCAGCGCATCGTCATTGGCGCGTGGGTGAAGATTTTGCGTCTTCCGCAGGTGTCTTCCAAATAGAGGCGAGGGGCCAGGCGGTGAAACTCAGCAGCTTGACCTCGCCGCCGACGCCGAACAACTGAACGGCGCGATCGGAGGGTTCTGGGAAGATCAATGACGTGAAGACGAGATCCCCATCGTTCACAAACACTTCGATGGATGATTGATCTACAAAGACGCGGAGCTTGAGTTTGTCGCTCGGACGCGGAATGGGCGCGGACGTAACAACGGGGAATCTGGGATGGAAGGCGACGTTTCCGGCGAGGCGCCTGTCGAGGTGGATTGTGGAGGTTCGTGTATCGTAGCCAACGACGACCTCATGCGAGCCGCCCACGCAGAGATTGAGGCCGAGGGCCTCGGCGGATGTATGCAAGTCGAAGACGGTTTCGATTTCGTAGGTATTTGTCGCGGGTTGGAATTCCTTCACCTCAACTGTCCCGCGGATGGCGCCCGGAGGAAGGCTCGCCGGCGTGCCGCGCAGATGCTCCAAGGCGGGAAGGGGAGTTTGCACAAGGCGGAAGCCGCCTCCTTCGTTTTGGAGATGAATTTTTCGGGGAATCGACTGCGCTCCCTTGCCCCAGGATGTGGGTACGTCGTTGGCGTATTCCCAATTGCCCATCCAACCCATCCAACAGGTCGTGCGCCCATGGTCATCGTAGTCGCGAAAGGCCCGTGCTGCGTAGAAGTCCGCGCCCGAGTCGACCCAACGTGGGGCCGATGCTTCGTCGGCTACAAATCGAGTGCCATCGAAGGCGCCGGTAAAATATTGGATCCGATTTGGGCCCATTCCGCAAAACAGGACCCATCGCGACTGCACGCCGTCGCCACCGATCGGCAACTCCACGAGGTTAGGCACTTCCCAATTTTGTTCGCTTGCGCCCAAGGGACCGAACTCGCTCAGGAAGGTCCACGATTTCAAATCGGGGGAAGCGTAGAAGCGAAGTTGATGCTTCTCCGGTACAGCGAGGAGCATGATCCAGCGGGAAGTGGGAGCGTGCCAGAAGACATCGGGGTCGCGTTCGGCGGGGGTTCGTGCCCTGAGGACGGGATTACGAGGGTCGTGAACGAAATTTGTGTAATCGCCGCTGACAGAGATTCGCTGGTCCTCGGTGCCGTCCTTCCGGTGGGCGGTGTAGAGGGCGACCATGGGAGGGGTATTCGCCATCCCCAACTTGCTAGTATGATCGACATCCACCACGACGGAGCCGCTGTAATACTTGAAGCTGTCGTCGCCGCTCTTCATGGGATAGGGTAGCTCGTTCCAGTGAACGAGATCCGGCGATTCCGCGTGTCCCCACCAGAAGAGGTGGTACTTGCCGGCAAATCGGATCAGTCCATCGGGGTCTCCCATCCAGCCTTTGCGAGGTGAGAAGTGATATTGTGGCCGATACTTTTCGCTATAGAACACCTGAGTATCCGCGGCGCGGGCTGGGGTGACCAGCGCGGCGAGGCATAGAAATGATCGGAAACCGATCACGGTGCGATGAGCGGGTGAAGGACGATTTCCTGAACGACGAGGGAATCGACATTGGAACCCGAGAGCGAGAGCGTCCGGGTAGAGCCAGAGGGGAAAATGAGATCGGTTATCGAGGTTTCGCCGTCCTGCGCAAAGATCTCCAAGGAAGACGCATCGAGCAGAAGGCGAAGCGTGACGCGGCCGTCGACGACACGAAGCGGAGCATGATGGCGTCCGGGAAATGTCCGGTGAAACGCCGTTTCGCCGGACTTGGTGCGATCCAGTGTAATGCGTGCGCTGCCGGGATCGCAGACAACCAATGTTTGTTGGTTGTGCTCGGACGCGATTCCAAGGGAAAACGAGGTGTTGCGGGAAATACGGCTGAACGTGAGGGAAACATCAAGTTGTGGAGGGAGGTCGTTTTGTTTCGCCAGCCAGGTGGCGGCTTCTGCGAAAGTGCCGCCGCGGAACTTGAGGGCGGGTTTGCGATGGAGCGCGGCGAGTTCCGCCACGGGAAGCTGGATGAGGCGCAGACCCTCGAGAGTGCGGCGGAGTGCAAGAGTGCGGGGGATCGTCATCGCACTGCGCCATGGCGAGGTAGGAACTTCCTGAGCGTAGTTCCAATTGCTCATCCACGCGAGCCAAATTCGACGCCCATCTGGCTTGGGCACGTCGCACCATGAGACTGCGGCGTAAAAGTCGGCACCGAAATCGGCCCACAACGCGTCCTCGTTGGACGAGGCGTCCGGCGAGTCGGCGAGGGCGATGCCATCCAGCAGGATGTGACCCCAGTCGTCGCGAGTGCAGATGTCGAACAGCTCGATCCTTGCGGTCTTTCCGCGCCATTGGCGGAGGTCCCAGGATTGTTTTTCGAGCTGGGGACTGTTGTTTCCGGTGGCGGAGCGGACGAGCTTGCCATCCACCAGGAGGCGAATGCCCAGTTCGTCGGGATGTGAACCGCCGCCGATGGAAAAGTGGAGATAGTTTGCGTCGATCGTGAAGTTCGGAGACGTGAGCGTACCCTCGCTGGAATCGTTGCCGCCAAAACTATCCGCGATGCCCTTGCCGTCCATGCCTCGAACGGAGTCGGTGGCAGGTTGCGAGGGGCGAATCCCGAATGCCGGCCCGCTGGCTTTCCACGCACCATAGTCGGCGCCTTCGAAGTCTGCGAGCGTTCGCGCGGCGGAGGGGCGTGCTTTCGAGGCATCGACACGATCCGCAATGAATTTCCCTCCGTCGAACTCTCCCACAAAATACTGCGTGCCCGAACCTCCGGCCGGGGCGCCGGGATTGACATTCACGATCAGCACCCATTTGCTGGCGCCGGATTCAGTTTCGATTGGCAGTGGGAAGAGATCGGGGCATTCCCAGAGTCCGATGGTCGAGCCAGCGGGGCCGAAGTCGCTCAGATGTTTCCACGATTTGAGATCGGGAGACTCGTAAAAGCTCACCTTTTTCTCAGTGGAAAGAGCAAGCACCATGATCCATCGGCGTTTGGATTCGTACCAGAAAACCTTTGGATCGCGAAAGTCAGCGAGGCCGATGTCGAGCACGGGGTTTCCCTCGTATGAAGTCCAGGTGCGTCCACGATCGTTGCTGTAGGCGAGGCGCTGATCCTGATGTTTTTCGCGATGGCCGGTGTAGATGGCAACGAGTGGCGGCTTGCCATTCTTTCCGAAGCCACTCGTATTTTGCCAGTCGACGACAGCACTCCCGGAAAAGGCCATGACCCCATCCCGTTCGGGAAGGGCGAGCGGCAAATGCTCCCAATGGATCAGGTTGCGGCTGACCGCGTGTCCCCAACTCATGTGGCCCCATTTTTCGCCCTCAGGGTTGTATTGATAGAAGAGGTGCCACTCGCCCTCGTAAAAGACCATGCCATTTGGATCGTTCATCCAGTTCCGCTGAGGTGTGAAATGAAACTGGGGCCGGAACGGCTCGGCCTGTGCCAGCGTGGCAGCAAAAAGACAGATTGCGATCGCGGATTGCCTGATGAGTCTCATGGGAGGCGTGATAGGCATCGCTGGATTCAACCCAGAGCGGTGCTTGCGCAGACTGAGTGTGTAAAGGGTTCCACGAGGTACGCGGGCATGGGAGGTGTGGCGCCCTCGCACGAGCACACGTATGCCGCGATGGCGTTTGCGCGTTCACCGATGGTATCGAGAGTCCAGCCAGAGAGGACGCCCATGGCGACTGCGGCAGTAAGGGAATCTCCGGCGCCTACCGTATCCTTGACGTCCACCGTAGGTGCGGAATGTTCGGACCAGAGTGACCCATCGTAGAACATGCTGCCGCGTGCACCACAGGTAAAGACGACGAGCCGCAGGCTGTAGCGTTCGGCGAGTTCCGCGAGTTGCTGTTTGTCGGTGAGACCGGATAGGCCGAGGAGCCTCGCCAGGACAGGCAATTCGGAGTCATTAAGCTTGAGGAAATTTGCCATCTCCAGGGAGTCTTCGATGAGTTCACGGGAGTAGAAATCCTGGCGTAGATTCACATCGAAGATCCGCAGCGCCGAGGGAGAGGATGCCTGCAGCAAGGTGCGAACGGCGGCATGGGAAGTCTCGCAACGCTGCCCCAGGGAGCCGAAGCAAACAACGTCGGCTCCGGCTACAGCGGCCACGGAGGGGGAGTCGGCTGTGAGGTGATCCCACGCGACGCTCTCGTGAATGGTGAAACATGGCTGGCCGTCCGCAGCGAGCTGAACGGTGACGGTGCCCGTGGGATGCGCGAGATCCGTGGCGATACACTCCGTACGGATTCCCAGTTCCCCCAGGCGAGCGAGGATTTCATGCCCCAAGACATCATTTCCAACGCGGCTGATGAGGTAGGCTTCGGCTCCCAATGCACCGGCATGATAGGCAAAGTTGGCCGGCGCTCCACCCAACTTTCGATCCGTGGGAAAAAGATCCCAAAGAACTTCTCCGATGCCGACGACTTTGAAGCTCATGGCGTGCTGTAACAGGATGCTGTGATGGGTGAGTCGCCTCAGACTTCGACGCCGAGTTTCTGCTGAATCTCCTCGAGCGGCACACCCTTGGTCTCGGGTACCATGGTCTTCACCCAGACGAGTTGAAGGACCATCATGAAACAGAAGAAGAGGAAGACGTAGCCTGGAGGAAATGCGCTGACCATCCTTGGAAAGAATGTCGTCAGGAGTGCGGCAAAAACCCAATGTGTGGCACTGCCGAGCGACTGGCCTTGGGCGCGGTAGCGATTGGGGAAGACTTCCGAGATGAGAACCCAGATGACGGTGCCCTGCCCGATGGCGTGCGCAGCGATGAAGGCGAAGATGCAAGTGGGGACAATTGCGTAGTGCTGAGTGAAGAACGCCCATGCGCAGGCGCCCAGCGACGCAATGTAGCCAAATGAACCGATCGTGAGCAGCGTTCGCCGCCCCAACTTATCAATTAGCCAAAGGCCGATGAACGTGAAGACGAGGTTGGTGACGCCGATCCCGACCGACTGAAGGAGCGCTGCTTCCTCGGCAAGTCCAGTCATTTTGAATATTCGGGGTGCGAAATACAGGATCGCGTTGATGCCGGAGAGCTGGTTGAAAAATGCGACCAGAAATGCGAGGAGAATGGGGACACGAAGTTTCCAGGACCAAAGGCCTTCGTGGGTGCGCTGCTGTTCGGAGGCTGTGACGATTTCCTGGGCCTCCGCCTCGATTTCATCCGGGGAGGCCCCTGGATCGATGAGAGCAAGTACTTTCAAGCCCTGCTCGCGGTCGCCTTTCCGGGTGAGGAGCCAGCGCGGGCTCTCCGGCAGGGAGAGGCACATCAGGGTGTAGATGACCGAAGGAAATGCCGCGACCCCTAACATCCAACGCCACGCATTTTCGCCGATGCCACTTAGGAGCGCATTCGAGACAAAAGCGATAACGATGCCGAATACGATATTGAATTGGAACATGCCGGCGAGTCGTCCGCGGTGTGCTGGTGGTGCGATTTCCGATATATAAAGGGGGGCGACTACGGTGGATACACCGATGCCGATACCACCGAGGAAGCGGGCCAGAATGAAGGAATTCACGTCCCATGCGAATCCGCATCCGACTGCGGAAATGATATAGAGGACGCCGATTGCCATCAGGGTGTTCTTGCGGCCGAATCGATCGGTCGGCCAACCGCCAAAGATGGAGCCAAGAACGGTGCCATAGAGTGCAGCACCCATGGCGACTCCGTGTACGCCGTCGCTTAATCTCCACAGCGACTGGATTGTCTGTTCCGCGCCGGAGATGACCACGGTGTCGAAGCCGAAAAGAAACCCTGCGAGCGCCGACGTGATGGCCCAGAAGAAAAGCCGTGGAGTGGTGGAGCGCTGGATTTCGCGGGCGGGAGTGCGGGTGGAGGAGTCTGGTAGGGAGATGCTCATGGCGGATTTTGGGCCGGGAGGGGAAGCGACGGCTATGCCGAAGTTGAGGTCCCGGGGTGGCTGAGAGTCTTCCGTTTCCACACGCCGATCTCCAATTCCGATTGGACAGGTTGCGGGGATTCCTGTGATTACTGGTCGGAAAACTTGTCAGGCCAGAAAGGTCATCGGGATGCCGTAAAACTGGCTCAAATAAAGGATAGGATGGACTGCGAGGCAGGTGATTGCATGATGACAGCTCGGTCATGTGCAGGAAGAGACGGTTGCAGATTTCTCTTCCAAAGGCTCTGTTGGTAGGCAACCTGTCAGTATGGAAACTCCCCCGGATTCCGGAACACGTTATCAGGAAATCGCCCGTCAACTCAGGGACGAGGTTTCGAGCGGTCGCTATGGAGAAGAAGGGCGTATGCCGAGCGAATCGCAGTTGGTGCGAAGGTTCGGTGTTTCCCGGCCGACAGTGGCGCGAGCTCTCCGCGTCCTTGAGGAGCAGGGGCTCTGCGAGCGCCGTGCGGGATCGGGCACATTCGCGAAACTGGGCGGAAAACATCAGCCGGGGCTCGCTGCCGCCACGGGTCTTCTCGCTTTGCTCATTCCCGATCTTGGCAACACTGAGATCTTTCAACTGATCTGCGGTGAGATTGCGAGCCTGGCGCGGGTGAACAATTACAGTCTGGTGTGGGGCGGCTCTACGCATCCTGCTCTCGATACCGATGTGAGCCTCCAGCATGCGGAGGAACTCTGCCATCAGTTTATCCAGCGGCGGGTTAGTGGGGTGTTCTTTGCTCCGTTTGAGTTGGTGCCCGAGAAGGAAGAAGCCAACCGGCGCATTGCGGTGATGCTGCGCGAGGCGGGAATCCCGGTAGTGCTGCTCGATCGGGATCTGGTGCCCTTCCCGCTGCGTAGTGACTTCGACGTGGTGGGGATTGATAATGTGGCCGGGGGGCATCTGCTGGCCGAGCATCTCATCAAGCTGGGATGCCGCCGGATCGAATTCGTGGCCCGTCCGTTGTCTGCGCCGACGGTGGATGCGCGCATTGCGGGAGTACGCGAAGCGTTGAGCCGGCGGCGGATCGAGGCGGAGGCCAACTGGGTGCACATCGGTGAACTCGACGACCGGAAGTTTGCACGGGAGCTTCTCCGGACACCGCTCCCCGATGTCTTCGTCTGCGCGAACGATCACACCGCCGCCCGGCTCCTTCGGCTCATGCATCAGGAGCGGATTCGCGTTCCCGAGGATGTGCGGGTGGTGGGATTCGATGACGTGAAGTTTGCTACCTTGGTGTCGCCGCCTTTGACCACGGTGCAACAGCCCTGCCGCGATATTGCGCTCACTGCTTTCCGCGTGATGCTTGATCGGCAAGCGGACCCGACGCTGCCTGCGTGTCATCATACCATTGCCCCGAGATTGGTGGTGCGCGATTCGTGTGGGGCGTATCTGCCGAGGAAGTGATTGCGCTCCCGAATGGCGCCGGAAAAGACTGGAGCCAGTGACGGGGCTTGAACCCGTGACCTGCGGTTTACGAAACCGCTGCTCTACCACTGAGCTACACTGGCGTCGCGCGATGCGGGTGGCCTCTATCCGCAGAAGTGAGGCGGAGGGCAAGCGACTTTTCACCCAAAAGCAAAACGGGAGGCAGGTGTTGCCTGCCTCCCGTTGCTGGAGTCGTTATGAGAAGTGCTACGCCGAATCAGGCAGGCAGCTCCTCTTTCGCGTCGATGTGGACGATCTTGTAGCCGCCGATGGTCTTGAAGTAGAGGAGCAGCAGGAGGTAGATCGCGGACATGGTGGCGGGAATGAAGGAGTCGAACTTGAGCGTGTGGCGGTCGCCCTTCTGGTCGGACTCGACGACGAGCTTCTGCTTGTCGGTGCGCTCCTTGGCGTCCTTGGCTTCGCCGAGCTTCTTGCCATCGAGGCCGTAGGCTTCGGTGGATGCGATGTTGAGGAACTTGGAGGGCTGCGCGGCCTTGTACTCCTCGAAGAGGGCGGCGTCCTTGGACTTCAATTCTTCGCCGGCAAAGCGGTCCTTGAGGTAGCCGAGGCCGGGTCCGCCGATCATACCGGCGGAAAGCATGCCGATGCCGCCCATGATGGAGATGGCGACGGCGCCGGTGCGCGGGAAGCGATCGGAGGCGACGGCAAGCATGGTGGGCCAGAAGAAGGTCTTGCCGACGGCGTAGACGCCGAGTGCGACAAGCGCGATGCCGAAGGTCTGCATGCCGCTGGCAAGCTGCAGGCCGACGGCGGCGATGGCTGCGCAGAGGAAGAGGAGGCCGACCGGGGAGAGCTTGAGCGTGTGCTCGATCCAGTGAGCGCAGAAGCGCAGGCCGAACATGATGGAGGAGGTCCAGATGAAGAGGTACTTGCCCTGCTCGGAGGTGAAGAGGTTGCCGGTGATGTTTTGGATCCAGCCATCGGTGCCGAGTTCGACGGCGCCGACGAGGGCGTGGGTGACGAACAGGACGAACAGGAGAATGGAGCCCAAGGAGAAGCGGGTGAGCGCTGCGACACCAAAGAGCAGGACGCCGCCGATGGCGTAACCGATGAGGTTGGCGTTGTCAGAGGCCTTGAAGATATCCGCGAAGAAGCGGGAGATGAGGTAGCAGGCGACGGCGGCGCCGAGGATGCCGACGTCCTTGAACATTTCGCCGAGGCTGGAGCCCTTTGCGGCGGCCTCGGATTTCGGGAAGCTCTGCCCGAGGAACATGATGCCGTAGAGGACGGTGGGCACGAGGTAGAGGGCGAGCTGGATCTTCCAGTGGACCTGCAGCTTGTCATCGAGGATCCAGCCGATGACGGAGCCGAGAATCATGCCGGCAGGCCAGGAGGCGTGCAGGATGTTGAGGAAGTGAGTTCGGTTTCTCGGGAAGAGTGTGGCGACCAGGGGATTGGCGACGGCTTCGAGGGTGCCGTTGGCGTAGGCGAAGATGAACATGCCCCAGAACAGCATGTTGTAGGCGTTGCCCGGGTTGGTGGCGCCGAAGGTGACGAATGCGGAAACGACATGGGCGACGAGGGCGAGGGCGACGAGTTTGCCGTAGCCGATCTTGTCGACGATGACGCCGCCGATGATGATGCCGAAGCAGAAGCCGGTGAAGCCGGCACCGCCGATGGCGCCGAGCTGGGAGGCGGTGAAGCCGAATTCCTTGCCCCAGTTATCGAAGATGCCGCCGCGGATGGCGAAGCCGACGCCGGCGGCGAGGATGGCCATGAATCCGGCCCAGAGGAGCCGGCTGGCGTTTGGTGCGATGCCTTCAGTTTTTGCTGACATGAGGTTGGTTTGGGTTGTGTGGATTAGGTGGTTTTCTGCGGGGTGGGGAAGAGTGGATGCTGTTCAGGGCCGGGCGCGAAGAGAGGACTCCGAGAGAGGAGTGAGCGGGGTCTTGAGTGCTAGACCGGCGATCGCGGGGTGACGTATGGACATGAACGGGAGACAAGGATGCTACGCGCTGAGGGGCCCCGGCGCGAAGCGCGGGGGATAGCAGCGGTGAGGGGGAGGAGTGTCAACGGGAATTGCGTGTGGTGCGGAGATTGATGGTTTTTACCGCGAAGCAGCCGAGCAGCGAAGGGCGATGAGCGCCTGGCGCGAGCGGATGGAAGGAGGGCGGCGGTGATTTGGCGTTGGATGCTATAGTTCAATGGGTTACGCTGGAAATCCGCCGCCACCCCCGGGGGCATCGGCGGGCGGCGGATTTGAGGTGGAGCCGGGGGCGCCGATGGTGATTGGGACACCGCTGTATTTGGCCAAGGTACAGGTCAGGGAGATCGAGCCGTAGCGGGCGCGCTCGAGGGGGCTGGCGGATTCATCGAGAGGCGGCAGGATCGGATAGCCTTCGGCATCCAAGGGGGCCTGAGCGTAGGTGGCGTCTTCGATGTAGACGCTGCCACCGGCTCGCTCCGCCTCGGTAACGACCAACGTGGGCGACATGTGCTTGACGCTTTCGAGCAGGTCGGCGGGGTCGGGCCATGGCTCGGTGGCAGGGGGTGGGGGAGGCGAGTGCGGACGCGCGGGGACGCGGGTCCCTACCTCGGGATTGGTTGGGTCGGTGGAGTGGAGTTCGGGGCAGCGTTCGAGGCGGAGGGCGATGAAGACCCATTTGCGGCCCTCGGCGCGGAGACGTTTGTCGGCGACGCTGGCGGGATCGATGCGGGTTTCGCCGTCGCGCTGGTAGGTGAGGACGGGTTCGTCGATGATCTGAAGGATTTCGTGGGCGAGGCGTTCGGCGCGAGCGGCCCAGGCGGTGACGTAGAGATGATGAATCTCGGGGTCGCGCATGCGCCAATCGCAGAAGGTGCGGACGGCGGGCATGTGTCGGGCGCTGCAGATGTGCTCGAGGGTTTCGCCTTCGGCGATGCGATTGCAGATGATTTCTGCGATTTTGCGTTTGGCGGCGGTGCGGGCGGACTCGGTGTCGGATGTATTCATTGATGTACGTAACACGTCCTTAAGTACGTGTCAAATGAGGGGCGCGGTTTTAGGAGGCTGGACGAATGGACTATTGGACTGATGGACTATTGGGGAGAAGGCTTTGCGGGGGCGTTGAGCGGGGCGGGACTGGAGGGACTGCGAGAGGGGTATGGGGTTCACACGAAGCCGCGAAGACACGAAGGGAGACGGGGCTGATGATCTGCAGGGCGGGTGAGGGATGAGGATCGGTGATGTGCGAAGGATTCCCGGGGGCTCAGGAACGGAGGAAAGGGAGGAGACGGGGATGCGGTTGACCGGATGGCGTGACCCGGAGCTTGGGGGGGCAGCGGTTCGATGGGAGGGCGTCGTAGAGTGAAGCCCCGATGCGGCATGTTGAATAGAGGCTTAACCTGGGGGGCGCCAAGCGTGCCATGGCGCTCGTCCACCGCCGCTCGGAGCGGCGTGCGCCATCGGAATTCAAGATTATTCTGACCCCTACTGCTCAAACAGGGTCACGTGGCCAGATTCACGCCAACGCTTTTGGGTGCTCCGTAGTGAAAAACGGCAAGACCGGTCCGTACAATCTCTTACGGCTTGTCAGGACCTGCTCGAACGAGGCAGATAGTGCAGCGTTTATGGCCCGGAGTTATTACCAGATTGCGATTCACCACCCAGGATTGTGCAAGCATCGTGTCATTCGAGGCGCGAATCGTGATCTCGTACAAGCGGCGGCTGTGACTCAGCGCCGCGCATGGGAGGAACAATACGCGCGAAAAATTGCCATCAATTCACGCCGCGTAGCGCGCGAAAACAAAAGGCAGGAACTCGAGGATCAATTGAGAGAAGCCGAGGAACGCACAGCAGAAGCGAAGGCCGCGCTCGATGAACTATCCGGCGTGCTGGCAGCGACCCTGTGTGTGGATGACCGCGTCGATTGGACTGCAATGATGCAGCCTCCGTTTTCGCAACCGAGACCCAAGGAGCGACCATATATCGCGCATCCAGAAGAACCCGCGTTCGATCCCGACGAGTGGAGAAATCGCAAAAACCTAGTGACGGTGCTTGTGCCTTTTCTAGCCAAGCGAGCGGAGGCTGCAGCTCGTGCCGAATTCGAAGCCGCGCATGCCAAGTGGCAACAACGCAACGAGGCGACGAAGGCAACGAACGCGACCATCTATGCTGAAAATCTGCGGGATTTTGAAGAATGGGAAAGACGAAGAAATGCCCATGAAGAAACACGTGCCAATCACAACGCATCCATCGAACAGGCGCGAACGGCTTATGAGGCGCTTCATCCCGATGCCATTCTCGACTATTGCGATTTGGTGCTCTCAAACTCGCAGTATCCCGAATGTTTTCCAAAGGAGTTTGAATTGGGCTATCGCGCTGACATGCGGAGACTCGTAGTTGACTACCGACTACCAACCCCGAGCGATCTGCCGCAGGTAATAGAAGTGAAATACGTACGCTCCAAACGCGAGTTCACGGCGAAAAATCTCGGCGCGCGCCAGTTTGCCGAAGTTTACGAGCGCGTGGTATGCCAGGTTGCGTTGCGAACGCTTCACGAACTTTTTGAAGCCGATGCCGTGGGAGCATTGAGCGAGGTCGTATTCAACGGGATGGTTCATGGAACCAACCCAGCGACAGGGCACTTCGAGGTTCGGTGCATCATGTCCGTATGCACGCAGCCATCCTCGATGCAAAACATTGACCTCCGAAAGATCAATTCGCGCGCTTGTTTCGATTCCTTGGGTGGCCTCGCGGCACCCAATCTGGGGAGTATGCGATCGGTGACGCCACTGGCGACAATCAACCGGGAAGAGGATCGATTCTCCCGAGCAGAAGGGTTAAGCGACCAGGGTACAGTATCTCTCAACGAGTGGCGGGGTTTGGTAAGTAGCCTCTCGGGACCGGAAGATGTCCGCTTCCTACCCTTGGGGACGGTCGCCATGCTTCTTGGGTTCCCAACTGAGCAGAAGCTTACGATACGCACTAGCAGAGAGCTGGCGGAAGCCGTCGCTGCTCGTGGCTTCGCACTGGAGCCCGATGCCCGCTACGGTGGGGCGAGCTACTCCGCGGACGAGGAGGTAGCGCTCTTCCGCCCCTTGGAGTCCGCAGTGACCGCCGCATATCCCGGCGCAGCTACGCTGCTTCGTTTGTGCGTCATGATTGCGGCAGCGGACGAACATCCGACGGAAGATGAATTGGAGGTGGCGCGAGACCTGATTCGCCAGAACGTCGTTCTCACCTCACAAGAGCAACAGCGATTACTCGTCCTTGAGCGCTATCTTTGCCGAAATGGTGAGAGCACAACACGGTCGCTCGCTCCGCTGGTCAAGCACCTGCCCAAAGCGCATCGGCAATTGGTTGGAGAGGTACTTGTTTGCGTGGCTGGCGCTGACGGCGTTATCAGTTCATCCGAATGGAAGGCTCTGGACCGAGTCTGCAAAGTTTTGGAGTTGCCCCCAAGCGCACTCGACGAAATTCTCCGCAAGCTCGGCGCCACATTCGATGAGCCAACCGTTCAGGAGGCCCAGCCTGCGGCCCCCGGCGAACCGCTACCCGTCGCCGAAACAGCCCAAATAGTTCCGACGGTCCAAGAACCGCGTGCATTCACCCTGGATATGGCGAGGGTCGCTGCCATTTCGCGCGAGACAGCGGAAGTCATCGATCTGCTCTCGAGCGTTATGGTGGAGGATCAACCCGTTTCCACAAAACAGCAGGCCCCCATTCCGGTGCCCCCGCCACGCGACCCCGAACCCGAGGCTTCGGATTGGCTCCAAGGTCTCGACGAAAAATACCACGCGGTGGCCGAGCGAATTCGCGGCAAATCGGCATGGCCGCTGGCGGAGTTTCAAGCCCTCGCCGCTGAGTTTAAGTTGATGCCGCTTGGGATCATTGATGCGCTGAACGAGTGGGCCGACGAGGAACTCGGAGACTTCTTGCTAAGCGGCGACGATCCTGTGGTAGTCAACCTATTCATCCTCCCGAAACAGCCATGAGCGAAATCAAACGCCGCGAGCGTGATGCGATATTGCAATCCTTGCAGGCGGGCTTGGTGCCGCGGCTCGGCCTCCACCTCCTGCAAGTAGGTCGCAAAGACGAAGTAGCCGCTTTGCTCAAGGATCTGGAACGCATCGAGGAAGGCGGGGCGGCGTTTCGCATTGTCGTGGGCCGATTCGGGAGTGGCAAAAGCTTCTTTCTCAATCTCGTTCGCACACTGGCGCTCCAGAAGCGGCTCGTGGTGGCGCAGGCGGATTTCACCATGGAACGCCGGATTCGTTCCACTGGTGGTGAGGCACGCGCACTCTATTCCGAGTTAATGCGCAACTTGGCGACGAAAGCGAAACCGGACGGCGGGGCACTCCGAAACTTGTGCGAAGGTTGGATCTCCGACATTCACTACAAGGTGACCAGCGCGGGAGGAAAAGAGGAAGACGTCAAGCGGCGTATTCACGAGGATTTGCGAGGACTGCAGGAGCACGTTGGCGGATTTGCATTCGCGGAAGTCCTCGGTATATACCACGAGGGCCATGCGAACGGAAACGAGACGCTACAAAGCAGCGCTCTGCGTTGGCTGCGCGCTGAATATGCGACCAAGACTGAAGCGCGGCAGGACTTGGGTGTGCGAGAAATCATCGACGATGAAAACATCTATGACAGCCTCAAGCTCATGGCCGCATTTTGCGAGAAGGCGGGTTTCGGGGGCCTCCTTGTCGGATTGGATGAATTAGTAGTGCTCTCACATCGCCTACCGAATACACGTGTGCGACAGGGGAACTACGAAGCGCTGCTTTCAATCATCAATGATTGCTACCAAGGTGGCGCGGCCAATCTTGGTTTTGTCTTGGCGGGCACGGACGAATGCCTCGAGGACAAGCATCGAGGCTTGCATAGCTACGAAGCACTGCGCTCGCGTCTCGCCGAAAACAGTTTCGCTGTTGAAGGCGTGCGCGATTTGTCCGGACCGGTGGTGCGTCTGCAGAATCTCACTCCCGAGGACTTATTCGTCCTGCTCTGCAATATCCGTCATGTCCAAGCGCATGGGGATCGCGCAAAGTATCTCGTTCCAGACGAGGCGATCGTAGCGGTGTTACAGCGCGCAAACGAAACATTGGGCGCCGAGTATTTCAAGACACCGCGCGATGTGGTTCGCTCGTTCGTCGGATTACTGAGTGTCGTTGAACAAAATCCCGGCCAGGAATGGCAGCAACTGGTGGGCGGAAACTTTATCAAGAAGGCTGATGCGCCCGCTTCGGTGGAGGAGGAAGTCGCCCTCGGAATGCAGGGATCGGACGACGATCTTCAGACCTTCAAGCTCTGATGAGCGCCGCAGCTTATTCGCTGCTCCATCCCGGAGTGCAAAAGGCGATCTTCAAGCGCGGCTGGAAGGAATTGAATCAGATTCAGGTCGACGCGATCCATGCAGTACTCAAAGGCGATGGGCATACGCTGATCTGTGCGCATACGGCCGGCGGAAAGACGGAGGCTGCGTTTCTGCCCATCATCTCGTTGCTGGCGAAGAATCCACGTCCATCCGTGCAGGCGCTGTATGTCGGACCGTTGGTAGCTCTCATCAATGACCAGTTCTCTCGGCTGGAATCTCTCTGTAAGGATGTCGACGTACCTGTCCATCGATGGCACGGCGCGGTATCGGCCACTGAAAAGCGGAAGCTACGCGAATCGCCCCGCGGTATTCTGCTGATCACTCCGGAGTCGCTGGAATCCAACTTCATCAACTATGGTGTCCACCTTCGCCGGATTTATTCGGAACTGGATTTTGTAGTGATCGATGAATTGCACTCGTTTCTTTCCAGCGTGCGAGGCGTCCATCTCCGCAGCTTGCTGGCACGCCTCTCCGCCACCACGGGCCGCAAGCCGCGAATCTTAGGACTTTCCGCAACACTCGGCGACCCCAAGGGCGCGCGCTCATTTCTCGAGGCCGGCGCTCCAAACACAGTTGGCATCATTACCGGCACGGGAGAACAGGCCGTAAAGTTTGGGATCAAAGCGTATTTGAGGAAAGTAGAAGGTGGCGATGGGCGGATCAGCCGATGGCACCCGATGGAAACGCTCGATGCAGCGTCAGAAATTTCCTCGGATCAAGCACGATTGCCGCATCCGCTTGGCGCGCTGATGAAGCAGGAAAGCAGAGTGCCTTGCACAATCGCCGGCGAACTGCCGGAAATAGCGGCAGATATCCTTCAGAGCTGCTCGGACGGCACGAACCTCGTATTTGCCAACGCGAAGCAGGGTCTGGAGATACTAGCGGATGAACTCCATGCGCAGGTCAAGGCGCTTCATCTACCGCATGATCCTTTTCACGTTCATCACGGTTCACTTTCCAAGGAGCTAAGGGAGGAAACGGAGGCCATTTTGAAAAGCGGCCAACCCGCGACAGTGCTTTGCTCCAGTACTCTTGAAATGGGCATCGACGTCGGCTCCATCCGACGAGTGGCGCAACTCGATCCACCGTGGAGCGTGGCGTCCATGCGGCAACGGCTCGGACGATCGGGACGCCGGGCGGGTGAAGCCGCCACGATGCGCCTTTACACGAGGGACGAATCGCCGCACGCGACAAGTACTCTCACCGATTTACTTTTCCCAAAGCTGCTCCGGGCAATCGCGCTCACGCGGCTGATGGTTGAAAAGTGGCTGGAGCCGCATGATGACGACCGATTCCATCTTAGTACGCTGGTCCATCAAATCCTGAGTTGCCTTCGTGAAACGGGTGGGATGCCCACTCATGCGCTATTCGGGGTGCTCGTAAAAGAAGGTGCGTTCCACAATATCAGTGAGACGGTTTTTCGAGGTGTGCTCCGTTCGCTAGGTGGAAAGCAAATCATCGAGCAAATGCCAACCGGAGAACTCGTACTGGCTCCGAAGGGGGAGCGTATCACATCGGAACGCGACTTTTACGCGGCTTTCGCGGCGAGTAATGAATTTTCTGTCCGCCACGGTGGCTTGGAAATAGGCAAACTGCAAAGCAGCCTCGTACCTCCAATAGGGGAGAATCTTATTCTGGGAGGCCGACGCTGGCGGGTGGACGACATTACTCCTCTATCCAAAAGCGTTGAAGTTTCGCCTTCAAAGGGAGGCAAAGCACCGGTCTTCCGGGGAACTGGTGGTGAGATCCATACGCGTGTTGTCGAGGAAATGGCTGCCACGTTGATAGCCATGGATGAACCTAGATACCTCGATCTATCAGGTCAGACGCTTCTTAAAGCTGCACGCACGATTGCCGCGCGCGCTGGCGTAGTTGTTCCTGGCTACGTTGTGCATTCCGAATCCGTGCAATGGTTTCCATGGCTCGGGACACGCGGCATGGTCACCCTTGAGCTTTTTGCGCGTTGCGGAGGACTTCCAACCGAACGAGACGAGCTTTCAATTACTTATAGGAAGATCAACATCACCGATTGGCGGGCGCATCTTCAATCGATCGTGAGAGGAGGGCGCACTGCTTTGGATCTCGCTCAAAAACTGGAAGTGAAATCGTTCGATAAATTCGACGACATTCTTGCAGAGGAACTGCTCGATGAGGCGAATTCGCGAGATCGGCTCGATCTTCAAGACGCCAAGCAGCGCGCGGAACAAGCTCTCCATTCATTTGATGTTATCAAAACCTCATGAAAACGATCACCGGGGAAACGCGCGTCGAGTTGCAGCGGTTTGGCATGCTGGAGATCGCGGTGCTGGTACTTTCGGTGTACGTGCTCGCGGCACTGTTGGCGCAGACGGTTTTTCATCTGGATCCAGAAGTCAGTCTCCTGCTGGACCGGCTCGACAGCTTGGTATGTCTGGTGTTTCTCGGAGATTTTGTGGTGCGTTTTTGGCGTGCGCCCTCGAAGCGAGCGTTTATGAAATGGGGTTGGATCGACCTCATCTCCAGTATCCCTGCCTACGATTTTCTACGCTGGGGCCGCATGGTGCGAGTTCTCCGTATCATCCGCATCCTGCGTGCATTTCGCTCCGCCCGACACTTGATAACCGTGCTTTACAAGCATCGCACGCGAAGCCTCGCTCTCACCGCGATTCTTTCGGCAACGGTGCTGATTATCTTTTCGTCCATCGCGGTGTTGGTCTTTGAAGACCATGCCGACTCGAATATCCGCACACCTTTCGATGCCGTGTGGTGGGCCATCTCGACAATGACGACGGTGGGCTACGGCGACAAAGTGCCGCTAACAATCGAGGGAAAGGTGGTCGCTATGATTCTGATGGTGACCGGTGTCGGTCTCTTCGGCGTGCTCACCGGCCTTTTCGCCCGTGTTTTTCTGGATAATGAGCAAAAGGAATCCGTGGATTTCGCCGGTCTTGCGGAGGAAATCCGGCTGCTGCGTGAGCAAATGGAGCGGATGCAGGGTAAATCGGATGACGATGCTCATTGAGTAAGACCGCAAAGGGCATGATCATCATTTCCAGCCGTGAGGTCTGCGGAGCAAGAGAAAGAGCACGAGTACGATCAGCGACCTCCGAGCTGATTGATGGGCAGGGCCTACGGGGGAGCTCCGCTGTTACAACGGGAGTTCGCCGCTGCGGGTGGGAGGGGTGACGTTGAGCTTGCGGTAGGTGGCGGGGAGGGCGACGCGGCCCTGGGGGGTGCGCTTGATGTAGCCCTGCATGATGAGGTAGGGCTCGTTGACGTCCTCGAGGGTGCCGGGGTCTTCGCCGATGGCGACGGCGAGGCTGCTGAGGCCGACGGGGCCGCCGGTGAATTTTTGCACGAGGGCTTCGAGGATGCGCTTGTCGGTTTCGTCGAGGCCGTCGCGGTCGATATCGCGCATGCTGAGGGCGGCGTCGGCGACGTCTTTGCGGATGCGGCTGCCGGCGCGGACCTGGGCGAAGTCGCGGGTCCAGCGGAGGAGGTTGTTGGCGATGCGGGGGGTGCCGCGGCTGCGGGCGGCGATTTCGAGCGCGCCCTCGGCGTCGATGTCGGCGCCGATGAGGCCGGCGCTGCGGAGGACGATTCCCTGAAGTTCCTCCGCGGTGTAGTAGTCGAGGCGGAGGGGGAGGCCGAAGCGGGAGCGAAGGGGGGCGGTGATCATGCCGGCGCGTGTGGTGGCGCCGATGAGTGTGAACTTGGGGAGATTGAGGCGGACGCTGCGGGCGTTGGGGCCCTGGTCGATGATGATGTCGAGTTTGTAGTCCTCCATGGCGGGATAGAGGTATTCCTCGATGACGCGGGAGAGGGCGTGGATCTCGTCGATGAAAAGGACGTCGCCGCGCTCGAGGGTGGTGAGGAGTCCGGCGAGGTCGCCGGCTTTCTCGATGGTGGGGCCGCTGGTGTTCTTGATGTTGGCGCCGACGGCGTTGGCGACGATGTGGGCGAGGGTGGTCTTGCCGAGGCCGGGAGGGCCGCTGAGGAGGATGTGCTCGAGAACGTCGCCGCGCTGCTTCGCGGCCTCGACCATGATATTGAGCTGCTCGCAGACCTTGGCCTGGCCGGCGAATTCGCTGAAGGCAGGGGGGCGGAGCGAGACGTCGAATGGGGTATCGGGTGCTTCGGCGAGATGGCGGAGAGGAGTTTCGGACACGGTGGCGGTGGAAAGTGTTTTAAACCTGAAAGTGGAGATAAGGAATCGCGAATGGACGCGAATGCGGGAGGGGAGCGAGGTTGGGTGATTACTTACACGGTTTCATCAGAATCCCGGCGGTTTCATGGAAAGTGAAAGAGAGGGGGAGGGGATGCGCTTCTCTTTCAAGCGCTCTCATCGACGAAGTGGCAATCGAGCTTGAGGGCCTTGGTGAGGGCGCGCAGGTATTTTGCGCGGGGGACTTCGCAGGTGCCGAACTGCATGAGGTGGGGGGTGGTCCACTGGGTATCGAGGAGGGTGAAGCCGCGTGCGCGGAGGCGTTCGACGAGGGCGTGGAGGGCGACCTTGGATGCGTCGGTGACGTAGTGAAACATGGATTCGCCGAAGAAGGCGCCGCCGATGGCGACGCCGTAGAGGCCGCCGGCGAGCGCGCCCTCGTGCCAGGCTTCCACGGAGTGGGCGAAGCCGCGGCGGTGGAGGTTCACGTAGCTGGCGACGATGGTGCCATCGATCCATGTTTCCTTTCGCTCGGCGCAAGCGCGCATGACCTTCTCGAAGGCGGTGTTCACGCGGATCTCGAAGAGGCCTTTCTTCAGAGTTCGCTGGAGTCCGTGCGGGACGTGAAACCGTTCGTCGAGGGGGATGATCGCGCGGGGATCGGGCGAGAACCAGGCGATCTCGCCGTCGTCCATGCCCATGGGAAAGACACCATTTTGATATGCGTGCAGCAGCAGCTCGGCTGAGATCACCGAGGCATGTTTGTGTACTGGAAAGGGGAGTGACGAGCGCTTTTTCGCGTTCGCGCGCCAGGCATCACTTTTCGAGGATTCTCGGGTGACAGCATAGATGCACTCGACAGGGGAGGGGGTCGAGCGTAACACGGTGCGCTTTCTTCGCATGAAAGCCATCGCCCTGCTCTTCCTCGTCGTCGCGGCGCTCCTCGTGAGCGGCTGCGAATCCGACATGCCCGCGGAAACGAACCGGGAGAATCCGATTCAGCGGGGAATTCGTGGGGAGGGTACGCTGACGCAGCGGGACTACTCCGACGATCCTTACGTCCGCTAAGCGAGAGCCGTTTCTTTTTTCCTACTACCGCCCATGTCCGTTCATTCCCGCATCGTTATCATCGACTTCGGTTCGCAGTACACGCAGGTGATCGCGCGCCGCATCCGCGAGTGCCAGGTGTATTCGCAGATCGTGCCGTACCACACTTCGGCGAAGGCGATCGCGAAGCTGAATCCGAGCGGGATCATTCTGAGTGGCGGTCCGTCGAGTGTGTACGGGAAGAAGGCGCCGCATCCGGATACGGCTATCTTCAAGCTGGGCGTGCCGGTGCTGGGGATCTGCTACGGGGTGCAACTGATGGCGCATTTCCTCGGAGGGAAGGTGGAGCACAGCGAGCGCCGCGAGTACGGGCCGGGGCAATTGCACGTGAAAGACGAATCCTGCGCGCTTTTCGCGGGCCTCGGGAAGTCGATCGATATCTGGAATTCGCACGGGGACAAAGTGACGAAGATGCCGAAGGGCTTCCGTGCGGTGGGCACGAGCGATAATGCGCCCTACGCTGCAATCGAGGAACCGAAGAAGCGTTTCTACGGGCTGCAATTTCACCCCGAGGTGGTCCACACGCCGAGGGGGCGCGAGATCATCGAGAACTTCGTGCACGACATCTGCGGATGCGGCTCGGATTGGACGATGGGCAGCTTCATCGAGGAGACGTGCCGCGCGATCCGCGAACAGGTGGGGGAGGATCATGTGATCCTGGGGCTCAGCGGGGGTGTGGACAGTTCGGTGGCTGCGGCGCTGCTGCACAAGGCGATCGGCGATCAATTGACCTGCGTCTTCGTGAACAACGGGCTGCTGCGGGAGAACGAAGCGGAGACGGTGCAGCGGGTTTTCCGGGATCATTTCCACATCAAGCTGAAGTATGTGGACGCCACGGCGCGCTTCCTTGGCAAGCTGCGGAAGGTGACCGACCCCGAGCGGAAGCGGAAGATCATCGGGAATGAATTCATCCGCGTTTTCGACGACGCGGTGGTGAGTCTCTCGCGTGGGAAGAAGTCGAAATTCAAATGGCTGGCGCAGGGGACACTCTACCCGGACGTGATCGAGAGCGTGGCGATCGGCGGGAATCCAGCCGCCTTGATCAAGAGCCATCACAACGTCGGCGGGCTGCCGAAGAAGATGAAGCTGAAGCTCGTGGAACCGCTGCGGGAGCTGTTCAAGGACGAGGTCCGCGAAGTGGGCGCGCAACTGGGCCTGCCGAAAGAGATCGTGCAGAGGCAGCCATTTCCGGGGCCGGGGCTCGCGGTGCGAATCCTCGGAGACATCACGCGGGAGCGGCTGCGTGTGCTGCGTGAGGCGGATACCATCGTGGTGAGCGAGATGAAGGCGGCGGACTGGTACTACAAGGTGTGGCAGAGCTTCGCCGTGCTGCTTCCCGTGCGGAGTGTCGGAGTGATGGGCGATGAGCGCACGTATGAGGACACCTGCGCGGTGCGCATCGTGGAGAGCCAGGACGGGATGACTGCGGACTGGGTGCGCGTGCCCTACGATCTGCTGGCGCGAATCAGTTCGCGGATCATCAACGAGGTCAAAGGCATCAACCGCGTCTGCTACGATATCAGCAGCAAACCGCCGGCGACCATCGAGTGGGAGTGATGGGGCATTTAGGATTTAGCAATTTGCATTTAGCATTTTGGAAGTATGCGGCTGGCGCCGGGGCGCGGCGGGAACCGTCGAAAATGCTTGGGAAGCTGCCTTAAAACTCCACCTTGACAGAGAGGTAACAGGCAAACACCTTCCCGGCTCTCTTTACACCAGCCCAAGTGTCCCATCGTTTTATGTCCAGCCAGCTCCTCGAAGAAGCGCAGAAGGTGATCCCGAACCAGCAATTGCTTGTGAACATCGTTTCCAAGCGCGTGCGCCAACTTTCCTCGGGGCATCGTCCGCTCGTGGAGTATGGTCCGCGTGAAGGTTGGGCAGACATCGCGTTGAAGGAGATCATCGAGGAGAAGCTCAAGATCGAGATGGCTCCCGCGGCGAGCGAGCTGGTCGGTTAGTTTTTCTTCAGCGTCACCCATTTTTCCGGATGCGCGGGCGGCAGCGGCATCGGAGTATCCCTGTCCCGTGACTGTGAGTTCCATCCGCGAAATCTCCACCAACCGAAAATCGCTCCGGGATTACCATATCCTGGAGAAGATCGAGGCTGGCATCGAGCTGAAGGGCACCGAGGTGAAATCGGTGAGGGCGGGGCATTGCAATATCAACAGCGCGTTCGCGCGTGTGGAGAATGGGCAGATGTTTCTCTACGACGCGGATATCCAGACGTACGAGAAAGCGAGCTTCGAACAGCACGAGCCCAAGCGTGGAAGGCGTCTTCTTTTGCACCGGTCCGAGATCGACCGGCTGTTTGGCAAGGTGCAGATCAAGGGCTACGCGCTGGTGGCGCTACGCGTGTACTGGAAGGATTCGCGCGTGAAGGTGGAGATCGGGGTGGGGCAGGGCAAGGAGCACCGCGACCAGCGGGCGGACCTCAAGGAACGCGTGGAGAAACGCGAGATGGAGCGGCAGACGGCCGCATTCAATCGCAAGCGGGGGTGAGGGCGGACGCTGCGGACTAAGGGACTACTGGGGCGGAGCGTCATCGGTGAAGAAGAGCTAGGGGTAGCGTGTCATCTCGATGGTGCCGTTGTCGTAGCTGGAGCTGTAACGCAGAGAGACCGCCTTCGGTGTGAGGGTGCCTTCGTAGTGATAACTGCCGCCGAAGAGCTTGCTGACGGGCCACTCGCCTTTGACACGGAGCGTCTTGCCGTGAGCGTGACCGTAGAGCGTGGCGAGGTATTCGCCGTGGAAAATGGTCTCGTATTCCGCACGGAAGTTGGCGCGGTAGCGGTAGGGGTCGATCTTGCTGACGATGCAGCGAACGTCGCCGTGCCCCGGCTCGCTCGAGAAGAGCATCTTGTGCTTGTCGCTCGTCCAGTGGCCCACCCAGCGGCCATCCCACGGGCTTTCGGGATTCGGCGGGGGCTCGGTCTTCTTCGGGAAGACGTGGGAATCCTTGGCGGTGACCGGAGCCCACATGCGCCACTCCTTGTCGAAGTGGTAGTGTTGCTGACACGCGGGCAGCAGCGTCAGCACGCAGAGACAGAGCAGGATGCGGAGCGTTTGGGTCATGGCTTGAGGTTGGTGAGGAAGGATTCCATCGCAGCGGAGTCGCCTTTGAAAGTCAGGAGTGTGCATAGATTGCCGTGCTCTGTCACGGCTGCGGCCCAGCCTTCGTGTGAAAAGACGCGCCATTCGCTCGGTTTCCCCGGGTGGGTGCCGAAGTCCGCGGTGCGAAAGACGAAGACGATGAGGTTGTTCTTTTCGATGGCGAGCTTGGCGATCTTATGGCCGCTGTTCTTGTCGCGAAAGACGCCCCAGCCCGATGCCTGAAGCGGTGCGACCTCGGGTGGCAGGGCGAATCCGTCAAAGCCTTGAAGCATCATATTGTCCGCGAGCTGGCCGGCCTTGAGCTGTGTGCGCTCGAGGTCTGTGCCGTGCTCGCGTTCATTGCGCTCGATGAAAGACTCGAGCCGGTCGCGGCCGGGGAAATCCTCATTCGCCTGATGGTTCAGGAAAATCAGAATGCCCGCAAATACCAGGATGCCGAAGACTGCGCAGAGGATTGCGGGATTCGTGGCCTGGCGTGTGCGGCTGCGTGGTTTTGCGGTGGTGCTGGTGAGGCGTTCGCGGAAGCTCGGCGGTGGCTGGATGCCATGGATGGCCTCGACGAAGTAGTCGTCGAAATCCATCTGCTCGCCGAGCTCGGCTCGCATGTCGTCGTTCGACTCCGCGAGGCGGACCGCCTTCACGACACGATCGCTCATCTGCTTTCCCTGCCGGAAGAGGGGCAGAAGGGTGCGGGCGGTTTCGAGGTTCACGTGCCAGCCTCCATGGCTTCCGAAAGGAGCAGGCGTGCGCGGCTCAAGGTGCCCGCGAGATCCTCGGCCTTCATCTTCAATACGGAGGCGATCTCCTCCTCGGAGAAGAGATCGAGATAAAAGAGTGCCAGTGCGGAGCGCTCCGGCTCCTGGAGGCGGGAAAACTTCCGTGCGAGCGCGGCGCCGTTATCCGGATCCGCGGCCTCCCCGGACGGCGTGAGATCCCGCAGACAGCGCTGCCGCACCCGAGAGGCGAAGCAGGCTTCGCGCTGGGTGGGATTCCGGATCTCGCCGAGTTGCGCGTCGCTGTCCAAAAGCGTGTCGGCGACGATGCGTTCAGCCGCTTCCGGGTTTCCGGTAAGAAGCAGGGCGAACCGGTAGAATTCGGCCAGCGAGGCTTGAGCGAAAGGGGTGTTTTGCAAGGCAAAGTGCTTCTATCGGCGAGCGGTGTTCTCGGACAAGTGCGATCGTCTGGCAAGTGCAGGGGACTCTCGAGCATCAAAGATGGGTCCAGCCGTTGACGTGACCCGCAGCGCCTCCTACGTTCCGCCCCCTTCGCCGCATCGTCTGTGAAACACGTCCTTTTTGTCTGTACTGGAAACATCTGCCGAAGCCCCATGGCTGAGGCGCTTCTTCGTGAGGCTGTGAAATCGCGCACGGACATCGACGTGGCATCGGCCGGCGTGAGCACGAGCGACGGGCAGCCGCCAAGCCGCAATGGTGTGGATGCGTGTGCGCAGCTCGGAATCGATATTCGCGATCACCTGAGCGCCCAGCTCGACGAGGATGCGATCGAATGGGCGACGCATATCTTCGCGATGACCCGAGGGCATCTCGAGACGATGCGCCTTTTCTTCCCGGAAGCAGAGCACAAGCTTCGCTTGGTGGGGGAATTCGACCCGAACCGGAATGGCTCGGTCGATATCCCCGATCCGATCGGCATGAGCTTGAGCGCGTACGTCGAATGCCGGGACGCTCTCAGCGCCACGATACCTGGCATTCTCAAATACCTCGACAAGGACACTTCATCCATGAGCACCTCCGCCTCGCAATCCACATCGACACCCGCACCCGCTTCCACTGGCACGCTTCGCGTTGCGATTGGGAGCGATCACGCCGGATATGATCTCAAAGAAGCCGTGGCCAAGTTTTTGGCGGGCCGCGGCGATACCGTGAACGACCTCGGGACGAAGGCGAAGGATTCGGTGGACTACAACGACTTCGCCGAGGGCGTGGCGCAGGAGGTGGTCGCGGGCCGCGCGGACTTTGGCATTCTCATGTGCTCGAGCGGAATCGGCATGAGCATCATGGCGAACCGGCATCCGGAAGTCCGGGCATCCCTGGTGACGAATGCGGCGGATGCCGCGGTGACGCGGCAGCACAACAACGCGAACATCCTCTGCTTCGGGGCGAGGAATGTGTCCGTAGCGGACGCGCCGAAAGTGGTGGAAGCGTTCCTGACGGCGAAGTTCGAGGGTGGACGGCACACGCGGCGTGTGGAGAAGCTGACGTGCGGGCTCAGTCCGCGGCCGTCGCTTGCGGAATCCGATCCCGAGGTGGCGAAGGCGATCGGGCTGGAGAAGGTGCGCCAGTTCGAGAACATCGAGTTGATCGCGAGCGAAAATTTCACGTCGCGTGCGGTGATGGAAGCGCAGGGTTCCTGCCTGACGAACAAATACGCGGAGGGGTATCCGGGGCGGCGCTGGTACGGCGGATGCGAGAATGTGGATATCGTGGAGCAGCTCGCCATCGATCGCGTGAAGGCGCTCTTCCCCGGGGCCGAGCATGTGAATGTGCAGCCGCACTCCGGTTCGCAGGCGAACACGGCGGTGTATTTCTCCGTGCTCCAGCCGGGCGACCGCATCCTGACGATGAATCTGGCCCACGGCGGACACCTCACGCACGGGCACAAGGCGAACTTTAGCGGGCGCTTCTACGATGTGGTGCACTACGGAGTGAGCGAGAAGGATGAACGGATCGACTACGATGCCCTTGCGGCGCTCGCTGCGGAGGTGAAGCCGAAGATGATCACGGCGGGTGCGAGTGCGTATTCGCGGATCATCGATTTTGCGCGGATGCGGCAGATCGCGGATAGCGTGGGAGCGTATCTTTTCGTCGATATGGCGCACATCGCGGGACTCGTGGCCGGCGGGCAGCATCCGAATCCCTGCGCGCTCGCGGATTTTACGACCACCACGACGCACAAGAGTCTGCGTGGACCGCGCGGTGGCATCATCATTTGCAAGGAAGCGCATGCGAAAGCCATCGATGGGCAGGTTTTCCCCGGCATCCAGGGGGGGCCGCTGGAGCACGTCATCGCTGCGAAGGCGGTGTGCTTCCACGAGGCGCTCCAGCCGGAGTTCAAGCAATACGCGGCGCAGGTGGTGACCAACGCCAAGGCGCTCGCTGCGCGTCTCACGCACAACGGTTATCGGATCGTGTCGGGAGGGACGGACAATCACCTCATGCTCATCGATCTGCGTCCGCGTGGATTGAACGGAAAGATTGCGAGCGAGACGCTCGATCATGCGGGAATCACCGTGAACAAGAACGGCATCCCGTTCGATACGGAGAAGATCACGCTCGGAGGCGGCATCCGTGTGGGTACGCCCGCGGTGACGACGCGGGGGATGAAGGAGGAGCAGATGATGGATATCGCCGACTACATTCACCGTGCGCTCGAGGCGCGTGAAAATGCAGGCGAGCTGGCGAAGATTCGCGAGGAAGTGCGGACCTTCACGAAGAGCTATCCGCTTCCCGGGTAGGGGCGGGCGGGGATTTGCCCCGAACGCTCGCTTCCTTACGGGATCTTGAATTTCACGATGGACGTCGTGGAGGGATTCGTCGCGTAGGTCACCAGTACGACCACGTCGCCCGAGGCATTGAAAGCGCGCGTGGAGCCCGCGACACCGCCCACGGTCTTCAGGACGCTGAAGGTTTTCACCGTCTTCGTGAGCAGCGGGTCGCCCTCGCGGAGAAGTGCGCGGAGGGAGCCGAGGCTATCCACGCCGAAGAAGGCGAGATCGTTCGTGGACGAAACGGTGGCGGTGCCGCTGGTCAGTTTCGACGTGAAAAGAGGGCCAGTGGAGCCGCCGGGCAGTGCCAGAGAATCGAAGCTCTTCCACTTCGTGCCCGATCCGGTTCCAGCGGCATTCGGAGGTTCCGTGCCTTCGCGGGCGACGAGGGCGAGGGAAGAAGCGGCCGGCTTCCACCAGATGCCGGAGTCGTCCGTGGAGGTGACGGTGCCACCCTTTGCGGCTGCGATGAACGCCGAGCCACCGTCGGTGCTGGAATTCACCGGGTCCTTGAAGCTATTGAAGTACGTCGTGCTGGGGAAGCCAGGCGGCACCTCGGAACCCTTGCGTGCAAGCGCGCTCCATGTGGAGCCGCTGTTGCTGCTCAGGAAGATTCCCCGTGCATTCGACGATTCGACGCCTGCGATCGCCTTCTTCAAATCGGCGAGGACGCTGATGTTCATCCCTGAATTGCCCGAACTCGGGAGTCCGAGCTTGAGCCACTGCGCCGATGCGAGCGGTCCAGCGCCTCCCAGCGTATCATCGGTGCCAGCCACCTCGGTGAGCGTCCCCGGTTGAGCCTCGACGATCGACTGTCGTCCCGAGGTGAATGCGATCTGGATGAGAGCGGAGCTTGCGCCCCGCAATCCCCGGCCATGCCCCTGGCTGCCGGCAGACGCCTTGAGGATCTGGAAGGATTTGATCGTGTCGCCGACGGCAAATCCTGGATTTCCCTCGCGGACGAGCAGCGCGGTGGAAGCGCCCATGTTGCCCGGGCGCCACCATGCACCCGTATCCGCGGACGTGTCGGCGCCATCGAGGGTGGCGGTGAAAACCGTGGAACTCGATGAAGGCACGATGAGAGAAGTGCCCGCGCCCACCGTGCCGACGACCACCACGCCACCACTGCTTTGCTTGATCGCGACGTTGGTGAAGCGTTTGAAGATCGCTCCCGTGGCGCCTGGTGCTTGCTGGCCTTCCTGCGCGATGACCTCGATCGTGCCCGAGGCGTTGCTGACGACGACGGAGTCGTTCAGCGACGTGATTCCGCCGTCTGCCACCGTGGCGATGAACGCGACATGACCACCGTCATCGACGACCGGGTCCTTGAACGACTTGAATATCGCTCCACCGCCATTGGGTACCGGGTCGCCCGCAGCGACGAGGATGGCGCCGTTGACGAAGATGCCGCTGCCGCTGCCCATGGTGGGGGATTTCCATTTGGCCCGGAATGCGACGACGGCGGAGGAGTTAATTGCCGGCGAGTATAATGTGGTGAGGATGGAATCCGCGGGTGTTCGCGTATCGTTGCCGGCGCCGGGAACCGCTCCGCCCTTGGTGTAAAGATCCGTGGCGATGATGGGCTGAGGGGCGGCGTCCACGCCGTTGCCAGCGAGGTTGACGTCGAAGGGATTCGGGGCCGTATCGTTGTTCGCGATGTGGAGGACCGCATGCCGGACGCCGGTGCCGCTCGCATGCGAAGGCGTGAAGCGGATCGTGAACATGGTGCTTCCCGAGGGGCCCGCGACGGGTGCGGTTGGAGCGCTGAAGATGCTGAATTCGGAGGCGTTCGTGCCGCTGAAGGTGATCCCGAGGCCGGTCAAGTCCGCGTCTCCGACGTTCTTGATCTTGAAAACCTTGTCGCTGGTGGCTCCCACATTGGTGGAAGGAAAGGTAACTGTGCTGCTCCCGTTGCTGAGGTTTTCCCCGGCGGGTTGCTGAACGACGATGATTGGGTGTGGTGCGACGGCGCCGCCGACTTCGTACGCTCCGATGTCGCTGCCATCGCCTCCCCCTGCGTTGGTAATGGCGGTATCGTCGAAGGGGCGCGTCTGGCCGCGTTGATCGGTGGTGACCGAGGCGAATGCCTTGCCCTTATCGATCGCCGAACTTCCGGGCATCAGCTTGATGGTCGGCGTGGGACCTCCGTTGCTGGCGAGACCGGCGGGGTCGAGTCCTGGGTTGGCACCGATTTGATTTCCATCGGTGATGCCGCCCAATGCGGCACCGCTAATGTCGCCGAAGATGTTGTAGCCCTGGCTCGTGATGGGGCCGGACAGATCGGGTGAAGAGCCGCCATCCGCCGTATTCCCGGCGACGATGGTGTTTCCAATCATCAACGTGCCGCCATCCACTACGATCGCACCGCCACGTCCGGCGGCAGAATGGTTCTTGGTGAGGGTGCAGTTGAACAGGGAGATGCTGCCGGTGTTTTGATAGATCGCGCCAGCGGTACCGGAGCCGCCCGAGGCGCGGTCGGCTTTGTTGCCCGCGAGCGTGCAGTTAATGAGCGTAATATTTCCGCCGATATTGCCGATGGCGCCACCCTGCATGTCGTCGCCGCCGTTATCGCGGAATGTGCAGTTGGTGAAAGTGATCGTTGGAGGTGTCCCGAAATTGTACGCCACCAACGCCGCACCGGAGTTGAACGCCGACAGGTGTGCGTTGGCGATCGTGATGTCCTTTACCGAGACGGTGCCGCCGAAGATCTGGAAAACGCCGGTGGCATCGCCGCCGCTGACTGTGACTCCCGCAGCAGGGCCGCGGATTTCCAAGTCTCCGAAGATCGCGAATGGAGGTGCCGAAGCGCCCAGAAGGATCGTCTTCGGCGAAGAGAAGAAAGCGGGATCGAAGGTGACCGGAGTGGATCCGCTATCGTTCAGCGCTGCTGAGATCGCTTCGCGCAGGGAATGCAGTCCGTCATACGGGGAGGAGTTATCGATGTCGGTATTCACGACCAGCGAAGCGGATTCCGAGATTTGCAGGGTCAGTGTGACGGTAGTGGAATCGGCGAGGCCGTCGTTCACCTTGAACGTGACTGATGATTGTCCCGGGGCGCTGGGCGTACCTGTCACCGAGCCGTTCGAGTTCAGCGTGAGTCCATCGGGCATCGTCCCGCTCACGAGCGAATAGGTGAGTATATCGCCATCGGTATCATGAGCCGCGAGTTGGCCCGAAAACATCACGCCCTGGGTGGGGTAAAGCGTTTGATCCACGGTGGTCGGCACGTCGTTCGGGAGAGACGCGGATTCGAAGGCGCCGATATCGCTTCCATCGCCACCGGAGGCATTCGCATAAGCGGTGTCGGCGAGATCCTTGGGGCGCATGAATCCGCGCTGATCGACACCCGTCGAACCGAGGTCCTTTCCTTTATCGACGGCCGGGCTGCCGCGGCGGAGGCGAAGAGTGGGGGTATTGCCGCCGTTGTCCGCGAGCATATCGAGCTTCGCAGCGAGCGGAGTACCAGTGGTGCCGGATTGATCGGCGCCGCCGTTGATCCCGGTGGCATCGGCGAGGACACCAATGAGGTTAAAACTCTGCGAGACGAAGGAGCCGAAAACGTCAGGGCCTTGCGCTACGCCTGAGTCAGGACTCGTGGCGGTGTTTGCAGCGATGAGGCAGTTGCCGATGGTGATTGTTCCATTGGCATTCAAGCCGCCGCCAAAAGCTGCACCGGGCGCGGCATTGACGTAGTTTCCCTGCAAGCCACCAGCACCGGCGGAAGCCGAGCAGAACGCGAAGGTGCAGGAGCGAATCGTGATGGGTTGCGTGGAGTAGATGCCGCCGCCCGATGCGTTGCCGCCCACGCCGCCTGAGCGGAGAAATCCGTTCGTGAAATTCGTGACGCCGCCGCTGCCGCCGTAGCCGCCGCCTGCGACATCGCTATGGAACGTCGAATTGACAATGGAATGGGTGCCAGCACCGGCGATATAGATGGCGCCACCCCATGCGGCGCCGGCATTCGCACCATTGCCGGCATTGCCCCCTCCGAACTGGATGCTCCCTCCAGCACCACCACCACCGCCGTTGGCGCTATTCCCGGAAAATGTGCAGCGCGCGATCGTGAGAGCCGGTCCACTGCTATAGATCGCGCCGCCCTGGCCGTCGGCGCCTGTACCGCCGGTTTGGTTGGTATCGCCCGCGCCGATCCCTCCAGCGCCACCGGACGCATTATTGCTCAGGAAGGTGCATTCGGTGACCGTGAGTGTGCCGGCGTTGAGGATGGCTCCGCCTTGCCCGATCGCGCCGTTGGTCGGGGGATTGATGGTGGTGGCTCCTCCTCCGATGCCGCTGGCGGTTCCATTGAGCCCGGCGGCGCCCGCAGCTTTGCCTTCGAGCACCGAGAGGCCGGAAATACTGACGGCCGTTCCCGATGCGATATTGAAGATGCGGAACCAATCGGACGACGTTGAGCTCGACGCTTTGCCACGAATTGTCAGCACTTTGGCCCCGAGGCCGTTGATGTTGATGTTCGTGGCGAGCGTCGGGAGCGCGCTGTCCAGTTGGATCGTGAACGGCCCAGGTCCGGAAAATGCGGCGCCCGAAAAGGTGATCGTGCTCGTGTCGGGATTGGAGTTGGCGAAATTGATCGCTTCGCGGAGCGATGTCAGCCCATCGGTAGCAACGATGTCGGTTGTCGTGGTGACGACCAGGGACGGAGTTTCTCCGGCGGGGCCGGCGAAGGCGTGCATCGCGATGAAAACGAAGGGCAGAGCGAGCGACACGCAGGAGCGGAAGAGACGGCCAGGCAGATGGATGATCATGGCGGTGGGTGTGTTGCCCAACCGTTTATGGATCGGTGAAGATCAACGCAAGTGAAGGTCTTGTGGAGCGCGGTGATTCGTAATCATGAAGAGCAACTCTCGATGCAGCGATGAGCCCCAAGGTGGGACAGAATTTCTAATGGGCGCGCTTGAGGCGGGAGCGGAGGATATCGCGGAGGGCGTTGAGGCGGGAGCGATCTTTGGTTTCGAGGAAAGCGGACAGGATGGCAGCGCGATCTTCCATCTCGTGGAATTCGACTTTCGATCCGGGGAGGGCCGGGTCGTTGATACGAAGAGGGGAGCCTACGCGGAGGAATGCCGATGTGATGGAGCCCTGCCCGGAAGGTCGCGCGTGAATATGCAGGCCATCGGCGCAACCGGTTTCCCCCGCGTGGCATCCTGTGCAGGTATTGAGGGAGAAGATGCGGCGTGCCTCGTGGGAGACCGTGGGACCGGCGTCCCAGTGAAAGTCGGTGCTGCCCACGGGGATGCTGGCTGTTGCGGCGAGCAGCGGCACGCTGTCGCGGTGATCCGGCAGCGACATCGGGAGATTGTGGAGGCCGGCGAGGATGAATTCGTTTTGCTGGTGGAGAAATTGTCCGAGCAGGCGCTGTTTGTCGGAGCGAGGCTCGAGGAAGGCTGGCGCTGGCGTCTGGGCGAGGGTGGTGAGCTTTAATCTTTGATCGGTGAGAGCGAACTGCCGGAATTGGCGATCGGCGTTGAACGCGGCTTCGCTGGTCCGGATTTGTCCGAGCGTGGGTCCCTTGCAGCCGGCCGAACGGTGCGTGAATCTCCGGGTGATTCGCTCGAGCGAGACGGCAAATTGCGGGTCGGCGAGTTCCAGGGACGAGAGGCTGTGCCACGTCTTCGCCCAGGCATTCAAGGCCTCTTCGCCGGTCGCCCGGACGTTGGGATCCGCCTTGAGCTTGTATTCAAAGATGATCGTCCAATCGCCGGGAAGCGGCGCGCCATCGGGAGCGACCGCTCCAAAAACCAACCGGCCTTCACCGAAGGTGGCTGCGTCTGCACCCGAAACGAAAGGTCCCGCCCCATAACCGGCTGGGAGCGAGGGCTGCAAAGAAGGCAGGGGCTCGCCCATCGAGCGGTTGAACATCTTCACAAAATCCACTTCGCGTCCGCGCCGTTTCCAGTCGCGGAAGATGACATCGAGGGAGTCGGCGGCCTCGGGGGCGCAGAGGTCCATTCGGTTGACGATGGCGAGGAGGCGGAAGGGAGCGTTCTCGAGCTTTGGCTTCCAGGATGCGGCGTCAGCGGGCTTGACGCCGTCGCGCTTCTGCCAGGGCTTGATGATCTTCTCCTCGAAGAGAGGGCGTGCGGCGACGAATTGATTGTTCACCATCTGAGGAGTCGTCCACGTGTTCAGCCAATCGCGCACGCAATCGCCGGCGAGATCCTTTCCAACGAGTTCCTCGATGAGGGTGCCGAAGGACCAAGGCCCAGGATAGGCGGCGAGGTCCGAATCGACGACTGCTGGAGACGTGACGAGGAGTTCGTGATCCGGCTTGATGGCCGGGGGAGCGGCGCTGGCGCTGGCGAATGCCGAGGCGGCGAGGAGAGCCCGTTTAATGGCTCGCGAATACGTGGAGAGACCTTGGAGATTCATAGGCTTGGTGGGGCGCGTATGAAGGGTGAGACGATGGGGCCTGAATGTTATTCAACCCATTGCTTCCCAAGGTCCCACCATGGCGGGTGAGAGACACCCACCCTACAAGCCGCGAGGACTAAAACTGGTATGTGACGCCGAGCGCAGCCCCGGCGCTCTGATAACTGGCGGCGGGAGCGTCAGAATCGTTATCCACCCAGGAACCGCTCAGCGTGCTGAACCACTTCTGATTGATCTGGTAGATGAAATTGAGCCCAAAGATGTGCTTCGAGTCGCGCCGGTCGAAACTGGTGAAATCGCTGTACTGCCAGGCGTAGACCAGTTGTCCCGTGAGGTTGGGGAGGATCTGCTGGGTGACGCCAGCGGTGAGTTGATGCGCATTGCGCGTATCGACGTCCGGGTCGGCGACGTAATGGGTGAAGGAGTAGCCGGTGAAGAAGAGGGAATGGCCGTTGTTGAACGCACGCCCCCACGAGGTGCCTGCGCTGAGGCCCACGGCTTGGGTGATCATATCGCCGACGTCGAGACCATCGTAGCGATAAGGCTCGACCGAGACGTAGAGGCGGGGAAGGCCTTCGCGAGGGTGAAAGTCGAGGGTGGACTTGAAGCTGTAGCCGATGAATTCGCGTTCGTCGTGGTCGGCATAGAGGCCGAGTTCCACCTTGGCGGCGAGATCGAGGGAAAGCTTGGTATTGAGCGCCTGCGAAAAACCGAGATCCAGCGTGGGAATGAGCAGGAGGTCGCTGCTGGAGTGGTTGCCACGCAACTCGGCATTGCTCGTGTATTCGCCGCGGATGGTGAGGTTCGCACGGATGCGGTCTTTCCACGAGGAATCGGCCTCAACGATTTCGCCGAGGTCAGCGATCTGGGCGGCATTCTGGCCGGAGCTGTTCAGGGATTCGGCTGCGAAGGTCCGCACTCCGGGGATTCCCAATGCGACGATGGCGATGAAAAGATAGCGGCGCATCATCCTAGTATTGTCCATCGGGACGTCCCGGATTGCTCTTCGGTGGCGGGACGGGGACCCTCGATTGAGGACGGATAATCTCCGGCGGCAGATAGTGCTCCTGAGCGCTGGGATGGTTTTGGGTGCGGTCGAGCGTTTCGATCCAAGGTGGCACTCCACTCTCCAGGGTGGGGCTCGGCTGGAGAACCGACGCGCGCAATTTGCCCTCGTCGAACTTCGGGAGGGGGCCGCCGAATTTCATGAGCGTGCCACCGAGCGCCTTGTCGATGTCGAAGGGAAGCACGGAAATGGTGCCATCGAGATTGGCCCTCGCGAAGAAGCCGGCGGGGACTTTTTTCCCGGAAGGGATGAGGGTGATTTCGCCCTCAAGGATCGCGATGAGATTCTCGGTGACTTTTCCGATGGTGCCGGTGATCGCTGCCGTGATGGATGCGGTGCGGACTGTGCCACCACCCGAGCCCTTCGGGATGTAGAAGACGAGCGAGCCTTTTTCGAGCGAGAGAGAGCGGGTATCCGCCTCGAAAGTGAAAACGGTATTCTGCCCGATGCGAACGATCGAGCCGTCGTCGTATTTGAGTTCAGCGCGCGCGTCCGTCTCCGTGAGGAGGTACGTGGCGGCCTTGACGACGTCGGACACCTTGGCGTCGCGCGTGGCGCGATTGGCTGTGTCTCCGTAGCTGACCTTGTTTTGCAGGCGCGATACGGTGGCCTGGGTGTAGGGCATGACGGCGTGGGCCGCGGCTCCAGCCACGAAGGAGAGAACGATCGACGCGCGCAACAGGAATGTGCGTGACTTGGTTTGGGAAAGCACGGCGCTGCAATCCCAGAGGGGCGGGGGAGCGTCAAGAGGAACCTTGAATAGAAGGTATCGTCGTTAGCCACCCTTCTGGGTTGACGATCGGGGCTCGAATCGGTGCGGCGATGGTGATTCAAGGCGAAGATGACGATCTCCCGATTCTCTCAAATCCTTGCCGCTTCCGTTCTCGTCGTCTCGACGATGCCAGAACGTGCCGGTGCCGCCGATGACGGGTTTGTGGCCCTCTTTGACGGCAAGTCGCTCGATGGTTGGGAGCAGCACAGCGGCAAGGCGGAATACCGGGTGGAAGATGGGGCGATCGTGGGGAAGACGGTGATCAAGACCGGCAACTCCTTCCTTTGCACGAAGAAGAAATACGGGAACTTCGTCCTGGAGTTCGAATTCAATGTGGCGGACGGGATGAACTCGGGAGTGCAGTTTCGCAGTGAGTTTTACCCCCAGGCGACGACGAAGGAGATCGATGGGAAGACGTACAAGTTCGCGGCGGATCGTGTGTTTGGGTACCAGTTTGAGATCGACCCGAGTGGGCGGGCCTGGACGGGCGGGATCTACGAAGAGGCCCGCCGAGGCTGGCTGGCGGACCTCAAATCCAACGAGGCTGCGCGGAAGGCCTTCAAGCACAACGACTGGAATACGGCGCGGATCGAATGCAACGGGGACAGCTTGAAGACCTGGCTGAACGGCGTGGCTGCGGCGGAACTGAAGGACGGGTTGACCAAGGAAGGGATTATCGCCCTCCAGGTGCACTCCATCGGGAATGTCGAGGCGAAGGCAGGGGAGGAGATCCGCTGGCGCAATTTGCGGATCAAGGAGCTGTAGTCCGATTCCGCTTCGAAAATCCCCGGTTCCCCCGCTGGACGCGGGCGACTTTGGCAGTACTTTGCGCGCCCTCTTTTCGAGATGCCCAAAGTCTTCCTGAAAACCTACGGCTGCCAGATGAACGAGCGCGATTCCGAACAGGTCGCGCGCGATCTGGTGGCGCGCGGATATGAGATGACGGGGGACGAGAAGATGGCGGACGTGGTGCTGCTGAACACCTGCTCGGTGCGCGACCTCGCCGAGCAGAAGGCGCTGGGGAAGATGGGCATGCTGGGCCGGCTGCGAGCGAACCGCCCCGAGATGCTCTTCGGCTTCCTGGGCTGCATGGCGCAATCGCGCGGGGCGGAACTGGTGCGGGACATCGGCCATGTGGACCTGGTCGTCGGCACGCAGAAGTTTCACCGCGTGGCCGACTACGTGGACCGGCTCTGGCAGCGCAAGGTGGAGCTGCGCGAGCGGCTGATGGATGATGAGCGCTTCTCCATCGTGGATGTGGAGGAAGAGGCTGGCTCGCAGGAGACGATCCGCGAGCACGTGCTGGAGGAGCGGCAGTCCACGGCGTTTGTGTCGATCATGCAGGGGTGCAATATGCGCTGCACCTTCTGCATCGTGCCGAGCACGCGGGGTTCCGAGCGGTCGCGGCGAATCGATGAGATCGTACGCGAGGTGGAGGGATTGGTGGATCGGGGAGTGCGGGAGGTGACGCTGCTGGGGCAGATCGTGAACTTGTTTGGCAGGCACGAATTCGAGAAGCGGGATGGAGTGTCGCCTTTCGTGCAACTGCTGGAGGCGGTGCACGCGGTGCCCGGCCTGAGGCGCCTGCGTTTTACGTCGCCGCATCCGATCGGTTTCCGGGACGATCTCGTGGGAGCATTCGCCCGGCTGCCGAAACTGATGCCGCATGTGCATTTCCCGCTCCAGAGCGGAAGCGATCGCATCCTGAAGGCGATGCACCGCGGCTATACGGCGGAGAAGTACTTTGGCCTGACGGAGCGTCTGCGTCAGGCGCGGCCGGATATCGCGATCACCACGGATGTGATCGTGGGTTTTCCGGGTGAGACGGATGAGGACTACGCGGCCACGCGTGCGCTGGTGGAGCGGGTGGAGTTCGACAATGCTTTCGTCTTCAAGTACTCGCCGCGGCGCGATACGCCCGCTGCGACGATGGGGGAGCAGGTGCCCGAGGAGGTGAAGGAGGCTCGGAATCACGATCTCCTGGACTTGGTGGATCTCTTCGCGAAACGGAAGGGTGAGGCGCTGGTGGGCAAGCAGGTGGAGATTCTCTGCGAAGGGCCGAGCAAGACCAATGCGGAGAGGCTGAGCGGACGCACGCCGGGGAATAAGATCGTGATCTTCGAGGGGGATGCGCGGCACATCGGCGAGGTATTCGAGGTGCGAATCGAGCGTTCCACGGGGTTCAGCCTCTATGGGACTCCGGCGATTCTCTAGGAGCGCTCCGCCCGAAGTCGCTTGTTTTCCGCGCGGCATCGGCTTTCCTCCGCGCCTCTCCGCCGCATGATCTATTCTCTTTCGCTTTCCACCGCGCTGCTTCTCGTGGGCCTCGTTGTTCTGGCCAGTCACGCCCTGATGCTCGCAGCGCCCGCAAAGACGCAGGCGTGGCTGAAGGCGTTTCCGCGCTCGGAGATGTGGGGGACGGTGCTCATCGCCATCGCCGGGGCGTGGTTCTGGTGGCTGGTATCCACGATGGATCTCGGCGAATTCAGCGAGTACCGGCAGGCGCTGAAGATCGGCACGCCGATCGTGACCTTTCTCACGTGGCAGTATGTGAAGGAATTCCTCGCGGTGCGGGCGCTGGGGATGATCGTGCTGCTGGCGGCGGAGCCGCTGCTGGAGTCGGCGTGGATGCGGCCGGAGGTTTCGCGCCTCTCGATGGTGGCGCTGGTGTACGTGTGGGTGAGCTTTGCGCTCTTCTGGGTGGGGATGCCCTACACGCTCCGCGATCAGATCGGCTGGGTGAGCCAGTCATCGAAGCGCTGGAGCGGGGCGGCAATCGCCGGGCTGGTGTGGGGGGCGGTGATTCTTATTTGTTCGTTCCAGATACCACGTCGCTGAGCTTGAAGATCGGCAGGAACATCGCGATGACGATGCCGCCGACGATGACACCGAGGAAGACGATGAGGAGAGGCTCGATGAGGGAGGTGAGCGCGGCCAGGATGGCCTCGATCTCTTCGTCCCAGAAGTCGGCCATCTTCTCGAGCATGGCGTCGATCTTGCCGGTGGATTCACCGGCGCCCACCATGCGAACGAGCATGGGTGGAAAGATGGGCTGCCGCGAAAGCGCGCTAGTGAGGTGATCGCCCTTCTCGACGTCGGTGGAGACGGCCTTGATGGCATCGGTCACCACGCTGTTTCCCGAGGTATCTCCCACGATCTCCATGACCTCGAGGATGGGTACGCCGGCGCGGATGAGCTGCGCGAACGTGCGCGAGAAGCGGGTCATGCAAATCTTGTGCACGAGGGGGCCAAAGATCGGGAGCTTGAGCTTCCAGCGGTCCCAAAGTCGCGTGCCCGTTTCCGTGCGGAGGAAGACTTTGATGCCGACGATCGTGCCGACGATGATGATGACGAGCAGCCACCAATAGGCGCGAACGAAGTCCGAGAGATTGATGAGGAACTGGGTGGGGGCGGGTAGATTCGCACCGAAGTCGGCGAAGATTTTTCCGAACACCGGGACGACCTGCACGATGAGGAAGGTGGTGATGCCGAAGGCGATCACGATGACGATGACGGGGTAGGTCATGGCGCCTTTGACCTTCTTCTTCAGGCGAGCGGCGGCTTCGAGGAAGTTTGCGAGACGGTCGAGGATTTCCGCGAGCAAACCGCCGCTTTCGCCAGCTTTCACCATGGCGGTGTAGAGGCGGGAGAAGACGCGCGGATGCTTGGAGATGGCCTCGTAGAAGGAATCGCCCTGCTGCACGAGGGCGCTGACTTCACCGACGATGCGGCGAAGGCCGGCCTGTTTTTTTGGGTCGGCTTGTTCGTAGAGCGCGGTGAGCGCTGCCACGAGGGGGAGACCGGCGTCGACCATGGTGGCGAGCTGGCGGGTGAAGAGGACGATATCGGTCTCGGTGATCTTGCCACGGGGAGCGGTGGCTTTTCCGCCGGCCTTGGCGGAGATGGAGAGGACCATGAGCCCCCGGGCCATGAGGGTATTGATGGCATTCTCCTCGTTCAGGGCTTCCTGAAGGCCGGAGGTCATCTTTCCCGAGGAATCACGCGCTTGGTAGGAGAATGTCTGCATGGGACGGTGAGGTGGGGCGTTTATAGCAGGGGAAGTGCCATTAAGTCACGCACGACGTGAGGTTGAGGTTCGTGCTTGCGCAATGTGAGGGAAGGGAGTAGCTACGCCGCCCTTTCGCGAAAACGGGTTGGTAGCTCAATGGTAGAGCAGCGCCCTTTTAAGGCGTTGGTTGAGGGTTCGAGTCCCTCCCAACCCACTTCGCGTTTTCGATTTGGGAAGGGGTAACCACGGAGGGCACGGAGAACACTGAGGAGAGAAGGAAATGGCGCTCATGACTTCGGGATGGCGTCAGTCATTCATGCCCTTTCCATCGAGGATTTGCCGGGTGCATTTGTCGATTCGGGTTGAGCGGGTTTGGGATTGTTTGGCGGCGGAGAAGTGGAGGATGTAGCCGCGCTGGCGTCCGGGGGTGAGTGCGTGGAATGCGGTTTTCAAGGCGGGGAGTTGTTTGAATTTCTCGAGGAGCTCGGCGGGGATGGGTTCGGGGTTCTTTTTGAATTCGACTTTGAGGCCGGCTTTTTCGGCTGCGATGGCCTCGTGGAGATAGGCTCTCAGGACGGGCTCCATCCGGAGGAGTTCGCGAGCGCTGGTGAAGCGAATCTGGCGGCCGGCCTGTGTGCTCTGTCCGGGTTTGACGAGGATGCCCTTGGGGTCCTTCAGGAGGGCGCCTTTGCAGAACATGAGGGCGCAGTATTCCTTGAAGGGTTGGACGATGACGATGTTGCTCTCCTGAAGGGTGTAGCAGGGTTTGCCCCATTTGAGTTCCTCGGTGAGGTGGCAATCGAGGAGGATCCTTCGGGATTCGGTCATTTCCTCCCGCCACTTGGTGGCTTTTGCCAGGAAGGCGTCGACCTTGGGGTTTCGGTGGTCCTTGGATTTCATGATGGGCACGCGGATTTGATCAGGAAAGCAGGAAAACAGGAAGGGAAGCGAGGATTACTGAAGGGGAAGGTCATCACGGACGGCGGGTGGCGGATTGGGTCGGCGGATGTTGGGGTTTAAATGTTGTGGTGGAGTTAGTTGTGATTGAAATCCGCCGCCAGTAGCGGGGGTGTCGGCGGGCGGCGGATTTGGGGTTCACCACGGAGGGCACGGAGAACACAGAGTAGAGGGGGGAATTGCGCTCATGGGTGAGGGTGGGTGAACCGCGGCGGGCGCGGAGGGCGCGGCGGTTTGGTAGTGGTGAGTTTGAAATTGCGCTCAGAGAGAGGGTTTTTGATTGGCGGCCTTATGCGGGGCGGATTCGGGTGGGTGAAACGAGGACGAGGAGAAATTGCGGTTCGTGGGAGGGGTGGGAGGGGGACTTTTTCGGCACCGTGGAGAAGGGAATTGGGTTGTTGTATCTTGTTTGAAGGGAGGTTTTTGCGGGATAGCCACGGAGGGCACGGAGAATACCGAGTTTTTGGGGAGGCTGAGTTGAGGGTTGAGTGCGTGGACGGGCTGTAGGGTTGCGATGCGTGAGGGGGTGTTCGTGCTTGGGGTGGCGAAATTGCGCTCATGGGATGGGGGAGTGAACCGCGGCGGGCGCGGTGGGCGCGGCGAATGGGGAGAGGTGGAAGTGAAATTGCGCTCATGGAAGGCGTGGTTGAAATTTTGTTTGTGACGTATTATAGTACGTGTTTGCTGTAATGTCTAGGGTGGGATGGACGGGTGGGAACTACGGGGGACTATGGGACTATGGGACTATGGGACGGGAGACGCCGGACACGGGCGGGGACTACGGGAGGGCGAAGCGACTATGGGATGCGGGGCGAACGGGAGGGCGAGGGGACTACGGGACGAGGGGAGCGCTGGAGAGCGGGGCGGGACGAATGGACGAAATGGACGTGATGGACGTGATGGACGTGATGGACGACGCGAGGAGACTGTGGGACGATGGGACGATGGGGACGATGGGGACGACTGAGCGGGAGACTTGGGGGCGAGGCGGAGGAGGGGACTGTGGGATTCTGGTACGAGAGACGAAGGGGAGGCGGATGTAACTGGGGGAATTGGGGGGCAGGTTGGGGTGTCGAAGATTCTCGATCGTGATTCTTTTGACGCAGCAAGCCGAGCGCTCACACTCGCTTTGCGGTGATCCAGAGCTACTTTCCGCAGTCTTACCACCCATGAATGCCTTCACCCGCATCACTCATCTCCTTGTTCTGCTGTTCGCGTTTTTATTTCTTGAGACGCAGAACGCGAACGCTGGCGGACTCACCATCGTCACACACGGTTTCCAAACCGGAGACATGGTGCCGGACCGCGGATGGGTCGATGCGATGGCGAACTACGTGGCGGACCGAGCGGGTGAGGGCGCGGCCGTTTACAAGATGGTCGTCGGCGAAGATGACGCAGGAGCCGTCCGAGTTCTTGAGTTCACGAAGGTGCGCGGAGAGGCTTCTTCGTCGTATTGGAACAAGCCGGCTGAAGCCGTCATCAAAGTGCAATGGGATTCGATCGCGGGTTTCTTCGAGACTTCGACTTCGACGGTTGCTGATCGCGTTGCGGAATTCCTGTTCAATCCGCCAGACTCAGCTGGGTTTGAATACCCGCCGCTCGAACTGCCAGTTCACCTCATCGGTCACAGCCGCGGCGGCTCACTCGTTTCGGATTTGGCGAGGCGGCTTGGTGAACGAGGAGTTTGGGTGGATCAGATGACGACGCTGGATCCGCGACCGGTTGAAGGACTGGGGTTCAATGATGCGCCGGTGAAGGTTTGGGAAACGGTCACATTCGCAGATAATTATTGGGAATCGGTTGCAGTTCCGAACGGGATCGCCGTTCCCTTCGCCTACAACCGTTATATCCCTGAATCGGCCCTGATTCATGGCGGTTACACCCTTGGCCCGCAGTCATCTCATTCGGACATCCACCTCTGGTATCACGGCACTCTAAATACGGATGTCGGCGCGTCCGATGGCGAGAGCGAAGGAACTCTCTTGAGTGTTCCGATCGTCATCACGCAATTTGTGCGTGACACGTGGTATTGGGACGGAACTGCCGCTGGTGAAAACAACGAGGATGAAGGAAAGGCGACCGGTTACTATCTTAGTCGCCTTGGTGGAGGCTGGTCGAATCGCGGATCGGCGACCTTCAAAGAGGGCCTCATCAGCATTCTAGCTGGTGCGCCCGTCCTCCGTGAACGCTTGAGCAACTCAGCCTCGCGGACGTGGCCGAGCATCGTGAACATCCGCGATACCGCCTCGGGTAAAGCACATCGCACGACGATTCAGTATCAAGACTTCGATAGCTCTGCGCACGTGTGGATCGAGTTGGATCGCGACCAGAATCCATACAACATCAACACCGTCTCACTCGGCGCGAATCTTTTTGCTCCGATCACAAACGGAAACGTCGGCGAGCTGAGTGTGAACTGGAACGAGAGCGACATCCCTGCCGGCGATTACTGGCTTTACGCACTCATTCGCGACGACACGCACGAACGGCACTTTCATCGCCCCGTCAAAATCCACATCACGACTCCCGCAGGTCCAATCGCTACCGCAACCGCGGCTCCGACCAATCTCGCGGCCGCGCCGGCTTCCACTTCCTCAATCAACCTTGCGTGGAGTGACAATTCCTCGAACGAAACCGGCTTTTCCATCGAGCGCAAAGGTGCCAACGGCTCATGGAGCGTTGTGAAAACCATTGGTGCGAACGCATCTGCCAGCGCGTCCACTTCCATCACCGGCTTGAGCGCGGCGACGGCTTACACCTTTCGCGTCGTTGCGAAGAACGGGACGCTCGCCTCCGCCGCGTCGAATGAAGCCAGCGCGACGACGAATTCCACGACGGTGGCCAGCTACACGCTCACCGTCGAGGCGATCGATCTCGACAGCGAGACGCCGCTCGCCGCGGAGGTCTATACGTGGCTCGGCGCGAGCACCGACATTCAGGACCGCGCCACGCCGTTCACACGCACTTTCGTTGCGGGCACTGAGGCGAAAGTCGCCTGCTTCCCCACCGCAGGAGGGAAGGCGTTCAAGTTCATGCAGGTGGGTGACAGCGTGCGCAACGACACGACTTGGACCATCCCGATGTCGGGCGACAAGACGCTCATCATCGCCTACGGCTCCAGCACCGCCACGGGCAAGACACTCACTAGCGTCGCTATCGACGGTCCTTCCGCCATGGATGAAAATGGAACCGCGAACTACAAGGCGCGCGCCACGTTTATCGACGGCACTACTGCGGTCGTCACGGCGTCGGATTGGGACATCACATCCGGTTCGGCTTCCGCCGACATTTCTAGCAGCGGCCGGCTCGATGCGGAGGCGGTGAGTAGCGACAAGTCGGTCGAGATCAAAGCGACTTACACCGCAGGCGGCGTCACTAAGACGGCAACGAAGTCCATCACCATCCGCAACACCGTCGCCACGCAGACCTATACCCTCACGTTGAACGCCGTGAACGGACACATCACACCCAGCCCGCGTGGCACGTCCTTCGCCGCAGGCACCGTCGTCTCGCTCACTGCGTATCCCGATGATGACTACGTCCATACGACGTGGAGCGGCGATGCGAGCGGCACGGATCGCACCGTCACCGTGCGGATGGATCGTGACCGCACGGTGACGGCGAACTTCGCCCTCGATACCAGCACCGGTGCGGTGCAGGTGAACATCCAGCCGCCGCTCGCCGTGACGGACGGCGCGAGTTGGAAAGTGATCGGCAAAATCAGCTCTACCAACTGGCAGCCGTCCGGCGACACCTTCCCTTCACTCAAGCCCGGCAACTACAACATCATCTTCAAAGACATCCCCGGCTGGATCACGCCCGACAACATCCCGGTGAAGATTCCCGGCGGCCCGGCGACGTTGGTGAACGTCACTTACCGCGAAATCCAAGGCGCGGTGCAAGTCACGCTCACGCCGCCGCAGGCACTCGCCGGCGCGGACGGCGCGCGTTGGCGGCTTGATGGTGCGGGCGAATGGCGCGAGAGCGGCGCGACCGTCGCCGACGTTTCGCCGGGCGCGCACACGATCGAGTTCCGGGCGAAAGCCGGCTGGAGCACGGCACCCGTGCAAGCGATTACGGTAGCGCGCGGTCTCACCACGATCCGCACCGGGGACTATGGGCCACCCGCCGGTCTCCCAATCGTCACCAGCGTCTCACCGAAGACTGGGCCGATTGAAGGCAGCACAATCGTCACGATCGAAGGCGCGAATTTCCAGCCGAGCACCACCGTCACTTTTGGCGGCGTTGCTGCCAGCGCCACCTTCGTCAGCTCTGCGAAGATCACCGCCGTCACTCCGCCACGCGCCTCCTACGGCACCGTGCCTGTTGTGCTCACCTCCGGCGGGCAGACCGTGTCGCTTCCGAACGGCTTCACTTATGCGATTCCGCTCGGGCAAAACATGACGTTGGTCAGCCAAATCGGCGGCGAGGTGAATGCGGTGGCGCTCAAAGGCGACTACGCTTTTTACGGTGAGGGATCGAGCTTGGCTGTCGCGAATGTCTCCAATCCTTCCTCGCCGGTTCCGAAAGGCCGGATTGCGCTGCCCGGAACGGTTTGGAGTGTCGCAATCACCGGAAATTACGCGGTCGCTGCGGTGTCGAAGTGGGGAATCCAAGTGATCGACATCTCCGACGCGGATGCGCCGCGCGTGGTCGGCTTTTACGACCTGCCGGGTGAGTCGCTCGATGTGGTGGTCATCGACAATCTCGCTTACGTCGCAGCATCTCAAGCGGGGCTGTTCGTGCTCGATCTCAGTGACAAGACAGCACCCGTCAAAGTCGGCGAATTCACAGGAGCGACAGGCGCCATGGATTTGAAGCTGACGACGGTCGCCGGCCAGCGTCTCGCCTGCGTCGCCTGCGGGAGTGGCGGCACGCGAATTCTCGATGTCACGAATCCGGCCAGCATCACCCAATGCTCTGCAATTCCATTTGGGTTTGCTCGCGCGCTGGCGGTCTCCGGTGCCGAACTGTTCGCTTACACCACCGTGAGCGGGCAAAACGCGATTAGGCGCTATAACCTGAGCGATCCGGCGAACCCGCAACCAAGCAGCGCTCCAATTTACGATAGCGGCGAAGAAATCCTTTTTGCGAATGGTCACCTCTACTTGGGGCGCGGGGGGCTTTACGTCCGCAGCCTCGCCAATCCTTCTCAGCCGATCGAGACCGGTTACGTCGTGTTGCCCGGTAGCACCCGACGCATGGCGATGGAGGGAGCCCTGCTCTACCTCGCGAATGGAAATGGCGGCTTGGTTATTGCAAACGTGACTGACGAAGGACACCCATCTCAGGTTAGCGCCATCGGCGGCGACGTTTCACCCCACGACGTCCTCGTCTCGAACGGCTACGTCTATCTCGCGCAGGGCAGCCTTGCGGTGATCGATGTCAGCGCGCCCCAGCATCCCGTGCGAATCGGGAAGTTCACCTTTTCGAAGTCCATCGAAGAACTCGCGAAAGCCGGAGACTTCCTCTTCTCCGCGAGTGGCGTGTTTGCGGGTGCGCCTACGCTCTCGGTCGCCAATCCACAGAATCCGACCGAGGTGTCCGTTCATTCTGCAACTCCAAGCAGAGGGAGCTATGATGTCGCGACCGTCGGCACAAATTACTTGGTTGCTGGAAAGAAGAAGGCGGCAGACGGCGGGCAAGCGGGGCTGTGGCTCTACAACGGTGCGGTCCCCACGAATCTGTCGCCGCTCTCGACCATCGAAGGCTCAACAACGGAGTCTTTTGCCTGCGTCGCTTCAGCGGGCACGAAGGTATATGTCGCGAATGGAAGCGGTCGTTTCACGATCATCGACTACGCTACGCCATCTTCGCCATCGACTAAAGGCTCGCTCGACATCGGAGATGAAGTCGCGGACATCGCCGTGAGTCCGGACGGTGCGTTTGCTTACGCGGCGACACTCAATGGAGGAGTGCGAGCAATCGACTGCCGCAACACGATGAATCCCGTGATCGCCGGCCAATACTTTGGTGAGGGTGACACCTCCGCGCGAGCGGTCGCCTTATCTGGCAACTTTGTCGTGTGTGCCAATTTCGGCTCCATCGTCGTGGTTGATTTCAGCGATCCAGCGCAGCCGGTGAAAGTTGCGGAATACGATGTGCCTGGCAGTTGTCAGGGCCTTGCCACTTTGGGCGACCTGATCTTCGTCGCAGATGGAACTGCCGGCTTGGAGATTCTCCGCCTTGGAGACGTGACGCTGCCGCTCGTGGAGATTACCGTGCCGGTAACAGGCACGACCTTCCCCACGACGAACGCGCAGGTCACGCTCGGCGGGACGGCGACCGATTTGCAAGGCGTCGCGCGAGTGACTTGGGAAAACGCACAGGGTGGCGGCGGCGTGGCACAGACGGACGACGGCTGGCAGCACTGGAGCATCGCCGACATCCAACTCGCGGCGGGGGTGAACGTCATCACGGTCACGGCGGAGGATGCTCAGGGGAACCTCGCGCGCGATAGCATTACCGTCACCGCCACGCTGCCGGAATCGAATGGGCCAGTGCTGCTCGTCACCGGACCGAAGACGGATGCGGCATTCATCTTCTCCGATCCCGCGCTCCCGCTTACCGGCACGGCGGCAGATGCGAGCGGCGTGCAATCGGTGGCTTGGGCGAACGACCGGGGTGGTTCCGGCACTACCACCGGCACGAGCGCGTGGAGCGCTGACATTCCACTCGCCGACGGGCCAAACCGTATCACCCTCACCGCGCGCGATACCGCTGGAAACGAATCGCAAACCAATGTGCTCGTAACTTATGTGCCGCCGGACATTGCTGCGCCTACGGTGAACATCACCTTCCCCACGGACGCGCAGACCGCCGCGACGACCGAGCCGCAGGTGAATCTCTCCGGCGACGCCGATGATGATGAACGCGAAGTGGTGCGCGTGACTTGGACGAATAACCGCGGCGGCAGTGGCGAGGCGGAGGGAGCGCGAGTGTGGGACGTCAATGGCATCGTGCTCCAGCCGGGCGTGAACATTCTCACGATCAGCGCCCAGGACGCGGCGGGGAATGTGGGAAGCGATACGCTCGCGTTGACCTTCACGCCCGGTGCTCGCGACGCCGCGCGGCCCGTGCTCGCCGTGCAAACACCGCGCGCGCAGGCGAGCGTTGTCGAGGTGGACACGATAACTTGCAACGGTCAGGCCAGTGGTGGCGCAACTGTGCGGGAAGTCGTGTGGCAACTCAACGATGGCCCCTGGCTCACCGCAGACAGCACGGCGAATTGGACGGCAACGGTGACGCCACTCGCGCCCGGACGAAATCGCATCCGTTTCAAAGCCATCGACGAGACTGGCCGCGAGTCGCTCACCGCCGAGCGCCTCGTGACGTATCGGAAGCTGGCCCCGCTCAATCTCATGCTCACTGGCGAAGGCCGCGTGCTCATCAACGGCAAACCGCTGCCGCCACAGCTCGAAGTCGGCCGCCTCTACAACGCCGAAGCGATACCCGCTGCCGGGCGGCTTTTTGCCGGGTGGGAAGGAGATGTCGTCTCTCAAACTCACCGTATCGCCTTCGTAATGAGCGATCCCGCCACGCTGCGCGCTGTCTTCATCGAGAACCCATACGTCAATCTCACCGCTACTTATCGCGGACTCTTGCGCGCCGAGCCACTCGCACACGGGGCGAGCGGCGCTGCGACCGTCGCGCTCGCGAAGACAGGTGCCTTCACAGCGAAGATCGTCATCGGTGGGAAGACGACGCCGCTGCCGCTCAAAGGGAACTTCGGCGGCACGGGCAGCTACCTCGGCCGGTTCACGCTGGGCGGGAAACGATACGACGTGCTTCTTGCGCTCGACACCGCCACGCCCGACGCACCGGTGACCGGACTCGTGAGCGATGGCACCACCACGCTCGCGTTGAACGCATGGCCAGCCACGCGCTTCACCCCTGACGCGCCACAGGCCGGTGCTTACACGATCACGATCGATCCAGGGACCGCGCCCGCGCCGACGAGTGTGAGCAGCGGCCGCATGACCGTGAGCAAGACCGGCGGCATTCGTTTCACCGGCACCATCGCCGACGGCACGAAGCTGACGACTGGCAGCGCGATCACCGCCGGCGCACGTGTTCCGCTCTACCAAGCCTACGACCGTGCCCGCGCGAGCCTTAGCGTTCCACTCGTTTTCGTCGACAAACCCGACAGTGCGCTCGACGGCATCGCATTCTGGACTACCCGCATATTCAATTTCGAGCCGCGGCTGAAAGCGGTGCGAGAGTAGACGTTCAGAGGAAGTCGCCACGCCTGCTCCCTATTTTTGTGATTTGTGCCGTGAGCGTCAACGCCAGTGCCTCTGATCGGGAGCATAGATGGAGGGGGAGTCTTGCACTATCCTGCGGTGGAAGGGGCTAAGAATTGATTCGGGGGCGGGGTGGTGGATGGTGTGGGTGAATTCCGGCGCGTCTTCGGGCGTGCGGATTGCTTCTTCGCGGTGACCCAGAACGCGGAGTCCGAATCCGCCGGGAACTTCCCAATAACGACCTCTCATGAAACATGCTGCCTCTCTCTTCATCGGTTCTGCGCTGATTTGCGCGAATCCGCACACTACTGCCGCCGCGACGAAGACGGGGGGCGCGGGGACGGCTGCGGCGACGAAGGCGGGGGGCGTGGGGAAGACGGGAGGGGTGTCGCTGGGGGCGCTGCTGGCGGGGGGCGATCTGAAGGGGGCGCAGCAGGCGCTGGGTGATCCGCTGCTGGCAGCGGGTGCGGCCGGGCTGGGGAATGGGGAGGTGCAGGCGGGGTTGGCGCGGCATGAGGTGGTGCGTGCGTGCGGGGCGGATGCCTTGAGCGCGCTGGCGAAGCGGGAGGGCGGGGCGGCTTTTCTGAAGGCGTTTCTGGGGGAGCCGGGGTGGGTGGAGTCGTTCCTGGTGTCGGATCCGCCGGCGAAGGATTATGCGCAGGCGGCGGAGAATCTGTATCTGCTGCATCGCTACGGGAAGGATCTGGAGCAGCCGATCTACCGGCGGCTGGCGACGGCGGTGGCACTGAGCTCGGGAAAGAAGAATCCGTATCTGCTGGTGGAGCGGTTCGGGCAGATCCAGCGGGCGCATCGGGATGGGCTGCTGCATGCGAGTTTCGACCAACTGGATGTGCGCGAGATGCGCTGGGCGGTGTATCTGGGAGGGAATGCGGCGGAGTTCGACTATATGGTGAACGATCGGCAGACGCCGCTGAGGGATTACTTCGGGGCGTGCTGGGCGGTGGCGTATCGGGGGTTCAACGACTATGGGGACTCGATCCAGGGGCCGTGGTATCATGAGGCGTTCCGCCACGAGTGGCCGGGATTGCGGGCGGCGCGTGAGGTGGGCGGTGTGTGCGGATCGCTCTCGACGTATGGGGCGATGGCGGCGCGTGCGCACGGGATCATGGCGACGACGGTGGGGCAGCCGGGGCACTGCGCGTATGTGCTGCGGGTGGGGGATGAATATCCGGTGGGGAATAGTGTGACGTGGCCGACTGCGGCGGCGGCGCCGGGCTGGGAGGGGACGGGGTATGCGACGATGCACCGGCTGTACGAGCCGGTGAGCAAGGATCTGCCGCGGCTGCTGGCGGCGAACCGGGGTGTGTGGCTGGCGCGGCTGCAGATCGATCGTGCGCGGCCGACGGCGGAGTGGACGGCGAGCTTCGAGCAGGCGATCGCGGCGCAGCCGCTGAACTACGATACGTGGCTGGAGTACGAGAAGGCGCTGGTGGCGGCGAAGGAGGTGCCGCCGCTGGACCTGGCGCGGCGCGCGGCGAAGACTTTCGCTCCGTATCCGGAGGCGGCGTGGGCGCTGGTGCAGCGGATCGCGGAGAAGCCGCTGGCGGCGCTGAAGCCGGAGGAGCGGATGGCGTTCCTGCTGGAGTGCCACTCGGAGCTGCGCGAGGAGAAGGCGGATCGTTTCACGGATTACCCGTTTGAGAATGTGCTGGCGTGGCAGATCAAATCGCTGGGGAAGGATGCGGCGCTGGGGGTGGAGTTTTTCAGCAAGCTGGTGGCGATCCATACGGCGAAGGCGCCGTACCAGCATGTCTTCACGCGTGTGATGGGATGGGGGACGGATCGGTTTGCCTCGAAGCCGGAGACGGCGGCGCTGTTCGCGAAGGCGATGGAGTCGTACTTCCGCGCGCAGGGCGATGGGGCGGATCCGGCGATGATGCGGCGGCGGATCGGGGACGGGCTTCGCGCAGCGGGGACGGCGGGGGATCTGCCGAGCTTCCAGGCGTGGGCGCAGATGGCGGGGAGTTTGTTGCCGGCGGTGGAGGCGAAGGATCTTTTCCTGAATACGAAACAGGTGGCGGCGTTCCCGAAGGTGGAGGCGTTTCCGGGGGAGGTGCTCTCGGAGAAGGGGCTGCTGAAGACGAGCTCGGCGTGCCAGTTCGACCGGCCGCTCTCGTATCCGGCGCTGCTGAAGCCGGGTGGATTTGGCGGGTACTTTGACACGAATGGGGAAGCGGGGCCGTGGGCGGTGGTGCAACTGCCGGGCGAGGGGGAACTCTCGGGGATCGTGATCGTGGATCGCTACGAGTTTCCCACGGAGCTGCCGTGGAGCATGCCGCTGAAGATCTCGGTATCGAGCGATGGGAAGACGTGGAGCGAGGTGGCGTCGTTCAGCGAGGCGCAGCCGATGTATCGGGTGAGCCTGGCGGAGAAGGGAATCAAGGCGCGCTTTGTGAAAGCGGAGCGGCTTCCGGACAAGAAGGACCGCTTTCACCTGCGGAACTTCGTGGTGTACGGGAAACCTTTGTACTGAGATTTATTAAATAATTTCGTGGCCTAACCAAACAGGGAAAAAGATGAAGATGAAGAAAATGAGAAAGATATCGGCGGTCTTTGCGCTCGCGATTCTCAGCATGCCGCTCGCGGCGGCGGAGCGCGCAGCCAACTATGAGGACGCGGTGGCTCGCGCCAAAGCGGGGGGCAAGGACATCGTGGTTTTTCAGCACGGGAGCGATTGGAACCGGCTGGGCGAAAAGCTGCTGACGAACGTGTGGATGAAAGCGGAATTCGCGAAAGCGGTGGGGGATGTCGTGCTCGTGGCGATCGATCGGCCCGACACGGTGAGCGGCGCGGAGGCGGAAGCGTTGAAGGCGAAGAATGCGAAATTCACGTGGCGCGGAGATGATGTGCCGCGGATTGCGCTGCTCGATCGCGAAGGGCGTGCGGTGACCAGCGAAGACAAGCCGCGCGCGGATTTGACGGCGGCAACGATGGCGGCGCGAGTGCGCGAGCTGCAGCAAAAGCGGGTTCGCCGCGATGCGCTGTGGGATGCGGCGGGGAAGGAGAAGGGCGCCGCGCGCGCGGAGCTGCTGAGGCAAAGCCTCGATCTGCTCGGGCTGGGAAATTCGACGGGGCACGAGAAGGCGTACAAGTTTGTGCAGGATCAGATCAAGGAAGCGGATCCGGGCGATGAATCGGGTGCGCAAAGGTGGCTGCAATTCAGCGCCGATCCGCGCGGTGTGCCGAAGTGCGTGAACGATGCGCTGAAGCTCGTGGGGGAGAAGCAGTATGAGGATGCGCTGGCGGCGCTCGATCGCGAACTGGCGGATCCGCATAATCGCGTGCTCGATCACGACCGCGTGCAGCGGATCATGCTGGGGCGTTTTCAGGTGTATCGCCAGTGGCCGGGCTATGAGGAGAAGCGCTTCGACGAGCTGAAGAAGATCGCGGCGCTGGATGCGACGACGTATCACGGCATCGGTGCGACGGGGTATTTGAACATGCATTTCCGGACGCCGACGCCGGAGTTTCTGTACTACGGCTGGGGCGCGGCGCAGGTGAAGGCCGGGAAGAATGCGTGGACGCTGAAGGCGAGCAATGCGGACTACCTCGATCACGCGGGTGCGTATGTGCTGCACATCAAGCACCAGAGCGGCAAGGACACGGTGAAGATCCGGCGAGTGTGCCTGCGCGACGGCAATACGATCCTGCACGAATCGAGCCCGAACGCGGACCTCGCGCCGAAAGGGGAGGTGGCGATCCCGCTGACGGTGAAGACGTGGAATGCCAAACGCAAAGCCGTGCTGCAGCTCGAGCTGGAGGCTGCGGAGGGGAAGACGGATTGTGGGGGGCGGTTCGAGTTTGAACCGCTGCTGCCGGAGACTGCGTCGGCGGCGAAGAAGGGGGCGAACGCGGGGCTCTGAGGGAGTAACCGCGAATGGACGCTAATGGACGCGAATCGAAGCACTTGATCGATGGAGGGCCGCTCGCCATTCGGTGAGGCTCACACCCTCGGCTCCCATCCGCCATTCGCGGTTTTAGCCTAAAATGTTGCGAGCCGCCCCGAGGTGAATCGAGGCGGCTCGCGGTGAAAGAAGTAGTGAGGGGACTGGTTGGGTCCTTCGGTGCTAGGAGGCTTTGATGTGGCCGGAGACGAGCTTGGTCATCTCGAACATCGTGACGCTCTTCTTGCCACCGAAGACAGCCTTGAGGTTGTCGTCAGCGTTGATCTGCGTCTTTTTCTTGGCGTCCTGGAGACCGTTCTTCTTGATGTAGTCCCAGAGCTTCTTGGTCAGTTCACCACGGGGAACTGGCTTCGAGCCGACCACTTTGGCGAGAACCTCGTCCGGTTGGACGGGCTTCATCAGAGCGGCATTGGGCTTACGGGCGGCGGCGGGTTTTTTGGGAGTGGGCATGGGGCGAACCTAGGGAGCACCCACGTAATACCCAAGCAAAAACCTCATGGTTCCGAACAAATTTCTCGCGGAAGAAAATTGCTATTTTCGTTGCTCTCGGATGGTGGGGCCGTCGATCCAGCGACCCTGGATGAGCACGGTTTTCGGGGAAGCGGGCACGCCGCGCTCATTGCGGCGGAGCTGCGCGTCGATGAGATCGATGGCGCTGGCGCCGACGAGGCGTGCGTTTTGATTGATGCCGGCGAAGCCTTCGTCGGCGTCGTTGAGAGCGAGGTGCACGAAGCCGACATTCTTCGGAACGCTGGCGCCGGCGGCGCGCATCCACTCGATGCAGGCGGGGTCTTGAGAGAGGACGACGTCGGGTTTGTTCGCCTTGAACCATTCGGTGAAGTCGTCGCTGAGCGAGCCGGTGGCGAGCAGGGGAGGCACGCGATCTTTTGCGGCGAGGCGCTGTTGATAGACGAGGAGTCCAGCGGACCAGCGGCGGAGCACGCGGGCGTCCTGTTCATCGGTGATGGCGAGGCCGACGCGGCGATAGCCGAGGCGCATGAGGTGTTCGATGGCGACGCCGATGGAAAGATACTGGTCGTTCGAAGCGCGATGAATGGCCGGCGAAGCGAGGCTGTACGCGATGGTGGCAGTGGCGAAGCGAGGCCAATCGAGCCCGAGCGTGCCGCCACCCGCGGGGAGGGGGGCGACGAGGAGGCCGTGGATATCGCGGTTGTGCAGGATGTCGCAGAAGCGCTTTTCGGTCTGGCCGGGACGCTTGACCCAAGCCTCTTCGAGCGCGTAGCCGAGCGACTCGGCGCGTGCCTTGGCGCCGGCAAAGAAATCGAGGAATGGGCCGGGCTGCTTCCAGCCATCGGCGCTCGAGAATGCGGTGGCGTATGCGAGCGTGGTGGTGATTCGAGGTGCACGCCGCACATCGCGGATCTGCGTCATCAGCGCGCTGACGAGCGGATTGGGACGATAGCCGAGGCGGACGGCGATCTCGTGGATGCGCTTGCGCGTGGCGGTGGAAATCTTGGGGCTGTCGCGGAGGGCGAGGGATACGGCCATGCGAGAGACGCCGGCTTCATCGGCGATGGTCTGCATGGTTACGGGGCGAGTCGGTTCTGGCATGGCGTGGTGATTGGTTTACAGGTTTCGCGGCTACTTCCGCAAAGCAATTCGTCACACGTGACACCTGTCGCGGTCCGCGTTTAGAGTCGAAACTCCGCATCCAACCTCTTGCAGCCACCACAAATTCTCGCACTCATCGCCGGCAACGGCACGTACCCTCTCGCCACTGCCCGTGCCGCGCGCTCCCGAGGCGTGCCCCGCATCGTGGCAGCGACTTTCGCAGGGGAGACGGGGGATGAGCTCGGGGCGCTGGTGGATGACCGCGTGATGCTGCGGGTGGGGCAGCTCGGGAAGATGCTGAGCTATCTCAAATCGAGCGGGGCGACGCACGCCATCATGGCGGGGCAGATCGCGCCGAGGAATCTCTTCGATCTGCGGCCGGACATGAAGGCGCTGGTGCTGCTGGCGAAGTTGCGCGAGCGGAATGCGGAATCGATCTTTGGGGCGATCGCTGATGAGATCGGGAAGGTGGGAGTGGAACTGCTGCCGGCTACGACCTTCCTGGAGGATCAACTCGCGGCGCCCGGCCTGATCGCGGGGCCGCGGCTGAGCCGGCGGGAGCAGATGGATGTGGAATTCGGGCATCGCATCGCGAAGGAGAGCAGCCGCCTGGATATCGGGCAGACGGTGGTAGTGAAGGGCGGGACGGTGCTGGCGGTGGAAGCTTTCGAAGGGACGAATGCGGCGATCGCGAGGGGCGGGGAACTCGGGCGTGGCGATGCGGTGATGGTGAAGGTCTCCAAGCCGAACCAGGATCTCCGCTTCGATGTGCCGGTGATCGGGCCGCTGACGCTCGAGGCGGCGTACACCGCGAAGGTGCGTGTGATCGGCATCGAAGCCGGGAAGACCTTGCTCCTCGAACCGCAACGGACGGCGGCGCTCGCCTCGGAGCGGAAAATCTCCATCTTCGGAATTTGAACATGACCCAACCTTCCATTCGAGCCGGCGTCGTCGGCACCGGCAGCATCGGAAAAAACCACGCGCGCATTCTTGCGGAACTGCCCTCGTGCGAGTTCACCGCGATCTACGATACGAATCTCGAAACGGCGCGCGAGATGGCGGCGAAGTACGGAGGCAAAGCGTGCGGCACGCTGGAGGAATTCATCGCGCTGGTGGATGCAGCCACCGTGGCGACGCCGACGCCGACGCATTTCCCTGTGGGGAAGGCGTTGCTCGAAGCGGGCAAACATGTGCTCGTGGAGAAGCCGATCACCGAGAACACGGCGGATGCGCGGGCGCTGGCAGCGCTGGCTGCGGAGCGGCGTCTCGTGCTGCAGGTGGGGCACATCGAGCGGTTCAACCCGGTGCTGGGCGCGATCGAGTCGCGGCTGGCACATCCGCGTTTCATCGAGGCCTCGCGGCTTTCGCCGTACCCGGGACGCAGCGTGGAGATCGGCGTGGTGCTCGACCTGATGATCCACGATATCGAGATCATCCTGCACCTGGTGAAATCGCCCGTGGCGAGCGTGGATGCGGTGGGCGTGCCGGTGCTGAGCAAGGGCGAGGATATCGCGAATGTGCGCCTGCGTTTCGAGAACGGGTGCGTGGCGAATATTACCGCCAGCCGCATCAGCCAGGACAAGCTGCGGAAGATCCGTGTGTTCCAGGAAGACGCGTATCTGTCGCTCGATTACCAGAATCAATCCGGGTATTTGCTGCGGCTTGCGAGGGAGGATGAGCAGGAGAGTTCGTTCATCGGGAAGATTCTTGGGGTGGCGACGGATGCGACGATCGTGACGGAATTCGCCGGGCAGCGGATCGTGCGCGAGCCGGTGGAAGTGGAAAAGGGCGAGCCGCTGAAGCGGGAGCTGGCTGACTTTATCGAATGCGCGCGGGCGGGCGCCCAGCCGAAGGTGGGTGGGTACGAAGCGACGGCGGCGCTGGAGCTGGCGATCGAGATCACGCGCCAAATCGAGGCGGCCGGTGCGCGGCCGCGTGTGGCGTGACGATCTATTTCGTCGCGGGCGAGGCCAGCGGCGATTCGCGCGGGGCGGAGCTGATGCTGGCGCTGCGCGAACGCGCGCCGGATCTGCAATTCGCGGGGGCCGGCGGGCCGAAGATGAAGGCGATCGCAGGCGGGGAGTTCTTCGACTGGGCGCACGAAGCCGTCGTGGGGCTTTGGGATGTGCTGAAGAAGTACGGCTATTTTCGCGGGCAGTTCGACCGGATGCTCGCCGAGCTGGAAGAGCTGCGGCCGGAAGCGGTGGTGTTCATCGACTATCCGGGCTTCAACCTTCGCCTCGCGAAAGCTGTGAGGGAGCGGATTCCCGGGCTGCGCATCATTTACTACATCAGCCCGCAGGTGTGGGCCTGGAATCGCGGGCGCATCCCGAAGATGGCGCGGTTCCTCGATTTGATGCTGTGCATCTTTCCCTTCGAGAAGCCGCTCTACGAAAGCTCGGGATTGAGGACGGAGTTCGTCGGTCATCCTTTGCTCGATTCGCTGGCGCCGCTGCGGACACAGGCACCGCGCGAGGAGCATCTCATCGCGCTGCTGCCGGGGAGCCGGGGCAAGGAAGTGCGGAAGATCTTCCCGGCCATGCTGGCCGCGGCGCGTGTGATGAAGGCGCGGAATCCTGCGCTGCGATTCGAAGCCGCCGCAGTTTCCGAAGCGCTCGCTGCGGAGATGCGGGCGATGGCTGGGAATGACGTGCGGGTGGAGGTCGGCGGAGCTTATCGGCTGATGGATCGTGCTTGTGCGGGTATGGTGTGCTCGGGCACCGCTACGCTGGAGGCGGCGTTCTTTGGATTGCCGATGGTGATCCTCTACAAGGTGGCGTGGCTGACGTGGGTGATCGGGAAGCGGCTCGTGCGCGTTCCTTTTCTTGGCATGCCCAATATTCTCGCGGGGCGGGAGATCGTGCGCGAATACCTCCAGGAGGCTGCCAGGCCGGAGCCGATCGCGGCCGAGATGCTGAGGCTGGCGGGCGATCCGGAGGCGAGGGGAGCGATGCAGCGCGAGTTGAGCGCCGTCATCGAACAGCTCGGCGAACGAGGGGCGGCCCGGCGTGCGGCGGCGGCGATCGCCACGGAGCTTCGCATCGGTTAGGAACCTTTCGCTACCGTACGAGTTCGAGGACGAGATCCGGATTCAGCGGCTGATCGTTCGAAAGCGTCTGATCGAGGGCGTGGAGGAGGGCGCTGTTGTTGAACGGCTTTTTCAGGACGCAGGCGACCTGGAGCGAAGCGAGCTCGGCTGTGCGGGGATCTTCGTTGCAGCCGGTGGCGGCGATGACTTTCATCTTCGGGTCGATCTTCCGAATGGCCCGGCAGAGGGACACGCCGTCCACGACCGGCATCATGACGTCGGTGAGGACGGCGCTGATTTCGTGGGAGCGGAGGGCGAAGAGGGAAAGCGCCTCGGCGCCGTCGCAGGCGGAGATGGCGCGATAACCGTGAGTCGAGAGGACGGTTTCGGTGGCCTTGCGAATCTCGCGTTCGTCGTCCACGACGAGGATGAGCTGACCGTGCCCGAGGGGCAGCGGGGCCTCGGACGGAGGGGTGGCAGGCTTCTCGTCCTGGAGTGCGGCTGGGATGAAGAGTTCGAAGGTGGTGCCTCTTCCCAAGGTGCTTTGCACGGTGATGAAACCACCGTGGCCCTTGACGATGCCCATGGCTGTGGAGAGGCCGAGGCCCGTACCTTTGCCCGCGGGTTTGGTGGTGAAGAAGGGATCGAAGACCTTGTCCAGGATCGCATCCGGGATGCCGGTGCCCGTGTCGCTCACACGAATCCGCACGTAATGGCCTGCGTGGGCGCCGGGAGTCATGCTGGCGTACTCTTCGTCGATGTCGAAATTGTCGGCTTCGATCTTGAGCGAGCCGCCGTCGGGCATGGCGTCGCGCGCGTTCACGCAGAGGTTCATGAGGACCTGCTGCAACTGGGTGGTATCGCCCTGCACGCAGGAGAGGTCGCGGGCGGGGACGCTTTCGATCTGGATCTCGCGGGGGAAAGTCTCGGACGCGATCTTGGAGATCTCGCGAAGAATGTATTTGGGCTGGAGGAGGACCTGCTCGCCCTCGGCGCCACGTGCGAAGGTCAGCACTTGCTTCACGATGCTGGCGGCGCGTTCGGCGCTTGTCTCGATCGTCGTGATGATTTCCTCCCTGGCCTCGGTGGAGAGGTCCGAGCGGAGGAGGGGGGCGGACATCAGGATCGGAGAGATGACGTTATTGAGATCGTGCGAGATGCCGCTGGCGAGAGTGCCGATGCTCTCGAGCCGCTGGGCGCGGAGGAACTGGGATTCCATCTTCTGGCGGCGCTCGATTTCGAGGCGGAGGTTTTCGTTGGCCTCGCGGAGTTCGCGCGTGCGCTCAGCCACGATGGATTCCGTTTCCTCGAGCTTTCCGCGGACCTGGCGATTGAGCGTCCACTTCTCCGTGAGGGCGCACGCGATCTGAAGGGCCTCCACGGCGGCGAAGGGTTTCTTGAGGACGAGCAACTGATCCGAGCGACCGATGCGGCCCACGATCTCCTGCCACGAGTAATCCGCGTACGCGGTGCAAATGACGATCTGGATATCGGGACAAAGCGCGCGGAGGCAGGCGATCGTTTCGATACCATCCATGCCGGGAGGCATGCGGACATCCACAAAGGCGACGGCGTAGGGGCGGCCTTCATCCACGGACTGGCAAAGCTTCGCCACGCCATCCTCGCCCTGATAGGCGGAATCGACCTCGAAGGTGGGGTGCTTTTCCTCGGGTGCCGCGTCGCCAAAGAACGCCGCCTCGGCCTGCTCGATGTCATCCTGCGGCGGGCAGAGGATCTTGCGAAAATCCTCGTGGATGGCCCGGTTGTCATCGATGACGAGGACGCGGTTGTTGATGGCTGGGTTCATAGGCTTTTGGGTGAAACTGGAAGCGAGAGTGTGAACGTGGCGCCTTTGCCCGGGCCGTCGCTATGGCCTTCCATCCAGCCGCCCATTTCGAGGGCTGCGATGGCGCTGCTGTGGAGGCCGAATCCATGGCCATTCCTGCGAGTGGTGAATCCGTGCTCGAAAATCCGCTGGAGGTTTTCCGGGGCGATTCCCACGCCGTTGTCGCATACGGAGATCTCGAGGATTCCATTTCCACCCCAGGTGGAGCGGACCGTGATTTCCCTGCCCGGACTTCCGGTTTCATCGCACGCATGCTTGGCGTTGCGGATGAGGTTCACGAGGATGAGGAGGAGCTTATTGCGGTCGAGGGCCGTCGTGGGAAGCGAAGGGGCGAGGTCGCGAACGATCCGGGTGCCGCACCGGCTCACGGCCGCCGAGTTCATTTTCAGAGCGTCCTCGATCACATCGTTCACCGGGAGATTTTCCACGAGTCCCCCCACCGCGGTGTAGTGCTGTTGAGTGGCCACGATCTCGTCGATGTGGGCGATGTTCGTGCGGAGGAGTTCGAATTCCTCGAGGATCTGCTTTTGCGCGGAGCTGAAATGGTCCGCGAGCTTGTCGAGGAAGGCGGGCATTTCGGAGATCCTGCTGGCGGTGCCGGGGTTTGCGATTTGCTCGGCGACCTGATCGCGGAGCATGCTGCCCAAGCGGGTGAGCGTGGAGACCTTGATGCCGCTCACGCGGTCGCTGGCGACGCTGAGCGAGACGTTCACGCTATTCAGGACATTGCCCACGTTGTGCAGCACGCTGCTGGCGACTTCCGCCATGCCTGCCTGACGAGAGAGGTCAACGAGCTGCCGATTGGCGTCGCGGATTTCCGCTTCCGCGGCTTTTCGATCGGTGACGTCCGTGGCGACGCCGCAGATGCGGACAACGGCACCGGAGTCGTCGCGAACGCAGAAGCTGCGGTCGCGAATCCAGCGGACGGTGCCATCGGTGTGGACGATCCGGTATTGGATTTCGCAGGGTTTGCCGGCGGCGTTTTGAGCGATGGCATCCATGATGAGCGGCAGGTCGGAGGTATCCACGGAATCCAGCCAGGAGCGTGGATTCACGTAGAGATTCTCACAGGGGAATCCCCAGATTCGCTCGAAGGCGGGGCTGACGTAGAGCATCTCGGAGCAGCCGGGAGTGGCCATCCAGAAAACATCGTCGATGGTCTCGGCGATCTCGCGGAAGCGGCGCTCGCTTTCGCGAAGCTCGGCGTGGGCTTGCTCCTGCTCGACCGATTTGCGGCGAAGGGCGATCTCGGTGGTGGTGATTTCGCAAAGCTCACGGAGCGTCCGAATGTCCTCGGGAGTCCATACGCGGGGTTTGTCGTCGATGACGCAGAGGGAGCCGATGACCTGGAAATCCTCGGCAATGATCGGGACGCCCAGGTAGGCGACGACACCGAGTTGTTCGATGGCTGGATTGTCGCGAACGAGGTCGCACGTGCGTGCATCCTCGATGATGAGGGGTTCGCCGCGCTCGACCACGTGGCGGCAGAAGGACGCGGAGCGCGGTGTGTGGCGGCTGGTGATGCGTTCGCTGGCGGGGCCTGAGACGCTTTTGAGGAACTGGCGGTGCCGGTCGAGGAGCGAGATGATCGCGAGCGGCGCATCGAGGAGGCGTGCAGCGAGGCGGGTGAGGCGATCGAAGGCCTGCTCCGGAGGTGTATCGAGGAGGCCGGTGCGGAAGAGGGCCTGGACCCGCGCTTTCTCGCGATCGGGGGGCTGGGGAAGTGAGAAGCAATCGACCGACCGGAGCACGTTAGGGAAGGGACCTTGAATGATGCGGGAATGGTGTTGAGTCACAGATTCGGGAGTAGCAATCGGTGAGCGCGCGGGGGGAGGGGGGATTCTGTATTCGGGAGGGGGAAAAACCCCGTGCCGGGAGAACGTCCAACGTCCAACGCTCAACTTTCAACGTCCAAAGATGCGACCTGCGGCGCGGCCTGGCCTGCTGCGGGTGATGGCGGGTTCCGCGGAGGAGGGCGGCGGATTGGGAGGGGGCGAATTTGGGTTAAAGGTTTTGGTTCAATGGGTTGGGATGAAAATCCGCCGCCAGACTGGCAAGATGGAGGAGGGGGTCGGCGGATTCGGGTGCCGAATTTTTGGTTAATGACTTTTGTTCAATGGATTGCGCTACGAATCCGCCGCCAGTATCGAGGGCACTGGCGGTCGGCGGATAGGGGAGCGGCGGATTTGAAGTTAAGGGCTTTGGGGCAATGGGTTGTGCTACGGATCCGCCGCCAGCCTCCTTGGGGTGGGGATTGGGGATTGGATTCCCTATTGAGGTGGCCATGAATTGGCGCTGGTTTCCGACGTCGCCGTCCGTCGTTTGGGGAGCTCTGGGCTGGCTATCCCGGTTCCCTCGGTTCGTTTCGCTCGGGTGCGGATTCGAGGCGAGAGGGGCGTGGATGAAAGTGGGGACGCGGGAAATGGAGGGTGGGATGGAGAAGAGAACTTTTGAGGGTGTGAGCATGGAATAATATAGTACGTATTTAAAAACTTGTCTATAGAGTTCAAGGAGCTTCATGGACGGGATGGACGCTTTGCGGGGCGTGTTCTGACAGGGGCTGAAACCGTCCTTTGAGAAGCGGAAGGCAGGGCAGACCGACGCGCCTGTTGGCTGGCGGGTTCAAGCGTCACCCTTTGGGCGAACCTGTCGTTCGATTCTCACGCCCGCTCGAGTTTTTGGGCGCAGGATTGCTATTGGAGGTGCGGAGATCGAAGGTGATGTCTCCTTTCAAGGGACCTCCCTCCATGTCATCACACGCTCGACCCATTTTATGACGAGCGCCAAAGACTCAGATTTCGGGCGGTCACCCATAGAACGAAAGATGTCGCGATGAAATTCAGGGGAACCCGACTTTATTGTTCGCTGCCTTGGTTCGCTATGATTGTGATCCTTGGGCTTTTTCAACTCGTCGATCCTCCCACTCAACTTCGAGGCGTATCGAAGGTGATGAGTGTTTTGGCCATGTCGGTGTTTCTTTATATGTTGGTGAAAAACCTCCGTAATCCACCGGTGGTGCTCGAACTTCGAGAAGATCACATTTGTTTTGTCGGTCTCTTTCCAAGTGTGTGGACCCTTTTTCAGCTTTGGAAGAGTGTTACAATTCCGAACGCGAATGTAACTAGTATTGAAATAGGACGCGTTTCCGATGGCCTGCGACTTGGTAAGTCGCATCTTGCTGATTTGAATGGCGATAGGGGTGTGTCGCGGAGGCGAGTTTGTGTGATCCAGTATATTGAGCAAGGAAGAGAAGTTCGAATATACCACCCGAATGTCGACGGAATCGAGAACCTTGCGGAAATGCAGAGGGCATTGGAATGTCGCTTCGGGGGTAGGTTGGTTCTATTTTGATGAACGCTCCCCTCGTGTTCGTGTGGCTTTGCAGAGATCAACTTCGTGCAAACCGATGGTATCGCTTTGTGCAACAGCCTGCTTTAGGTTGGCCGATTGCACTCCCTATGATTTCACTATTGAAAACAGCCACGTTTGTCGCCTTGGCCCTTTTCTGGCCGAGGGCCTTTCTCTGTGCGGCGGATTCCGCGAAAGATCCGCTCTGGCGCAAAGCTGTAGCCGTGGCCACAGCCAGTGCGAACTGGGCGCCGGGTCTGGTCGTCACCCGTTCGGAGGTGCTGCGCAAAGGCGAGGTCGCTGGAGTCCATGAGATGTGGCGGCGTTCCAAGCTGGGAGCAAAGGGTGAAGTGGTGACGGAAACGGTGAAGGTTTTGGAAGACGGGGAGGATGTGACCAAAGCCGAGAAGAACGATGAGAACCGCGAGACGAAGAAGGCTGGGAGCAAGGGGGGCTTGAATCCGTTTGATGCACGCGTTCAGGAGCAGCTTTCCCTGAAGGTGTTGGATCGATCCCGAAGCATCGCGGGGCGGAATTGTGTCGGCTATGCTTTCGAACTGAGGAACACCAATGGTCCAGTGGTGAGAGGCACAGCCTGGTTGGAGAAAGAAACTGGCGTCCCGTCGGAAATTGAGAACATGACGCTGGACCCTTTGCCGGACAAACACCTCAAGCGTCTGACCATGACGACGTGCTACGAAACCACGACGAATGGTGCCTGCCTTGCCAAAACGACGACCACCACAAGCACGGTGAGCGTGATGTTCGTCGAGGTGGATACCCGAATGACGACGACCTACAGTGAATATTGGAAGAAGCCTCAGCAGGAACCCACTCCCGACAAAGACAGAAAATAATCGGTTAGCCTGGAAACGGGGATGAAGCCCACAGAGATTCGGGAGTAGCAATCGGTGAGCGCGCGGGGGGATTCTGTATCGGAGTGGGGAAAACCCGCTTTGGGGGGGGGAGTTGAGGGGATTCGGCGGTTTTGGGTTCCTGGTTTGGGAATGCGTTGGCTTTTCCGACTCTTTCTCTGTAAGGTGAAGTTTTCCGGCGAGACGGTTTCGCCTTCACGTTCGGCGCCTCGGCGCACCCTTCCCGAGCCACAAAGACTACACGATGAAACCGCCGCCCATTTCCACCCAGGAACACTGTACTGTGGAGCATCTGGCCGCATTTTTCGGGCAATGCCGGGCTTTCCAGCACAGTGGGATCCGAAGCTTGGAATTCACGTGACTTGAAGTCGCGGC